>ENA-ORCT01000703-ORCT01000703.1-marine-metagenome-genome-assembly--contig:-NODE-703-length-15042-cov-3.074106_pt1 | contig 15042 bp, 9 predicted proteins | sample MGYA00248632_ERZ508511 | MGnify/ENA primary metagenome ERZ508511 (study PRJEB26182, sample SAMN06268839) | marine metagenome | isolation source: Tt an P1-techrep anaerobic enrichment on pine from sediment...
CTGGGGAATATGATCTCGCGCTGCGTGAATATCAGCGGGCCGCCGAACTCGATAAACACTGGGCCCGTCCCCTGATCAACAGCGGCAATACCCTGGCTGCGCAGCAACTCTGGTCGGAAGCCGCCGAGATGTATCGGGCTGCGTTGGAGCGTCAGCCCGACCATGCCGAAGCGATGAACAACCTCGCCTGGGTTCTTCTGCAACAGGGGGAGTTGCCTCTGGCACGTCAGTGGGCCGAACGGGCTGTGGCCGCCAGGCCTCAAACGGCGGCTTTTCTGGATACCCTTGAGTCTGTTCAGGAGAGCCAGAAGCAAGCGGCTGGGGTTCGCTGAGTAATCTTAGGAAAGCCGATTCACCGCAACTATCCATCGTTTTGCGGTCCAATAAATTGCCTGCCGATGTGAGTTGGTGTTGCTATGTTCGGTTTGGCGTGTTACCGGTTTAATTGCCCGGCCGCTGCTCTGTCGGCTGTTTCCTCTCCATTGCCTACCTTTCTGGACTTCACTGGCCTTCGTCAACAATCCGTATCTTAGATCGTTTTGAACCATGCCGGATTTGAATACCAGATCGCTTGCTTATCAAAAAAAAGATTAAAATTGACCTAGTTTATTATTTTAATGTAGTATTTTGAATTCAAAAGTTCTTGTTTTTGTGCGAGGCCGATTGCTTTTTTGGGTGCCTGCGGCTTGTCCCCGTTGCTCTGCAGTTGCAGGGCGGCATGCAATGGATTGGGAGATCAATAATGGATTGTCTGTTCGATCGTCTGCGGGCCCGGGTGCCGAAGGACAAGTTCTATCCCCCTAGCTACGATTCCGCGACCTGTTTGCCCCGGCAAAAACTTCTGAAAGAGAATTTTAAGAAGGGTCAATATCTTCCACGGCTGCTGTATGTCGAAGGGCAGGCCGGGCAGGGGAAATCGACTCTCGCCGTTCAGGGCCTGGTTGAAGCGGGTAGGTCATTTGTCTGGTATCAATTGACCGCCGAAGATCAGGACCCCCTGTTTTTGGCGACAGCCCTTCTGGTCGGTTTGCAAGATAAACTGGACGGTTTTTCTTCACCGCAGCTGGAAAAATTATTGGCCAGCGGTGAAGCTTCCGCCTCCGAGGCCCATACCCTGGCGCAGATGCTGGCCGAGGCGTTAAGCCGCACAATACCAGAAGGTCTGTTCCTGGTCTTCGACGATCTCCATCATTTAAGGCCCTCTTCCGCCAGTACCGTCTTTATCCAGGCTCTGGCTGAGTTGGCTCCCGTAGGGCTGTCCATGCTTTTCCTGTCTCGGGAAAAGCCCGGTGATGCCTGGGAGCCTTTGTTGGCTGGGCCTGACGCACTCTTGATTGAAAATAACGACCTGGCGCTGAACAAGACGGAAATCGCCTTTTTGTTCACCGAGCTGTTCCAGGTTCCCTTGTCCAGGCCACAGGTTCAGGAGCTGTACCGGGCCACCGAGGGCTGGATCGCCGGCTTGATTCTTGCCGGCCATGCCCTGCAGGCCCAGAACATTTCCAACAGGGGGCGTTCCCTGCAGCAGGTATTGGTGATGCTGCTCGAAGGGGGCGCCATCGATTTTTTCAGGGCGGAGATTTTTTTTCAGGTGTCCGGTCCGCTGCGTCTGGCTCTCTGCAGGCTGTCGTTTCTAGAAGAGATTCCACTGCCGCTGGCCAAGAGCCTGACCGGGGTATCTGGCATCGAAGAGGTGCTAGAGCTGCTGCTAAGCCGAAACTTTTTCCTGCGCGCTCTGGATGAGCAGAACCGATTGCTGAGCCTCCACGCCCTTTTTCGCGAGTTCCTCCAAAGACAGGCTGAGGCGGAACTTTCCCAGGAGGAAAGGGCTACCATTTTGCAAAACGCGGGCAGTTATTATCTCGAGCAGGGAGATCCCGCCAAGGCTCTGCGCTACCTTTTGAGGGCCAAGGACTTTGCCGCCGTTGAAACTATCTTACGCCAGGCCGGCATGGCTCTGCTGGCGGTAAATCGGATCATCACTTTGCGGGGGGTTTTGCAGCAGATACCCGAAGAAGTCATTCTGCAATACCCCTGGCTGACATTTTATGCCGCGGTGGTTCGCATGGATCATGAGCCTGCAACCTCTTATGGGTACCTGCGCCGAGCTAAAGAAGGGTTTGAGGCCGGCCAGGATGAAATGGGGGAGATGTTAACCCTTGCTCAGTTGATGCACTATCACGTTACGGTTGATGCCCGGCACAATCTTGGCCGTCCACTGTTGCAACGGCTTGAGGTACTATTTCAACGAAATCGTGAATCGCTCGATATTCCTGGGCAGATTCGGATTGCCCAAGCAGTAGCCGGTAGCAATTGTTTCTTTGAATACAATATGGTCAAAACAGACGTCTATTCCCAGCTAGCTCTCGAATTGTCCAAGAGTTACGGCTTGGATAACCACGCAGCTATTACCCATGCGATTCTTTGTTATAGACACGCCTTTTTGGGCAACTGGAATGCTTTGCGGGGTGAGATCGAAAGAGTCATGCCTTATCTTGCTAACCCTCGTGTCAGTTCCCAGAGCAAGTTGACACTCCTTATTGCCCAAGCTAGCTGGTTGATCCTCGAAGGAAATTTCCCGGCTTATGGTCGGGCCAAAGAACTGCTGAAGACGGTTACGGAAAAAAGCCTCGTGGCCCAGAGTGTCGTGGCGCCGTTTCTGCTTATCTACGATGCATACCAGTTTTTGGCCCAGGGCGACTGGACTCGTTTGGGAGAGGCCGTTCGACAGGGGCTCGCTCTTCAGGGAGTGGGAGCTTCCCCCCATCACCAAAGCCAGTTTTTACATTTTCAGGCGCTGATCTGCGCCTGGCGAGGGGATGAAGACGGGGCGGCTAAGGCTGCGGAGGAATCCCGCCACATGCGGCTTGAAGTCGGACCCGGCCGGTTCGATGCCCTCAACCAGACTGCGCTGGGAGCTGCTTTTGCCCGTCTGGAACGTTTCGATAAAGCCGCCGCCCTGCTGAAGGCCGCCTGTGTCATTGCTGCAGAATATGGCGATAATTTCATATTGAGCGCTGCCAAGTTTCACCGGGCCTATCTACACTTGCAGATGGGGGCCGTTGAATCGGCCAGGGAAGAACTGGCCGAAGGGCTGGCGCTAATGAAGGCCAAAGGTTACGTTTATTTCTTCGGTTGGATGCCCGAGGCGCTCGGGCCCCTTTTGGTTGAGGCGGTGCTTGCGGGCATAGAGGTCGATTATGCCCGCAAGCTGGCCGCCGAACGGCTGGATACGGCCATTCTTGGCGATGGAAGCATGATTCCGCTGCTGAAGATCCGTTCCCTGGGCGAGCTGACCTGTTCTCTGCAGGGGGAAGTGCGGGTGCGAGAAGCCGACCTCAGCCCCGCCCAGCGCGAGCTGCTGGCGCTGCTTCTTTCCAGCCCCGGCAGACGGATCAGCCAAGAGCGTTTGCAGGAACACCTATGGCCGGACAGCCCGCCGGAAAAATCCCGCTCCAAATTCGACACCCTGCTCTCCCGCCTGCGCAAGTCCCTGGAACCGCTGCTGAATCCTCTGCCGGTGAAACATTACCTTTCGCTGCAAAAAGGGATTCTCTGCCTGGAGAACTGCCGCATCGATGTCGAAGGGTTTGCAGCTATGTCCCAGGCCGGGGTGCGCCATGCGCAAAAAGAAGAGTTTGTACAGGCCGGTCTGGCTTTGGAAGCGGCCGTAGCTCTCTGGCGAGGTCCTTATCTTGCTGGGTTGTCGGCCAACGAGGCGGTTGATGGCCTACGCTACGAGCTGGAAACCCTCTATTTCAAGGTCGTCTGCCTTTGGGGCAAGTTGTTGGCCAAGACCGGTCAAGTGGGCCGGGTGGTCGAGGTGGCAAGCTCCGCCCTGCAACTCGATCCGACCCACCACGGACTGGTGCAGTTGCTCTACGGTCTTTATACCCAGGCCGGTGACCCGGTGCGGGCCGGCAAAGTCATCCGTAACTACCGCCAACAGTTGGAACGTGAGGAATATTCGTCCGAGGATATCGAGCAGGCTTTGGAGTCCCTCTGGTCTCCCGCATCATAGGCTTTCTATTATTCCCGTCTACAGGGCGGGATTTGCCATGCACATGAAAATATCGCCAAGCCAGGAGGGAACAGGGTCTTATGGAGTTCTGCAATGTTGTCGTGCGTCATTTTGGAAAAGTCATCCTTTTAACTTTACTCCTGCTTTATTGCCCCTTGTCGAGCGTCTGGGGCTCCGGCTACGCGGTCTATACCCAGGGAGCTTCCGCCTTGGCTCAAGGCAATGCCGTTACCGCTCATCTGGACGATCCGGCGGCGATCTTTTTCAACCCGGCCTTGATTGGGCGCTTGCCGGGCACCCAGGTTCAGTTAGGAAGTACCCTGATCCATGCCACCAGAGACTTTGATAGCGATCTGGCAGGGAATGACCTGGAAGAAGATACCAATCATTTTCCCAGCACCTTTTATGTCACCCACCAGTTCAGCTCCCGGTTCTCGGCAGGGCTGGGTGTATTCTCCCCCTTTGGCCTGGGTACCGAGTGGAACGAAAACTGGGAGGGAAGGTATATCGCTACCAGTTCCGACCTAAAAACCTTCAACATCAACCCGGTGCTTTGCTGGCAGGTAAGGCCAGGATTGTACTTGGCCGGCGGAGTGGATATCCTCCTGCTCGACGCCACCCTGGAAAAACATCTTTACCTAGCCCCCTTGCCCGACGGCAAACAGAAGTTTCGTGGTGATGGGGAAGGGGTTGGCTATAACCTCGGCTTGCTGCTCGATCTCGGCAAGCATTTCACTTTAGGTTTAAACTATCGCAGCGAAGTCGAGATCGATATCGAGGGCGATGCGAAGTTCACCTTACCGGCGGGCGTGTCGCCGATGATCGCCGCCATGCTTAAGAATTCCGCGGGCGAAACGAACGTCACCCTCCCGGCCCAGGCCCAGGCCGGGCTGGCCTTTAATGGTGTTAAGGATCTGTCGGTTGAAGTCGGTGCGCGCTGGGAGGACTGGTCAAGCTTCGAGCGCCTCACGATTGATCTTGACTCGGGGTTGTCGACCACCACCGAGCGGGACTGGAAGGACGTTTTTGGCTTTAATATCGGCGGCCGCTATCAGTTGACCGACAGTTTTGTTCTGATGGTTGGCTACCTCTACGATGGCACTCCGGCGCCAGATCATACCTTCGACCCCTCCATACCAACGGCTAAATCCCATATGATCTCAGCCGGTCTCGATTGGGAGTGGAAACGTTGCCGTGTTCAATTCGGCTATGCCTTTCAAAAATATCAGTCTCGAGACAAAGACAACACTGTTGGCGCCACCGAGGGCGGCACGGCCAACGGTAATTACCGTACCGAAAACCATATGATCGGCCTGAGTCTGGTCTATAGCTACTTGTAGTCTTCATCCCACAATCCCATCATTTCAAAAGCCGCTCCTGTCATTGGGGGCGGCTTTCATATTTGTTTAAAACCTGTCGTGGGAGGGGTGTGAGAAAAATGTGAGAAGCCCTCAGTACCTTCCTATGATGAATTCAAAAGCTGCAGTCTCGGTCGGAAATTATGGATCCAGAGAAGGCTTTTCATCGAGTTGTTTGGGAGATCTTTCAATTAAAGGGGGGCGAACTATGAGACGAAGAAGGTATGGGGCAGGTGTAATCCTGTCGGCTATGCTGCTGGCTTTATTAAGTGCTTGCGGGGGTGGCGGTTCAAGTGATACGGCGAGCAGTGTTGATAGCTCGACGGCTGGAACAGTGATAACTGCGGTCGATCCTTATGTGATTGGAGCGGTCTTTCAGGAAATCGACGCGGATGGCAATGTGCGGCAGATCTCGACACCCAGCGGTGAGAACGGCCTGGCGAGCTTTGAGCAGGAGGTGCAGCTGGGTAGCACGGTCGTAGCGTTCAGCACTGGTTTGCACAACTGGGCCCCTTTCAAGGGAACGCTCAAGCGCAAGGTGGAGCAGGCCGACAGCAGTTTTGTCGTCAGTCCACTGACCACCCTGGCTGCAGAAATCAGTAACTCCAAAGTGTTGAATATGCTGCAGTCCCTAGATGATGATCCTGAATTTCCTTGGTCCTTCGACAATGTCGATATTGAGGCAGATCCCATGCTAGCCTTGCAAGGCAAAACGAATCCGGCTTTTGTAGATTATGCGCCGCTGATTGCCAACCTAGCGGTAAATGCAGCGCTAAACATGATCCCCCCCGATAGTGCGGATTTGGACGAGGTTGTCAAGGGGGTTGTTTCACGGCTGATGGTAGATGTGAACGGTAACGGCACTTCGGATGTGGTGGATGCTATGACCGCAGTCGCTGGGGCAGATTTTGACGATTGTGTCAGCAGCTTTGCAGCCATTACTGATTATCTGATCCGTGAATTAGCAGAAGAAGTTTTGGTCACTTATTCGGCTGATGATGATCTTGATCCTGCTGATGAAGACCTAATTGCCCTGACCAGGGAGGGAGTTGGTGAACTTCATCTGGTTGTCCTAGCAATGGCAGTTGAAGGATTCTCCACTGTTGAGCTTTTAGCCCTGCTTGAGGGTATTGATTTGCCGGATATCAAGGCGTTGGTAGAGACATCTGCGACTAAGGGGGCTGTGGTAATAGACTCAGAAGGAGGAGTTGGTGTGCCGCTATTGACGGTCAGAGAGCGCTTGGAAGAGGGTTATACAAAATTTCTTTTTGATTATCATGTTACTGATGAAATGGTAAAAATTCTCGCTGAAGCGGAGAGTTTTTATGTCGCCAAACTTCTGATAGGCATGGATGATTCCGCAACCCAGGCGGACAAGGACGAGGCGCGCTTCCTCGGCAGTTTTGCCGACTTGGTACTGCTCTTCAATCCTTTTTCTGACTTCACAGACAACGGACTCAACACCCTAGGCGACATCTACGATGCTTTCGGGGTGCCGCTAAACGCAAACCGGAGTTGGGCGCTTCCGGTTGAAGAAGGCGCAGAAATCGATCCCGTTTCCGAAACGCCGACTTCCGGCGAGTTCCAGCAGGCATTGGCGACGATGCTTCTCTCTCGCCTGCAGATTATCGTAGACAATTTGGCCCTGGTCAGCTCCGAATTCATATTGCAGCGGGAAGAACTCGGCGGTACAGAATTTGATTACGGCGATGTTCTGTTCATGAGAGGCCTGGCCCAGGCCATGCACGCCCAGGTTAGTCTGCAGCTTGCCTACAACCTGAATGCCAATCTTTACGATTCCCAGTCGATGACGAAGGAGGAATTTTTGGCTGTAAATCAGGCCTTCGGTTCCCTTTCGTCGGGATATGCGAATCATCTGGCTGCAGCAAAGACAATGCTGGCCGGCGCAGCTGATGACCTGCTTGCGGCGGTTAATGCTATTGAGGCAGAGAGCGACTTTGATGCCGACCAGACCGATGATTTGATCGCCTTTTATGAAGAAGATGCCGAGGATATGGCAGAAAACTTCGCCGATATCAAAGCCTTTCTGGCCAATTTCAAGGTCGGCCTGAGCGGGCCGGTGGTATTTAATGAAGGGACCTTTGACGAGGTATCTCTTGACTTCTCCTATATTTTCGGAGGCATCGGTCTGCGTGAAAAGGCTCCCGAATATTCAGGAAACGTTCCTGGCTATTTCCCCGATGCCACCATGGGTGGGGTTATTACCGATACGGTCCAGTTGGACATCAACGAGGACCAGGACGATGACGGCAGTCCTGACTGTCTTTAAAACTTTGCCCGCTTCTTTGGGTGATCGTTAATTGGCAAGGTTTTATACTCAATGGTCCACAGTTGAATATGTACTGGTATTTAATGACCTTGAGTCGAGTTTCAGCTGCATATGGACTGACAGGGGTGCTTGAATATGAAGGGAGTAGCGGTAATCTGAACTGCTGCAATCTAGGCGGACAGTAACCTGTCTCTGTCAAATGACTAATCCAGTGTCAGTATTTCCTGCCATGGCGGCTATTTTGTCTGCGGTGATTATTGTATGTTGATATTTTGGAAAAAGGTACCTCGAAAGCGTATTTTATTGACATTTACAAGTACATTTTTATCGGTGGTGAAGCAAAATATCAGCAATGTAAAGGGAAAGATGTAGCTTGTAATTTGATCGGCGAGGTCGTTAAGGGCTGGCGCTCTTAATGGCCTCGGTTTTACTACCCCGCATGATTGATGGGCTATGCGCCAAAATCTTTCAACCCTTTTATTGCTGTCATTAATACTGTTTGTTAGCGGCCTGATTTTCATTTTGGCTTTTGGGTATGATCAGGAAAAACCTGCTATCATGAGCAAGGGGAAAAACTCTCAAAAGCCCTTGTCCATTATTGATATGGCTTATAATACTTATCGAGATGAAGAGCTTGTCAGCAAAATTCAAGTACAAGAGTTTCAGGTTAGGCCGAGGAAGTTTGGTATTTTCCGTATCAGGAACATAAACGAGGTGGCGTTGCGCAAAGCGCGGTTCGACCTTTTTCATGGCACCTCAGCTAAGGCAGGACAAGACGCTAGGGAGGAAGTATCCTTGTCGGCTGGCTTGTCGGAGAGTATTAACGGCCTCGCAGGCCTACGCGGCATGGGGCAAATTACTCGCGCTACGATGGATCCCATGGTCCTCAATATTTATCGAGATGGGCAGCCTTCGCTGCATTTGCAGGCTGGCAGGGCGATTTTTGATCTTAAAAAGCAGCTCTTTGACTTCAAAAAAACGCGCTTGCTCGGTCCCCGTAAGAACTTTCAGTTAGTAACTCCCCTTTTGAGGTGGGACGAACAGCATAAGGTTTTTCTTGTGCCGGGAGAGTATCGCCTGATAACCGGTGAAGGTATTCGGAAGGGAAGCGGTGCGGTTGTCGATGGCGAGTTTAATTTGCGCCCTGTTGCTGGCCAAAATTCAGACTTTGTACCCTCTCGATGATTGACGGACTGGTCGAGCTTCAGGCGCTTCACCATCGATCTCGACTCGGGGCTATCGACCACCACCGAGCGGGACTGGAAGGATGTGTTCGGTTTCGACGTCGGTGGCAGCTATCAATTGACCGACAACATTGCCCTTATCGCCGGTTAGCTTTACGACGGCACCCCGGCCCCTTAAGATCTTCGATCCCTCCATACCGACGGCGAAATCCCATATGGTCTCGGTCGGTGCCGATTTGGCGTGGAAATGTTGCCGCGTTCAGCTCGGGTATGCCTTTCAGAAGTACCAGGCTCGGGACAAAGACAACACCGTTGGCGCAGCCGAAGGCGGCGCGGCCAACGGCAGCTACCGTACTGAAATTCACATGATCGGGTTGAGTCTGGTCTATCGTTTTTTGTAAGCTCTGCCCATTCAGATTTTCCTGCCATATTCGTTCTGTTTTGAAAGCCGCCCCTTTGCAGGGGGCGGCTTTCTGTCTTTTTGAAGAAATATTTTGCCGTGGGCTTGATGTAAGAAATATGTGAGTGCCTGGCCTGTATATGTTTGATCTGCTTTTTTTTTAATGCTTGTTCAGAGCTTTTGGTGTGGATGAATAAATCGTCAGTTCGATAGAGAATTTGGCGAGGAAATAGAGCTTTTTACTATAGGGCCTGGTCGGAATTTTATTGTGGGGGAGGGGTTAAATGTTAAAGATTGCTCGGTTTTGTCGTGTGTGCGTGATGGCATTGCTTGTTTCGTTGCTGATTTTTGGTTGCGGTGGTGGAGGGGGGAGTGATAGTGCCTCAACAGCGGCACCAAATGTCGAGGATGATATAGGCGGGTTCTCAGCTCTAGCAACAATAGATGTTGAATACACATCAGGGCAATATTTTGCTTTAAAAGAGGATGGAACTATTTGGACATGGGGGGTAGATTTTTTAACTTATGGGGTGTCTGAAGAGGCCCTCAAAAAACCCAATACTTATCCAATAATGTTTGAATTTTTTGAAAAGGTGCAAGCCTTTTCGGTTGGAGGGCGGCACTTGTTGGCCCTGGATGATGATGGGACAGTTCTGACTATTGGCAACAATTATTATGGGCAACTTGGAAGCGGCACTAATGATGATGCCAACACCCCTGTTTCTGTCTCTGGGCTTGCTAATGTAATAGCTGTTGCTGCTGGAGACGAATTTAGTTTAGCCCTAACGGCTGATGGCACTGTTTGGGCATGGGGGGAAAATGATTATGGACAATTAGGGGCGCTTGATTTTGAAGATAGCAATATCCCTGTACAGGTGTCGGGCCTGAGCAACGTTAAGGCTATTGCAGCAGGTCATAATACTGGATTTGCTGTGCTGGAGAATGGTGACGTTTGGCATTGGGGGCAAAGTGCTGGCATTGAACCCGCTAAGATAGATGGATTATCGAATATACATTCCGTACATGCAGAGCTTCATGCCTTTCATTATGTTGCTGTTTCGGAGCAAGGTGAAGTTTGGGGCTGGGGGGACAATATTTATGGGCAGCTAGGAGTTGACGCTCCCGCTGAAATAGAGGACCCGATTAGGTTCTCAGGAATACAGGGTGCGGTCACTGCAGCTGTTAGCGAGGATAATACTTACGTTGTTACAGATAATGGTACCGTGTGGGGGTGGGGGTTGTACTTATACGGTCAGCTAGGCCAGCCCATAGACAATCAGCTAGATACCTCGACTCCGGTACAACTTGCCACCGAAGGCGAGGCTGCCTTTGTTGAGGCGCATAGTTCTGCAGTTCTTATAGGGCAAGCCGATGGCTCGCTATACGCCATTGGAAGTAATCCTATGGGAGGGTTTGCTGACGGGGGACAAATATATCAAGATGCTTTAAGTCCCATGACAGCCCTGCCAGTAATATCTGATCTTTCAGGATTTGATGACACCTACATTGCGCTTGATGAAGGCGGCTATGTTTATTCTTGGGGTGCAAACAATAGAAGAGGAATTTTGGGCAATGGTGGTTATTTCAGTAGCTCAACACCGATCCGACTTACGGAACTGAATGATATTGTCCAAATATCGATGGCAGATGATACTGGTTTTGCGTTGAAGGCTGATGGCACAGTATGGGGCTGGGGAAATAATGCTTTCAGCAAGCTTGGCGTTAGCTCGGAGGAGATGAGTAAAAGTTTTGTTCCGGTGCAGGTCCCTGGTTTGTCAAATATAACCCAGATCGTAGCTGGGGAACTTTTCAGTCTAGCCCTGGATGCCAACGGTATTGTCTGGGGGTGGGGGCTCAACAGAAATGGTAGCCTAGGGTTGGGGGCAAGTAGTTCAATAACTACACCAGTGGCCCTTCCAGGTTTTGACGACACTGCTTCGATAGCATTAGGAGTTGAATACTCTCTGGCAATAAAAAATGATGGGACGGTCTGGGGCTTAGGTACGAATAGTGATGGCCAGCTATGCACCGGGACAACTGACCATGCATTGATAGCAACTCAAGTCCCTGGAATAACGAATGCGATTGCTGCAGATGGGTCTGATAAGCAGACATTCATTGTGCTCGATGATGGTAGTGTTCTTGGGTGTGGCGATAATTCAAATGGGGCACTAGGCGATGGGTCTCTTGTCTCAACGGCCAGTGCTGTGCAGGTGCCTAATTTGGAAAACATATTAAAGGTACATACGGAGGCGGGGAATAGCTATGCAGTTCAATCAGATGGCACCTTCTGGTCTTGGGAAGAGGGAGATTATGACGAAAGTGGCATTGTTCCAACGCCTTATGCCGATTTTAGGGGGATGACTTCAGCGGTTTCTAGTAGGTGGACAGCTGTCACCCTTGACTCAGAAGGGCAGGTTTGGGGAATGGGCTTAAATTACGCTGGGCAATTAGCCAACAATCGCTTGATATTGAGTACAACTCCAATTTTGATAGATGAAAATCCAGTAGAATGAGATATGAATGCTTGTGGGGATTCCGGGGCACAATGCCCATTAGGAGGATGGGGCACAAAATAGCCGGTACTATAAATGGGTATAGTGGAAAACGGGTCTGATCGACTGCCTCGTCCAGGTTTGGTTACAGACAATCCGCAATTAAATGACAAAACCTCCCTGTATATAGCTGGGAGGTTTTGTCATCTGAGGAAGAAAAAGTTAAGTATTGCTTCAGTAATACATATTTCAATTATGTCCTGCTTTTTAGAAAAATACTGACATGGCAGTATCTTGGAAGAAGCCAGCAACATTTCAGAAAAATTACTGGATTAGCAGTACCTATGTGGGAGGTTTTATACCGAAAGCAATCTTGCCTTTGCCTGTCCTTGTTCAAAAGGCCCAGTGGGTGCGGAAGCACTGGGGAAGTTTATCCGTGTCCGGCGCACCCAGTCCGGAATGGGCATCCATGAAGCGGCTGCTTTCTGTGGCATGAAAATATGGGAGGAGGGGGGCAATATTGATCGAAACGTCAGAAGGCAATCTATCTCGCGGCATGCGGCAGCTGAACGGTATCTATACCCAGGCATTCAATTGCCGCCACAAGCGCCCCGGCCATCTTTTTCAGGGGCGGTAAAAGGCTACTCTGGTTGAAAAAAACAGCTACCTGTTGGCGCTGTGTCGATATATCGTTCTCAATCCCGTGGCCGCAGATATGGTCGAGGCGCCGGAGGATTGGCTTTGGTCCAGTTATCAGGCCACTGCCGGCATGTCTGCAAGGCCTGAATTGCTGACCACCGACTGGAGGCATGCTCAGTTTGCTTCCACTCGTCAGGAATCGTTTCGCCTTTATCCTGACTTTGTTTGCCAAGGGCTTGGTCAACCTTCCATTTGGGAAAAGCTTCGTGGAGGTGTGCTTCTGGGAGATGAGGGCTTTGATGGTCAGTTCCAATCCCAATTATCGGAACGAAAAGGCCAGGGGGCAATCCCACGGCACCAGCGGTTGTTGCATCGCCCCCCGCTGGAAGGTTTGTTAACCACCGAAGTCGAAAACCGAATATGGGCCGCCAGGGGAGCGCATGTGGAGTGGGGGTATGCGCTGAAGGAGATCGCTGGATTTTTGGGTATTCATTATTCGACGGTCAGCCGCATGGTCAAGAAGAGTGATAAGGTCTTGTTGCACAGAAAGACCTGACCCCTCAAGTGGGGTCTTCTGCAACAGGGGGAGTTGCCTCTGGCACGTCAGTGGGCCGAACGGGCTGTGGCCGCCAGTCCTCAAGCGGCCGCTTTTCTGGATACCCTTGAGTCTGTTCAGAAGAGCCAGAAGCAAGCGTCTGGGGTTCGCTGAGTATTCTTAGGAAAACCGATTCACCGCAATTATCCATCCTTTTGCCGTTCCGACAGCTTCCCTGCCATACAATGCAAATTCTGCCATGTTTCGTTCCGGCTCGTTACCAGGTTAATTGGCAGGCCTCTCCCGGGCGGTTATTTCCCTCCATAGCTGATCTCACTGTTCAGGAAGCAGGGTTTTCGGCTTTACGGCATTTCGATTTGACGTTTGGCATTGCCACGGTTTACCTGGGAAGGACTTGTGGTACTCTTGGAAATGTCTAATTTCGGGAGACACCCATGTCTGCCACAACAAGACCGGCCGTCTTTCGCCAGGCTAAACCGCCTATTTTAGGCGCCTGCGACGCTGACTACGAAAAAGCAAATTCTTTTCACCCTTCAAAGGAGACGACTCATGAAATTGGTCATCGCCATCTTGTCGTGTCTTGCCGTATGCACTTCGGCCTTTGCAGGCCCGCCTGCACCGGATTGTTGTACCCCGGCATACAACCAGACCGTGCTCGACAGCTACCGCAAACTCATGGTGCAAAGCTCGGTCTACGGTGACTTGCCCGCTGCGGGCAAGGGCATCCGGCTCGGCATCTATCAGGTCCAGGCAGACTATGGTCCCGGCGCCACATCCAAGAACATGGACCGGCTGGAAAAGGCCGCCCGGCTGGCCAAGCAACATAACGTGCAGCTTTTGGCCTTCCCCGAACTCTACGTGCCCGGGTACACCCTGAGCCCGAACGAGGCCAAGAAGGTGGCCGAGTTCGCCGCCGGCCCCTCCATCACCCGCGCCCGCAAGATCGCCAAGGAGCTGAAGATGGCCATGCTCGTGCCTTACGCAGAAAAGGCCGAGACTGAAGCGGGGCTGCGCTACTATGACTCCATCGCCGTGATCAACGAAAACGGCGAGCTGGTGGCCAGCTACAGGAAGCCCCATCTCTATGGCCAACAGGAGCGCGATAACTGGTCATTCGGCGACAAGCCGCCGCCGGTCTTCAAAGCGTTTGGATTCCCCGTGGGCGTGCTCAACTGCTATGAAAATGAATTCCCTGAGCTGGTGCGGCTGCTGGCGTTGAATGGCGCCAAGCTCGTCGTCGGCCCTACCGCCGCAGACTGCTACTATACCCTGCCAAACGGCCAGCGAAGCGCGGTTCCCTACCCGGATGTCTCCACCGTGCTGTTCCCGGCCAATGCCTACGCCAACAACGTCTTCTTCGCCTACGCCAACAGGGCGGGGTACGAGAAGCGCGGCGGCGACGAATGGCACTACCGAGGTAACTCCATCATTATCGGACCCCATGGCGACATCATCCAGGCGGCAGGACACCAGCAGGACACCCTTCTTATTGCGGATTGCATTCCGGAATATTACGGAATGACCCATCCGGCACCCAAGTACAATTACCTCAAGGACCGCCGTCCCGGGATGTACAAAACACTCACTGCCCCCAAGGCGGATTTCATGCCCGGCGGCTGGACCTATCCGACCTACAAGGACGGCAAGGAGATTGGGCGTCAATAGCCACGAACATCGAGAAGGGGGCCATGCCGTGGTCCCCTTCGTTCACTTCACATCATCAAATCGTTGACGGAACCTTATCTCGATTCTCCCTGTACGTTCAGCAGGCTGTGGAAGAATACCTGGAGCCCATGGACGGGCGACCAAAATCAAGGGTGGTTTTGTAAAATCTTGATTTTGTGAGCAAGACGGAAACAGGGGGGCGGCTTGCGGCATAGAAAAAGCCTATGGATGGACTCTTTCAACAGCCTGTTAAGAATTGTCGTAATCAACATCACCAAAAATACCGGTTTTAAAGTTGCACTCTCGGCCGGGACATTTTAAGATTAGCAATTGTTCTAACCGCCGGCTTCTGCCGGCGTCTGTGTTCCCTTCCAGCAACTGAAAGACCGTCCCGTCATGAGTAAATCACACCACGCTTCCGCATTGGGCGCCAT
>ENA-ORCT01000706-ORCT01000706.1-marine-metagenome-genome-assembly--contig:-NODE-706-length-15002-cov-3.387873_pt1 | contig 15002 bp, 15 predicted proteins | sample MGYA00248632_ERZ508511 | MGnify/ENA primary metagenome ERZ508511 (study PRJEB26182, sample SAMN06268839) | marine metagenome | isolation source: Tt an P1-techrep anaerobic enrichment on pine from sediment...
GGGTATCCGGATTTTCTTCTCCCAGTATCCGCTGAATCAGAATGATCAGATTCAAAATGCCCGCAATGGGATTGTTGATCTCATGGACGACGGAGGCGGACAGCTTCCCCAGAGATGCCATTTTATCCTGATGAATGAGTTTTTTGTGGGTTTCCTGCAACTGACGGCTGCGTTCTTCAATTTCCTTTTCGAGCCGTCGGGTGATCTCCTCTTCCTCTTTGATTCGCTGGGTGATATCCCGGCTGATTTCAACAAATTTGGAAATTTTCCCGGTATTTTCCCAGATGGGGTAGATGGTGACTTCGATATATCTCAGGTCGTTGTTTTGATCGACCCGAGTCAAGATTCGCTGGCTATGGCGCTTGTTGCGGACCACCTCGCTCAAGGGGCAAATGATTTCATCTCCGCAGCGCCGGTTGATTTTTTGAAATACTCTGTGGCACTTCTGTCCAATGACTTCATCGCGGCAGTAGCCCATATGGTTGAGGAAGGCGTCATTGACCTCGACAATTTCCATCTCCGGTGTGATGACCAGTATAAAATCCTGAATGCCGTTGAGAATGGTCTGAAACTCCCGGTTGCGTTCCCGCAGCTTTTCTTCCTGTGCGCCGATGGCATGCCAGAAAAGTGTCATCGTCTGGTAGGACAGCAGGCGGATTTGTGCGGGTTTGGTGGCGAGAATGGAATTGAAAATGTTGGGATCCTGCGACAGCACGATAATCAGGTCAATGGCCAGATCGGGGCGGTACAGATCGGTGTAGGCGGTGACGGTTTTCAGTCCCAGTGATTTTGCCAGAAGCATCCCTTCGTTCCGGGGGTCTGAATCATAGACGGCCACGATCCGGGCATCAACGACCGGTTGATCGAAATTGAGCGTTGTTTTCGCAAGGATTTCCCTGCAAAAAGAACCCCCACCAGCCAGCGCAATATTGATTGAAGGCAGTCGGTTTGCGGACACGGAACTCTCCTGTGTTGTAGTCACCGGCGCTTGCTCATCTGAAATCCGGGTGCTCAACTGGATGATTTCTTTGAAAATTAGCATGGGCAATCAACCGATTCAAGGGCATTTTGCCGTTGCCACCCGGAATCGAATGATCGCTCGGTCAATTCTGGGTGGCAGCGGGTAAATTAAGTATTGACAATTATTAAAGGACGCGACTAAACCTATAATTCGTCAAATTATTATGGACATATGCCAATAATCATATTGAACATATGCTTATAATTGCATGGAGAATTATGGTATCTATTTAATATCAAATAAAATACAAGGAGTGGCGCATGACTGATAAGGTCATCGGTTCTGTCATGGTAGTCGGGGGGGGAATTGCCGGTATGCAGGCGGCCCTGGACCTGGCTGATTCGGGTTATTATGTCCATGTCGTCGAGAAATCCCCCGCCATCGGCGGTGTGATGAGTGAATTGGACAAGACCTTTCCTACCAACGACTGTGCGATGTGAATCATTTCACCGAAACTGGTCGAGTTCGGCCGGCATCTGAACATTGATTTGATTACCTGCGCGGAAGTCGAAAAAATAGAAGGTACCAAGGGCAATTTCAAGGTTACCGTCAATAAGGCTCCGCGTTACATCGACCCCTCCAAATGCACGTCCTGTGGCGACTGCGCCAAAGTCTGCCCGGTTGTCCTGCCCGATGGTTACGACCAGGAACTGTCGGAGCGCAAGGCTACCTATAAAAAGTACGCCCAGGCGATTCCAGGCGCTTTTGCCATTCAGAAAACCGATAAAGCCCCCTGTCGTCTGGCCTGCCCGGCCGGATTGAACGTTCAGGGATATGTCCAGATGGTGGGCGAAGGCAAATATCAGCAGGCTCTGGAAATTATCATGGAGGACCTGCCGCTTCCCGGTGTGCTGGGCCGCATCTGCCCCCATGGGTGCGAAGACGCCTGCCGACGCTGCAAGGTGGACGATCCGATCGCCATCCGGGATTTGAAACGACTTGCCGCCGATCAGTTCGATCCGCGCGAGGTGACCATCGACTGTATGGCTGAGCGGGGTGAAACGGTGGCGATTATCGGGTCCGGTCCGGCCGGACTTTCCGCAGCCTACCACCTGGCCCGCAAGGGGATACGGTCCACCATTTTCGAAGCCCTGCCCGAGGCTGGCGGTATGCTGCGAGTCGGTATTCCCGATCACCGTCTGCCGCGAGAGGTGTTGGACCGTGAAATCGAGGTCATCACCAACCTGGGGGTGGAGATCAAAACCAATAGCCCCCTCGGGCCGGATCTGACTGTTGATGATTTGTTTGACAAGGGCTTCAAGGCGGTTTACCTGGCTCTGGGAGCGCACAAGGGCATTGAACTGGGCATCCCCGGTGAGAAAGCCATCGGCGTTCGCCAGGGAGTGGATTTCCTGAGGGAGGTCAACCTGTCAGGCAAGGCTCCGGTCGGCGAAAAAGTGGCCATCATCGGCGGTGGTAATGTGGCCATCGATGTGGCCCGATCGGCGGTGCGACTGGGCGCCCGTGAGGTGACCATCATTTACCGCCGTACCCGGGCGGAAATGCCGGCATGGGAAGAAGAGATCCAGGCTGCTGAAGCAGAAGGGACACAGCTGGCCTATCTGACCGCGCCCCAGGAGATTCTGACTCAGGATGGCAAGGTCGTGGGGCTTCGATGCATTCGCATGGAGCTTGGCGAAGAGGATTCCTCCGGTCGCCGGCGACCGGTGCCGATTCCCGGCAGTGAATTCGACATCGATGTGGATCAACTCATTCCCGCCATCGGCCAGCGCCCGGACCTGTCCGCCATCGAGGACGTGGCCGCTCTTGAATTTACCCGCTGGGGTACCACCGAGGTGGATACCATCACCTATGCAACCGGACGGGAAGGGGTCTTTGCCGGCGGTGATCTGCAGACCGGACCGTGGGTGGCCATCGGGGCCATTGCCGCCGGTCGTGAAGCCGCCGAGTCAATCGTTCGCTACCTTGACGGCCGTGATATGGCCGCCGGGCGCGAAGCAATCACTAACGAAAACCCGGTTTACCGGCCGGTCCCGGAAAATGAGCCGGTCAAAGCCCGGGCACGGATGCCCGAACTGGCGCTGGATCAGCGACAGGGCAATTTCAATGAGGTGGAGCTGGGCTACGATGAGGCCGTCGGCCAGGAAGAGGCCCACCGGTGCCTGAATTGCGGATATTGCTGTGAATGCTATCAGTGCGTGGAGGCCTGCGGAGTCGAAGCGGTCACACTGGCAACTCATGCCCAGCAACCGGAGACAGTCGAACTCAATGTGGGCTCGGTGATTGTGGCTCCCGGTTTCGAGCCGTTCAATCCTTCCGAATTCGATTCCTATGGCTATGTCAAGCACCCCAATGTCATCACGGCCATGGAAATGGAGCGTATTTTGTCGGCCTCGGGTCCGACCATGGGACACCTGGTGCGGATGTCCGATCACAAGGAACCCAAAAAGATCGCTTGGTTTCAGTGTGTCGGCTCCAGGGATTTGAACCGCTGTGACAATTCCTACTGCTCCTCGGTGTGCTGCATGTATGCCATCAAGGAGGCGGTGATCGCCAAGGAGCACGCCGGTGATGACCTGGACTGCGCGATTTTCTATATGGACATGCGGACACATGGAAAGGATTTCGAGCGGTTCTATGACTCAGCCAGGGACCGGCATGGCGTTCGGTTTATCCGCAGTCGCGTGCACACCGTTGACCCGGTGCCGGGCGGTGATGAACTGGCGGTCCGCTATGTGACCGATGACGGGCAGATCGAGATCGAGAATTTCGATATGATCGTGCTGTCTGTCGGCCTCCAGACCCCACCTGAGGTGACGGCACTGGCTAACCGCCTGGGCATCGAAATGACTCCGGGTAATTTTGCCAAGTCCCCGACCTTTGATCCGGTGGCAACATCGATCGACGGAGTGTATACCTGCGGTGCCTTTCAGGGACCCCGGGATATTCCTCAGTCGGTTGTGGACGCCAGCGCGGCTGCGGCTGCGGCCGGCGAGGTTCTTGCCGAAGCCCGCGGTACGAAAACCCTTGTGCCGGAAATCGTTCCGGAAACCAATGTCGTGGGTGATCGCCCGCGTATCGGCGTGTTTATCTGCCGCTGCGGCATCAATATTGCCGGTGTCGTTGATGTGGAGGGGGTCAGGGATTACGCCGCAACTCTGCCATATGTGGAATTCGCCGACGACAACCTGTATTCGTGTTCTCAGGACACGCAGGATGCCATGACGGCGATTATCCGGGATAAAAAGCTCAATCGGGTCGTTGTTGCGGCCTGCACACCCAAAACCCATGAACCGCTGTTCCAGGAAACGTTGATTAACGCCGGCTTGAACAAATACCTTTTCGAGATGGCCAATATCCGTAATCAGGATTCCTGGGTGCACAAAAACAATCCGGAACTGGCCACCACAAAGGCCAAGGATCTGGTTCGCATGGCGGTCTCCAAGGTTGCCCTGATGGAGCCGCTCAAGGAAGCCGAGCTGGCCATCAACCCGGTGGCTTTGGTTATCGGCGGCGGGATTTCCGGTATGACTTCTGCTTTGAGTCTGAGTCGTCAGGGGTATGAAACCCATCTGGTAGAGCAAAGCGAACAGCTCGGAGGTCAGGCGCGAAATCTTTATAAGACAACGGCAGGAGAGGCCATTCAGGACGAACTGGCCGGTCTGGTCCGAAAGGTGCAGGGCGATGCCAATATCAAGTTGTATCTCAACACCCGGCTCTCCGGTGTCGATGGATTCGTCGGCAACTTCCGGAGCACGCTGACCTCCGGGGATACCTCAACCGAACTGGAACACGGTGTGGCCGTGATGGCCACCGGCGCCTCGGCGCTGCAGCCGGAGGAATACTGCTACGGTCAGGACCCGCGGGTTCTCACCAGCCTGGAACTGGACCGCCGGTTCATTGATGAAGATCCTGCTTTAAAGTCGATCGAAACCGCGGTATTCATCCAGTGTGTTGGGTCTCGTGAACCCCAGCGGCCTTACTGCTCCCGGGTATGCTGCACCCATTCGATTGAAAACGCGCTGGAGTTAAAGCGCCGCAACCCGGAGATGAGCGTCTTTATCCTGTATCGTGATATACGCACATACGGCGAAAAGGAGTACCTCTACAAGGAGGCCCGGGAGGCCGGCATTATCTTTATCCGTTACAGCCTCGATGACAAGCCGAGTGTCGAACTCAACGACGGCCGGCTGCTTGTCCGGCTGACGGATCACGTGCTGGGCCTACCGGTGGTTATCGAGACCGATCTGCTGACCCTGGCTACGGCTATCGTCCCTGCAGTTGATGAACAGCTGGCCCAGTACTTCAAGGTGCCCGTGAACGACGATGGGTTCTACGTTGAAAAACATGCCAAGCTCGGTCCGTCGGAATTTTCCACCGATGGCGTTTTCCTCTGCGGAATGGCGCATTATCCCAAACCGATTGAGGAATCCATTGCCCAGGGCAGAGCCGCTGCATCGCGGGCTGTGACACTGCTGTCGCGTGACAAAATTTACGCCAGCGGGACGGTCGCCCAGACAACCCCGCAGCACTGCAGTTCATGCGGTGTGTGCGTGTCGGTCTGTCCCTATTCGGCACCGTTTTTTACCGAGCAGGGCCCCTTTGCGGGCAAGGCTGAAATCAATCCTGTCCTGTGTAAAGGCTGCGGGCTCTGTGTGGCATCCTGCCGCTCAGGGGCAATTCATCTCAAGGGATTCGATAACAACCAGATATTTGCCCAGATATTCGCGATTCAGGAAGCCGTCTAAACGCAGGGGGCCGTCGGGCCCCCTGTCGACCATATTGAAAATCCAATGTAAGGAGACCATCACATGTCAGAATGGGAGCCGAAAATTGTCGCTTTTCTCTGTAACTGGTGCAGTTACGGAGCCGCTGATCTGGCGGGTGTCAGCCGTATGGAATATCCGCCGAACATTCGTGTCATCCGCATTCCGTGCACCGGCCGGATGAGTCCGAAATTCGCTCTGGCCGCATTGCGGGAAGGGGCGGACGGAGTCTGGGTGTCCGGGTGACATCCCGGCGAATGCCATTACCTGGAAGGTAATTACTACGCTCGTCGGAAATTCGCCCTGTTCAGAAACCTCATGGACTTCATGGGAATTGAACCGGATCGGTTGCATTTTTCCTGGGTATCCTCTGCGGAATCCACAAAGTTCGTGGATGTCGTTAACCAGGTGACCGATGCGGTAAAGGCCCTTGGACCTAATAAAAAATTCGTTAAAACCGAGGCTGAGGCGGCTTAACATGCTAGGATACATTGATAAGATTAAGGAAATATCGGAACGGCTCTTAAAGGAATGCACGGTTGACGTGGTCATCGGGTTCCGCCAGGGTACCATGCCGATGATGAACGAGCCTCATCTGGTTAAATGTGCCGATGATGTCAAGGACCTGGTATGGGACAGCAATTGCGGAATCAACCTTGCCAATTACCTGACGAACCGGAAAGAAAAGATCGGTATCATCGCCAAAGGATGTGACAGCCGAAATATCGTCAATCACATCATCGAAAACAAAATTCAGCGTGAGCAGCTCTATATCATCGGTGTGCCGTGTAAAGGCATGATCGATCGCCACGCGATCGCCAAGCTGACCGACAGTGAGATTACCGGTGTGACTGAAAAGGACGGGGTGATAACGATTACCGGAGACGGCTTTGAGCAGAGCGTTGAAAGGGCCGAGGTGCTCCAGAAAAATTGCGCCGCCTGTGTACACCGGAATCCCGTGGTTTACGATGAGTTGGTTGCCGATCTGGTCGACGAGCAGACCGATGTAGACCGGTATGCTGAAATCCGGGATGTTGAGGCTATGGGAACCGACGAACGATGGAACTTTTTTGATGACCTTCTGGCGCCATGCATCCGGTGCTATGCCTGTCGGAATGCATGCCCCCTGTGTTATTGCCCCACCTGTTTCGTCGATGAGCACATGCCGCAGTGGGTTGGAAAAAGCCAGGACCCAACTGACATTCGTACATTTCATTTCCTGAGGGCGTATCACTGCGCCGGACGATGCACCGACTGCGGATCGTGCGAGCGGGCGTGCCCGGTGGGAATCAACATGAGGCTCCTGACCAAGAAACTTGAAAAAGACTGCCAGGATCTGTACGGATGGGAGGCCGGGCTTTCGCTTGAGAAACGGCCTCCGCTCGATACATATCAACCCGACGATCCGCAGGACTTCATCAAGTAGGGTTGACAGGGGCGACGTACGAAAATCACGGGGCAATAAACCATTCAATAAGGGCTAATCGCTATGATGGTCATTCACATCGATAAAAAAGATTGGGTCAGTGCCGTCGATGCATTACGCGGATCGTATCGATTGTTCGGCCCGGTAAAAGATAACAAAACACATGTTCTGAAAGAGCTTGAGAAAGGCGAACAGCCGGATCTGGAGTATTCAAACACCCGCCTTTCTCCGAAATCTGTGGTGTACCCACAGTCTCAGGTTATGTTTGAATACTCCCTCGATGAGAAGGATCCGGATCACCACCGCATGAAAGAGGTGGCCACTGACAGTTCGGCGAGGGCGATACTCGGTATCCGGCCGTGTGATGCTGACGCCTTTCTGCTGGTGAAACGGAATTTCGATACACCGGACTACAAAGACCCGTATTGGATCCGGGCATACGAGTCCACCACCATGGTCGGGCTGGCCTGTAAGAAGCCGTGCAGTACCTGCTTTTGTACATCGGCCGGATCCGGTCCGTTCAGTGAAACCGGATTGGATGTTCTGCTGGTGGACGAAGGCGACAGCTACCTGGCCAAAGCCGTGACGGAAAAGGGTGAAGCGTTGCTGAATGCGGCTGGCCTCACCCGAAAGGCCGATGCCGACGCAGAGGAACGAATTGCCGCCCGTAAGACCGAGGTTGAAGCAACGATCAGTTCCACGGTATCAACGGAGCGAATCAAGGATCAGTTCTCCAATGACCTTTATGCCGCTCCGTTCTGGGATGAAGTGGCATTCTCATGCCTCAACTGCGGAACATGCACCTATGTGTGCCCGACCTGTTGGTGCTTTGACATCCAGGATGAAAACCGCGGCAATCACGGTGTTCGCATGAGGAACTGGGACAGCTGCATGTTCCCTCTGTTTACCCTTCATGGAACTGGACATAACCCTCGCGGTGAAAAAGTGCAGCGCGTTCGCCAGCGCTTCATGCACAAACTGAAATACTACGTGGACAAATATGGTGACGGGATCCAGTGTGTGGGATGCGGGCGATGTGTCCGGTCCTGTCCGGTCAACATCGATATCCGTAAAGTCTGCGACTTGATGAACAGCTTCGGGCCTGATTCCTGCGCCTGCTCAGCATCGTGAAAAAGGGGGGTGCGTCTTGGAAAATCCATATCTGCCTTACCCGGTTCGAATTGATGACATAATTACCGAAACCGAGGATAAGAATCTAAAAACATTCAAGTTCTGCTTTTTAAACCCGGACGATGAAGAAAAATTTTCGTACCAGGCGGGGCAGTTCGCCGAGCTTTCGGTGACTGGAAAAGGGGAGATCCCCATCGGCATTGCCTCTTCGCCCACCGAAAAAGGCTTCGTCATGTTTACGGTCAACAAAGTCGGGCTTGTCTCGTCCCACCTTCACGCCATGAAGGTCGGCGATATCATGGGCATTCGCGGCCCCCTTGGCAACTGGTACCCGTGGGAGACACTGGAAGGAAAAAATGTCGTGATTATAGGCGGTGGCTTTGCCTTCACGACCCTTCGGTCCTCCATCGTGTATATGCTTGAAAACCGCGATAAATTTGGCGAAATTCATGTGATATACGGGGCACGATCGCCCGGAATGCTTCTGTATCGGGATCAGCTTGCTGCCTGGGAGAAGCGGGACGATATCAATATGCACATTACCGTTGATGGAACGGATGACCCGGACTGGAAGTATAACGTCGGATTTGTTCCCGCCATTGCCGAACAAAAAGCACCGCCGGCTGATGACGACACCTATGCCATTGTTTGCGGTCCGCCGATCATGATCAAGTTTACCCAGCCGGTTCTTGACCAGCGCGGATATGCCCACGACCACATTATCATGTCCCTTGAAAACCGAATGAAATGCGGAATCGGGATGTGCGGTCGATGCAACGTTGGAAAGGAATTCGTGTGCAAGGACGGTCCGGTGTTCACGTTGAATCAGCTGAATAACATGCCCAAGGAATATTAAACCTGAATGATTCAGGGATCGAGAGGGTTCGGCTGGCTGCGGATTTCAGCTTTGTCGGTGATGCAATGAGAATATGCTTTTTTGATATTGACATTAAAAGCACATTAAGGTAGACATTGCCTTTATACAAAAAAGGTTATCCTGATTTGTAGCTGGGCTATAATGGTGGCAAACCAAGAAAATAATTACTAAATGTGAGGAGGGTATCTAAATGCCTACAGTTGAGTACAATGGTGAGACTTTTTCAGTTGACGAAGATGGCTTCATTGACGATTACAAAAACTGGAGTGAAGCATGGGTCCAGTACGTCAAGAAGGAAGAAGGTATCGATGAGCTGACTGACGAGCACCGCCTGGTTATCACGACCCTTCGTGAGTACTATGAGAAAAATGGTATCGCTCCGATGGTGCGCGTGCTCTCCAAGGTCACCAAGTTCAAACTGAAACACATCTACGAGCTGTTCCCGTCAGGACCGGGCAAGGGAGCCTGTAAGATGGCCGGCCTGCCGAAACCGACCGGCTGCGTATAATTGACGGCTACCGCTTTTTTCGGTTAATAAGAAAGGCCCTGCCCGGATGTGGCGGGGCCTTTCTTTATTTCGGATCAGGAAGAAATGACAGCTTCCGTCCGACCGGGTCGTCAAAAGACGGCTGAAGGGCCACTCAACGGGTAAGGTTGCCTGAACAGGCGTACTGGGGCCGAAACGGCTGTGTTTCTATTTAAAGGAGATTGCCGATGATTATCTCCGTTCGCTCCCGATCAAAAACCGAGTTGATCGATATCACAGATCAAATTCAGCAAGCTGTTGACTCCGCCGATATTATCGACGGGCTGTGTATGCTCTACGTCCCCCACACGACGGCCGCCGTGACCATTAACGAGAACGCAGACCCGACCGTGAAATCCGATATCCTCATGGTCCTGAATCAGATGGTACCCTGGGAGGCTGGCTACCGGCACCTCGAAGGCAATTCTCCGGCCCATGTGAAATCAACGCTGGTCGGTGCCTCGGAACTGGTTGCCGTGGAGAACCGGCGGCTTGTTCTTGGAACCTGGCAGGGAATTTTCTTTTGTGAATTCGACGGTCCACGGAATCGAAAGCTTCATATCACGTTCATACGGGAAGCCCGCAATGACTAATGACTCGCCAGTACTGGACCAAACGGACAAGGCACTGCTAAATCGCATTCAATCGGATTTTCCGATCACCTCACGGCCCTTTCAAACCATTGCCGACGAGCTGGGACTTGATGAAACGGATGTTATCCAGCGGCTCGGAAAGCTGAAAGACGAGGGCATCATCCGCCGTATCGGCGGAAATTTTTCCCCTGAAAAACTCGGGTTTGTCAGTACGTTGTGTGCCGCCAGTGTCCCGGATGAACGGGTTGATGACTTTGCCCGTGTCGTCAATCGATACGCGGGTGTGACTCACAATTACCTGAGGGAAAACAAATTCAACATCTGGTTTACCTTTATTTCGCCGTCAATGGAGGAGATTGTCGACAACCTGAAGGCGATTTCCAGGGAAACCGGTATTTCCGATATCCTCAATCTGCCGGCAACCCATGTCTTTAAAATCAAGGCGCATTTTGATCTGTAAAATCTGAGAGCCTGTTTGACTGGTTTTCAATTCCTTCGGGAAACAGCCGCTATGGAAAATATCCGTGTTGCGCTTGTCAGTGTCAACGCCTGTGTGGGCGAAATTCGGCGCAACTTCGACGGGATGAGAAAATGGATAGCGGCCGCCCGCCAGGCCGGTGCGGTGATAGTATGTTTTCCGGAGCTGAGCATTACCGGATACAGCATTCAGCCCGGAATCCGTTCGGTTGCCCAACCGATACCCGGTGATGCAAGCCGCCAGTTGGGAGACATGGCCGTATCCGAAGGTATCGGAATTATGGCCGGCCTGGTCGAACTCGATTCCAGAGATCGCCTCTTTGCCACTCATCTGATTGCCTTGCCCGATGGTCGCACCCTGATTTACCGGAAGGTCCATCTTGCTCCACCGGAGCAGACCTTTTATTCGCCGGGCAATGATGTGCCGGTGTTCGACGCGTTTGGAATGACATTCGGCATTCAGCTTTGCTATGATGCCCATTTTCCTGAACTGGCCAGCCAGATGGCCCTCAAGGGAGCCGAGGTAATATTCATCCCTCATGCCTCGCCCCGGGGATCTTCAAATCAAAAGCATCGATCCTGGATGCGGCATCTTCCTGCACGGGCCTATGACAACAGCGTTTTTATTCTGGCCTGGAACCTGGTCGGTGAAAACGGAGAGGGGCTCACCTTTCCTGGCCTGGCCATGGCAATCGGTCCATCAGGGGACGTGATTGCGTCCTCCATTAGTGACCACGAGGAAAAAATGCTGGTAGTCCATCTGAAAGCCGATGAACTGGATCGGGTCCGTGGCCACCGTATGCGCTATTTCCTGCCGAACCGACGGCCTGAATTATACAAGTTGTAAAGATTCGATTCATCTCTAAACAGATCCTGACAGTTGAGCGATTTCCCCAAATGAGGTTTACGCCTTATGGACAGTTCGGTGAGAAGAAAAAGGAACCGCATCAATATTGCCCGGGTTACCGCCAGGTTAATTAAACTGGTCATGGACCTGCCAACAGATGAAAAACTCGCCATCCTGGATGAACTGGAAGAGCGCCGGATTCATGGAAGACGGCAAAAACCGCGCCGGCCGTGTTTCATGGATGTGGATTACGCCAGCGACGGGCGAGCGTTTCGGGGGTTTATTAAAAACCTGAGTGCCGGCGGTGTGTTTATTGAAACTTCGGAGACATTTTCTATCGGCGATGAAATTGTATTGACATTTAGCCTCCCTGAAACCCAGGATCCGATAAAGATCGCCGGCGAGATCGTCCGAGCGCTGCCCGGCGGAATCGGCGTACAGTTCAAACACACACTCTCGGAGCTCTAACTTGGAATAATTTTGCTGGTATTCCATAAGAGACAAGAAGAATCGTCGGCGGGACTGAAAAACCGGCTTCGAACCAGTCTGAAAAACGGCGTGGATTCCGTGTTGACACGAGCATGACGAGGCGATCACCGAACACCGGGGATGTTCGATGCGATGGCCAGTGCCATCAACATTATGCAGGATCGGATCACCCGGAGCCGTATGGCGGGGGACCCGCCGGAGTTGGTTCTGGATCCCAGACTCGAACATCTGGGGTTGCTGGAGGCCTGTCGCGCGACCGAAGCCATTGAGGAAGGACGTGCCTGCGTGGAGCGTTCCGGAGATGCCATTGGTCATCTGCTCGATCGGCATCAGCGGCATCAGGCACCTGCAAAGCGACTCGGATCAGTCAACAGGGATTTATTTTTAACTGGTTATACGGTTAAATGTCGCTGGGATTTACTGACTGCAGCGAGTTTGCCATCGCGTGGATTTCACCCGATATTTCCGCTGTCAGTTGATAGATGCGGACAGCTAGGTCCGGGGAAAGCAAACCGGTTCCACAGGCAGGGGTGATCAGACTCTGGCTCAACAGCCGCTTCCGGTCTATTCCCCGGCTTTCGAGCTCGGTCCACAACCCGTTCAGCCGATCGATCAGGGACTCTGTGGTCTCTTCAAATGCTTCCGCCCGAGTGGGCACAATGCCCCATGCCATCGTTCCGCCGCGCTTCAAAAACCGGTCCATCTCCGATACATACGGTATCAGCGAGTCACCAAACTGGTAGGCATCCAGACTGACAATGTTTGTTCCGGATTCAAAAAGGATTGTCCAATCCAGGGCGTCACACGAATGGATGCCGGTATATGCGTTTTCGCTGTGGACGGCTGAAAGGATCGCATTCAGATCATCAATGATCATCTCCCGGGTGAGCGTGATGTGGGAGGATGAGCCGCATGCGCTGATGGTTGGATCATCGATGAAAATGATGGCCGGCCGGCCAAGCCGGCGAAGCTCAGCTGCCTGCCATTTGGCGTTCATGGCAAGGGTTTTTACGATCAGGTCCCGAAGTTCGGGATTGTAGTAAGCAATCCGGCCACCGGTGTCTTTAAGCTGAAATCCCATGGTCAGAGGGCCTACGACATGGCCTTTCAGATACCGGATCGAATCGGTATCGGTCTGGCGCACCAATTCGCAGAATGCATAAAGTCCCCTGGCAGAGGCTTCCGGGATGCTGAATTGTTCAAGGGCTTCCGGGTCCCCGGCTTCGGCGGCAAGGTAATGGGAATAGAATTGCGTTAAATTCTCCGGCCAAAGCGGGTGGTCGAGATCAAACGCCGCCTGATCTTCCCGGACCGCCAGAATACCGCAATCGATCAAGGGGCGAAGTGTCTGGGCGATAAGCCCTTCTGACTGGCCTAACTGGGGCAGCTGTGGCCAGTGGGGAACAGCGGGCATGAACTTCCAGATCAGATCCAGTGCTTCAGCGGGGGTGATAAAGGGCATGGAACCCAGGCCGGTAGCCAGCCCTTTGGGAGGCGGTAGATTCACGGTCAACTCCTTGCTCAGGGAATCAAACGTTAACTCTATGGGGTATGCCGCTGCGTTCGTCAACTGTTTTTTCGAGCCTTTTATCCCGTGTGCCTCAGTCCATGGGCCTCTTTGAACCGATGCCATTCGTTGTGATCGATTGTTCCATTCTGGTTCAAATCAATGGCATTGAATACTCTGGCCTGGCCGTCTGGAAAGTAAGCTTTGAATTCCTCCCAGGTGACGGCCCCGTCGTCATTGGTGTCCAGATCGCCGAAATGGGCCTGGTACTCTTCCGGGTCCGGCATGGACATTCCATGAAAACCTTTGGACGAGGAGCATCCGAAAATACCGGCGATGATAATTCCCGCCGCCATGGCGATGATGAATTGTTTCATGGCGTAACCTCCAATGGGCTTGGATGTTGTTTAACTTGGGAGCGCGAATTTAATTAATTACAATTTTTTGCTTTTCCGTGGACCTCGGCTTCGGATCCAGGCCGACAGCTTGGAAAAAGATAGCTCTTGCGTGTTGTCCGTCAAGACAACGACTGTACGGAAAACGCGTGGAATACGCTGCAAGGTTATCAGAGCGGTCAATGGGGGACTTGTGGCGGATTGGAATTATCGATTTTACAACGCAAGGCGGATTAAATTAAGAAGTGAGCCATTACGCCAATTAACGTAACGCTGTTTTCAGGCGGCAGACGAACCGGGCAGCAGGCCGGATCGTTATCAATTAACTTTACTATTTTTCCAATTGATCGACATGAAGAATATCTCCCGTGATAATCAGGTGGAGCCGGTGCTTGACGAAGTGGCAGAACGGGCTAAAAATCTGTTTCTGACTCAGCAGCAGTTTTGCTCCGAAGCCGTGCTGACGGTGTTGAACCGCGCCTTTAACGGCGGATTACCGGCAGAGTTGGCCATGCGGATCGCCTCGGGCTTTCCCGAAGGGCTGGGGGGAAGCGGATGCGTGTGCGGGGCGCTGAACGGTGGTGTGCTGGCCCTGGGGCTTTTTCTCGGACGAAACGGGCCGGGTATCGCAAACAGTCGCCGAGTCATGGGGGCCACCCGCCGGCTGCACGATGAATTTAGGGAACGGTTTGGGGCAACATGTTGCCGGGTACTGACAAAATCCGTCATGGACGACAAGCGGGCCCACTTCATCCAATGCGCCGGTATTACCGGTGCCGGCGCCAAAATGGCCGCACGGATCATTATCGAACAGCGGCCCGGGGTGCTGGGAGCGGTGGATTACGCTTATTTGAAACAGCACGATTCCAAAGTAGTGGCGTGTCTTAAAAAGGCCTCCGGGTTTTTCATTCGATGAGGGGCAACCGCTGAGGAACGCGGATTTAATTAATTGCAAGAATATTGCGCCGAATGGTGGTTCATCTTCA
>ENA-ORCT01000707-ORCT01000707.1-marine-metagenome-genome-assembly--contig:-NODE-707-length-14988-cov-3.362752_pt1 | contig 14988 bp, 15 predicted proteins | sample MGYA00248632_ERZ508511 | MGnify/ENA primary metagenome ERZ508511 (study PRJEB26182, sample SAMN06268839) | marine metagenome | isolation source: Tt an P1-techrep anaerobic enrichment on pine from sediment...
GCACAGCCTGCTGCGCCGATATGAGTTCCGAGTTCCGGGTTTCGAGTTTAAAGTTGGGGAGCCATTGACCCATCAGTGCGGAGGCCGAGTCTCGTGCTCGTGCTCAGCGAAGCGGTGCTCTTAATCGTAATCGAAATTCCACCGGCAAAGGCGTTTGCTCAAAAGTCCCGAGTTTCGCGTTCCGAGTTAGCGGAGCAGTTCAAAGTATCGGCGGTAGGGGCACAGCCTGCTGCGCCGATATGAGTTCCGAGTTCCGGGTTTCGAGTTTAAAGTTGGGGAGCCATTGACCCATCAGTTCGGAGGCCGAGTCTCGTGCTCGTGCTCAGCGAAGCGGTGCTCGTAATCGTAATCGAAATTCCACCGGCAAGGGCGTTTGTTCAAAAGTCCCGAGTTTCGCGTTTCGAGTTAGCGGAGCAGTTCAAAGTATCGGCGGTAGGGGCACAGCGTGCTGTGCCCTAAAGCGTTTTCCTTTCAAGGTTCCGTATTCTACGTTTTAATTTGAAGGATCAGATTCGCGATTGGATGTAAGAGCGGTTTTAAACGCGATGTTAAGCGCTGAAGCGCTTACTACGAACCTTTACAAGTTATGAGTTAAATGTTCAACGTGGCATGTCGCGTGACCATGGGGAGGACTATATGAACATCGGTCGAATCCTTTCAACGTTTGTGCTTGTCGCGGCATTTGCTGTTTGCGGTGTTGCTGATGGCGCATCAACTGCATTTAAGGAAAACATATACGATCCCGGGCAGTTGAAGCCCCGGGACAGCGTCCTCAAGGTCAAGGTGGGTGATCCTGCCCCGGATTTCGCCCTGCCGTCCCTGTCCGGGGAAACGATTTCTCTGAAGCAGTTCCATGGAAAAAAACACGTCGTGATATCGTTTGTTCCCGCTGCCTGGACTCCGGTCTGTTCGGATCAGTGGCCGGGCTACAACATCGTGAAAGATATGTTTGATGCCAATGATGCCGTGTTATTGGGCATTACCGTGGATAATCTGCCGACCCTTCATGCCTGGACCCGGCAGATGGGCGGTCTTTGGTTCCATGTTCTGTCGGATTTCTGGCCGCATGGCGAGGTGGCCTCACGCTTTGGGGTTCTGCGCTCTGACGGTGTCAGTGAGCGGGCGCTGTTTATCATCGACAAGGAGGGGATCATTCGCTCCATCGAGGTGTCGGATATCAACCGACGGCCCGATCTGGAAACGTGTGTCAGGGAGTTGGAGAAGCTGGAATGATTAGTTCCGGGTTCCGGGTTCCGAGTTCCGAGTTTCGAGTTTCGAGTTTCGGGTTCCGGGTTCTGGGAAAAACCTGAGTTCAAAGTTTAAAGTTCAAGGTTCAAAGTAACGGCGGTAGCGGCACAGCGTGCTGTGCCACTCTGAGTTCCGGGTTCCAGGGAATAGTTCAAAGTTAGTAGGCCATTGACCTAATTAAAGGGAAGGCCGGTTTTCGTGCTCGTGCCCAGCGAAGCGGTGCTCGTAATCGTAATCGAAATTCTACCGGGAAAGGCCTGAGTTCAAAGTTCAAAGTAACGGCACAACGTGCTGTGCCATTTTGAGTTCCGGGTTCCGAGTTCAAAGTTGGGGAACCATTGTCGGGTCAGGGGGGGAGTTTCGTGCTCGTGCTCAGCGCAGCGGTGCTCGTAATCGCACTCGAAATTGCTCTATCTCTGCGGAATGCATTGTTTGGTCTTGAGTTTCAGGTTTTCATTCACGGTTCATAGGAGGGGCTTGCCGAGTTACTATGCAAGAGGGGAGCGGAAGCATGCTGGAAGAGGATCGGCGAGCAAACCAGGTGGTTTGCCGATTAAATTCAGCATATAAACCGTTCAACGTTTCATCTGCATTTCCCCATGTGCGAGCGGTTTTAACCGCGATTTCAGTTGTTGAACAAATCGATACGAATTTTTTTCATAAAATTAATTAAATTCAAAAACATTGTCTGATTGAAATTTCTTGACACTATTCACCGGCTTGATATGCTTTACAAAGCATGATTTCGACTGGTATCCGCAGCCTCGAATTGCTGGCTTCCCTGTGGAATGGGGAGCATCCTACATGGTTTCTCGCTTCTTTTTGCAGTCCTGAACAATCCCTTCGAATTTTTTTACAACAAACGCAACCGGACAGGTGTGCCTGCCTTCCGGGAATCCATGAAATAGCCGGACAAGTCGTCAGTGCTCGCCGTATGATGGTCGTTTCCCTCTCACAGCAGATGGTTTGTCCAGGTGGAGGAACCGGGGCGTCACTCTGGAATGGGATGGCCGGGGGGACGACTCCGCACCGTGGGATATGTTGATAAGCCATCAATCAAGGAGGGATGGTCCATGAAGGTAACACGGCGGAAATTCATTCAGATTTCCGGGGCTACGGCAGCCGGCATTGCCGTGAGTGGTCTGGGATTCGACCTTTCCCCGATAAAATCGCACGCCCAGATGCTTAAAACCAAGTACGCGAAGGAAACCTCGACCATCTGTCCCTACTGCGCGGTCGGATGCGGCGCCATCGTTCACACAAGCCGCAAGGGAGACGGCCGGGTGATTAACATCGAGGGTGATCCGGATCATGTAATCAATAAGGGGGCACTGTGTTCAAAAGGGGCGGCATTGACCGGTCTGGTTGAAAACGAGAACCGGTTGACGGAACCGATGTACCGGGCGCCCAATTCGACCCAGTGGCAGAAGGTCTCCTGGGCCTGGGCATTATCGGCCATCGCCAAGCGGGTCAAGCAGACCCGGGATGCGACGTTTGAAGCCAAAAACGCCGCGGGTCAGGTGGTCAACCGCACCATGGGCATTGCCTCTGTGGGAAGCGCGGCGCTTGACAACGAGGAGTGCTGGGTGCTGCAGGCGCTGATGCGCGCCATGGGGCTGGTTTATATCGAACATCAGGCCCGTATCTGACACAGCGCAACGGTAGCGGCTCTGGCAGAGTCGTTTGGGCGCGGCGCAATGACCAATCACTGGATCGATATCCAGAACAGCGATTGCATCCTGATCATGGGAAGCAACGCAGCGGAAAACCATCCCATTTCCTTCAAGTACGTCACAAAGGCCATGCAGAACGGGGCCAGTCTTATCAGTGTCGACCCCCGCTTTACCCGTACCTCATCCAGGGCCGATATATACGCTCCCATACGGTCTGGCACCGACATTGCCTTCCTGGGAGGAATGATCAAGTATATCCTGGACAATAATCTATATGACAAGGAGTATGTCACCCTTTACACCAACGCGTCGTTTATCGTGAAACCCTCATTCGGGTTCAAAGACGGTCTGTTTTCCGGCTACGACAGCAAGTCCCGGTCTTACGATAAATCCACCTGGGGATTTGAGATGGGAGACAACGGGCCCACACGGGACATCTCACTGGCCGACAACCGCTGCGTGCTGAAACTGCTGGGACAGCACTTCAGGCGATACACGCCACAGGTTGTATCGAGCATCACCGGAACATCCGAGGCGGATCTTAAACAAATTTACGAAACCTACGCGGCCACCGGCGCACGGGGCAAAGCCGGAACCATCATGTATGCCATGGGCTGGACCCAGCATACAGTGGGCGTCCAGAACATTCGCACCATGGCGATTATTCAGCTTCTGCTTGGCAATATGGGGGTTGCCGGTGGCGGTGTAAACGCCCTTCGCGGCGAATCCAACGTTCAGGGATCCACCGACCACTGCCTTCTGTGGCATATCTAGCCGGGGTATCTCAAGACGCCGCGAGCCTCCACTCCCTCGTTGCAGGCGTACAATGACAAGTGGACCCCGACGAGCAGCGATCCGCTCAGCGCCAACTGGTGGCAGAATTATCCGAAGTACTCGGTCAGTCTGCTGAAGTCATATTTCGGAACTGACGCAACGCCGGAGAACGAATTCGGGTACTCCTGGCTTCCTAAAGTCGATGACGGAAAACATTACTCCTGGCTGGACCTGTTCGACGAGATGTACAAGGGGGCGTTCAAAGGCTTTTTTGCCTGGGGTCAGAACCCGGCGTGCAGTAGTGCCAATTCGGCAAAAGTCCGAAAAGCCCTGGCCAGGCTGGACTGGATGGTCAATGTGAACCTCTTTGAAAACGAAACCGGTTCGTTCTGGAAAGGCCCGGGAATGGCGCCGGCTACCATCAAAACCGAAGTCTTTATGCTGCCGGCGGCTGTGTCGGTGGAAAAAGAGGGCAGCATCACCAACAGCGGCCGCTGGATGCAGTGGCGCTACCGGGGGGCAAGGCCGCTTGGAAACAGTCGGCCGGATGGTGATATCATCATTGAACTGGGCAAGCGGCTCAAGGCCGAGTACCGGAATGACGGAGTGTTTCCCGAGCCCATCCTGAACCTCAAGTGGGATTACGAAAGCAACGGCGTTTATGATCCCCACAAGGTGGCCAAAGAGATCAATGGATATTTTCTCAACGATGTCACCATTAACGGCCAAACCTATGCCAAGGGCACCCTGGTCCCAAGTTTTGTCTATCTGCAGAGCGACGGGTCAACCTCTTCCGGCAACTGGCTCTATTGCAACAGTTATACGGAAAAGGGGAACATGGCAGCGCGCCGGGGCAAGACGGACGCCCCGAACGCGATTGGTCTGTACCCGGAATTTGCCTGGTGCTGGCCGGTCAACCGGCGGATTCTTTACAACCGGGCATCGGTGGACGCCACGGGGCAGCCCTGGAACACCGAGCGGTGGGTCATCCGGTTCGAGGGTGAGGTCGAGGACGGCAAATATACCTCCAAAAAATGGACCGGCGATGTGCCGGACGGCGGGTGGTATCCGTTGCAGAATCCGGATGGAACGCCGCGTGAGGATGCCAGGCACGCATTTATCATGCGGAAGCATGGCTTTGGCCAGATTTTCGGTCCGGGCCGAGCGGACGGACCGTTCCCCGAACACTATGAACCTCTGGAGTGTCCGGTGGAAAAGAATCTGCTGAATTCCCAGCGGGTCAACCCCACCGCGCCGGTTTACGGTACGGAAGCCGATGCGTATGCCACCTGTGACCCCCGGTTTCCCTTTGTTGCCACGACATACCGTGTGGTGGAGCATTGGCAGACCGGGCTGATGACTCGTCCCCAACCCTGGTTGCTGGAACTCCAGCCTCAGGTGTTCGTGGAAATCAGCGAAGAGTTGGCCACACTCAAGGGCATTCGGAACGGTGAGCGTGTGAGGGTGGCATCGGCTCGGGGAGGCATCGACGCTACGGCCGTGGTGACCAAACGACTGCGTCCCTTTACCATCGCCGGCAACGAGGTTCACCTGGTCGGCATACCCTGGCATTTTGGATGGCGCTGGCCGGAAAGCGGCACTGAAGACAGTGCCAATCTGCTCACTCCTTCAACCGGTGACCCGAACACCCGGATCCCCGAAACCAAGGCGTTTATGGTTAACGTCGCCAAGATCTGACAAAGGAGGTGATCCGAATGAGTAAATCCGTATTGGTTGACACCACATTGTGTACCGCCTGTAAGGGGTGCCAGGTCGCCTGCAAGCAGTGGCACGATCTGCCGCCGGAAAAGACACGGAATATGGGCTCTTTTCAGAATCCCCAGGATCTCTCCTTTGATACCTACAAGCTGGTTCGGATGGAGGAGGCAGTGGTCGACGGGCAGTTGAAATGGTTGTTTTTCCCGGATCAGTGCCGGCACTGCCTGGAACCTCCGTGTCGGGATGCGGCCGGCGATACGTCGGCTATTTTCAGTGATTCGATTACCGGCGCCGTTGTGTATACGGCCAACACCAAGGGACTGCCTGCCGATGAAATTCGGGAGTCCTGCCCCTACAATATTCCCCGGCAGGCAACGGACGGGACTCTGGCCAAGTGTGATATGTGCAATGACCGGGTGCAGAACGGCCTGTTGCCGGCCTGTGTGAAGGCATGCCCCACCGGGGCCATGAGTTTCGGTGACCGGAGTAACATTCTGACACTGGCCGAAGAACGACTCAATATCGCAAAGAAACGGTACCCGCAGGCATCGCTCATCGATCCGGGTGATGTGCGGGTGATTTTCCTGGTGGCATATGATCCGCTGCTTTACAACGAGAATGCAATTGCCGGAAACGTTGCGATGCCAATGACGCGTCAGGCTGCCCTTCGCCGGATGTTCCGTCCGTTTTCGCGGGTGATTTCCGGGTGATTTACTCAATGTTCCATTAATCGCATCTTCCGGGAGTAATGGTTTCCAAGTTTTGAAATTTGGAACCTGTGATTTGGGATTTCCGGTTTATCCGGGTTAGGTGGCAAGGAGGTCAATATGGCGAATGAGACGACAGTACCCCAGGACCGGATTCAAAAGACGGTCGCCATCATTGTCAAACGACATCCATTCTATAGTCCGCTCCTGACGTTTTACGGTCTGGTTTTTTCAGCCCAGGAGGACAGCGAAGCCGAGCTTCGACTGGAACCGGTTCATATCCCGGACAACGTGCTGGCGATTCGCCGCCGGGAGAAATTTCCCCTGATTACGTTGTCAGAGTTTGCCATTGACGCCGACAGGTCTGCAGATTTGCTCAGCCGGCTGTGCGATCTGTCCAGGGAGGCAAATGATGAGCTGCGCCAGTCTGGAGAAACCATCGACAAGGCTTTGCTGACCGGAAAATTGCTGCCGGAGGAATTATTCAGCAATTTTTTGAAAGAGGATAATGAGGCGATCGATCGGCTGGCTGTCGATCTTAAAATTGACAGCCGCAAATTGAGGTTTTTTGCTTATCACAGTATCCGGCCCTCCCTGCGTCGATGCGCAGCCCATTTGACCGAATACCTGGATGCATCCCGACTTTGGCTGGAGAACTGCTGCCCCATCTGCGGGTCGCCGCCGGGACTCTCCATGATCCGGGAGAGCAACAATCGGGATCTGGTTTGCAGCATGTGCGGGCATGCCTGGACCGTGCCCCGGATATTCTGTCCCTTCTGCGGAATCCGGGACAGCAATGAGCTGAGTTACTTTTACAGTGATGAAGAGCCGGAGTACCGCGTTGACGTTTGCAACGGATGCCAAACCTATATCAAGACCGTGGATACCCGCCGCGCGAATCGATGGATTTATCCGCCCCTGGAGCAGGTGGCCACGCTTCATCTGGATCTGAAAGCCAAAGACGAAGGATTCACCGCCCGCGTGTCGAAAGCCTTGGAGTGGTGAACGGGGGACTTGGGATTGCGGAATGGAAAAACCGACAACGGCTTCAGCCGATCAACGGCAAGGGCACAGCACGCTGTGCCTCTAACGCCGTTACTTTGAACTATTCCTCGAACTCGGAACCCGGAATTCGATTACGATTACGAGCACCGCTTCGCTGAGCACGAGCACGAAATTCGCCTCCGCTGATGATCCCAGGGCTTCCCAACATTGAACCATGCTCCATGAACTCAGCACTCGGAACTCGGAACCAATCGTGACGCAGTACTCTGTGACCCCGCCGCCGTCACTTTGAACAATGGACATTGAACTGTTCCGCTAACCCGGAATTGCGAAATAGTGTATTATACTTTGGGCCTATGAGGTCATTAGACAGGTTCGTAGTAAGCGCTTCAGCGCTTAAAATCGCGGTTAAAACCGCTCCTACATTCAGCTCTGGATATTGAATCGTAAATCTTGACCGGTTTCGTGGAGCCCGGAATTTTTTGGGCACAGCACGCTGTGCCTCTACAGCCTTTACTTTGAATTTTGAACCGAGAACCTTGAACTGTTCCCCGAACTCGGAAGCCGGAACTCGGAATTTCGATTACGATTACGAGCACCGCTTCGCTGAGCACGAGCACGAGAATCGGCCCGCCGATGGCACCGGGATTTCCTAACTTTGAACTTTGAACCAGGAACCTTGAACTGTTCCTCGGAACTCGGAACGCGAAACCCGGAACTATCTTTACTTTTCCTGCATCAATTCAACGATCAGTTCCGCGGCTGTTTCAATGGACATCTTGCTGGTGTTCACGACCAGGTGGTATCGCTCGGCGCGGTTAAAATCGGTTTTGTTAAAGACCCGGTAGAGGTTGATGCGCCGTTTATCATCAAGTTCCACCGTTTTAACCGCCTGGTCGTAGGTGAGGTTATAATTTTCCCTCATGAAATTCACCCGGTCTTTTTTGTCGGCAACGATCAGGATATTGAAGACGTTTTTGCGCCCTTCCAGGATGTACTGGCTGCCGCGACCGATAATGACGGCGTTGTCTTCGTCTGCTATGTCCCGGATGATGTCGGTTAACAGGTCGACATAGACTTCTTCGTCGATGGTTTCCACCTTGTTTTCACGAACCATATCGACCATTCTTTTCGGGATCATGCCGGAAATCATTTTTTGAAATTTTCCGGCTGCCTCTTTTTCAAGGGACACCACGCCCTCGGTCGATACTTTGGCTTTGTCGGCAACTTTTTGAATCAGCTCGTTGTCAAAAAATGTGAATCCCATCCGGTCGGCCACCATCTGACCGATGGTTCGGCCACCTGCTCCGAATTCTCGCGAGATCGTTACGATTGTCATGGATCCTCCTTTCCACTTTCTGGTGTGGATGACTGCAACGGGAGTGATATGTAACCGTTGCATGCAATCCGCAGGAACCTGTTTGGGAATAAATTGTTTGCCGGGGAAAACAGACGGTCGGCAATGGACTTGAATACTCTGAGTATATCCAGGTTTGCTGTAGTGTCAAACGCTTTGGGATTAATTGAATTCAGCTACGTAGCGGTACATAAGCCAGAAATGGGAAAAGCTTCCCAGCATGACCAGTATGTGGAAGATCTCGTGGAAACCGAACCACCCGGGCCAGGGATTCGGCTTTTTAAAGGCGTAAATGAGGGCACCGATGGTGTAAAATCCGCCGCCGATCACCAGCCATAAAAGGGCCGGGCGCTGAAGAGTCTGAAAGATCGGCCAGATGCCGACCAGCACCAACCACCCCATGACGGCGTAAAACAGCGTGGAAAACCACCGGGGAGCGCCAAACCAGTACAATTTCATAAACATTCCCAATGCGGCCAGACCCCAGACACTGCCGAAAAGGCTCCAGCCCCACGGACCGCGAAGGGGGATGAGGCAAATCGGGGTGTATGTGGCCGCGATCATGACAAAGATCATCATGTGATCGAGTTTCCTCAGGCACCGGGTGCCGGCCGGGTTGAGAGGCAGCCAGTGATACAGGGTGCTGGCAGTGTAAAGCAGAGTCATTCCGAACCCGAAAACAAAATAGGTGATCAGGTGCCAGGGACGCAGCGGGTTGATCGCTTCGCTCAAAAGAAGCGAAAGACCGACTACTGACAGGACAGCGCCAATAGAGTGGGTCAGACCGCTGATCGGATCTTTGAGGCGACGGAACATGGTGTTTCCCTTTCGTGTTGTCGGGGATTTAAGGAACGCGGATTCAATTAATTGCAAGGAATTGATATTAATAAAATTCGCGTTACTAAGTTAACCCAATATAAAGTGGAAGTGTCAGCAGAGCAAAAGGAAGCCGGCCGTTTTACAAAACTATTACAAAATCTAGGCGAGACCCTCATAGACGATCTCTGATCAGAATCTTGATTGAGAAATGGATACGGCGGACTTACTATGTCGTGAGAGTCTGTTTGGAATAAGTTGTTGGGCAATCGTTCTGCAGACAGCTGAACGCTATTTTTTTAACACTGCCGAATGACAGGGAGATTCCTATGGAAGAAAAAACACTATCGGAAGTGATTGAGATGGCTATCCAGAGAGAAATTGAGGCATATAATTTTTATCAGGACCTTCGTGGCAAGGTCGATGATGAAAATGCACGTGAGACTATTCTCTGGATTGCGGGTGAGGAGAAGAAGCACAGGGAGTTTCTTGAACAATATCGCGACGGGGAATACGGCCCCGAGGCGCTTCGGATGAATCATCCTGTGAATTACAAAATCGCCGAGCACCAGGAAGAACCGGAGGTCAGCGGAGACATCAGTCGGCAAAACGTTTTTCTGATCGCTGCCCACCGTGAAGCCCGGTCCACTCAGTTCTACAGTGAGCTTGCGGATATGCATCCGGACGGTGAGTTGAAGCAGGCCTTGCTTAAAATGGCCAGCGAGGAACTGCGGCACAAGGAGAAGATGGAATATCTGTACACAAACACCGCGTTTCCCCAGACTGACGGGGGGTGATTGGGGTGAGTTCCGGGTTTTGAGTTCCGGGTTCCGGGTTCCGGGTTCCGAGTTCCGGGTTCCGGGTTCCGGGTTCCGAGTTCCGGGTTCCGGGTTCCGAGTTCCGGGTTCCGAGTTCCGAGTTCCGAGTTCCGGGTTCCGGGTTCCGAGTTCCGAGTACTGGGTTCATTGTTCAAGGCTGGGAAGCCCTGGGATCATCAGCGGAGACGAGTTTCGTGCTCGTGCTCAGCGAAGCGGTGCTCGTAATCGCATTCGAAATTTGATCGGCCACATCGCTAGGGGCACAGCGCGCTGTGCTATTACAGGCTTTGAGTATCACGGCCTGATTTCAGGGTTTAAACTTCCTCGTCAAACGTGTAGGAGCGGTTCTAACCGCGATACAAAGCGCTGAAGCGCTTACTACGAACCTGTCTGGATTACGCTGCGGGGCCGGATCTTGGCAGTGGGCTCCGAATTAAGTCAATGGGCGTGATGCCCATTGATTATTTGAGATTTCAAATCCCCCAAATGATCCGGGAGGATCATTTGGGGCTGGCGTATCGGCGGGCCAGTTCGTCAAAATCGGCTGAGGTGAAAATCTGGGCAAATCGCTGGCCATTGGAGCTGTGGGATTTATAAAAATCGATACAGTCTTTCAGGATGGCCAGGACCGTGTCTTCGCTGTGAATGCCCGGAAGTTCCCTGGCAAGCCGGGGGTGTCGACCGAGTTTGCCGGCCAGCAGCACCCGAAATCCCCCGGAGCCTTGGGTCAGGGTACCGGATGGGCACGCGGGAATACATTTGCCGCAGGTCAGGCACCTCGTGAAATCAATCACCGGTCCCTGATTCCCGTCATTCAGAGTGATGGCGTCCTCGCGGCACTCCTCCACACAGGCTTCGCATCCGGTGCAGGGTTCATCGGACAGCGCCGGTGCCGTCGCACCGATAATTCCCACGTCCTTGATCTGCGGCTGGGAGCAGGCATTGGGGCAGTCGGCCAGCGTAACCCTGAACTCATGGTGAAATTTGATGTCGCCCTGGACGCGTTCCTTGAGAAAGCCGAGCAGATTTTCCCGGTCCAGAAGGTTGGTGATACGCTCCATCAACCGCTCACCGGTGAACGCCCGATTCGGGCATCCGCTGGGGCCAAAGCAGGTGTCAATCTGGTATCCGCGGATTTCCGAACTCATGTTGGCAAGATAGCGCTTCTGGGTGGCCTTGACATCGGCCAGGGATACCGCGGTCTTTCCGGCGGCCGCCGCTTCATTTTCCACACGCGTCCGCACCCGTTTTCGGACGAAGAACGGCACTTTTTTAATGGCGGCCTCAGCTTCAGGGGTCCATTTCATGTGTGCCGAGCCTTCCGGTTGCCGGACGATTGCCGTTGGTTCGGGAAATCGGAGGCGACGGCCGCTTTTCGCGCTCCGCTCATTACGGTAACGAGGAGGGTGACGCTCAGGGCCAGGAAGGCCAGGTCTCGAATCACGGTCCACAGGTTCATTGGATTTGACTCGGGACGGGTTGAAAAACAGCCGCAGTTGATATCGAATCCACGGGCCAGGTTGAAAATCAAGGCGCCGATGAAAGCCGCCATCAGCAGATTGCTGAGCAACGCGGCACCGGGCAGCCACCACTTTCCGGCAATGAGCAGCACACCCAGAAAGGCTTCCACCCACGGCAGGGTGATGGCCACAGGATTCACAAGGGCCTCGGGTAGAATCTGATAGCTGAAAAGGATCGCTGAAAAATCGGCAGGATGAAGAATCTTATCCCATGAGGCGACAAGAAATACGACGCCGAGAGTCAGTCGGCACGCGAGAGCAACAACGCGGGTCCGGGCTCCGGTATTCATTTGCATGGTGCTGTTCATAACCTGTCTTATCCCTCGTTTTCCTCAACCGGCAGACCGCTCTTGTTCCACAGGGACCAGCCGTCCACCAGGACCTGTACCCGGTCAAATCCATCGGATTTCATAAATTTGGCCAGATCAGCGCTCAACCGGCAGGCCTTTCCGTCACAATAGGTGATAATCACGGCTTCCGGGTCAATCACAGCAAGGACATCGGCGTATCGTGCATCGATGTCATTTGCCGGCAGGTTTAGAGCACCCTTGATGTGGCCCAGGGAATACGCGTCTTCCGGCCGGGCATCCAGAAAAATGGCGGTTTGATTGGTGAAGTGATTCCGGGCCTCGTCGAGAGTGATGGTGTCAACCCCGTCGGCATGAACATTTTCTTCGGCCTGGGCGGACCAGTCCGTGAAAACGGGCAACGAAGCCGGTTGCAGCCAGTTCATTAAAAGGCCCGCAACTGCCCCTATAAGAATGATGGCCAGGCATTGGTGGAATGCATGGCTCCAGGTCGTTTGAGAGCGTTGGAAATTGGTCATGTTCGTATTTGGCAGGCTACCGGTTAATATCCCTCGATTGGCTAAAAATATTTCCAAATTTCAAATTGGCAAGAAGCGAAAACGGGGGCAAAACGAACAATTCGTCCGGCATCCCCGGAACGCTGCAGCATGTTTGTTGTTGGGAGTATCGGGTTTGATTGGGAGTGTCAAGGTTTTCAACAGGGGAGCAGGGTAAGAGTCTGTTTGAAAACCGATTAATTGACTGAAAATGCGTGAGAGCGGTCCAAATCACCGCAAATTTTCTGCAAACAGGCCGGCTATTCCACCTCAAATTTCCGACGAGTTGCCCTCGCCCTCACACATTTTCGCTTTAAACCTTTGGTTTTCGAACAGGGCGTTAAGATAGGTCATTCCGGATCGGTTTTCGATGCAGACCGATTGGATCAGATTTTATTGGATCGTCGCCAGATTTTCTGTTTTTCGGCCGCCTTGATGAGATCATCGCGAAAATCCGGGTGAGCGATACTGATCAACAGCTCTGCCCGGCGCCATGTCGGCTCGGCAGTGAGTTTTACGGCGCCGTATTCGGTTACGATATAATCCACCATCTGACGCGGAATCGTGGTGATGGAGCCGGGTTCAAATACCGGTCGAATTCTGGGGGCCAAGATTGAAATATCCGTGCTCGTCCATGGGTCCGACCTGGACGATGGCCACATTTCGCATGGGGCCCATTTGTTCCCTGTACATGATTGGGCCCCGGTGATAGAGGCTCGGGCAGTACCACGCGACACTGAAGTCGCGCTGCATAATTCTTGAAATTTTACTGAACTGCCAGTCGTGATAGACGAAGCTGTCCGGGTGTTTGGCGACCTCCGGGACCGGTGGCAGTGTCACGGCGGTAAAAATCTGAACCTCTTCCAGTTCCTCGTGCCGCTCAGCCAGGGCGATGTCGCAGGCGATCGGTTTGCCGTTAAAAAAACCGTACTCGACAATATCTCCGGACTTGACTACGGATACGGCCTCGGCTGCTGTGACGAGCTTGCTCTGATATTCTTCGGTGTGACTCATTGGGCGGCTCCTTGGGGATAAATGGTTTGTCTTCTTCCTCAGCGCGTTGGGGATTAATGAAATTGTCCGTTGATGTCAATGATGAAACAGCTGCTTGTTTGTAAAAAATAAAATAAAAACAATGCATTATAATATAGGTGTTTATCTGCCGAATCATGTTTGGGCGGGTGAACGACATTAACTAAATGAGCTGAAATGTCGAAGGCGCGGCCGGTATCCGGCTGCGGCCTTCTGTCTGGCTGTATTGGGCAGCAACGCGTTTCGGGGCGAATGGGAGGCTCTTGCTTTTCAGCGGATTGAGCCTATTTTTAAATGCTGAAAACAGTGCCGGATGACTCACGTGATGAAACTATACTAACCTTGGTAAAAGGAGATTTCTGGAATGGGAAACCAGTTAAGAACGACGGTATTGCTGGCAGGGATGACGGTGTTCCTGATGGTGATCGGGCAGCTTCTCGGCGGGCAGCAGGGAATGATGATCGCCCTGGTCCTGGCGGCGGGCATGAACTTTTTCAGTTACTGGTTCTCGGATAAAATGGTTCTTCGCATGTATCGGGCTCGTGAGGTAAGCCCCGGGGAGGCCCCGGAAATCTATGAGATGGTGCAAACTCTGGCTCAGCGGGCCAATCTTCCCATGCCCAAAGTCTATATCATTCCCCAGGAAGCACCCAACGCATTTGCCACGGGGCGAAATCCTGAAAATGCGGTGGTGGCGGTCACCGAAGGGCTGCTTCGGCTCATGGATCGTGACGAGGTGATGGGGGTGCTGGCCCATGAGATGGCTCATGTGAAAAACAGAGATATTCTTATTGGAACAGTCGCCGCCACCATGGCCGGCGCCATTATGATGCTTGCCAGCATGGCCCGATGGTCCGCCATTTTCGGCGGAGGGCACAGCGATGACGAGGAGGGCGGGATGGGCACATTCGGCCTGATTATCATGTCGATCCTTGCGCCCATGGCGGCCATGCTTATCCAGATGGCGATCTCCCGCTCCCGGGAATACCTTGCCGATGCCACCGGTGCCCAGTTTGCCGGAACGCCCGACGGGCTGGCCCGGGCACTGGATAAGCTCGGCCGGTATTCCGGAAGTCTGCCCATGCACGCCAATCCGTCCACTGCCCACATGTTTATTGTGAATCCCCTGGCCGGTATGCGGTTCAGTAATCTGTTCTCCACCCATCCTCCGCTTGAAGAGCGGATCAGCCGGTTATCCGGATTTCGACCGACCGGCGGCTCCTCCGGTCCCCGGGAAGATCGGCGTGAGGCCGACGCAAAGGCATTTTGGGATCGTTTGTCGGGGTGAGGGGGGAGTTTGTGTTCCGAGATCTTAGTTCCGAGTTCCGGGTTCCGAGTTCAAAGTTGGGCGTGCCGGAACGGACGGTCAGGAATAAAGCGACGGCGGTAGGGGCACAGCGTGCTGTGCCCCAAATAGTTTAGAGATCCGGGTTTCGCGGAGCAGTTCAACGTTCAAAGTTCAATGTCGGGATCTC
>ENA-ORCT01000709-ORCT01000709.1-marine-metagenome-genome-assembly--contig:-NODE-709-length-14967-cov-3.274077_pt1 | contig 14967 bp, 12 predicted proteins | sample MGYA00248632_ERZ508511 | MGnify/ENA primary metagenome ERZ508511 (study PRJEB26182, sample SAMN06268839) | marine metagenome | isolation source: Tt an P1-techrep anaerobic enrichment on pine from sediment...
CGGGATCATTTCCCTGGCCGGTATTGTGGTCAACAACGGCATCGTACTGATTGACTACATCGACCTGATGCGGCAGAGGCGGCGCGACGAACTGGGCTACGGCGAAGGAGCTTTTCTGCCGGTAAAAGAGGAAATTGACTGTTTGGTTATTGCCGGAAAGACCAGGCTGAGGCCTGTGTTACTGACGGCCATTACCACCGTGCTCGGATTGGTGCCGCTGGCTGTGGGGCTTAACTTTGATTTCATAACCCTGTACACCCACTTCGATCCCGATTTTTCACTGGGCGGCGAAAGTGTGGCATTCTGGGGCCCCATGTCGTGGACTGTGATCTTTGGTCTGACCTTTGCCACCTTCCTCACCCTGCTGATTGCTCCGGTGATGTACATGCTCACTATTCGGATCAACTACCGCATCAAGAAAATGATGAACATGTTACCCGAAGACAACCAACCCCACCCTGAAGTTGGGGAAGCAAAAGATTAAGCTAGTCAACGGATAATGTAATTAGAAAGATGAGTGTCTCAACTGGAGTGAGGCGCTCATCTTTTTTTGGTGCCTGTTTTTTTGGTGCCTGTTTTTTTTGTGTAAAGTATGGTCTCCTTCTGAATGTTTTTAAACTCAAGGGTATGAAGATATCAACTTGACCGGGACAGAGGAGTGTTCTTCTGGTTCCGGTGACCGAAACCACCTACCCGGTCTGTCTTCCTATTTCACGATCATTCTACTTTAAAAACTTCGTAAGACCAATCATCTATGCCAAAGTCAGCGGCGATTCGCCGAACGGCATAGAGCTTCGTTGCGGTGCCGTTGGAAAAAACATGGCGGATATCATGAAATGCCGCAACGGGAGAACCATTTTGGTTGATCAATTTCAGTGCCGGCTCATAGCGCTTTTGCAGCGTCAGGCTTTGGGTGTCAAACTGCTGGATGAGGCTTCCCTGGTAAAGGTCATTGTTGCCGGCATCCCAATCATTGCTGGCAGCAATGAATAAACAGTTTTTCACGGTCGATTCATCGAGATCAGCGATGTAGTATCGATCCAGTTCCATTTTGCCATACTGATTAAAATTGTTGGGGTTGTACGCCGTGCTATATTCCGGCATAAAATAAACATCGCCCGAGGCGGCATACACATATTTGGCATCTCGGCTAATCCAAAAATTGAATAACCCTTCGTGCCAATAGGCCATGGTATCGTTTGCAGCACCCTGGCTGATGTCAATCAACAAAAAGCCGGAAGGGCCTACATCGTGACGGCTGGCTGCCAGCAGGGAGGTGCCGGGAACTTCGCTCAGCTCAGGCCTGCCATAGAAGTTGTGAGAGGAAGTCCAACCTGTTTCCGTGAATTCGCCGGTGTTAAGGTTCAAACTCCGAAGTCCTTCAAAATTATTGCTCGATGGTGAAATATAACACCACCCGTTATTGCCCGGCTCCACATCATAAGGAACGCAATCGAGCGGATAGCTTCGTTCTTGCTCTTTTGTTTCCAAGTTGAATACCGACAGGTGAGCAACCGTAAATCCAACATACGCTTTCCCATCTTCCGACAGTTTAAGGCACTGTGGCTTCATGTCCAGCGCGATTGACGACGAAGTGCCGGTGTTGGTTTCCACCACCAGCAATTGGTTGGGATTTTTGGTAGCAATGACCATCCGGTCGCGTGTTTTGTCATACACCGCATCAACCACGAAACCCGCGATGTCGGTCACATCACCTTCGGTCACCCAAGGGGTTTCTCCGTTGCTGCCGCCCGGGACTTCGCCATTGGAAAAGTTGCCATACCAGATTTCGATCCGGTAACAGCCCACACCTTCCACCACCATTTCCAGCAGGCCCGTGTAATAATTGTTTCCCGTTTGGTATTCGGGTGTACCCATGCTGTAAATCAGGGCCGTTCGTCCCCCTGAAAAGGTGCCCTGCATCGGTTCTGCGGTCATCCATTTGGGAAGCGTTCGGATATAGTAATGATGATCACCGGCCTCGGGAATGTTCATCGAAATGGAGCTTTGTGCTTGCTGTGTGGAAATAACAAGCGGTTCCTCCACAGTATAGTACATCAGTTCGTTGTTGTTCAGGAAATCGTTGTTACAAGCCCAGCTCAGCACCGACAGGCTGGCAATCAAAAAGCAACGGCCCAATCGTTTCATGGTCTCTCAGTTTTAGAAGTAATAACGTAAGCCGGCCGACAAATCAAATGAAGAGATACTTTGTATTTCTTCATCTTCAAGCTTATAGGTGCCCGCGTTGTAGCCGTCATCGTATTTTAGCTTACCCAGGCTGGAAACAAAGACACTCAGTCCCATACCCACCGACAGGCGGGGCGCCATAAAATATTCCAGCGCCAGTTCCAAAACTCCCCCAAAGGCCTTACCCGTTAATAGTACGTTAGCCTCCAGCATGGTTGCTTCGTCCCGGTAGAAAGCCATACCCAGAGAGACAGATCCGACCAATCGCAGCTGGTGGTCGCGCGACAGCGAATACTCGGAGAATAGCGAGGGGCCGATAAAATTCACATACATGGTTTCCTTTAGCGGGCCATGGTACAGGTTCATGCCATCCTGCGGGTCGAAGGTCGCCCATAAATCTGCTTTCGAAGTGAACATGCGATAGTGCAAACCCAGCGCCAGGTCTTGCTGCAGGTAGTAGTGCAGGGAAGCCGACGACTGCCAGCCCCACATAATCTGGTTAAAGTATTCGTCAATTTGGTTTTGCCGGAGGCCTAGCCGGGCCATTTCTTCACGTCCGGGGTCGGTGTCGCCCAGCATATAACCCAAACCTCCCGATGCCGCTACTCTCCAGCGGAAGGGCTGCCTGCTCCGTATTTCTGCCAGCTTGCTTCCTTCGTCATAAATCACTTCTTTGGCTTCCGATCGGTTGATCTTGCCTTTTGTTATCAGACCATTTTGTTCAATGGTAAAGCGGATGTAGTGTGCATTTTGTCCAGTGATGGTGCATGAAATGGTGTCCTTTCCCCAAGTCACAATGCGGTCCTGTGCATGTCCCGGAAGTGCGGACAGCAGCAACAAAAGAAGGTAGAACAGGTGTAGCTTTTTCATCTTATCAGGTTTTAAAGTTGTCAAGGATATTGATTGGTTTATTTAATGACATAACATGTCAATGGTTAAACATTTGACTATCAAATATAGGAAAAGAGTGAAACACAATGACTCAACAAAGATTATTTCTGCGTAATTCAGATCCAGTCTAAGTAGGTTGGCGACATGCCTGCTCTAACGAATTGCTGTCCTGTATACGGCAACAGAAAGAGTCAGCAAGTTGATGACCCAGACGAACAAGGTTTAGCAGGAATCACTATATTTATCAGGACTAAAAACAACTTAACCAAGCATGAAACGAATTCACATTGTATTTCTGATTGTCACGGTAGCCGCTGTTGTATGCTACCTTTTCTTCGATTTAAGACAACCAGTTGCAGCTTCCACGCCAGAAACGTCCCGTCCCAACATTGTGCTTATTCTGGGCGACGACATTGGCTATTCCGATATTGGTCCCTTTGGTTCCGAGATTCAGACGCCCAACCTCGATCACCTGGCCGAAGAAGGCATTCGTTTTGCCAACTTTTACAACATGTCGAAATGCGAGCCTTCGCGTTCCACGCTTTTTACCGGCCTGTACGAGGGCGGGCCCGGGGCGCTGAACATTGGGCAAATCTTCAAGCAAGCGGGTTACTACACCATCCACTCGGGAAAGGAGCACTGGATGAAGTGGGCTCCTGAGCATGTGTTTGCCAAAAACTGTTACGACCAATCGCTGACCTTTAAGGCGATGAGCGAGTTTTTTGAACCTCCTTCCGGTAAATGGTCCAACCCCTTTATTTTGAATGGCAAAAAAGTGGGTGTGTCGGACATCTACCACGAAAAGCAGCCCTTTTTTAAAACTGATGCCCTGACTGACAATGCTCTGCAGTGGATGGATCAACCCATTCGCGATGGTCAGCCTTTTTTCTTGTTTCTGGGTTATGGCGCGGCACACTATCCCTTGCAGGCCCGTGAGGAAGATATTGCCCGCTACCGGGGGAAATACCTCAAAGGTTGGGATAAGATCCGGGAGGAACGCCACCAGCGCCTGCTTGAAAGTGGCTTGCTACCCGCTGGTACCGAGCTGAGTCCGCCGAGTGCCAACATCAATAAGTACCGAGGGCACCCCAAGGGTGATGAGGAAATTCGGAAGTTGATCCCACTCTACCGCGGGTGGGAAACGCTGGACGCGGAAGAACAAGACCGGCTCGACCTGGAAATGGCTGTTTATGCGGCCATGGTCGACCGGATGGATCAAAACATCGGGCGGGTACTCCAAAAGATCGAGGACGAAGGAATTGCCGACAATACCATCGTCATTTATTTGTCAGACAATGGCTCGTGCCCCTACGACAGTAACCGCGATTTTGACTACCCGCCGGGCGATGCACGGGGTTTTCGCACCTTGTCGGCTGCCTGGGCCAATGTCGGGAATACCCCTTTCCGCTACTTCAAACAATACGGACACGAAGGCGGGGCACACACCCATTTTATTCTTCGTTGGCCCGAGCGGGTGGAAGCCGGCCAGATTACCAGCCAGCAAGGGCATATTGTTGATCTGGTGCCTACCTTGCTGGAGGCAGCCGGATTGGAATATCCGCAAAAGCTGGGCGTAATCGAGCCCCAGCCCTTACACGGCAAATCCCTGCTCCCGGTGTTGCTGGGCGAAGAAGTGGAGGAATCGCCTTTTTATATTTCGGGCTGGACCGATCAGTTCCGCATGTACCGACAAGGGGATGGGAAGCTGGTGAAGCTAAATAACGAGGATTGGGAAATGTATAACCTGGCCGATGACCCGACCGAAACGCACGACCTGGCCCCCGAAATGCCGGAGAAAGTCAGCCAGCTGGAGGCCGATTACCTGCGCGACGAAAAAAAGGTCGGGTATTAGATCGCCATAGTTTGTAAAGACTTACCCTCCAGGCTTATTGCCGGAACCTAACTACAAAAGGCAATTTCTTTGCCGTGAGCTTTTAGTTGCTTGGGCCGAACGTGGGTGGGGAGGTAGATTTCTTTTTGATTGAACTGTTCAACCCCGGTAGCAGGTGCGTCGATTTTTAATCGATGACGATAAGCACAGCTGGTTCGATAGCACTTTCGCCAGTTATGCTGTCAAACCGTGGGATTTTTTCATGCACGGTTACAAACCATGCCTCCCGGTAAGTGTCTTTTTAAATTAGAAGCAATTTTGAGCTTCCGACGGTTATTTTTGTTTTTCTTGCTCCCAACCCCTTGTCTCTTCTTCGTCATCGGCTACCTGTTTTTCAACTTCCCATTCGGTTGATTCTTGTTCATCTTCGTCTTCTTGCTCGAACTTATAAATTTCATTCATGTCCATCCTCCTTTTTGTGGTTACTATTTGTTGGTGCTTGTGCCATATGAACGACCGAAGAAAACCGCCAGGCAATTTTATTGGTTACCAACCGCACATCCAGCATCAATCCAATATACGCTTGATTCGGCAGTGTCAGCGTGTGAATATCTTCTACTGTTTCGCCCGGTTCAATCCAGGCATGATTTTCGAAAATGGGAATCGTTTTTAAACGGACGCCTTTATTTTTTTCAATGGTCTGCACGCTTTCTTTTTCCTCCAGACCAATGATTCTCATTCCTGAACCTTTTTGCTTAATGTCAATCTTTGACAACCCGACGTTCTTTATTTTGATGGTGGCCACCAAAAGTGAGGTGTTATGATGCTTCATGATTTGCCCGGAGACATTGTTTTCCAGTCGTGGCCGGAAGGTTCTTCCATGGAAATAATGAAAGTAGGTCCATACACCCCCGGCAATGATCGCGATGATGGTGAAAATATTTTGGGCGATCCCAATAACAGTATCCCAGCATTCTAAACTCATAGATGTTTTCTGTTTGGAAATGGTTAATCCTCTTAAAGTTACCTATTGTGTCATGAAAAAGCAATATTCATTCCTGATCATTTTAGATTTTCATTGGAGGATCGCGAGGCCTTCGCTGGTGTTGTGTGCCGACTTTTGTCCATGTGTCAGGAAATCGTCTTTCTTACTTTCTCGCGGGAGCACAGTGTATTCATATTCCGGTTTTGGAAAACCATTTTCAACAAGCTGTTTTTCAAGCTTGCTGAAGTTATTAATTGGTGGTAAATTTGATCTGACCATCCATCAGTGAATCATGAAAACTACGACTTTCATCCTGTTGATATGTGTAGTATTTCCGGCGTGCAACCTGTTTGATTTCGATCGTTCAGATGATTCTCCTGATTGTATTGGGACGGACGAAAGTTTCTCCCTCAATCTCCTCGAAGATGGGTACAATGGTAAAATTTGGAATGAGGATACGACCATCAACACCCCCTTTGTTTTTGCCGACTTTCAGTTTGACGACTACCTGCTGAGGCGGACTTATAAGATGTACATCCGCATAAAGGAAAGCGATACAAGAACGGTTTATCCTGCTCTGCTTTGCTTTCGTCATTGGGACACTGAAGAGTGGATGGCTGACGGAGCCTTCAACTTTAATGGGCACTATACCACTTGGGACTTTTATTTCGATCAGTTTGATTGTTATTCGTTGGCGGGTTGGTGTATGGTCATTCAGCCGGAGAGTGGTGACACCACCTATTTTCAATTTGACGGAGCCCGTTAGGTTGTTGAGCCTGTTTCTCTAAAGTGGTTTCGGTTGATGGGAACCGGAAGTTTCAGCACAGGCCATCAGACCGGGTCACGATCAACTGAGAGATGCTGAAACAAACTCAGGCTGACGCTCGCTTGCCGGGGTTTGATTTGGCATGCTGGTTTAGAATTCCGCCGGATCTTGTTGTTTACGCCTTTTGGAAATTTTGGGATACTTCAAATGTTTGAATTTCATCTTTCCGTTTTTGGATTCAAACAATTCAATACGGGCAATAAAGAAATTCTGTTTCCCATTGTCGATGGAAATGGGGTAATTCACTTTTCCCAGTACCAGTTCCGACTCAAAAAAATGGTCGAAAATCACATCTGCCGAATCTTTCGACTCCACCAGATAGGTTGAGCTGGATTGATCGGTGTAGTCCTCAACAACAATGTAATAACCTGACTTGGTTTTGGATTCTTCTTTCTCAGCAGCAAAGGCAAAGGAATAGCTCCACAAAGAAACAATTACAGCTAAAAGTGTCTTCATACCTCAGAAATAATCTTCATTCTATCGCAATTAGCCATCTCCCTTTATGGTAGATTCCCCTGACAAGTCCCTTTTTCACGTCAATGGATTACTCTTTGAAAGTAGCTAGTCGCACATCAAACACGGGCGCAATGATAACAATAAAGTTCCCAAAGGCCAAGACTTTAGGATTGAGATTTGTCAATGATCCGGTAGTGATGCAAGGCCAGTTGATGTGGCGAACGAGGCTGATTTCTGTCACATCCCACGTCCTGGAAGTTTGGAACTTGAAGCAAGCGTGTTCCCACTGGCTTAAATGCTCCTCCTTTAAAAGAAGTGGGCAGTCGCAGCAAGTAGTCGGAAGCTGCAAGCCCCAAGCTGCAAGATTTCAAACAAAGGCGACGAAGGTTGTCAACACAGGTCAGCCAATCGCGGTTCGGAAACCACGACAACCAAAGTCCGCACATGAGCAAGTGGTTGGATTGCCTTCCTTTTCGAAGGGAAGGTGGTTTCGAGCCATCGAAACCGGATGGGTTAAAATAGCAGCCTGACCGGGTCTTGGTCAACCCGCCGGAAGATCCTGAAACAAGTTCAGGACGACGTTTAAAGTGACGCTGCACCGCCTCCTCGCTCACTGCGATTGGAGACTCCGTCCGCCAAAGGCTGGACAAGCTCTTGGCAGGAAGAGAAAGGGTCCGGTCTTTTGCCTGGTTGACAGCTAAAAACGAGCGTGTTGTCACGGTTTGACTAATGTATATTGGCGATCAAGAAAATTCGTCTGGAAATTGTTATTTTAGTCGACGGCCCTAAAATGGGTGTGATTGTTTAACCTGCATAGGAATGCATAAAACTTGAAAACCGTGAAAAATTATTGGATTCGAATTGTTATTTGTTTTTTTCTGGTCGCTCCCATCTATGCTGCGGCCCAGTCGGTTGTGCGCGGCCTCGTTTATGAAGATGTCAACCAAAATAGTCAGAAAGACCGGCGGGAGAAGGGTATTCCCGGGGTGGCTGTTTCCAACGGCTTGGAGGTGGTGCAAACCAATGCGAAAGGGGAGTATGAATTACCGGCTTCCGATGATCAGATCATTTTTGTGATTAAGCCGGCGGGCTACTACTTGCCGGTCAACGAATATAACCTGCCACAGTTTTATACCATCCACAAGCCGCAGGGCTCCCCGAACCTGAAATACAAAGGAACTGACCCAACAGGCAAGCTCCCCCGCTCGGTTGATTTTGCACTGATTCCTGCCGAAAAGAAAACCGATTTCCAGGTGCTTGTTTTTGGCGACCCGCAACCGTACACCCAGCAGGAAGTTGACTTTTTTGCCCAAGGCATTGTGTCGGAGCTGGAGCAGGTGCAGGGCGTTGATTTTGGTCTGAGCCTCGGTGACCTGGTCGGTGATAATCTAGATTTGTTTAGCCCCTACAAACAGGCGGTGGCTCCGATGGGCATTCCCTGGTACAATGTGATGGGCAACCACGATATGAACTATGACGGAGAGGCGGATCACCTGGCCGACGAAACCTTTGAGACTCACTTTGGACCGGCCAACTTCTCGTTTAATCATGGTCAGGTGCACTTTATTGTGCTCGACGATATTTTGTACCCTGACCCGCGTGATGGCCGCGGCTATTGGGGTGGTTTTCGCGAGGACCAGCTTCAGTTTATTGAAAACGATTTGCAGTTTGTTCCCAAAGATCATCTGGTGGTCTTGGCTTTTCACATTCCACTCAGTGAGCCCGATGGCGGGGATTCCTTTCGTGATGACGATCGAAACCGCCTGTTCGAATTGCTGAAGGACTACCCGCATACGCTTTCCATGTCGGCACATACGCACCTGCAGCGGCAGGATTTTATGACAGCGGAACAGGGCTGGCTGCGGGAGCAACCGCATTATCATTTCAATGCTGGCACCACTTCGGGCGATTGGTACAGCGGGCAACTGAATGAGCAAGGGGTTCCGATCTCTACCATGCGTGACGGAACGCCCAAGGGCTATGCTTTCATCAGTTTCTCGGGAAATGATTACAAGATTCGTTACAAGGTAGCCGGTCGATCGCCGGACTATCAGCTTGAGATTTTTGCGCCCAAAGTATTGGAACAGCACAAGCGGACCTCAGCCGGAATTGCAGTCAACTTTTTTATGGGCAGTGAGCGCGATACCGTCTACTGCCGTATTGACAACGGAGAGTGGAAGCGGATGAGTTATGTGAACGATTACGACCCGTCCTACCTGCACCTGCTGCACGAATGGGACTTCACCGAGAAATTGCTGGATGGGCGCCGCCCTTCCAACCCAAAGGCCAGCACGCACTTGTGGGCTACGGGTATCCCAAACAATTTGGAGCCTGGAGATCATACCATCGAGGTGAAAGTCACCGACCAGTTTGGACAAACTTTCACGCAAACCAAGCGTTACCGGATTGAAGCGCGATAGCTGATCACGAAGGAGAAGCGGGCAGCGACGAAAGGCAGTCTCAGATGCCAGACATCGGTCGCGATCCGCCGCCTCAGAAAAACAAGGAATCGCCGTTCAAAATCCGCCGTATGGGTTTTGCACGTGAGCAGGTGGTTGGATTTTCTTTTTCGAAGGGAGGGGTGTTTCGATGAATCAGAACCGAATGGGTTCTCATCCTTAATTTTTTGGAGCCAAAAAGCTAACTTCAGACCGGATGGCCTAACAAGTTGGTGATGCACATCGCAGATCCAACCGATTGGCGCTTGGCTAACTGGCGGTGACTTTCTTCTCTTTAAACAAGCCCCAATGCGTTTCTTCAATCAGTTTAATGAGCGGTATGTCGTCCGGGCATTGGCTCAGGTCAATCTGTTTGAGGTTTTCAGCTGTGGGAAATTTGCCCGGAAACCAATGGTCTTTCTCCTGGAACATGTTGTAACGGTAAAGGCCAAAGTCTTTCATGTCGTAACATTTCCAGAGTCTGCGGAAGCGTAGGATTTCCGGGATGTTGAGGCCTGAGGGGTCATTCAGCAGTTCATAGCCTTCGTAGTCGGCATAGGGAACTGTTTTCACCTGGTCATCCAGTTGTTGCTTGATTTTGGAATCAGCCTCGGACAGTGGTGCCGGGGCGGGGAAAATCCCGTTGATGGGCTCGAAGTGCTCCGGCTCGGTGATTCCAAACGACAAGGTGTGTACGTGGGGATCACCCAGACAAAAGCGGGCATTCCATTGAATGGGATGAAGCGGTGCGGTCAGCTCAACGAGCTTTGGTGGCGGATTGAACAGTCGTCCTCCCTTATCGTTAGGTGAGATGATAAATACGCCCATGTCCTTGCTGGCTGCCAAATCAACAGCCGGTTTGTTGCGCTGGAAAAAGTAATAGTAATGCAGGTTGACAAAGTCGAACAGGTCGCTTCCGATAGCTTTCAGAATCACATCGAGCGGCCCGTGGGTGCTGAAACCCACATGTCTGATCAGGCCTTCTTCTTTCATTTTTAGCAGCTCTTCCACCGGACCGCCGGGAGCACAGGCTGTTTCAAAGAGTTCCATGGTGTTAATGCCGTGCCAGCCATAAAAGTCGAAGTAATTGGTTTGCAGGGTCTCCAGCTGTTCGTTTACCAATTGGCGCATCTCCCTGGCTGTTTTCGCATTGCCTTTGGTCATCAGGAAATACGAATCACGTTTTACCTTCAGCTTTTCATTTAAGACGATCCCAAAAGCCGTTTCGCTTTTCTTGTAACCATGGGCAGTTTCAATCAGGTTGATGCCTTGTTCCAAAGCAAGTTCCACCGTTTTGGTGACTTGCTCGAGGGTATCTTGCGGAATGTCATGACGGGGATCATCCCAACCATGCTTAAAGCGCATGCCGCCCAAAGTAATCACGCTGACGTTCTTTTCGGTTTTCCCAAAACGACGGTATTCCATTTTGGGTTGGTAGATGGTCATTTTTGTAAAATCCATAAAACTCGGTTTGCTTCAAGAGGATTTCAAAAGTAAATAAACCACAGCGAAGCAGACCGATAAGTTCTGTTAATATTTTCTTATGCTTTCTTACATGTTCAGGAAAATAGCCATCTTTATGGGGCAAAATCAATTTCAGTTTTCATGATCAGCAAATATCTTCAATCTCTTAAGCGTTTTCTGCCCGACGGTTTTATTTCCGGCATTCTCCTGATGATTCTTTTGGCCTACCTGCTTCCGGGCATTGGCAGGCAGGGCAGCGCCGTCGAGCTTAAAACGTTGATCCGGTATGGGATTTCATTGTTGTTTTTCTTTTATGGCCTGCGACTGAGCCCGGAGAAGTTGAAGAATGACTTAAGTAATTGGCGCTTGCACCTGCTCATTCAATCCATCACCTTTTTGATTTTTCCTCTGGTGGTGCTGGCTTTTCGTCCGTTGCTGGCCGGCACCGAAAATGAAATGCTTTGGCTGGCGGTGTTTTTTCTGGCAGCGCTGCCTTCCACGGTTTCCTCCTCCGTGGTCATGGTATCCATTGCTGAAGGGAACTTGCCCAGCGCCATTTTCAATGCCAGTATCTCGGGGGTTATCGGCATTTTGCTCACCCCCTTGTGGATGGGAATTTTTTTGGAAAAGCAGAGCGAGGCCTTCGCTTTTGGCGAGGTCATCCAGGATTTGGTCATTCAGATTTTAATCCCGGTATTTATTGGTCTGTTACTGCATCGTTGGTGGGGAAATTGGGCCAACCGGAACAAACGCTACCTGAGCTTGTTCGATAAGTCGGTCATTCTGCTGGTGGTGTACCGAAGTTTCAGCGATTCGTTTTTGAACGGCGTTTTTACCAGCATCAAACTTCACGAATTGCTTTTGTTGGGTGGCAGTGTCATCGTCTTGTTCTTTTTTGTTTTTGAAGGAACCAAAGTCCTGACCCGACTGATGCACTTTAACCGCGAAGACCGGATTACCGTGTTGTTTGCTGGTTCGAAAAAATCCCTGGTCCATGGTTCGGTTATGGTGATGGTCTTGTTTGGCGACACCGCCATTGGCAGTTTATTCCTGGTGCCGGTCATGATCTACCACGCTTTTCAGTTGTTCTACATCAGTATTGTTGCCCGTCGCTATGGGAAAGAGAAGTCGGAAGGAGTGAGTGTTGAAGGATTGAAGGATTGAAGGGCTGAAGGATTGAGGGATTGAAAGGGGCGGAATTTTCATTTCGATTTAATAACTTTAACCGTTACCGGAAACTGAAAAAAACGTATGGTTCGGACACTCGCTAAAATAAGCCTGGTTTTACTGATCATTGTTGCTTTGCCCATGGGATTTTACCTCGTCAGGGAATTTTCTGCCTTGAGTAAAAATGAACAGATGGTGGAACGGGTGTTCAGTACGCAGCTCGAATCCATCCTGTATTCCATTAATCAATATTCTGAAAATGTGGTTCAGCAATGGAGCGCAAGTCTGGATCATCCGGTTGACCCGAATAGCGATCTCATGCGGAGCCTGGCAGAAAACCTGTTTGCAAAGAATGAAGCTTTGAGGGCAGTGCGTTTTGCGAATTTGGAGAGCCGGGAGCAGCAAGCGATCTATCATAGTGATTCTGTTTTTTCTCTGGATGTGTGGCCCGATCAGTCGCAAGTCAGCCGGCTTCGGGCTTACCTTGAATCCAATTATCAACGGATGGAGGTGCAGTCTTTTAACGACCAGTTGCTATTGTATTTTTTACCTAAAAACCAGGCGGGCGGGCAACTCTGTCAGTTGGTGGTGGAACCGAAGGCATTTATTCAGCAAAACCTCAGCCCGATGATTCAGCAGGTGGCACATGACGTTTTCTACATCAATATTGCTGACTCGCTGTCGGGCACGGAGCTGTTTACCACAGGCGACGACAGCGGATTGGCCCAGACCGGAGCCCAGGCAGCCATGTGGTACCTCCCCGGGCATCAACTGGGAATCCGCTTGCGGTCGAAAACACTGGAGGAGCTGGCTTCCGAGCGAAGCCAGCGCGACAACTACATGCTGATGGGTGTCGGATTGTTGGTGGTTTTGGGTTTCCTGTTTGTGGTGATCAACATCCGGAAGGAGATGAAGTTGGCTGAAATTAAATCGGAATTTGTGTCTAACGTCTCCCATGAAATACGAACACCACTGGCTTTAATCAGTATGTACTCCGAAACCCTGTTGCTAAAAAGGGTGAAGACAAAGGAAAAGCAAAATGAATACCTGCGGATCATCCATGAGGAAAGTGCACGACTGACAGGTATTGTCAACCGGATTCTGAATTTCTCCCGCATTGAGCGGAACCGGATTAAGTACCACTTTGAGCATATTAACCTGAAGCAGGCGCTTCCGGATATTGTTTCAGAATTTAACGTGCATCTGGCCGGGGCAACAGTCCAATGTCACTGCGATTTGCAAGACGACGATGCTTGGATTTTGGCTGACTGGGAGTCGCTGAAGACGCTTGTTGGCAACCTGCTCGATAATGCTATGAAGTACAGCGATAAGCCGGAAAAACGAATCAATGTGAAATTGTTGAAGAAAGCCAGGCAGGTTTGGGTTGAAGTGGAAGACAATGGCATTGGGATTTCTGCCAAACATCAGAAATACATTTTCGGCCAGTTTTATCGGGTAACGGAAGGCGATCTGGCACACCACGCCAAAGGTTCGGGGCTGGGACTAAACCTGGTGAAACGGATTATGAAAGCGCATGGAGGCAGCGTTTCGGTTCGCAGTAAGTTGGGTGAAGGAAGTACATTTAGTTTGAAATTTCCGCTTAAAGAAAAAGAATAAAAGCATGTCAAAAATACTAATTGTTGAAGACGAGCTGGCCATGCTGGCTGGACTGCGCGACAACCTTGAGTTTGAGGGTTATGCGGTTGAGACCGCTGATCGCGGCGACGACGGTTTAAAGAAGTTGCAATCCGATCAGTTTGATTTGGTCTTGCTCGACGTGATGCTTCCGGGCATGTCGGGCTTTGATGTGTGCAGGAAAGCCCGGGCACGGGGCATCGACACCCCAATAATCTTACTGACTGCGCGTGGCGAAGAACTGGATAAAGTGCTGGGACTGGAGTTGGGAGCTGACGATTATGTGACTAAACCGTTTAGCCTGCGCGAATTGCTGGCCCGCATCAAGGTGATTTTGCGGCGCGCGGGCAATGGCGATAAAGAAGAAAGCAACGCCTTGATTATTGGCAGTTTGCGGGTGTCCTTCGATGCTTACGAAGCCTTTGATCTGGAGAACAAGCCTGTGAAAATGTCGCACAAGGAATTTGAGATTTTGAATTACCTCTACCGGCATGCCGGCAAGATTGTGACCCGCGATGACATCCTTGACCAGGTTTGGGGAATGGACTACCAGCCCACTGCTCGAACCGTAGATAATTTCATTGTTCGCCTGCGAACCAAGATCGATACGCCCGAAAGTCAGCATATCATAACAGTGCATGGCGTCGGTTATAAGCTGGTGTTGTAGTTTTAAGTTTCAAATTCCAAATTCCAAGTTCGAATTTGTAGCTGATTGGCCATGATTTGCAGCTGGCTTTTGTCTGCTGTCTGTTTCCTCTTTTCGTTACATGTTTGCCTGCGACTGGACAACCGGAAACCCGAAACCCGAAACTGCAGCAGGACCACCATTCCCTTTTCGGTTCTTATCACCAGCCATCCAATCACCAATGACCAATCAACCAATCCCCAACAACGAATCATCTAATAACTGATCTCCAGTCCCCCTTTTATGACATTTCTGTGACAACTTATGATACCATGTGATCATTGTTTGACAGCGAGCTTACATCTGTGCCTTTACTTTGTATCAGAAAACACTGCTGTCTCGTTAAAAGAGACTGAGTGACAATTGTTTATAATTTAGTTCTTTGACGTTTTTGTAATCATT
>ENA-ORCT01000710-ORCT01000710.1-marine-metagenome-genome-assembly--contig:-NODE-710-length-14957-cov-2.642608_pt1 | contig 14957 bp, 9 predicted proteins | sample MGYA00248632_ERZ508511 | MGnify/ENA primary metagenome ERZ508511 (study PRJEB26182, sample SAMN06268839) | marine metagenome | isolation source: Tt an P1-techrep anaerobic enrichment on pine from sediment...
TGGGTGCAGCGCATCGGCACGGCGAGGTAATCGCCACTGACGCACATGTTGCAGCCGATGCATTCGCGGATGTCCTCGATTCGGCCTTCCTCGACCTTCTTGGGCAGGAACGGGTCGGCGATCGACGGCCGCGCGGCGCCGATCAGGTCCAGCGCGCCACTCTTGATCAGCGATACCATCGCGTCGGGCGAGGTATAGCGGCCCACGCCCACCACCGGTTTGTTCGTCACCTTCTTGACGAAGGACACATAGCTGTCCTGGAACCCCTGTTCGGTGAAGCGCGACGGCGCGCTGTCATTGGCCCAGTCACTGATATTCACATCCCACAGGTCGGGCAGATCGGCCAGCATTTCGACGATGTCGCGCCCCTCGCCCTCGCAGGTCAGCCCGCCGGACCCGCGCAATTCATCCACCATCAGCCGGATCGCCACCGCGCAGGTGTCACCGATCGCCTCCTTGGTGTCCTGCAGCACCTCGCGCAGCAGCCGCACCCGGTTTTCCAGCGGTCCGCCATATTCGTCGCTCCGGTCGTTTCGGCTGCGCGACAAGAAATGGGTGAAGGTGGTCATGTCGTGCCCGGCATAGAGATAGACGATGTCGAACCCCGCCTTCTTGGACCGCAGGGCGGCATCCACATGCATCTTGCGGAAAGCTTTGATATCGGCCTTGTCCATCGCCCGGACCTGGATCGGGTCCATCAGGTCGACCGGGCGCGCCGAGGGGCCCATCGGAACCTCGCGGCTGTAGAGGTTGGACGCCCCGCCGCCCAGATGCGCAGGTTCGATCCCGGCCAGCGCCCCATGCGCGTGGATCTTGTCGACCATCTTGGCCAGAACCGGCATATCGCTGTCATCCCACAGCCGCCCCTCGGGGATAGGGCTGAGTTCCGAGGTGTGGCTGATTTCCACTTCCTCGGTGTTCACGACGCCCCAACCGCCCTCGGCCTTGATGCCGCGCATTTCCGCCATGCTGGAAGGGTACTGGTGGCCCATCCCGTTGCAGTGGGGAACCTGGTAGAACCGGTTCTTGGTGGTGACGGGGCCGATTTTTACAGGTTCGAACAGGATGTCATAGCGGGGGTCGCGGGGCATGTCGGTCCTTTTGCTTTTCGGCGGTCGTTCGAGATGTTTCCGGCAGGATGTTCGCCAGACAGGCGCCTATGCGGGCTTTCCCTCAGAGCCTTTTGAGAACGCTCCCTCCCGGCCAGACGAAGCCAGGCTGAGACGCGCACTCGCTGAGCGAACACCAACCAGCCTCGTCCGCTCCGCACTCAGCTAATTGAATGATCATTCAATCGTTGTGTTGATTTCTTCCGCGGGTCAAGTCAGAATTTGATCAAATCATGCGTGCCCGGGAATCCACCGTCGTGAGGCCGTGGCAGGGGCAGGCCGTTCAATCCGGGGAGAAGACAGGACATGCAATCGACCAAACGCGTTATCCGCCTTGAGCCGAACGGGCCCCGCGGCATCGGCATGCCTGAGATGGAATGCGACCCGGCCGGCTTTCAGTCACCGCTGCCGACGCAGCACCTGCACGTCTATTTCAGTGACGAAGAGTTGGGGCTCAATGTCGGCGTCTGGGACACGACCACCATGCAGGAGGCCTTCGGTCCCTATCCCGGTGACGAGTTCATCTGGATTCTGGAGGGCGAGTTCGCGATGCTGGACGGCGAGGGCAACGCCGTCGAGGTCAAGGAAGGGCAAAGCGCCTGCATCCGCAATGCGATCCCGGTCAGCTGGAAGCAGGAAGGCTATCTGAAAAAGTTCTTCATTACCTATCTCGACCCAAAGGCCGAGACACCGAAAATCACTTCGGCAGAGGGTGGCGTCCGGGTGATGGATCCCAACGCGGATCTCACCCCGCTGGACACGACCGCGCCGTTCACGATCAAAGGGCCCAAACCGATCCAGCGCGAGCACATCGTCTTCACCAATGATGCCGGGAACATGTCGGTAGGTGTCTGGGACAGCGAAGCGATGGTCAGCGAGATGCAGCCTTTCCCGACGCATGAGTTCGTCCAGATGCTGGAGGGCGAGGTGACCATCACCGAGGACGACGGCACCGCGCAGACCTTCCGTGCCGGAGACTGTTTCTTCGTGCCCAAGGGGACGGTCTGCAGCTGGGAAATCAAGACCTACGTCAAGAAATACTTCGCGGTTCTCGACGCGTGATCGCGCCCGGATTTCGCAACAGAGGAGTGGACCATCATGACCGACTACAAGGCGATCGCCGCCAATCTGATCTTCCCCGATAAGGTCCTGATCGACGGGGTCTTTCAGGACGCCGCAGGCGGTGAGACCTTCGACACCCTCAACCCGGCCAATGGCGACGTTCTGGCCAAGGTCCCGGCCTGCGGGGCCGCCGATGTGGAAGCCGCCGTTGCCTCCGCGCGCAGGGCGTTCGAAAGCGGAAGCTGGTCCGGCCTGCACCCCTCGGCGCGCAAGGCGATCCTGCTGAAGCTGGCCGATCTGATCGACGAAAACACCACCGAATTGGCGGTGATGGAGGCGCTGGACGCGGGCAAGCCCATCACCGATTGCGTCGAGATCGACATCCCCGAAACAGCCAACTGCATCCGCTGGCACGCGGAAGCGCAGGACAAGCTCTATGACCAGATCGCGCCCTCCGCGCCCGATGCGGTCGGCCTGATCGTGCGCGAACCGATCGGCGTGGTGGCGGCCGTGCTGCCGTGGAATTTCCCGCTGATGATGATGGCGTGGAAAATCGGCCCGGCTCTGGCCACCGGCAATTCGGTGATCGTCAAACCCGCCGAGCAGACCAGCCTCACCGCCTTGCGCTTGGGCGCGCTGGCGCTGGAGGCGGGTGTGCCGCCAGGCGTTCTCAACATCGTCACCGGCATGGGGCCGGATGTGGGCGAACCGCTGGGCCGTCACATGGATGTGGACGCGGTGACCTTCACCGGCTCGACCGAGATCGGAAGGAAATTCCTGATCTATTCCGCCGAAAGCAACACCAAGGAAGTGTGCCTGGAAATGGGCGGCAAAAGCGCCGCCGTGGTGCTGGAGGATGCAAGCGACATCCCGCGTATCGCGGAAATCCAGGCCGGTGCGATCTTTTGGAACATGGGCGAAAACTGCACCGCGAACAGCCGGATCATCGTGCACCACACGCTCTATGACGCGCTGATCGCGGAACTTGAGAAACAGGCCACCACCTGGGTCGTGGGCGATCCGCTGGACCCCGAGACGCAGAACGGCCCCCTGATCAGCGCCGAGCACATGGCCAAGGTCTCGGGGCTGGTCGAAACCGGAAAGGCGCAGGGCGCGCGGGTCGTCTGCGGCGGCGAGGCGGGCGAGGGGTTGTTGTTCAAGCCCACCATCTTTGCCGAGGTCACGCCGGAGATGGACATCTTCCAGCACGAAATCTTCGGCCCCGTGCTTGCTGTGACCAAGGCCGACAGCGACGAACATGCGATCGAACTGGCCAATAACAGCGCCTACGGGCTGGACGCCACGCTGTATACCCGCGACATCGCCAAGGCCCATAAATATGCCCGCGCGCTGAAAGCGGGAACCGTGGGCGTGAACACCTATTCCGAGGGCGAGATTTCGACGCCCTTCGGCGGCTTCAAAGCGTCGGGCTTTGGCGGCCGTGACAACGGCGTGCACGCCCATGACCAATATACGGAGCTCAAGACCATCTGGATCGACCTGAACGGCTGATCCGCACGGACCGGCCCGAAAAACCATCAAAGACCACAGTCCCCCACGCCCTTGTTTCTCGATTTGTCGAAGCCGAAAGGAAACCAAGGTGAACGAGATGACATCGCCAAACAGACCAACTGCGGTTGAGCTATTGGTCAGACCTGGATTTGTCGCTTTGGAAGTCGCTTCGGTGGTCGACATCCTGCGCATCTCCAACCGGGTCAGCGGAAGGGAGCTGTTTTCTTGGACTTACACCTCCGAACAGGGCGGCCTCGTCGAAGGGGCCGGAGGCTTGTGCGTGGAAACAACGGCCTTCTCTCAGATGACGGAATGTTCGGACTATCTGATTGTTCCGGGAAATTGCTCGCGCTGCATTCTCGACAAGGAGTCATTGGCGCGCGTTCGAAAAATGCGGCAGTCGCAGGCCAAGGTCGTGTTCTTGTCGGAGGCCGCCGCCGAATTCATCTCACATTGCCGCAACTCAACGCACCCGATGACGACCCACTGGGAAAACAAATCGGTTCTTCTTGAGCAATTGGCCGGCGCCGAAATTTCGGACAGGCTGATTGAAAATCATGACGGGACAATCACGGCGGCCGGCATGTCGGCGACACTGGACATGATGCTGAATCTCATTTCCGATCATGTCCCCCCCGCGATTGTCCGGACGGTCTCTGCTATCTTCTTGCATGACAATATCCGCCCCGGGAACATGCGCCAACTTGGTCCAAGATCCGCGGCACTCGGGCTTTCCGATCCCGCTCTGAAAATGGCGATCACGATCATGGAACAGAAATTGGATGCCGACTTGAATATCTCGGATCTTACAAAGCGGGTGGGGGTCAGCTCGAAAGCTCTGGAACGGAAATTCCGGAAGGCATTCGACACCACCCCCTATCAGTTCCTGATCAACATGCGCCTGGACAAGGCTCTGAGGCTGGTTGACACAACGGATTTACCATTGATTGAGGTGGCGGTGAGTTGCGGGTTTTCAGAAACTGGCCATCTCGCAAAGCACTTCAAGGCCAGATACGGCGTATCGCCAACCACTTTTCGTAGAAGGAAAATGCACCTTGGGCTCCAAGATGCATAGGCGCGGATCGCGGCCGTTGGTTGGCAGGATAGGGTCCATGTCAGGGCCGGATCGTCCGTTGGGGGACTCTGGCGCGTTCCCCGGGGACGGTGTTCGGGGGCGGGAACACCTCGCCGACATGACCTTCCGCGATGATGAGCGGCGGCCATGCGGCCCGCGTCTGACGCCGCGCCCTCCTGCGCCGATGGCAAGGCGCGAACCCTCATCCGTCGCCGAAACACTGGCCGAACCACGGAGGCACCATGACTGACCTACCCGCGCGCGTTCGCGTTGCCATTATCGGCGGGGGCGCTGTCGGCGCCTCCTGCCTTTATCATCTCGCCAAGGCGGGCTGGACGGACTGCATCCTGCTGGAAAAGAACGAGCTGACCTCGGGCTCGACCTGGCATGCCGCCGGCAATGTGCCGACCTTCTCGGCCAACTGGGCCATCATGAACATGCAGCGCTACTCGGCTGATCTTTATCGGCAGCTGGGTGACGAGGTCGGTTACCCGATGAACTATCATGTCACGGGCTCTGTCCGCCTGGCCCATAGCGAAGAGCGGATGCAGGAATTCCGCCATGTCGTGGCGATGGGACAGGCACAGGGGATGGAGTTGGACGTCCTGGGCCTGTCGGAGATGAAGGCGCTCTATCCCTTTCTGGAAACGCATGACCTTCTGGGGGCTTTGCACGACCCCTGCGATGGCGACATTGACCCCGCGCAGCTGACCCAGGCGCTGGCCAAGGGCGCGCGGGACTTGGGGGCGCGGATCGAACGGTTCTGCCCCGTCACCGGCGCCGTGCGGGACGGTGCGGACTGGGTTCTTCAGACCGAGAAGGGCGAGATCCGCGCGACCTATGTCGTCAATGCCGCGGGGTACCGCGCGCAGGAGGTCGGGGCGATGTTCGGCCGCAAGGTCCCGATGATGGTGATGAGCCACCAGTACATCCTGTTCGAGGAGATCCCCGAACTGGCCGCCTGGACAAGGGAGGTGGGGCACAAGCTGCCGCTGCTGCGCGACGTGGACAGCTCCTATTACCTGCGGCAGGAAAAGGGCGGCATGAACCTCGGCCCCTACGAACGCCACGGGCGCGCCCATTGGGCCACGCCCGACGATCCAATGCCCGAGGATTTCTCGTTCCAGCTTTACCCCGACGACCTGGACCGGCTGGAATGGTATCTGAACGACGCCATCGAGCGGTTGCCGATCCTCGGCACGGCAGGGCTGTCGAACGTCATCAACGGGCCGATCCCCTATGCGCCCGACGGCAACCCGCTGATCGGACCGATGCCCGGGGTGCCCAACGCCTTCGAGGCCTGTGTCTTCACCTTCGGCATCGCGCAGGCGGGCGGGGCCGGAAAGGTGCTGGCCGAATGGGTGACGCAGGGGCGCACGGAATGGGACATGTGGTCCTGCGATCCGCGCCGTTTCACTGACTACACCGATGCGGAATACTGCGTGGCCAAGGGGCTTGAGGTCTACGGGCACGAATACGCCATCCATTTCCCGCGCCATGTCTGGCCCGAGGGGCGCAACCGCCGCCTTTCGTCCATCCATGACCGGATCGCGGATCTCGGCGCGCAATTCGCGCCCTATAACGGATGGGAGCGCGGGACGTGGTACGCCCAACCCGGCGACGACACCAGTGAGGCCGCGACACTCACCTTCGACCGTGCCGGCCCGTGGGAGAAGCGCATCCGCGAAGAATGCGAGGCCGTGCGCGACGCCGCCGGTATCCTCGATCTGCCGGGCTTTTCCCGCTACCAGCTGACGGGCGCGGGCGCCCGCGACTGGCTCGACCGGATGATCACCGGTGCGCTGCCCCGGCCGGGGCGCATCGGTCTGGGCTATTTCTGCGACGAGGATGGACGCGTGGTGACCGAGATGTCGGTGGCAACGCTCGCCGAGGATCATTTCCTGCTGATCACCGCCGCCACGGCGCAGTGGCATGACCGGGAATGGCTGACCCGCCACCTGCCCGACGATGGCAGCCTGACCCTTACGGACCTGTCGGCGGACTGGTCGTGCCAGATCCTTACCGGCCCGCGCTCGCGCGACATCCTCGCCCGGGTGACCGAGGCCGATCTCACGCTTCCCTGGCTCAGCCATCAGGAGGCCGAAATCGCCGGCCGGCCGTGCCGGCTGATCCGCGTCTCTTATGCCGGCGAGCTGGGCTGGGAGGTTCACAGCCGCACCGGCGACACGCCCGCGATTTTCGACGCCCTGTGGGAGGTCGGCCGGGACTTCGGGCTGCGCCCCTTCGGCATGTATGCGCTGGACAGGCTGCGGCTGGAAAAGGGGTATCGGGCGTGGAAGGCCGACCTTTCCACCGATTACAGCGCGTTGGAAAGCGGGCTGGACAGGTTCGTCAAGCTCGACAAGCCCGCGTTCCTGGGCCGCGACGCATTGCAGGCAGAGGCAAATGCCGGACCGGCACGCCGTTTCGTCACCCTTCTGCTCGACGATTGCGATCAGGACGCGCCGGCCATGGCGCCCATCACGCACGACGGCGAGGTGGTGGGAGAGGTCACGTCCTCAGGCTATGGCTACCGGGTCGGGCGGCTGATCGGGCTGGGCGTGGTCCGGGCCGACTGCGCGGCGCCGGGAACCGCGCTGTCGGTGGAAATCTTCGGCCGGGCCGTCCGGGCGACCGTCCAGCCCGACGCCCCGCTCTGGGACCCGGCGAACGAGCGAATCCGCAGATGACGCAACCTTCAGCCAAGGGGCAGTCATCCGTGGTTCGCGGCGCCCCCAAGAACCATAGACCAGCCGGACCAAAGGCCACTCGCACACTGACGAACAATCTGGCCCGATAAGATGAGGCCGCTCACGCTTATGACCGCAGGAAAGAACACCATGAAATACCTGGACAGCAATCCCCCCCGCCTTTCGGAGAGCGAAGCCGTCGCCTGCCTTGCAGGCCTGTTCGGGAGGGAAGGCACCGCCAGCGACCTCTACAGCGATCGTGACCAGAATTTCCGCATTACGTTGAGTGGTGGCGAAAAAGCGATCCTGAAGGTCTATAACAGCGGCGAAGCGGAACACTCGGTCGATTTCCAGACCAAGGCGCTTCTGCACCTGGAACGGAACTGTCGCGGCGTGGAATTGCCGCGGATCATTCCAACCACCGACGGCGCAGCCTATGGCCGGCTGACCTCGCGCGACGGCGAGGATCACCTCGTCCGGCTGATTTCCTTTGTCGAGGGAAAGCTGACCGACGATTTCGAACACACGCCCGCGCTTTACCGCTCGCTTGGCGCGGCGGTGGCCAATCTGGATCTTGGCCTGCGCGGCTTCTTCCACCCGGCGGCGGGCGAACCGCTGGTGTGGGAAATGGATGCGGCGATGCGCCTTCGGGAGAAGACCGGTTTCATCAAGGACGCCACGGCGCGCGGCCAGGCCGAGGAGATCTTCGAACGCTACGTGGCTGAGGTGCGCCCGCGGCTTCAGGGCCTGCGGTCGCAGATCATCCACAACGACGTAACCCCGGTGAATTCCACGGTCCGGCCCGAAGCGCCCGAACGGGTTTCCGGCATCTTCGATTTCGGCGACATGGTGTTCGGCGCGCTGGCCACCGAAGTGGCAACGACGGCGGCGGATTCCTGTCTTGCGGGCGGGGATTTCCTTGCCAATATCGCGGATTTTGTCAGCGGCTATGACGAGGTCCTGCCACTGGAGGAAACCGAGATCGACATCCTCTTCGACCTCATCCGCACCCGCGTGGCCAATGAATTCGTCATCTATTCCTGGCGCGCGGCGGAATCGAAGGATCGCGACAACTACCTGCTGGCCTATGAGGAGCCGACCCGCAAGGCTCTGGATGGACTGATGAAGATCGACCGGCACGACGCCACCAAGGCGCTGCGCGACGTCTGCCGCTTTCCCGACGGCACCATGCCCACCACCCTGCCGGATGGCAGCCCTGAGGAGGGCGGCAAGATCGACGCGGCGCTGGCCGGAGATAAGAAAGACCTGATCACGCGGCGTGAAGAGTCCTACGGCGACGCCCATGGCCTGTTCTACGAGGACCCGCTCTATCTGACCTGCGGGCGCGGCGTTTGGCTCTATGACAACGCCGGGCGCGCGCATCTCGATGTCTATAACAACATTCCCCATGTCGGTCATTGCCACCCCCACGTGGCGAATGCGGTCAGCCGTCAGGTGGCGCGGCTCAACACCAATACGCGTTATCTCTACCGGCCGCTGGTGGAATATACCGAACGGCTGACGGCGCTTTTGCCCGAGGGGCTTGACCGCTGCTTTTTGTTTTCCTCGGGCAGCGAGGCGAACGATTTCGCCCTCAGGCTGGCGCGCACCTATACCGGCAACAAGGGCGCCATCGTCACCCGCGATGCCTATCACGGTGTCACCGATGCGGTGGACGGGCTGTCGCCGCTGGAACAGCCGGACCTGACGCCGACCAAGCCTTGGGCGCGCGGCGTGCTGCCACCCTGTCTCTACCGTTCCCCCGTCGAGGGCACTGAGGAGGAGATCGTCAACGCCTATCTCGGCAATTTCGATGAGGCTCTCGCTTCGCTGGATGAGGCAAGATACGGCATGTCAGCGCTGGTGCTGGATACCGGCCTGACCTCGAGCGGGGTCATCGATTTCCCCGGAAATTACCTGCAGGAAGCGATCCGCCGCACCCGCGCGGCGGGCGGGCTGTTCGTCGCCGACGAGGTGCAGGTGGGCTTCGGGCGCACCGGGTCGCATTTCTGGCGCTTCGACCTCTATGGCGTGAAACCGGATATCGTCACCATGGGCAAGCCGATGGGCAACGGCATGCCGCTCAGCGCGGTCGTTACCACGGAAGAGATCTACCAGGCCTTCAAGAAGGACAACTACCTGTTCAGCTCCACCGGCGGTAATCCGGTAAGCTGCGCGGCGGGACTTGCCGTGCTCGATGTGCTGGAACGCGACAAGCTGCAGGCCAATGCCGAGAAAGTCGGCGCCTATATCAAGCGCGGCCTGCAGGATCTGCAGAAGAAGCACGACATCATCGGTGATGTGCGGGGGCGTGGGCTTTTGCTCTCCGTGGAACTGGTGAAGGATCGCGCGACCAAGGAACCCGCGCCGAATGCGGTCAAGGCGATCATCAACGACATGGCGAGAAACGGCGTTCTGATCGGGTCGGAGGGCGCGCTCGGCACGGTCATCAAGATGCGCCCCCCCATGGTATTCACCGAGGCGAACGCTGACATTCTGCTCAAGGCCCTTTCCGACGCCCTCGACAGGCTGTAGTGCACCGGCGGCGTCTGATGGCGGCTACACATGCCACCGGTCTCTGACCAAGGTTCAGTTCCGAATTAGAGCTGCTCCCTACGGACAGAACCTTTTCCGCCAGAGAATAATCCAGGCCGCAGGATGCGCGCCCGCGGCCTGGAAGGCCCGCACAGTTTCCTGCCCTCGGACGGGAGACCGTGCGGGCCTTCGCCGAACATCAGGACGTGCGGGTTTCGGCAGGGTCTTCGAGCAGGGTGTTGATGAACTCGGAAAACAGCTCGCCTTGGGACCGGATCTGCAGTTTGGCGTAGACGTTGCGGCGATGAATGCGGACGGTTCCGGGAGAGATCTCGAGGATCCGGCCGATCGCTTCGGCGGAATGACCTTTCAGGGTGAATTCCACCACTTCGCGCTCGCGCGGCGTGAGTACCCCTTTCCCGAAGGTCTGGAACGCCACTTCCAGGCTCTTGTGGATAGAGTTCCCCTTTTTCTTCCCATCGGAGGGTGCGAAGGCCGCTTCGAGATCGTGCCAGTGTTTTTCGCAGGCGGCCTTGATCACCAACCAGCATTGCTTCAACTCGCGGATTTCTTTCGCGGAAAAGGCCTTCTCGGCCCGCATCAGCGAGACCACGACAACAGCCTTGCCGGGCAAGTGAATGAAATAGCCAATCTCTTCGGCCAGCCCCGTCTGCACGTAGTAGTTGCGAAAGTACTCGCCCTGATAAAACCGGTCCGGGGCCAGTTCGCGCAGGCGGTACAGGCCCGATTCCACTGGAACCGTGCTGGCCAGGAAAAACGGGTCGAGCAAGTAAGGGCCTTCCTGGTAGTCTTTGACAAAAATCTTCCGCTTTCCGCGCGGAAAATCGTCGTAGAGGTCCAGCGGCCGCGCTGAGCCGAGGTATCCGAATATCACCGTGTAGTCGAAGGCGGCTATCCCCCGCAGAACAGCTGAAAGTTTGGCGGGAAATTCGTCTGTGCCGATGGCGGAGATCAGCGCCCCCGTTGCTTCCGGATCCATCTTCACAGCTTCCCTCCCCTGGTCCGGCCTATCACAAAACAGATATTCAATTCGTGATATATACAAAAATGGCCGTTTTCCTTACGATTTATCAAAATCCATGGTATGCCGCCCAACGGGGAAACAATCAAGAAAATGAACAGCGTTGAATATGCTGCGGAGCCCGGTCCGAATAGCAAGAAGATCATCGCCGAACTGAGAAACGTGTCGAAGCGGTTCGGCGAGGTGCTGGCGGCCGACGATCTCAACCTTGCGATTGCCGAGGGGGAATTCCTGTCGTTTCTCGGTCCGTCAGGATGCGGCAAGACAACGGCACTGCGCATGCTTGCCGGCTTCGAAGCCCCGACCGAGGGCGAGGTGCTGCTCGACGGTGCGGTGGTGAACTCTCTCGACGCCCACTTGCGCCCGGTCAACATGGTGTTCCAGCACTACGCGCTGTTTCCCCACCTGACCGTCGCGCAGAACATCGGTTACGGATTGAAACAGCGGCGCCCGCGACTGGGCAAGGCCGAGATTGCAGAGAAGGTGGCCCGGGCGCTTGAACTGGTCCAGCTTCCAGGTTTCGAGAACCGCAAAATCTGGGAAATGTCGGGCGGCCAGCAACAGCGGGTCGCGCTGGCGCGCGCGGTGGTCAACGAGCCCAAGCTCCTGCTGCTCGACGAGCCGCTGGCCGCGCTCGACCGCAAGCTGCGCAAGGAGATGCAGATCGAGCTTCAGAATATCCAGCGCCGGCTCGGAATTACCTTCGTGCTCGTCACCCATGATCAGGAAGAGGCGCTGTCGATGAGCGACCGCGTCTGCATCATGCGCGATGGCCGGATTGAGCAAATCGGCAGCCCGAAAGAGCTCTACGATCGGCCGCGAAACCGCTACGTGGCCGGCTTTGTGGGTTCGACCAATTTCTTTGATGCAACCGTGGTCAGCCTGTCCGGCACCACCGCCAAGGTCAGGCTTTCCAACGACCAGGTCGTCGAGGGCCACGTCATGGACGAGCTCAGCGCCGGGCAACAGGTCACGGTGAGTGTCCGCCCGGAACAGATCCACCTCAGCAGCACCGAGACGGAGGGCAGTCTCACCGTTGAGGTGCGTAACCGGATCTTTCTCGGTGAACACACGGAATACCTGGTGCGGCATGCGAGCCTCGGAGACATCCTGGTTCTCGCCCCCAGGCTCGCAGAATTGAACGAAGGGCCGTTCAATACGGGCGACGTGCTCCAGGCCTCCTGGGATTCTGGCGCGGCGCTCGTTCTCGAAAATAACTAAAGCCTACGAAAACTCTTCACAGGGAGTCTCCAAATGCAAAGCGATGATAAACCGATCACCAAGCAAAAGTTCATGGAAGAACTTTACCGCTACAAGAAGGGCTCGGTCAGCCGCCGCCATTTCCTTGGCGTGACCGGTCTTGGCATGGCCAGCGCCGTCATGGGTGCCGCCGTTCCCGGCCTGCGCCCGCGCCCGGCCTTCGCCGCCGGCGACATCGGCGACCGCGTGGTTCTTGCGACCTGGCCGAACTACCATGATCCGGCCAATTTCGACGCCTTCACCGAAGCCACCGGCGCCTATGTGCAGGTGAACGTGTTCGGCTCGAACGAAGAAATGCTGGCCAAGCTGCAGGCTGGCGCTACCGGCTGGGACGTTTTCGTGCCCACCAACTACACCATCACCACCTATGTCGGCGAAGACCTGATCGAGCCGCTCGATACCTCGCTGATTCCGAACTATGACCCCAAGGCCTATGACCCGCGCTTCTCCGATGCTGGTTCGGTCGACGGCAAGCTCTACGCGGTGCCGAAGGACTGGGGCACCACCGGTTTCGTTGTTAACACCAAGCATACCAACGGTGTGAAGGTCGACAGCTGGAAGCAGTTCTTCGACATGACCAAGAACGAATTCTCCGGCCGTACCATGGTGCATGACTACCAGCTGACCACCATCGGCAACGCGCTGAAATATTTCGGTTATTCCTTCAACTCGGTTGACGAGAAGGAACTAGCCGACGCCGAGAAGCTGCTGATCGAGTGCAAGCCGCACCTGTTCGCGATCTCGTCGGACTACCAGCCGGCGATCCGTAACGGCGACGCCTGGATGTCGATGGCCTGGACCGGCGACGGCAAGCAGCTGAACAACGACATGCCCGAAATCATCTATGTCCTGGGCAAGGAAGGCGGCGAGATCTGGAGCGACTACTACGCCGTTCCCAAGGGCGCCCCGCACCGGGCCGCAGGCTACGCGCTGATCAACTTCCTGCTCGACCCGCAGGTCAACGCCAAGGAAGTTCTGGCACACGGCTATCCGTCGGCGGATGCGCATACCAACGCGCTGCTGCCCGAAGAGCTGCTGAACGACCCGATCCTCTATCCGGCGCAGGAACTGCTGAACGCGCTGGAATTTGGTGCGGCAGTGACGCTGACCGACCCGAACCGGGCGGAACTGATGGCCCGCTTCAAGTCGGCCTGATCCGAAAACAACGAGAACGACATGACGCAACGCACCCGCAATCTCTTGCTCTTGGCACCTGCCGGAACCTGGTTTCTGGTCATGCTGGTCGTGCCGCTGACTGTCGTTCTCGTTTTCAGCTTTGGTGAACGCGGGGCGGCCGGCGGCTATGTCCCCGCGTTCACGCTTGAACAATACGCCAACCTGCCGGCACGCTGGGCGGCGTTCAAGAATACCCTGATCCTGGCCCCGGTCGGCACCTTCGCGGCGCTGGTTATCGCCTATCCTCTGGCTTATTATCTGGCCGTGAAGGCCAGCCCGAAATGGAAGACCCTGCTTCTGGTTCTGGTCATCGTGCCGTTCTGGACCTCGATCCTGATCCGCTCCTATGCCTGGATCTTCCTGCTGGGCGGCCGGGGCATCCCGGCGCTGCTCGAGTGGATCGGCATCGAGGGCGTCCGGTTGATCAACACCCCCTTCGCGGTGCTGGTGGGCATCGTCTACGGTTACCTGCCGCTGATGGTGTTTCCGATCTTCGTCAGCCTTGACCAGCTCGACAAGCGCCTGCTCGAAGCCTCGTCCGACCTCGGTGCCACCAAGCTGCGCACGTTCCTGCAGGTCACTTTGCCGTTGTCGCTTCCCGGTATCGCCACCGGCAGCCTGCTCGTGTTCATCCTGCTGATGGGCGAGTTCCTGATCCCGGCATTGCTCGGCGGAGGCAAGGTGTTCTTCGTCGGCAATGCATTGGTCGACCTGTTCCTGCAATCGCGCAACTGGGCCTTCGGCTCAGCTGTCGCGGCGACGCTGGTGATCATCATGCTGGTGAGCGTCACGCTCTACATGCGGCTGATCAGCAAGCTCGGCGCGCAGCGCGAAGACGTATCGTTGATGTGAGGACCTGACTGATGCGTCTCTATTCGATCTTCGTCTACCTGTTCCTCTACATCCCGATCGCGGTGATCGCGTTGTTCAGCTTCAACGCCGGGCGCCACGCGAGCGATTTCCAGGGCTTCTCGACGCAATGGTATGGCAAGGCACTGAACAACCCATTCGTGATGGACGCGCTTCAGACCAGCCTCACCGTTGCTTTCTTCTCGGCCCTGTTCGCCAGCCTGTTCGGCACCATGGCGGCGGTGGCTTTGCAGGGGATCAAGGGCCCGGTCCGCACCGTGTTCGACGGGCTGATCTATATCGCGGTGATGATCCCCGGCATCGTCATCGGTATCGCCACGCTGATCGGGCTGGTGACGTTGTTCAATGTGCTAAACCCGATGATCGCTGCGCTCTGGCCCGAAGGGGCGACAGCGCCCAAGCTCAATATGGGGCTCGGCTCGCTGATCGCGGCGCACACGATGTTCACCATGGCGCTTGTCGTCATCATCGTTCGGGCGCGGCTCGCGGGCATGGACCGCTCGCTCACCGAGGCCTCCTCGGACCTCTACGCCACGCCGATGGGCACGTTCCGGCAGGTGACCCTTCCACTCATCCTGCCCGCCGTGCTGGCCGGTTTCCTGCTCAGCTTCACCTTCAGCTTCGAC
>ENA-ORCT01000713-ORCT01000713.1-marine-metagenome-genome-assembly--contig:-NODE-713-length-14943-cov-3.392775_pt1 | contig 14943 bp, 13 predicted proteins | sample MGYA00248632_ERZ508511 | MGnify/ENA primary metagenome ERZ508511 (study PRJEB26182, sample SAMN06268839) | marine metagenome | isolation source: Tt an P1-techrep anaerobic enrichment on pine from sediment...
GTTTTCCCCAAACGCTTTGTCAATAAGCTGCTGGAGGGAAAAATCCACGGCGCCGGATCGGAGTTCGTCCGGTTTTCGGTCAACACCACGGCCGGCTGCCTCGGATTCTGGAACCTGATGGATGACTACACGGAGCTGAAAGCAAGCGACGAGGATTTCGGCCAGACCCTTGGTTCATATGGAATCGGCAATGGCATTTATCTCGTATGGCCGGTTTTTGGCCCGTCAACGGCGCGTGATACCGTGGGTATGGTTGGGGATTTTTTTCTGAACCCCGTCCGTTATGTATCGCCCTGGGAGGCCCGGGTGGGATTGACGGCCCTGCGGATGGTCAATTTGACTTCATTTCGCATCGGAGATTATGAGGCCCTGAAAGACGCGGCGCTTGAGCCTTACGAAGCCTTCCGGGATGCCTACCTGCAGCATCGACAGAAATTGGTGGACGAGTAAGGGCAAGCTCCATAGATCGTGGGGGGAGGGCCGAGGAAAAAGCACTTTTGGAAGCGCGAATTGAATTGATCCGCGCTTCCGACCTGTCATCCGAATCAGGTTAACTGTATGTTGTTCATCTGCTCCAGAGCCAGCATGAGGGCCTGGGTGCCCAGTCGATTGCCGCCGTTGGCCTGGACGGCCAAGTAAAGCTGCTGAACCAGGGCAAGTCCCGGCAGGGCCAGGTTCATGCGGCGGGCTTCCTCAAGAGCGATTCCCATGTCTTTGATGAAATGCTCGACAAAGAATCCGGGATCAAAGTTCCGCCTGAGAATTCGGGGGGCGAGATTGTCCAGTGTCCAGCATCCTGCCGCTCCGCCGCCGATGCTGGCCAGCAGGGTCTTCAGGTCGAGCCCTGCCCGGAAACCGTAGATAAGGCTTTCGCACACTCCCACCATTGTACCGGCGATGACAATCTGGTTGCACATTTTTGCATGCTGGCCGGAGCCTGCCGGCCCCTGGTGGACGATTGTTTTACCCATGACCTCAAGCAGAGGCATAATCGCGTTAACGGCATCCTGGCTGCCACCAACCATTATGGAGAGCGCTGCGTTCCTGGCTCCGACATCCCCGCCTGAAACCGGTGCGTCCACGGCGCGGCATGTTTTCGCACGGGCCCGTTCATCAAGGACCGTGGCCAGGCTGGGATTGGATGTGGTCATGTCCACGAGGATTTTTCCTTCATCAAGGCCTTCCATGATTCCGTTTGCACCCAGATAGATGTCCCGTACATCGTCCGGAAATCCGACCATGGTAAAAACGATTTCGGCATCCCGGGCAACGTCGGCTGGCGTGTCGGCCCATCGAGCCCCCATGTCGAGAAGCGGACGGGCTTTTTCCTTTGTCCGGGAGTGAACCGTTGCTGAATATCCGGCATTGATGAGGTGCTGGCACATCGATCGCCCCATGACACCGGTGCCGATCCAGCCGATACGATTGGTAGAAGAGGATTCTGCTGGCACGATATCTCCTTTCTGGTTTTTATTTCTGAAAGTTGCGCTTTTTTATGGCAAAAAAATCAAAATAACCAAATCACAAACTGTAAACAATTATCAATGGCCAAAACTCCAGTTTCTTTCAACTCCAAAACGTATGATCCCGTTTTCCTTTCGTGCTGGATCCGGCAGCAGCTTTTGGGCCTCAATCCCTTTATCCTTGACAAGTCAGGGGAATATACTGTTGTATTATTTCCCAAAATCCGGGCATTCAACCACCGAGCCCACCAGCTTTCACTATGTAAAAGGCCCGGGACGATCGTCTATCTGCCGGCCTCCAGTGAATTGATTATCCGGGTTTCCCGTTGGGAACATGCAGTGGCATAGACCGTCAGATGGAAAAAAAGGATTTACGTTCAGTAGCCGACTTAACGAATGCGAATTTGATTTATTGTAATTGCCGATTTGCCAGTTGGCCCGTCTTTCCGCCTGCGGCGCATTGTATCGGCAATTTTAAATTATCTGCGTTCCTGCCGGGCGATTTCCGCCACCCACAGAGCCAGTTGCTGAATCCGGGTTGAATCAGGCGTTATTTCATGGAATTTGTGTCAGTTGCTGTTATTGCGTATCAAACCTGTAGCAAAAGGGAGTCGACATGAAAGTGTTGGTCAGTGATAATCTGGGTGAAATAGGTATCCAAATGTTCCAGGAAGAGGAGGGCATTGAGGTCGATGTGAAAACAGGGCTTCCTCCCGAGGAATTAAAAGCCATTATCGGCGAATACGATGCCCTGGTGATTCGAAGCGCGACCAAGGTGACCGAAGACCTTCTTGAAGCCGCAACCCGGCTGAAAGTTGTCGGGCGTGCCGGTATCGGTCTGGACAACGTCGATATTCCGGCTGCCACTAAACGCGGAATTGTGGTGATGAACACGCCGGATGGCAATGTGGTTACCACTGCCGAACACGCTATTTCCATGATGCTCTCGTTGACCCGGAACATTCCCTGCGGCACGTCGTCTCTGAAAGCCGGCCGCTGGGATAAAAAGAAACTGCAGGGCCGGGAAGTATACAACAAAACCCTGGGGGTGGTCGGCTTTGGGAAAATTGGATCGATCGTCGCGGACCGTGCCCGGGGGCTTCGGATGAAGGTCATTGTTTATGATCCGTTTGTCATCCCGGAGCGTATTGAAAAGCTGGGGTTTGAATATGTAACTCTCCAGGAGCTCTATCGGCGCTCAGACTACATCACGGTTCATGTGCCGAAATTGAAGGATACCGTCGGTCTGCTCAACAAAGCCGCATTCGATCAGATGAAAGACGGCGTAATGGTGATCAACTGCGCCCGCGGCGGCATTGTGAACGAGACGGATCTTTACGAAGCGCTCACCTCGGGAAAAGTCGCCGGTGCGGCACTGGATGTTTTTGAAACCGAACCTCCGGGCAGCTCTCCCCTGATTGACCTGGACCGGTTGATCTGTACACCCCATCTTGGGGCCTCGACGCTGGAAGCCCAGACGAATGTGGCTGTAGCCGTTGCCGGCCAGATTATTGACTACCTGAAAAACGGAACGATCAATAACGCTGTCAATGCCCCATCGGTGACGGGTGAACTGCTTGAGAAACTCCGGCCCTACCTGGAATTGGCCGAGCAGATGGGGCTGCTTCAGGCTCAGCTTACCTGCGGGCCTCCCACCGAAGTCGTTATCGAGTACGCCGGAGATTTCAAAGGCCTGGATCTGGAACCGGTAACCACGGCTATCCTGAAGGGATTGCTTACCTTATCGGTCAAAGATGATGTTAACTTCGTCAACGCCCATGTCCTTGCCAAACAGCGGGGGATCAAAGTTACCGAGACCAAGGTCGCCGAATCGGACGAATACTCCACCCTGATTACGGTGAGGGTGATTACCACCGAAATGGAAAGCTCCGTTGCCGGAACGATTTTTGGCAAGAAGGACTCCCGGGTTGTCAAAATCAACAATTTCCGCCTGGAAATGATCCTTGAAGGTCATCTGGCGCTGATCTACAATATTGACAAACCGGGTTCCATCGGGCAGATCGGCAGCCTGCTCGGTCAGCACGACATTAATATTGGACGCATGCAGGTCGGACAAGAAGAAGGTGGTGACCGCAATATCATTTTCCTTTGCACCGATACGCCGATTCCTGAAAGTGTATTCGAAGAGCTTCGCGCATTACCACTGGTCAAGACTGCCATGCCGCTGGAGTTTTAAGAACACGGATACAATCGACTGTAACCATTTTGGTACCAAAAGCAGCCTGGCCCGTCTCCGGATGGGCCAGGCAGACCTTTCGATCACCGATCGTTTGGACCCTGACATGGACAATATCAAGCAAGGAGTGCTCAGATGTCAGACCAGCAGGAATTTACCCCCAAGGATCGCCCCGGATTTGCTGACGGTAAAGCCCCTGAAACCGATTCGGCTGGTGATGGGAAAAACAGCGACACCACTGCGGCAGAGGGGCCGGAGGGAAACCACGATGAAGGTGCAGCCGACCAGGCTTTCCAACTCCCGAAAATCGATTTTTCAACGTTTGTGTTCTCGTTGAACCAGTCTGTGCTGATGCACCTTGGCGTTCTGGGAGATCCGAATTCCGGGAAAAAATCGAAAAACCTTCCCCTGGCCAAGCAGACAATCGATCTTCTCGGCATGCTCCAGGAAAAGACCCGCGGGAATCTTACCGGGGACGAGGAAAATATGCTGAAAAATATTCTTTATGACCTGCGGATTCTGTACGTCAGGGAAAAGGCATGACCGTATCATGCAGCTTCTGTCTCCCGCAAAAATCAATCTTTTCCTGAAGGTTATCGGGAAACGGCCCGATGGTTATCATGACCTGGTTTCGCTGATGTGCGGGATTACACTGTTTGATAACATTACCGTTGATATCGGTGGTGCCGGAATTGCCGTGTCATGTAACGATCCGGATGTCCCCACAGATGAATCCAACCTGGTCTGCCGGGCGGTTCGGGTATTCCAGAAAGCTGCCGGTCTGAATGAGGGCGTTCGCATTGATATCCGCAAACATGTTCCGGTCGGTGCCGGATTGGGAGGGGGTAGCAGCAATGCGGCCGCCCTGTTGACCGGTTTGAACGAACACTATGGTTTTCCGCTTTCAACCGATAATCTGCGGTCTCTGGGCGCAACGATCGGGGCGGATGTGCCGTTTTTTATCGATGGGAAACCGGCCATTGCCACCGGCATCGGGGAAAAATTGGAGCTATTTGGCGGTATGCCTGATTTTCATCTGGTTCTGATCAATCCCGGGTTTTTGGTTTCAACTGCCGAGATTTTCAAAAAGCTTAAAATTGGATTGACAAATTCCGCAAAAAAACCTAAACGTGACCTTTTGATAGACCAGAAATTTGATGTGGCAAGCCATTTGTGCAATGATCTGGAAACGGTCACATCAACGATTTATCCTGACATAGCGGAAGTGAAAGCGGCCCTGATTGCTCAAGGCGCGGAAGGGGCTCTGATGTCAGGAAGCGGGCCGACGGTTTTTGGCCTCTTTTCTGATAGCAAATCGGCCGAACGTGCTAAGAATAACCTGGCGGGACGTACCGGTTGGCGGGTGTTTACCGCCAGGGTGCTTCGCTGAAGCCAGTTTGGCTCAATATGTAACGAGCATGTCGGGAGGTCATTGACCGTGTACTGGGGCGTCGTCAAGCGGTAAGACACAGGATTTTGGTTCCTGCATTCGGAGGTTCGAATCCTCCCGCCCCAGCCATAGCCTTCACGAAAAACCAATTCGGAATTGCAGAAGTGGAACGCCAATGAACGACTTTGCCATTTTTACAGGTAATTCTAATCCCCTATTTGCCAGCAAGATCTGCAGCTACCTCAATGTTCCCCTCGGTGGTGCCAAGGTCAAAACCTTCAGCGACGGCGAAATTCAGATCGAGATCAATGAGAACGTCAGGTCCAAAAAAGTATACGTTATCCAGTCGACCTGCGCTCCGGTCAACAGCAATCTTGTTGAACTGCTCCTGATGATTGATGCTTTCAAGCGGTCTTCTGCCAGTCAGATTACTGCTGTTATTCCCTACTATGGCTACGCCAGGCAGGATCGAAAAGTTGCCCCCCGGGTTCCGATCAGTGCAAAGCTCATTGCCGATCTTCTTACCGTTGCCGGTGCTGACCGCGTTATTACAATGGATCTGCATGCCGGCCAGATTCAGGGGTTTTTCGATATTCCTGTGGACAACATTTATGCCGCCCCGGTTTTGCTTGATTATATTCGAAAAGAATTTGACGGGAATCTGGTAATCATATCGCCGGATGCCGGAGGGGTTGAGCGCGCCCGTGCCTTTGCAAAGCGTCTTTCCTGCGATCTGGCCATTATCGATAAACGTCGAGACGAACCGAACAAAGCCAAGGCCATGGCTGTTATCGGGGATGTCAAAGGCAAGACCGCAATAATCCTGGATGATATGGTCGATACTGCCGGCACCCTTACACAGGCAGCCGCGGCCGTATTAAACTATGGAGCCAGGGCCGTTCATGCCTGCTGCTCCCACCCGGTTCTGTCCGGCCCCGCGCTGGAGCGAATCGAAGATTCGGCCCTGACCAGTGTGGTGGTCACCGACACGATTCCACTGAGCAGTGAGGCGATTGCCTGTAACAAAATCAAAGCATTGACGGTCTCCGAGCTTGTCGGCGAGGCCATCATCCGCTCGTACCGGGGTGATTCGGTAACATCTTTATTTGTCTGATAGAATAACGAGTTTAAGGAGGATATACGTTGGAGTTTATCAAGTTAAACGTAAGTGCCCGATCAACCAAAGGAAACGGCCCCGCCCGGGTCCTTCGGCGTGACGGAAAAATTCCTGCGGTACTGTACGGACCGAAAACCAGTCCGCAGATGCTTCAGGTTGCCACTGCTGACCTCGAGCTTGCGCTGAAAAATAGCAAAGGCAGCCAGGCGATCCTGGACCTGATTGTTAACGACGGCGAGTCAAGCAGCACGCATCCCGCAATGGTCAAAGAGTTGCAGACCCATCCGATTTCCGGCGCATTTCTGCATGCCGACTTTTATGAGGTCGCCGCGGACCGGAAAATTCGTGTCATGGTTCCGGTGATTGCTGAAGGAAAAGCCAAAGGGGTTGAATTTGGCGGGATGCTCCAGGTGATTCGACGGGAACTGGAGATTCTCTGCCTTCCCCAGGATGCACCCGAATCCATCGTTATTGATGTGACTGAAATGGATATCGGGGAATCGATTCACCGGGAGGAAGTCTCCTTGCCTGAAAATGTCGAGCTTCCGCCGGATGTTAACTTTACCGTGGTGACAATCCTTGGCGGCAAGGGGTCCAAGGACGAGGAAGCGGCCGAGGGTGAGGAGGAAGGTGAAGAGGCTGCTGCCGACTAGCGTTTTTCCTTCCGTCGGGCAACTTCGGGTAATCCCGTTTTTTTATGGGGTTACCGCCTGAAAGGAACGCTGTCGATAACTTGCCTCAATGCCAATGAATGGCAGCAGATTACGGCTGGTCGCCGGCCTTGGAAACCCCGGTGAAAATTACCGACACACCCGGCACAATGTCGGATTTTGTGTGCTTGATCGAATAGCCGCATCCTATTCCATACCTTTCACCTTCCGGGAGCGCGATGCGGTTTTCGGGCGGGGGGCAATACACGGGATTCCCGTGGTGCTTGCCAAGCCCATGGCCTACATGAATCGAAGCGGCCTGCCTCTCATACGACTATCTGAGAAATTTGGAATATCAAATAGGGATCTGGTCGTCATTCACGATGACCTGGATCTTGCATTCGGGAGACTAAAAATCAAAGAGAAAGGAGGGGATGGAGGACACAGAGGAGTACGATCAATTATTGATGCCTTCGGATCCGGTGAATTCACGCGTGTTCGAGTGGGCATCGGGCGCTCCGAGACCGGAATGGCGGTGGTCGATTACGTGCTGACCGAATTCAGCCCCGAAGAGGCTGAAAGCCTGGATGAGGTCATTTCGAGAACTCGGGATGCCGTTGTAACCATCCTCTGTAAAGGTACAAAGGATGGAATGAATCAGTTCAACACCAAGCGCACCGAAATTATTAGCTAGAACGCAAAGGAGGAAAGAGTGGACGTTTTGATGAATAACATTCCATTGGCTTGCACTCTGGTCGGTGTATCCGGGATTCTTTTTTCGCTGATCCTTGCCGGCGTCGTCAAGGGCGCTCCGGCCGGAAACGAAAGAATGCAGGAAATCGCCGGCGCTATCCAGGAAGGCTCCATCGCTTACCTGAATCGTCAGCTGAAAAGCATGTCCGCAGCCGGTATCATTATTTTCGGCGCAATTTTTTACTTCATGAGCGCCCAGACCGCCATCGGATTTGCCGTTGGCGCCATCGCATCGTTCTGCGCCGGCTACATCGGGATGCGGGTTTCGGTTCTGGCAAACGTCAGGACTGCCGAAGCGGCAAAGGGCGGCATGGCTGCCGGTCTGTCCATGGCTTTCAAGGGCGGTTCGGTAACCGGTATGATCGTTGCCGGCCTGGCACTGACTTCGGTTGCCGGTTACTACACGTTTACCCATGACGTTATTTCGCTGGTTGCCCTCGGTTTTGGCGGCAGTTTGATCTCCATCTTCGCCCGTCTGGGCGGCGGTATCTTCACCAAGGGTGCGGATGTTGGTGCCGACTTGGTGGGTAAGGTCGAAGCCGGTATCCCCGAGGACGATCCGCGCAACCCGGCCACCATCGCCGACAACGTCGGTGACAACGTCGGTGACTGCGCTGGTATGGCCGCCGACCTGTTCGAGACCTATGCGGTTACCGCTGTTGCAGCCATGCTGCTGGGGCACCTGCTTTTCCCGAAATTCGAAATGGCTACCTTGTTCCCGCTGGTTCTCGGCGCCATTTCAATCATCGCCTCCATGATCGCGGTCTTCTTTGTCCGCCTCGGAAAGAGCGAATACATCATGGGCGCTCTGTACAAAGGAATGTTCGGTTCCGCTATTCTGGCCGCCATCGCCTTCTACTTTGCCACCCAGAAGTTCATGGCCGGCATGCCTGACATCGCCGTAATGAACATCTACTACTGCACCCTGATCGGTCTGGTGCTGACGGTTGTTATCGTTATCATCACTGAGTACTACACGGGTATTTACAAGCCTGTTAAAGACATTGCCGATGCCTCGACCACCGGTCACGGCACCAACATCATCGCCGGTCTGGCTGTCTCCATGCAGGCTACCGCCGCTCCGGTTCTGACCATCTGCTTTGCCATCGCCCTGGCCTATGCGTTTGCCGGCCTCTACGGCATCGCCATGGCCGCTATGTCCATGCTGTCCATGACCGGTATGGTTATTGCTATCGATGCTTACGGTCCGATCACCGACAATGCCGGTGGTATTGCTGAAATGGCCGAAATGGACGAGAGTGTCCGCGCCGTGACCGATCCGCTGGATGCCGTTGGAAACACCACCAAGGCCGTTACCAAGGGTTATGCTATCGGTTCCGCCGGTCTTGCCGCCCTGGTTCTGTTCGCCTCCTACGTGATGGAATTCTCACTGCACGGCGGCAAGGGCGAAGCGATCCGATTCGACCTGTCCGATGTTAACGTTATTATTGGTCTGTTTATCGGTGGTCTGCTGCCGTACCTGTTCGCCTCCATCGCCATGAGAGCGGTGGGTAACGCCGGCGGTGCTGTGGTTGACGAAGTTCGTCGTCAGTTCCGCGAAATTCCGGGCATCATGGAAGGTACCGCCAAACCCGATTACGGTGCCTGCGTGGATATCGTCACCAAGTTCGCCCTCAAGGAAATGATCGTACCGGCGATGCTGCCCGTGGCAGCTCCGCTGCTGGTTGGCTTTCTCCTTGGCAAGGTCGCTCTGGGTGGTCTTCTGATCGGTTCTATCGTTACCGGTCTTTTTGTTGCGCTGTCCATGACCACCGGTGGTGCGGCATGGGATAATGCCAAGAAATACATCGAAGACGGCAACCTCGGCGGCAAGGGCAGCGATGCCCACAAAGCCGCTGTTACCGGTGACACCGTCGGCGACCCGTACAAGGATACCGCCGGCCCGGCCGTCAACCCGATGATCAAGATCCTGAACGTTGTGGCACTGCTGATGGTTCCGTTCCTGATGTAAGCTCCAACGGTCTTATGATCAGCTAATTAAGGATTGGCGCGATCCTGCGCCAATCCTTTTTTATTGCCTGAAAATTTAACCTATGATATAAATTAATCTGTTTTTTCAACAAAAACCAGCAGTAGTGAGAATCGAGTCGCCCCGGTTTTATCTGATACGGCCGGTCTAATATCTTGAAATTAAAATTTAAACGCTTAGTTTGTGTAGTGAAGGATGCCTGCTTGAAAAAGAGGCATCATATTATTTTTTAAAAGTGGTGTAAAAATGACAGATAAGACCCCCACGGACCAGACGGAAAATACCGGCCACCCAAATCGGCAGTTCAGCGTTGGAGATCTTGCCGTTTACCCGGCGCACGGCGTCGGTCGAATCGAAGCAATTGAAAGCCGGGTTGTCAACGGCGAGACCCATGACTTCTATATATTGAAGGTTATTGAGAACGGAATGACCATCATGATACCTACCTGGAACGTTGAGCAGGTCGGTCTCAGGGATATTATCAGCCAGAGTGATATCCCCAAAATATACGAAATCATGACGGTTAATCCGGATGCTCATGGCTCTGAGAGCCAGACCTGGAACCGACGGTACCGGGAATACATGGACAAAATCAAAACCGGCTCTTTGTTCGATGTAGCCGAAGTTTTTCGAGACCTGTCAATTTTGAAAATGACCAAGGATCTTTCGTTTGGCGAGAGGAAGCTGTATGATACCGCTCACATATTGCTTGTGCGCGAGCTCTCCACAGCCAAAGGTACCGACGAAGATACCATTGCCTCTGAAATTGAGGCGCTTTTCACCCCTGATCCGTCTGAGAAGTCCGAAAATTCCGATAATTAACCCCCGCTTTGCGCCCATGGACCGACCCGGTGAGTTCACGCTGCATACTGATGAACTCGATTCCGGCCAACGCCTTGATGTGTTCATCTCTTCCCGGATTGATGATCTGACCCGCTCAGCAGCTGGGCATTTAATCCGCAGTGGAATAGTTCTGGTTGAGGGCGCGGTGCGGAAAGCCAGTTACCGACTTCGGACCGGCGACACGGTTACCGGTGTTTTACCCGAACCAATCCCCATTGACATAAAACCTGAACCGGTAGAGCTGGATTTTATTTTCCAGGATCGTGACATCGCTGTGCTTAACAAAGGCGCCGGAATGGTTGTGCATCCGGCTCCGGGGCATTACAGCGGAACTCTGGTCAACGGGCTGCTGTATCATTGCAAGGACCTGGAAGGCATTGGCAGCAAACTTCGGCCTGGAATCGTACACCGGCTCGATAAAGATACCAGTGGACTTATTGTCGTCGCCAAAACAGCGATGGCACATGCCAGCCTCTCGGAACAGTTTCGCAGCCGGACAATTGCAAAAACATATCTGGCCCTTATCTGGGGTTATCCCGAGGATGAATCAGGAATAATAACGCTTCCTATAGGTCGGCACCCGGTAGACCGAAAGAAAATGTCCATACGTACCCGTAAAGGGCGTGAAGCGGAAACCTGGTGGAAAGTACGGGAGCGACTCGATGGCATAACCCTTCTTGAGGTGGATTTGAAAACCGGGCGAACCCACCAGATTCGGGTTCACCTCGCGGCAGCCCACCATCCGATTATTGGAGACGCAGTATATGGCAGCCGGAGAGGCCGGGAACAATCGCATGCGAAAGGAGGCGGAAGTCCGCTTAAAAACGTAGAGCGTCAGATGCTGCACGCGTGGAGGATTCGTTTTGTTCACCCCAGGTCCGGCGACAATCTGGAGTTCGAGGCGCCGCTGCCCGATGATATGGCGTCGCTGATTGACCGCTTCCGGCGTTGACTTTCAGTTCTGCCAAGTGATCCGCCGCCGGTTCCCCCTGGGGTGGCAGGGCAGAACAAACTCGCTGACCAAAATAAAAAGGCCCGGTTTACTACCAACCGGGCCTTTTTTGTGTATCATATTTTATCGGTGGGCGATCAGGCCGCTTGCTCCGAGTCTTTATTGTAGCAGATCCGGCAACAGGACAGGCATCGTCGGGACTCGATTGCCGCCTCCTTTTCACTGATCACCAGATCCACTTCTTCGAATGTCTTGATTCGTTCATCAACGGGAAGTTCAGGCATCTTGGTTCTGGCAATCGGTTGGATGCCATCCACATGATCGAAAAGGGACTCATCAATATGCCGTTTATGCAACGAGTGCGGTACCGGCTTGAGTTCCTCTCCGAGAACGTAATGGTGAATGGCCCGTGCGGCGCGCCGTCCTCCACCGATGGCCTCCACAACCAGTGACGCACCCGTGTAGGCGTCCCCGGCTGCAAACAGATAGGGAATGCTGCATTGGAGGATTTCGGGGTCAGCATCGAACGTGTTCCAGCGGGTCATCTGAAGATCATCAAGGAGTTCTTCGTCGTCCTTGAACGATGCGTCAGGACCTTGCCCGATGGCACAGACCAGCATATCCAGTTCGAGCTGGCTTTCGGAGCCTTCAATGGGAACCGGCCGTCGCCGGCCGCTGGCATCGGGTTCACCAAGTTCCATTTTCAGGTACTCCAGTGCTTTGATGCTCCCCTGTTCGTTTGGAATTGCCCGGGAAGGCGCAGCCAGGAAATGAAAATTAATGCCTTCATGCTCGGCGGCCTCAATTTCGACCATGTTGGCCGGCATCTCTTTTCGGGTTCGCCGGTAAACAATGGAGACCTCTTCAGCACCCAGGCGCACCAGTGTTCTCACACAGTCGATTGCCGTGTTTCCTCCACCGATTACCGCACATTTTTTCCCGACAAATACAGGCGGTTCGTTTGAGTCGCCTTGTTGCTGACGGGCAAAGCGGGTCAGAAAATCGATGCCTGTGTAGACTCCATCAAGGTTTTCCCCCTCAATCCGGGGGCTGTAATCCTTCCAGGCACCGATTCCGAGGAAAATGGCATCAAATCCTTCCTTGCGAAGTGAGCCGACGGTAAAATCTTTACCCATTTTGACGTTGGTCCGGGTTTCAATGCCCAGGTTGAGAATACCGTCAATTTCCCACTGCAGGGTTTCCTTGGGTAGCCGGTATTCCGGGATACCGTATCGGATCATACCCCCGAGTTTAGGCATCATGTCCAGAATTGTGACATCGTGGCCCAGACGCCGGAGGAAAAATGCGCAGCTGAGTCCTGCGGGGCCACCCCCGACGACCGCCACACGTTTTCCGGTTGACGGCGCGCAGGAGATGGGCAGACGCTTGCCCGAGTTCATCTCGTAGTCGGCTGCAAATCGTTTGAGCTGGTTGATGGAGACCGCTTCGTCTTCAATTCCCCGGCGGCAGTAGTCCTCACAGGGGTGAGGGCAGACCCGGCCGCAGGACAGCAGCAGCGGGTTTCGTTCGCGGATCGTATGGACCGCCCCTTCGTAATCGCCGTCTCGAATCTGAGCGATATACCGGGGAATGTCGATTTCTGCCGGGCACGTCTGCTGGCACGGGGCCAGCGCCGCATCGTCCTGATTGAAGGAAAGCAGGCGTTCGGACATGGTTTTGACATTAAGGATGTTTTTGGGGCAGGCCTTTTCGCAGGCACCGCAACCGACGCACTTTGCCTCGTCGACCTCAGGAAAGCCTTTATCGTTCAGATGAATGGCATCAAATTTACACGATGCCACACAGTCACCAAGGCCAAGGCAGCCGATGTGGCAGACCCGTTTTCCGCCGTACATGGCAGCCAGGGCTTTGCAGCTGTCAATTCCCATGTAGTGGTATTTATCATCTGCCCGGTTGCCGCCGGTGCACGTGTTGATTGATTTCACTGGCTCGGCGCTGCCCGGGTCTACGCCCATCACGCCGGCAATTTCCGCGGCCGCCTCGGGACCGGCGACGATACACACGGTGGGAGGGGCTTTTCCATCGACAACTGCACCGGCCGCGGCGGAGCATCCCGCGTAGCCGCAGCCACCGCAATTTGCCCCGGCCATAAGGCTTTCAATCTGGGCAATCCGAGGATCCTCCCACACGTAGAAGACTTTTGATGCGACGCTGAGAACGGTTCCACAAATTGCTCCAATGAGCATAAGTATTAAAATCGCCTCTAACACAGTAACCTCCTGAGCAGTTTATTGGGTCCGATGCCAGGGCTTTGCGCATCGGATCTATAAAATACATGGCGGGCGGGGTACAGACAAGGAAAAAAGACGGAATTCTATCGGAGAATGGGCGCCAGCATGCCGTTCGATACGTCGAGGATGTAATGAGAAGCGGTGAGTTTCCATAAACCGAACAGCATGCTGAGAAGGGGCACGGTCGGATCAGACCATCCCTTTGAAAGCAAAGAATGTCAGTGAGAGAATTCCAGCCGTTACCAGAGCAATTGATGTATCCTGCAGCGGTTTGGGTACACGGGCCAAAAGGATACGCTCACGTACTCCTGCAAACAGGATCAGTGCCAGGGCGAATCCCAATGCGTAGCTGAACGAGGATACCAGTGCCTGCATAAAGGTGTATTCTTCATTGATGTTGATCAGACATACACCCATAACGGCGCAGTTGGTGGTGATCAGCGGTAGAAAAATACCCAGACCGGCATAGAGCGCCGGTATGCTTTTCTTCAGAAACATCTCCACAAACTGGACCAATGATGCAATAACCAGAATAAAGGCAATGGTGCGCAGAAATTCGAGTCCGAACCGCTTCAGGATGTACGTATCGGTGATCCAGGTGATCACCCCTGCCATCACCAGCACGAAGATGACTGCCATTCCCATGCCAACAGCCGTTTCCATCTTCTTGGAAGTTCCCATAAAGGGACACTGTCCCAGATACTGGGCAAGCAGGATATTATTTACCAGAATACAACTGATTGCCAGTACGATATAATCGCCCATCGATTCGTTCTCCTATTTATTCCCGACGAGGTTCATGCAACAAAGCATCAGGCCCAGTCCGATGAAGGCTCCGGGGGCTTCAACCATGAAGGTAAATGGTTGAAATGAAGGCCCAAAGAGAGAATAACCCAGAACGGTTCCGTTACCCAGTATTTCCCGGACCGCTCCAAGCGCTGAGAGGGAAAGCGTGAAACCCAATCCGATACCCAGACCATCAGCAAGCGAATGGAAGATTGCGTTTTTCGATGCAAAGGCCTCGGCTCGGCCGAGTACGATGCAGTTCACCACTATAAGGGGAATGAAGATACCGAGCTTCAGAAAGAGCGGATAAGCAAACGCCTGCATCAGCAGTTCGACGATGGTAACGAAAGTTGCGATAACGATAATGAAGCAGGCGATTCGAACCTTGGGCGGAATGATTTTTCTCAACAGTGAGACCAGTACATTGGAGCATACCAGAACGAAGGTAGTGGCAATTCCCATCCCCATCCCGTTTTCGACAGATTTAGTCACCGCCAAGGTCGGGCACAGACCGAGCACCAAACGAAACGGCGGAATTTCGTCCCACAGA
>ENA-ORCT01000714-ORCT01000714.1-marine-metagenome-genome-assembly--contig:-NODE-714-length-14928-cov-3.044913_pt1 | contig 14928 bp, 11 predicted proteins | sample MGYA00248632_ERZ508511 | MGnify/ENA primary metagenome ERZ508511 (study PRJEB26182, sample SAMN06268839) | marine metagenome | isolation source: Tt an P1-techrep anaerobic enrichment on pine from sediment...
AAAACCTTTAAACCTGTAACGGCAGTCAAACGGAAAAAACCGGCTTTGATCAAGCTGCCGCCCCTGCTGCCGGTGAAACCCCAGTCGGTTATCGAGGCGCAGGGGCCCGATCCGGCCCGTGCGATCGATTTAAGCGACGTTGTCGAGGACGCTGCGCTGCTCGACGACCTGAGTGAGGCCTGCGGCTGGGACGCTCACCTTATTTTCCAGGACAAGGCGGCCGGCAATGTCTTTTACTATCTGCCGCGGGAATTCCTGTTGAGCAAGGACGAGAGCGGTTTCAATTTCAATGTGCAATACAACCAGCGTAGCGAGGCCGATCAGCCTTCGGTAATGCTCAGCGCCGAACTGGCTGCACCGCAGCGCTTAGGCGATATTCAGCTGCTCAAAGCTGTTTTGCGCCAGGTCCTTGATCTGGCCCCCGGCACCGAACTGAAACTCAAGGCCGTTCAGGGTATCGGTGCTGAGGTCGATCTGCAGGCTCTGGCTACCGGTTTGGCTCTCAGCGCCGAACGCATTCATCTTGTGCCGCCGGCGCATCTTAAACAGCCGTTTCGCTTGACCCTTGCTTTGACCCAGGATGAAGTTGAAGAGGTGCTGGCTCAATTGGGGCGGGAAGGGCTGGCCGGCCATCTGCTGGTAAAAGTCGGGGAGGCCACGGTGCCGGTGCCCATTCGCGTCGTCTATCACCATTATGCAGGTGAGCGGGTTGCCGGCTTCGATGATTGGCTTAAAGGACGTTCGGTTGCCGTCCTGACCAATGTCGCCGGCTTTCCGGTGGAGGTGCAGGGAATCAACGCCTATCGCCTCAAAGGCCGCCAGTTGGAGCGAGTGGCGAAGGATTTCAAGACGGCAACTCTTATTCCTCCCGGTGGGGAGCGATCTTTCCGCCTGCCGCCGGTAGAGCAGGTGCTGGGTAAAAACGTCCTTATTGCCTGGCTAAGCACCGATCTGGACAGGGACTGTCCTTCCTGTCTGAATCAATTTGACCAGCAGGCGCGCAAAGGTGTCGCGGTAGCTCCCGGCGAGCAACTCAAGTTCGAGGCGATCCCCGCCGTTTTTGACGACCTGGATCTGTACAAAATAGTGGTTCGTATCCGGTCGCCTTTTTTTGTCGCCAATGGTCGGGAAGTGCAGGACAAGGAGATACAGCTTACTGCCGAGGATCACCAGAACGATGAGGTCCGGCTCTTCGTACCGACTAGCCGTGGCGTTAATCCTCTGTTGTATCGCTATAAATTACTGGCCGTTACCGCTTCCGGTCAAAGTTTTGAGCAGTCCGAATGGCAAGACGGACGCAGTTTAAGCCAATTTTTCGGCACCGTACAACTCGAAGAACTGTTGCCAGATTAAGTGTTATGACAAAGTACCTGTGTGCTTTCCTTTTTATCCTGATCTGTGCCGGGCCTCTGTCTGCGAAACCGGACCTGGAAAATTATCGTGATGTCGCCGGGGTCCGGATTTATCGCGATCACAAGCGCGCTGAAACTTGGTATTTGACCCCAGCCGTACCCCAATTGGCCCTGGGGGAAGATCAAAGCCCCGCCTACGGTTTTGACCTGTTTCGTTATTATGGACGCCAGGCCACAGGTGACAAGGATTCTTTCTGGGCCCATGGCGTGTTGTCCCTGACAGTCAGTCGACAGCGCCCGCCGCAGCAGCTTAAACGTATTCGGCATAACCTGCAGGCATTAGGCATCAAGTACCCGAAACTACGCAGCATGCCCATTAAGGGCGGCGATATTCGACTGCTTTATGCAGGGCAAAGTCTGCAATGGCAACAGGGCAGCCGCTGGAGCGGCGGCACCTTTACACTCCCTTTGGATGCCGAAGCGGCGCAGTTGCTCTGGCAGGCGGTTGAATTAGGTCAGCTCCAGATCAGCCTGGTGGTTGAAGAAAAATTGTCCGGGGTAAGGAAAGGTGTTACTCCCGATCCAGCGTGGCTGGAGGAAAGCGTCGCCAACACTTGGACTCTGCCCGTCGATCTGGACAGGGAACGTTATCCTGACCACTTCCGGCGCACCGATCTCAGCGGACGCATGGCGCACGGGTATACCGGGCTGGATGTCTTCTGTTTCGATTTTCTCGAAAATCTGGTTCCCGATCTCTATGCAAAAATCGTCGAGGTGGCTATTCCGACTGCCGGCCGCGACTTGATCGAAACGGTGACCTTTCGCGAATCGGGCGATTATCGGGCGCGGATCGATTTCGCATTGGCCAGAAACCTCGACGAGCCGTATCGGGTTCGTATCACCGAAGTTTTTCAGGATGGACGACGCCAGGTCGGTCCCTGGCAACTTAAGCAGGGCGACAACCTGCTTGATATCACCTCTTACCGGGAGGTTGCCGAACAGGAGAATGCGGCGATTCCTTTAGAAGCTGGTGATGCTGATATTAATTTAAAGGAGGGTGCGAATGATGGGATTTGAGCGGTGCAAAGCGACAGGCCTGTGGGCAGCTCTGCTTTTGTTGCTGCTGATGGTGAACCCGGCAGTTGGTCAGGAGATCAATCTCGACCGCATGGAACAATGCGGCGACCTGGTCTGCTATCAGTCCTTGAAGGAAATCGACGTCTTCTACTATCTGCCCGACCAACCGCGCCTGGCGACCAAAAATGGCCGCCCGCAGTTTTCGTTTCTGAAATATGCCCGTACCGAGAAGACCGGACAGGCCGGTACCGGTCGTGCGGAAGGCGGCGGGATCGTTCATTTCCTCGTGACTTACGGGGCTGACAAAGGACGGGTCAAGGCTGCGGAAAAAGCTTTGCAGGAAAAACACCCCGATGCCCGCATCGCTGGCCCCATAGTCTATCGCAAGGGCAGTTTCGCTCTGATCACGTCCTTTAAAGAAGATAATGAAGTCACTACACGAACAGTAGCGGTAGGCAAGGCGCCACTCATGGAAGGGCAAAAAGCAGCCGTTTCCATGGCCTTGACCAGGGAAGGGGCCGAGCTGCTGTGGGAGAGTTTCAAGAGCGACACTCCTGACATTTCACTGGTATTCGATATGGAATTCGCCGGGGTGCGTGAGCCATACGAGGCGACCCTGGAAGCCGACTGGAGCCGAATCAGCAAACATCACCGGGTAAAAGCCGGCTTCAAATACAAATGGTTCGGGGCAGATGTCGATATTCTGCTTCAAGAGCTTCGCCAGACCGGCGCTGTAAAAATTACCACCAAGGGCGAGAGCGCCCCTCTCGATAAGATCCTCGACAGCGTCAATGCCAAGCTGTTGCAAGTTATGTTCGACCCGGCGCCGACCGACGATTTGAGTCGGGCGGCCGCTGAGAAAAACAGTTACAGTTCTCTCAACCAGGCAGTGCAGCTGTTGCGAAATGCTGCAGGCTCGAGCAGAAGCTCGTCCCGTAGCCAATCCACCAGTTTTCTGCCGCGCAATTGGGAGGAGATTTGCGCCGCATGGCAACGAATGGTCGTGGCAGCTGCTTATGCAGATGATGCCCCCGGTGGAGAACAAGCCCCGAACGAGCAGCGGGCGGAAACACCTGACAGCAGACCACCCGCCAGTGATAGCGACCAGCAGCTTGAAACGCCTGGGTCTGAGGGAACTGACAGTGAGGATGAGTCATTGCGTCAAATTCGTGAAGTTTTGCGTGTTGCCCGGGAAGCCACCGATAGGGGCGACTATCCTCAAGCCCTTGAACACTTCAGGGAGGCTTTGCGACTTATTCAGGAGAGGAGGCCAACCAACCGCAATCTAGGTAATGCTCACTGGAATATTGCTCAATGCCATGAATTTATGGATCAGCGAGTGGAAGCCATACACCATTACCGGCGCGCTGTTGATTTTTACGGTCCCGGCAGCGCAGACGGAAGGGCTGCTCGCGAGGCTGCGGAGAGATTGGATAGAGAAGGGGCGCCGTCGGAAAGAGTTGTCGGGGAAGGGACTGGCTCCGACGCTGCCGTCGATGAACAGGCTCCTGCCGAAAGCGCCAGTGATTCCTACAATCGGGCACGACGCCTTTATGATGAGGCCCGCTCGGGTGGATTCCAAACATCCGCTACCCGCCAAGCCTTGGAAGCTTACCAGGCTTATCAGATCGACCATAATCCGACTGGTGAACGGGGACGGGAAGTAAGCGGTCGGATTCGCATGTTGCAGCAGCGCCTGGCTCAACGGGGCGAGGCCCTGGCCGATTGTAACGCTACATCTGACAACATCGCAGGCAGTTCCATGCCGCTGCCCGATCCCTTCGCTGGAGAGGAAACCGCCAGCAGCAGTAACGCCACTGCCAACCGATCTGCAGCGGCATCTTCTTCTACCTCCAGATCTTCTTCCGGTTCCACCGCTGGACGTACCTCCACCGCTTCAAGCGGCCCATCTGGCCGTCGTACACCGGCCGCCAGCAGTACGCGGAGCAGTTCGACTGCACGCCCCTCCAGTTCTGCCCGCTCCGGAACAGGCTCCGCCGCCCAGCGCCGGTCAAACAACCAGCCCGGATTCTCCCTGGTAGCGTCCTACCAGATGAAAAACATCAAGCGCAGCGGCAAGCTGACCTACAACATGAACCACTACCGCACCGAAAATCAGGCCTTTGCCATGGCTGAAAACATCGGCTCCCTTTACAGCCGTTACGGTCACGATCCACGCGTTTTTCGCGCGGTGACCATCGACGATCCGGTCTTCAAGCAGCGTGAGATTTTGGTGACCCTCGACGGGCAGGACGCGGCGACTTTTACCAGGCATCTCAACTACGTGACCGTCAAACTCAAGAAACAGCATCAGTCCGGTGCCGTCACCAGTGACGAAGTGGTCATCACCCCGGCGAAGTTCAACGCTGAAGGCAACGCCTTTTCTCTAGGCTACGGCTACAAGGGGGACGACGATCGCAGCGCCTGGCTCGATTATCGCTACCAGACCCTTTGGTCCTTCCATGGCGGCGTGGAAATCCGTTCGCCATGGGACAATGCCGACAGTCCGATGCTCGCTCTGCAACCGCCCCATCGCTACCGTAGTGTGACCTTCGAGGGGGAAGGGGAGGCCCTTGCTGCCGCAGGGGTCCGCCACGGTGTGATTACCGTAACAAGTCTGATCAACGGCCGCACCGTGACCCAACAGGCCACCGTGCGCAACAAGGGGCCGATGCCTGCGGTTATTCTCGATATTGCCGAAGATCTGCAACAGCCCCAGGTCGAGGTGCAGATCGACTGGTATCTGACCGGCGGCCGGAAAATTAGCGGTCCGGTCATACCGCTGTCCGGGGAGTTGGTCTATTGGGATGAAATACCCGGAGGAGGAGCCTGATGAAAGTGACGATAAAGCGCCATATGGCACTGGCTGTCCTGGTCTTCTGCCTGATGCTGGCGGTTGTATCGCCCAGTTCAGCCTTAGTCAATTACGAATCGGGACAGAGGGAGATCAACGGGGTGCTGTTGCTGGAGGATGCCGCCGACCCCAAGGGCTATTATTATCTGCCGCCGGCCCCGCGGGTGGCGACCCGCTCTGACGGCGGTGCCGAACTGTCCCTCGTCAAGTTTATCGATCCGCAGGGGGAGACCAGCGGCGGCCTGTTGCATATGTTGATCAGTTTCAGCCTTCCGGAAGATGAGCTTGAAGAACTGAAAGAAGCTCTAAAGAAGGAGCAGGCCGGAGCTCGACTGCTCGGACCGGTGCCGCTTCATCAGGAGAGCGACGGTAGCTTCAGCATTATTTCAGGTTCCTTGTCGGATCAGGGCTTTACCCGCAATCTGATCTCCAGCGGCCGGGCACCGGTTACCCCCGGATCCAAAGCGGCGGTGGCCGCTACTCTTACGCCGCACGGCGCCACGTTATTGTGGGAGTCTCTCAATAAACCGACCTCGGATGTTTCCGTGGCCCTGCGCACCTACTACGAGGCGGTGCTGCCCAGCTTTCAGGCGCGTATTCATGCCGATGTTTCCACCGTTTATGAGCACTATTCCCGGGTGATGAACCGGCAGGAGGATTACACCCGCCGACAGATTCGCGACATCACCGACGAAATGGTCCGGACCGGTGTGGTTAACGTGGAGCTGCTCGACCGGATGCCGGAGGATGTCGCCAACAAGGCCATGCAGTCCCTCGTCGACCTCTGCACCAGCAAACTGACCGAAATGATTTTCGATCAACAGACCGGGGTTACCGCTCTTCCGGAAAAAGAAGTTGCCGTCACCTCCGGGCAGATCAAGGGACGACAGAAAAAAGGCTGGCTGGCCAAGCTGTTTACCGGCACCGGCAACCAGAAATACTATACCGACAACCAATACGTTCTGAAACGCCGCGAGGACATCAACCGGGCGGTGTTCAACATTAATCTCACTCGCCGGGCGGTGGTCAAGGTGCCGGTCGATACCGCCGGCAACATCTCCGGGCTCTATCAGCAGTTCAAGGACAACCCCGAGATGTTCCGGGTGGTTAATCTGGCCGATCCCGCTTTTCAAAAACGGGACGTTTATTTTCAGGTCGATGGCGATTACCGCGGTGCCTTCGAGCAGATGATGAATTTTGCCGGAGTGGCGGTGCGCAAGGATTATCCCGAACATGCCGATGCTACCGGTGAACTGGTCTTCACCCGTGAGGATATCCGCGAAGGGCGATTTTCCAAAGCCTGGCGCTATGCCCGCCTGGGTCAGGACGATTCCGGCTGGCTGAATTACGATTATCGCATCACCTGGAGTCTGCAGGGACGGCATCAGGTCAAGGATCCCACCGAGGATCAACAGTGGCACAGCAGTAGCGATCCGATCATCACCATCGCTCCACCTCTAACCCGCCTCGACCTGGAAGTCGATGCGGATCGTTTTCTGTTCGAAGATGCGGCCATGCGCAGTGCCATGCTGGAGGTGCGCTACGACATTTTTGGCAAACGGAAGACCCAAAGGGTGGCGGTAATGCGGGCGACCGATGCCGAATCGGTCATGAACGCTGTGCTCTTTCATGACCCCCAAAGCAAGGTTGAATACCGGGTCAACTGGTATCCCACCGGCAGCCAGCCGCTACGAGGGAACTGGCAGTCTCTGGAAGGCAGTTACCTGGTTCTGATGCCGCCGGTACGCTAAGGCATCTCTGATTGAAACAATTAAAAAGGAGGAACAAGGTGAATAAACGTCTATTGGTCTTTGCCCTGCTGTTGGGCCTTGCCACGATTCTGCCAGGAACGGTTATGGCCAAACCTGCAAAGGAAGCCAAACTCCAGTTTATGCGGCAGTTAAAACCCCTGCAGATCAAGCCGATCCAGACCATTCCGGCCGCCACTTCGGTGCGGGAAATCGGTGGCATTCAGTACGGGCGCCATCTTGATATCAAGCTCAAGGACGGCACCACTGTGCGCTGCTTTCCAGCTGCCACCAAGGACCCGAATAAACCCTCAAAAAATTACTACTATCTGCCGACCAATCCCCATGTGGCCCGTGACCCTGACGGCACACCGAAGTTTTCGTTGATTCGGTTTGTCACCGATAAAAGCAAGGAAGCCGGTGGTGCCGAAGGGGCCATCATTCACTTTCTGGTCGAATACGGCCTGACCCAGGCGCAGCAGCGGGAAACTGCCAAACTGCTGACCAAGCAGGTCAAGGGCGCCAAACTCAAGGGGGCAGTTCCTCTGGAGGTGGGTGCCGAAGGCAACAGCTTCAATGTCGTTTCGGCAACTCTCAACGACGAAGGGTTTACTTCGACCCTGGTTACCAGCGGCAAGGCACCGGTCATGGAAGGGCAGCGGGTGGCGGTTGCGGCACGGCTCGATGCCTATGGTGCAACCCTGCTGGCTAAGTCCCTGGAACAGCCAACTACTGATATCTCGGTGGTATTCGATCTGAAATATATCGTCAAACTGCCTGCCTACGATGTGCAGGTCAAGATCGATTACGACAAGTATCATGAACTTCAGAACGAATACACCCTCACTCGCGATAAAACCGTCAAGCGCAAACGTTACTGGAATCCCAAATGGTACAACCCCTTCAAAGTCAGTACCCGCAAGACCACAACTTTGACCGAAACCGAACAGTCGCAGATGCTCGATTTCCTCAATGAGTCCGGGGTAGTCACTTTCGATTACGTGCAACATGTGCCCGACGCCGACAAGGAGATCGTCGAAAGCGGCCTTCACAAACTGGTGCTGGAATCTTTTTTCGATCTGCAGAAACGGCTCGGTGAGCCGACCGAGGAAGAGTTGATGGACGAGGACGGGGAGCAGGATCAGGAAGCGATTGCAGCTCGGCGCAAGGAAGCAGCCAAGGTCAGCCACTATCGTTATACGGCCTTTCAACGCAAGGAAATAACCCGCAAGTCGAGCCAGGTGCTGAATCTCAAAAAGGTTATGGCCCGCTACGAACAGCACACCATGACCGGAAATGTCGGCGCCTGGTACGCCAAGTACAAGGATAATCCCAAGCTGGTAGCCGAGGTTAATCTCGATGATCCCTTCTTCCAACGCCGCGAGATGCGCTTCGTTATTGATAATGAGGCTTACGACATCTTTCAGCAGATGGTTAACTACGCCACCATTCAGGTGCGGGTGCCGCGTAAAGGGCAGCGTCCCTTCATCGATGAGGTAACCATCGATCGTAAGTTCCTTGAACAAAGCGGCCAGACGGCCACCCTCAGCTATGCACGCATGGGCGACGATGCCCAGACCTACGATTATGCTGTGCAGTGGAGCCTGCGGGGCGGACACCTCTATCCGGCCAAGCCCAAGTGGCAACAAGGCGAATTGATGGCAGTTACCTTGGCCGCTCCGGTGCGCCCACAGTTGATCGAAGCGGAAGCCGATCTTGACCAGCTGGAAGAGTTGGGAGTGGCCCGCGTCAGCGTTGAATTACGCTACAAGCGTTTCGGTAAAAAATTTACCGATCGCCGTGGACTGGCATTGTCACCCGCAGCTGGCGAACCGGTGGTGGATAAAACCTTCTACTTTGACGCTGACAGCGATCAGGTAGAATACCGACTGATCTTTCACCATAAGCAACTAGGCAAGATTGCTGAACCGAACTGGAAGCCGGTAGAAGGCGATTACATCTTTTGTGCTCCTGGAGAATTGTTGCTCAATCGTCTATGACACGACACTCAATAAGTTTTTACTGTTTACAGGTTCAAGCTTTTTAGCGACCAAACCAAGAGCGCCGCTCCAGCCAATATAGTAGGAGCGGCGCTCTTTGTTTTTACCGATTAACTTCAGGTCCTAATCGAGAGGGACGGTCCAGGCCAGAGAGAAGCCTGGTTGGAAAAGCGCTCCGCTGAAAGCTGCGGCCCGATAGTTGTCGAACCGGCAATGACGGGCCGGCTTGTGATAGTGGTGACCTCTTACATGGTGTTGATGACCGTGGCGTCTTACCCAAGGTTGCTTGGCCCTATTATGTTTGTAGCGATAGATGTGGCGACTGGCTTGGTCTTGCATCCTGGCAAGACGACGAGCTTCATGCCGGGAGATATGATGGTCCTGACGGGCGTGTCTTTTCATGACGGCGACTTTGCGTTGCTCCTTCTTGAGGCGTTTGTATTCGCCACGGGTGATACTGCCATTTTCAATTCCCTGTTCAATGCGTTTTAGTTGGCGTCCTTGCCGTTCACCGTAGGGGCCGGCAGCAGAAGCATTTCCCGTCCAGACGAAAAAAGCGCAGAGAATCAGTCCGATCCAAAGTTTTTTTTGTTTCATGATGTCTTCCTCCTTGTTTGAAAAGTTAATTCTGACTTGATAGACGCTGCAAGGAGAAATTGGTTTACAAACATCACTTATGCTATTGCCCCGTGCCACAAATCAAGGGGCGGTGGTTGTGTTTGAACGGCAACATAAATTGACCTGGGGATTGGCGATGTGTGCTGAAAGGGGGGATTTGCCAAAAAGACCAATATTTGTTACAGTCGCTTGATTTATATGGCATCTTGGTCCAACCAAAGGAATATCAAGCCAGTGAAAAAACTCATCATCGATGAAGACTATTGCAAAGGTTGCGGTTTGTGTGTCATTGCCTGTCCGCTGGAGCTGATCACGGTGGGAAAAAAGGTTAACAAGCAGGGGTACCCCCTGGCACAAATCAGCGATGACGTCCAGGAAGAGTGCACCGCTTGCTCTGCCTGTGCACGGATGTGTCCGGATGCGGCGATTTCCGTCTACCGGTCTAAAAAGGACTGAACCGGCAGCACTTGAGTGGATTTAGGCTGCTGATTCAGACCACTGACGTTTGGAGGTAGTTTTGGATAAACGGCTCTTTGTCAAGGGCAACGAAGCGGTGTGCATGGGGGCTATAGCCGCCGGATGCCGTTATTATTTTGGTTATCCTATTACGCCGCAGAATGAAATTCCCGAATTCATGTCCCGGGAACTGCCGCCTCTAGGCGGCACTTTCCTGCAGGCCGAAAGCGAAGTGGCCGCCATTAATATGGTGCTCGGTGCTTCTGCAGCCGGTGCACGAGTCATGACCTCCTCATCGGGCCCTGGCATCTCCCTGAAGGCCGAAGGCCTGTCCTATCTGGCTGGCAGTGAATTGCCCGCTGTTATCGTCAATATGATGCGCTGCGGTCCCGGTCTCGGGGGAATTGATGTTTCCCAGGCAGACTATTTTCAGGCCGTGAAAGGAGCAGGCCACGGCGGTTACCGTATGGTCGTATTGGCTCCCAATTCCATTCAGGAACTCTACGACCTGGCGATTGTTGCCTTTGACCTTGCAGATCGTTATCGCATGCCGGCTTTCATTCTTGGCGATGCCATGATCGGCCAGATGAAGGAAGCTTTAATACCCCATCCGTACGCTCCTGCTAGCGATCTGCCGGCCAAGGATTGGGCGGTTACCGGTAAGCATGGGCGCTCCAAGGGAAATACGCTTAAGTCGCTGTATTTAAAAGACGGCGCGCTGGAAGCCCACAACTGGAAGTTGCAAGACCGTTACCGGCAGCTTCAACAACATGAGGTGCGTTGCGAAACCGAGGGCCTCGATGATGCTGAGTTGATCGTGACCGCTTTCGGTAGTACCGCGCGCATCGCCAAAACCGCCGTCAGGATGGCACGTGAAGCCGGCCTCAAAGTTGGCCTGATACGCCCCATCACTGTATTTCCGTTCCCTGAGCAGATCTTCCGCCAGGCTACCGAGAGGTGTCGGAAGGTGCTTTGCATCGAACTCAATGCCGGCCAGATGGTCGAGGACGTGCGGCTCTCCGTCGACCGGCAGGCCGATGTGCGTTTTTACGGCCGGCCCGGGGGAACAGGTTCCCTGCCGACCCCGGAAGAGCTCTTCGAACAGCTGCAAAAGCATTATAAGGACTGATTTATGGCAGACAGCATTGTTCCCGTATTTGAACGTCCCAACTCCCTGAAGCCGGTGGCAAGTCACTTTTGTCCCGGTTGCCATCACGGCACAATACATCGCCTGGTGGCCAGAGCCATTGACCAGCTCGATCTGCAGCAGCGCACCATCGGTGTCGCCTCGGTAGGTTGCAGTGTCCTGCTTTACGAATATTTTGATATCGATGTAGTCGAGGCGCCTCACGGCAGGGCACCGGCGGTTGGAACCGGGGTCAAACGAGTGCACCCCGACAGCATCGTCTTTACCTATCAGGGTGACGGTGATTTGGCGGCGATCGGTACGGCCGAAATCATGCACGCGGCCAACCGCGGCGAGCACATGACCGTCATCTTCGTCAACAACACCACTTATGGCATGACCGGCGGCCAGATGGCCCCTACCAGCCTCGCCGGCCAGGTGACTACGACGACTCCTTATGGTCGTAACCTCGATACCGACGGGAATCCAATCCGCATGGCCGAGGTGCTCGCCATGCTCGACGGTACATCCTACTCCGCCAGAGTTTCTGTCGATGCTCCCAAACGTGTAAGCCAGGCCAGCAAGGCCATACGCAAGGCTTTTCAAATTCAGAAAGCCGGCGGCGGTTTCGCCTTCGTCGAAGTTCTCGCTTCCTGCCCGACCAACTGGGGGATGTCCCCCCTCGATGCCAATGAACGCATAAGCCAGGAAATGATGGAATATTTTCCCCTCGGCACCTTTAAGGATCTGGCTGAAGCCTAGTTTTAAGGCCCTTATAGATCACCCACCCTTTTATGGATAGTGATACGATGAACGACGATGTCTACATGGCCGGTTTTGGTGGCCAGGGAATCCTGCTGATCGGAAATCTGCTGGCTTATGCCGCCATCAAAGAAGGGAAAAATGCCTCGTTTTTTCCTGCCTATGGACCAGAAAAACGTGGCGGAGCAGCCATGTGCAGCGTGATCGTTGCTGACCAGGAAATCGGGTCGCCAGTAGTGGGACAGCCAGTTAATGCTCTGCTTCTCAATCAGGATGCCTTCGAGAAATACTACCCAAAGGTTCGATCCGGCGGACTCTGTTTTTACAACAGCTCCCTGGTCGATGCTGGTGATCATCTGCGTGACGACATCACTACGGTAGCAGTGCCCGCCAACCAGATTGCAACGGAGGTCGGCAACGTCAAACTGGTCAATATGGTGATGCTCGGCGCGTTGCTGGCGCAGAATCCCCTCGTGCAGCTAGACAGCGTCAAGCAGGCTCTTGACGCAATCATTCCTGAGCGCAACAAGCGCTTTATCCCTGCCAATTTGCAAGCACTTGATCGCGGCTTCAACTTTGCCGCATAGCTGCTCGCCTCGCGACTATTTAAATGAGAAGACCCGGTCGGCCTATGACTCAGGTAGAATTCGTTAAGCTCAAACGTCCGGAAAAGGCCAAGCACCTTTGTGAATTGGCCGAGTATTTTCACCAGGACGGTGCCAAGATTCTCATTACGGTCAGTGATGAAAATCAGGCAGTGACCCTGGACCGCTTCATGTGGACCTGGCACAAAGGCTCTTTTATCCCCCATGCTTATGACAACGGCGCCGTCGATTGTCTAGACGAACCGATTATTATTGAGATAGCCGAACGCAACCCCCATGGCGCCGATGTATTGATCATGGGGCGCCCCTGCAGCCTCGAATTTATTCGCCATTTTAGCCGTGTAATCGATTTTGCCGAAGTCTACGACCAGGATCTCGCATCCGCGGCACGACAACGTTATGCCAATTACCGGGAGGCTGGATTTGTCGTTGCCATGCGTTAACGGGGGTGGTCCTGGCAGCCTTATTCGTCTGGAAGCGTCTCCTGTGCTCGAAAAGGAATTGGCCCTGTCGCCGAAAGCGATCAGGGCCTTGGCTTTTTGGCAGGCCCGTCCTGGACAGATCGTCACCGTGCAGGACCCGGCAGGACGCTACTTGCGTGCCCGGGTGACATCCTTCGCCAAGGCTGAGGCACGTGTAGTCCCATTTCACCATCTGCCCGTTTCGGTTGAGAGTCCTCTGCAGATCACAGTTTTTCAAGCCTTGCCGGAAAAGGAACGGTTTGAGCTGGTATTGCAAAAGCTTACGGAAATCGGTGTGCAACGCATCGTTCCCTTTCATAGTCAGCGTTCGACCACCCTGCAGAAACGTGATTCCCTGCAGAAAAAATCCCATCGTTGGCCTGAGGTGCTACTGCGGGCTGCTCGGCAATGCCGTCGGGCGATAATTCCGGAACTGTCTCCTGTTGTCGAATGGCCTCAGGTTCTCAGTGAAATGAAGGTGGCTCAAGCGGCTCTGCTGCTATACGAAAAGGAAGGGGGACAGTGGTTGGGGCAGCTTGCCCGGCTGGAGTCAGTGAATAGCCTGGCGTTGATCATCGGCCCCGAAGGTGGCTTCAACAATTCCGAAGTAGTCGCAGCGCAAGCCCAGGGTGCCATTGCGCTTTCGCTGGGACCGCGTATTCTACGTACCGAAACGGCTGCCATTGTGGCGGCTTCCGCATGTCAGACCCTTTGGGGCGATCTCGGAAAATATCTGTAAAACCATTACTCTAGAGCGAACAATTAAACCATCTTATGAACTTATCCAATGTCTCTGTCGTACTGGTCGAGCCCCAGGGTCCCCTTAACATCGGGGCCGTCTGCCGGGCCATGATGAACTTTGGTTTCAGCGATCTGCGCCTGGTAAACCCGCAGACCGACCATCTGGTCGACGAAGCAAGGCGCATGGCGGTAAAGGCCGGTGGGCTGCTGGAACAGGCCGCCCTGTTTTCCGATCTGCAAACCGCTTTACAGGACTGCCATCTGGCGTTGGCAACCACGCGTCGTTTCGGTAAGTATCGGGAGGATTTTCTGCATCCCGATCAGGCCTCTGGATACCTCTTGCCCTGGACAGAAAAGGGAAGGGTGGCACTGGTGTTTGGTCGCGAGGACAAAGGCCTTACCACCAATGAGCTCGACCTCTGTCAGCGCCTTATTACCATTCCAACCAATGATCAACTTCCTTCCATGAATCTGGCTCAGTCTGTGGTTCTGTGCCTCTATGAAACGGCCAAGGCTGCTGCAGCGGGGCAGGGTAAAACCTCTGGGCGAAAGAAGCTGGCGACCAACAAGGTTCTGGAAAGCATGTACGGTCACATGCGACAAACTCTTTGCGATATCGGGTTTCTCGACCCCCAGAACCCCGATCACATTATGCGCAGTCTTCGGCGTATCTTCGGCCGGGCCGGGCTTAACGATCGGGAAGTGCGAATCCTGAGAGGGTTGTGGAGTCGGCTCGACTGGCTCGAGGGTGAACGCCGCAAAGGTGCGGGGCGTTAAATATGACGCAGGTTATCTCTGATTTGCTCATAGAATCCCTTGCCTATGGCGGCAATGGGCTGGGACGTCACGATGGTAAAGTGATTTTCGTTCCTGGGGCAGTGCCCGGTGACCGGATTCGCTGCCGGGTGATCAAATCAAAAAAACGCTTTGCCGAGGCCCGGCTGGAAAAGTTGCTGCAACCAGCTGTCGAACGATGCCAACCGGAGTGTCCGGTGTTCGCTGAATGCGGCGGTTGTCAGTGGCAACACATCCCTTATGCGGCGCAATGTCTCTGGAAGGAAAAGATCTTTTCAGATTTACTTCTGCGCCAGGCCGGCGTCGACCCATCGAGGGTAAAGCCTTTGGTGG
>ENA-ORCT01000716-ORCT01000716.1-marine-metagenome-genome-assembly--contig:-NODE-716-length-14904-cov-3.285830_pt1 | contig 14904 bp, 11 predicted proteins | sample MGYA00248632_ERZ508511 | MGnify/ENA primary metagenome ERZ508511 (study PRJEB26182, sample SAMN06268839) | marine metagenome | isolation source: Tt an P1-techrep anaerobic enrichment on pine from sediment...
CTGATGCCGGATAGTCTGCTGATCATGAAGTCACCGAAAGATACGGGTAATGTTGTCCCGAATGGAAACCATTCTGAAATGTGAAACGGATACCAATACGGAACGGGAGGGTATTTGCTCCGCGTTCACTGGTGAGTGATACACTATATGGCAATCAACGACAACTCAATAGAGACAATACGCAGGGGGGTATCGCGCGCCATGGGGCATTTGCAGCGAATTCATCGGTTTTCAAACAGGCTCTTGGTGCCGTATTCAAAAACTTCTGTCAGAAAAAACAAAAAATTTAAGCCGCTAATTTCAAAGCGATGCGCTGGCATCATAAATCTGTTTGGCTATTGCCAATCGCCATCTGGATCGGGGTCGCTATCGGGATCGAAATCGGAAAGACATGGGATTGGGAGACAAAAAATTACCCGATGAGTCCGCAGGCGGTTAATCAACGTTGCGGGTTTGTATTTCCAGTAATGTTTTCAGGTAAATATCCTTCATTGCTCCGCCGATGGCCACCGCCTGGCGGGCAGCGTTCAGGGCTTCCTGCTCCCGGCCGAGTTCGGCTAAAATATGCGCGTGGTTGTTGAAAGCCGGGGCAAATCGTGGATCAAGCCGGCAGGCTTTGGCAAATGCCGTTTCGGCAGTGTTCAGGTCGCCGAGGTTGTACGATGCGTTGCCAAGTCCCACAAGAGCGGTCAGACTTGACGGCCACCGGGCAAGCGCGGTTTGATATCCGAGCGCGGCCGCTTGCCATTGCCGGGCTCGTTCGATGCCCATGATGGCTTCGACATACGCCTTTTCCGAGGCATTGGCGGGCAGCCTGTCCGGTGGCAGAATAGTCAGGCCCCATAAATCACTTTTTTTCCACGTGTTTTCAAATACGCTGAAAGGCACCTGTTTGTTGGGCGTCCGACCGGAGTGCAGAGCGATGGTTTGTTTCTGAAAATCGTACCCGACAACCACTGCATAATGCCATACAGGGTGCCATGAGAGCCCCAGGTTCTGCAGCACAATCACCGGGTGTCCGGCCGCCACCTGGGAAAAAAGGGATACGGCGCCCCGCACCTCATAGGCCACTTTGCCGTGGCGACGGGCCGTGCTGAGCATTGCAGGTTGCAGGGTCCCTTTTCGGCCTGGCGAGAACACTTCCTTTTTTAATACAAGCGGATCGGCTGGTTCGCCGCACCAGGCGAGCACCATGGCCATCGCCGCCGGACCGCACTGGTCGTTTTCCTGGTTGAAAAACGGCACACGGGTCAGTTCGATACGCGCCGGCACGTGTTCCGGCTGCGGCATGACGGCGCGGGGAGCAAGACCCGCGCAGCCGGCAACCAGGCTGCCGGCCATGGCAAAGATAACCAGCCGGGCGAGGCGGCGCCCGGCGGATGACAGGCGAGGCATGGCATCATCTCGCGTGTTTTTTTACGAAAGGAAAGACGTCGGTAAAGCCCATGATGTCGGTAAACAGCAGCACCAGAAATACGATCAGGCCGGCGGTTATCAGCGCGCCGACCGCTCCGCCGCCGGCGGGCAGTTGATCGAGCGTGTCGGCAAGCCGGATCGCTTCGCTGTCCGACAGGGTATCAACCCGGCTGCCGGCTTCTGCCGGGTCGATGCCCTGGGCGATCAACGCCGCCTGCAGTTCTTTTTTCAAGAGCATCTGGTGGAGTCGCTCCCGGACGGTTTCCGCCCGAATGGCTGCCGCCGCCGGGTCTGTGCCGATCATTGCCGCGTGGACGGGAGCGGTTATGCCGCTTGTCATAAGCATCGTCAGGGCCAAAAAAAGACAAATCGCGCGGGAGAAGCTTCTGTGTTGATTCATTTTCCTGCCTCCGGAAGTTGATGGTTGCAACGCATGGTCCACGGAATCAGACGCGGCAAGATTCCGATCCATTTCATAAAGATCTCAGTTCAGCACAGACGGCAAAAAAACGAAAGAAAAAAAGCAATAACCCTCCCCATTGAACCCGGGCTGGGAGCCGGTTTGGAAACCGACGGGGGCGTTTTGATTGGTGGTGCCGGGAAAAAATTCTTGACAAGGGAAAATGTGAATTGTATTCATTTTTCCATCATATGATGGAAAGTTTTGATGGGCTTATTTGGCCGGAACAAATGAGCCCATTTCAATCCCTTGAACAATCCGAAATTCAACGTTCTTCACGGTAAATTCCAACCAACGCAAAGGAGGAAAACATGGCATTAAATCTTGACGCGGTGGGGAAGCCGTTTGCCCCCCTGACCAAGGATTACACATGGAAAGACGTTGTCCTGTATGCCCTGGGAGTCGGCGCCGGCTTTTCCGACCTGGACTATTGCTATGAAAAGGACCTGAAGGTCATTCCGAGTTTTTCAATCGCCTCGATTTTCGACATTCTGATGCAGATCGGCCTGGAGTCGAAAATCAACCTGGCCGGCGTGCTTCACGGCGAACAGGAACTGATTTTCCACAATCCCATCCCGGCCGACGGGACGATGACCACCAAGGGAAAAATCACCCACATCTACGACAAAGGAGAGGGACGGGGCGCCCTGGTCGTCGGAGAGAGCGATACCTTTCATTCCAACGGGAAAAAACTGTTTACCAGCATTTGCACTGTTTTTGGCAGGCTCGACGGCGGGTTCGGCGGTGAAGACGCCCCAAAAACGGAAGTGATCTTTCCGGATCGGGAGCCGGATTATACCATCGAGGCGGCTCCTACCGCGGACCAGCCCCTGATCTACCGGCTCTCCGGTGACGTGTTCAGCCTTCACGTGGACCCGGAATTTGCCAAAATGTCAGGATTTGAAAAGCCGATCATGCACGGTTTGTGCACCCACGGATTTGCCTGCCGGGCCCTGGTCGACAGCCTGATTCCCGGTCAGCCGGAACTGGCCCGGCGCATGGCCTGCCGCTTTTCCAAAACTCTCTACCCGGGGGTGCCCATCCGGACCCTGATCTGGAAAACCGAAGACGGAAAAGCCCTGTGGCGGGTGATCAATGTCGAGAACGGCGAAACGGTCATCGACAACGGCATATTCGAATATGGTGAAATACCCAAGCGCGAGATCCGTTTCGACGGCAAGGTGGCCATCGTTACCGGCGCCGGCGCCGGCCTGGGAAAATCCTACGCCATGGAACTGGCCCGGCGCGGCGCAAAGGTGGTGGTCAATGATCTTGGCGGGGCACGGGACGGCTCCGGCGACGGTTCCGGCGCGCCGGCCGATCAGGTGGTGGCCGAAATCGAGGCGGCCGGCGGCGTGGCCGTGGCCAACTACGACAACGTGGCCACGGCCGACGGGGGCGAAAACATCGTCAAGACGGCTCTGGATGCCTTCGGCACCGTCGACATCCTCATCAACAACGCCGGTATTCTCCGTGACAAGAGTTTTGTCAAGATGGAGCCGGAAAACTGGGATTCCGTTCTCAGCGTTCATCTTGGCGGGGCATACAACGTCTCCCGGCCGGCCTTTGCCGTAATGAAGGAAAAGGGCTACGGCCGGATCGTGATGACCACCTCGGCGGCCGGGCTCTACGGCAACTTCGGTCAGACCAACTACACCGCGGCCAAGCTTGCCCTGGTCGGTTTCATGAACACCATGAAAATCGAAGGCAGGAAATACAACATCAAGGTCAATACCATCGCTCCGGTGGCCGCTTCCCGACTCACCGAAGACGTGCTTCCCCCGGATCTGTTTGAAAAACTGAAACCGGAATTCGTCACTCCCATGACCCTCTTTCTCTGCTCGGACGAGTGCCCGGTCACCGGCAACATCTATAATGCGGGCATGGGTTTCTTTAACCGGGCGGCCTTTGTGACCGGACCCGGCGCGGTGCTGACGGACGGGAAGACGGTTCCCGAACTGGAGACCATTGCCGACAACCTGGACAAACTCTCCTCCCTCAAGGACGGCCGGGAATACGCCGAGATCAACGAGCAGATCGGCGACCTCATGGCCGCTTTCAATCCCAAGACGACTGACCCGGCCGGCACTGATGATGCCGGAGGTGCCTCGGTCGGCGATATATTCAACTCTCTTGGAAAGGGCTTCAACGCCGCGGCCGCAGCCGGGGTCGACGTGGTCTTCCAGTACAACATCTCCGGCGACGGCGGCGGAGACTGGTACACGGCCATCAAGGACCAGGCCTGCACCATCGAGGCGGGACAGCATGACAAGCCGTCGTGCACGTTGAAAATGGATGCCGGGGATTTCATTGCCATGATGAGCGGGACACTGCCGGCCATGCAGGCATACACATCCGGCAAGCTGGTGATCGAGGGCGACATTATGAAATCCCAACTGATCGAAAAGCTGTTCAAAATTTAAGGTTGCCGGGCAATTTTAAATAACCGGCGGCGGTGCTGCCGGATTCCGGACAGCAAACGGCAGTCGACAAAACAACGCCCCACCATTCGAGAAGCACGTTCATTCAGGAAGGAGAAGATAAAATGATAGGAATTACTTCTTTTGGCGCATATATTCCGCGCTTGAGGTTGAGCCGGTCATCCATTGTTCAGGGTATGGGATGGTTCGCCCCCGCCATCATGGCGGTTTCCCAGGGCGAACGGTCCATGTGCAACTGGGACGAAGATTCCATCACCATGGCGGTTGCCGCGGCCCGTGACTGCCTCATCGGCATGGACAAGAAAGCCCTTGATGCCCTTTACCTGGCGTCCACAACGCTGCCCTTTGGGGATCGCCAGAATGCCGGCATCGTATCGGCGGCCCTGAACCTTACCGATGAAATGATCACCGCCGACTATACCGCCTCCCAGAAAGTGGCCACAACCGCGCTGATCACCGCCCTGGAGTCGATTCAGAGCGGGAATCGCAAGAACATTCTGGTCACGGCGGCGGACAAGCGCGAAACCAAGACCGCCTATTTCTACGAAATGTGGTTCGGAGACGGTGCCGCGGCCCTCACCGTGGGCGAGGAAAACGTCATCGCCGAATATCTCGGATCCTACTCCCTGTCCTGCGATTTCGTGGATCACTACCGGGGATCGTTCAATACCTACGACTATGTCTGGGAAGAGCGCTGGACCCGGGACATCGGCTACGGCGAAATTATCCCCAAGGCGGTGGGCGGCCTGTTCGACAAACTCGGCATCACCATGGATGACGTGGACAAACTGGTCTATCCCTGTTTTTTCAAGGGCGATCACAAAAAAATTGCCAAGAAACTGGGCGCAACTCCGGAAAAGCTGGTGGACAACATGCATGAGGTCTGCGGTGAGACCGGCGCGGCCCATGCCTTCATGATGTTCATTTCCGCCCTGGAGCAGGCGAAGCCCGGCGATCGCATTCTGCTGGTAGGCTTCGGTCAGGGGGCCAACGCCCTTTACTTCAAGGTCACGGAAAATATCAAACAGCTGGCGGCCCGAAGCGGCGTGTCCGGATCCCTGACAAACAAGAAAGCCATCGACAACTACCAGAAGTGGCTCAAATTCAGGGACCTGGTCAAAACCGAGATGGGCATCCGGGCCGAAGCACCGACGCAGACGGCCACCACCGTGTTGTGGCGCAAGAACAAGATGCTCCTCGGCCTGGTGGGCGGAAAATGCCGGGAGTGCGGCACCCCCCAGTTTCCCAAGATGGATTACTGCATCAACCCGGACTGCGGCGCCCTGCACAGCCAGGATGACTATGAATTTGCCGACGCCCCGGCACGGGTCAAGACCTTTACCGGGGACATGTTGGCCGTGTCCGTCGATCCGCCGGCCATTTACGGTATGGTTCAGTTCGACGACGGCGGCCGGATGATGGCCGACTTCACCGATTGCGAACTGGATGACGTGAAGGTGGGCCTGAGGGTCCAGATGGCATTGAAGCGAAAGGGTGACGACAAAGAACGCGGATTCGTGAACTACTTCTGGAAGGCGGTCCCGGCGCCGGGCGCCATTGAAGAGATGAAAAAGGTGCGATTTGATGGCCGGGTGGCCATCGTTACCGGTGCTGGCGCGGGACTGGGTCGTATCTACGCCCTGGAACTGGCCAGACGCGGTGCGAAAATCGTGGTCAACGATCTTGGCGGGGCCCGGGACGGATCCGGCGAAGGCTCCAGCACCCCGGCCGAGAAGGTTGTTCAGGAGATTAAAGATCTGGGCGGCGAGGCGGTACCCAATTTTGACAACGTGGCCACTGTCGATGGCGGTGAGGGCATCGTCAAGACCGCCCTGGATGCCTTTGGGACCGTGGATATCGTCATCAACAACGCCGGTATCCTCCGGGATAAAAGCTTTACCAAGATGGATCCGGAGAACTGGAAGGCCGTGATCAACGTTCATCTCACCGGTGCTTACAACGTCACCCGGCCTGCGTTCAAGATCATGAAGGAAAAAGGGTACGGTCGTATCGTTATGACCACATCCGCCGCCGGTCTTTACGGCAACTTCGGCCAGACCAATTACTCGTCGGCCAAGCTCGGTCTGGTGGGGCTCATGAACACCCTGAAGCTCGAAGGGAAAAAATACAACATCAAGTGCAACACGATCGCTCCCATTGCCGCATCGAGGCTGACCGAGGACATCCTCCCACCGGACCTGCTGGAGAAGATGAAACCCGAATTTGTCGCACCCATGGTGATGTATATGTGCAGCGAGGGCTGCAAACCCAGCGGTGAGATTTTCAATGCCGGCATGGGATATTACAACCGGGCGGCGATCCTGACCGGCCCCGGCGCCCAGCTCGACACCGACGGACTGCCGACCGTCGAGACGATCTGCGACAACTTCGATGCCATCAATTCGATGGCCGGTGCCAAAGAACTGGGCGATGCAAACGCCGCCCTGATGGATCTGATGACCCCGGCGCCGTCCCCTGAAGCCGAACCGGCCCCGACTGCCGATACGGGCGGCGGGGGCAGTGTCGACATCCAGGCCGTTTTCGACAACATGGCTTCGGCGTTCAAGCCGGAGGCCGCCGCCGGGGTCGATGTGGTTTTTCAGTTTACGATTTCCGGCAGCGCCGGGGGCGACTGGTACGCGGTTATCAAGGACAGCGCCTGCTCAATTGAGGCCGGGCAGCACGACAAGCCGGTCTGCACCCTGAAGATGGCCGATGCCGATTTTTCCGCCATGATGAGCGGCACACTGCCGGCCATGCAGGCGTACACATCCGGCAAACTCGTGATCGAAGGCGACATCATGAAATCCCAGCTTCTCGAAAAGCTGTTCACAATCTGAAATTGCCCGGGCAATTTTAAACGGCACGCTGCCGTGCCGCATAAATGAACGAATTTCAGAAAAAACTGGATCCAGGGAGGAATCAGTATGGCTACGGGAATAAAAGATAAAGTTGCAATTATCGGTATGGGGTGCTCCCGGTTCGGCGAACGGTGGGATATGGGGGCCGAAGAGCTGATGGTCGAAGCCTTTGAGGAGTGCATTGCCGATGCCGGCGTCGAAAAAAAAGATATCGAGGCCGCCTGGTTCGGCACATGCTTTGAGAGCATCAATGTGGGCCGAAGCGCGGTACCCTTGTCGGTTACCCTGCGTCTGCCGTTTATCCCGGTGACCCGGGTGGAAAACTTCTGCGCCACCGGCACCGAAGCCTTCAGAGGCGCGGTTTACGCCGTGGCCTCGGGGGCCTATGACATGTGCCTGGCCCTGGGCGTGGAAAAACTCAAGGATACCGGATACGGCGGGCTCCCCAGCTTTGTGGGCTCCGACTCCGGCACGCTGACCTGGCAGTGGTTTCCCAACATTACCGCCCCCGGTTCCTTTGCCCAGCTGGCATCGGCATACGGAGCCAAATACAATATCTCGGACAGGGACATCAAGGAGGCCATGGCCCATGTGTCGGCCAAAAGCCATGCCAACGGGGTGAAAAATCCCAAGGCTCATCTTCGCAAGGCTGTGACCAAGGAGCAGATCATGGCCTCTCCCATCATCGCTCATCCTCTGGGACTTTTCGACTGTTGCGGGGTCAGTGACGGTGCGGCCTGCGCCATCGTCACCACCCCGGAGATCGCCAAAAAGCTGGGCAAAAAAGATCTTGTCTCGGTCAAGGCCCTTCAGCTTGCGCTGAGCAGCGGTGAAGAGATGGCCTACAACGACTGGGACGGCGATCACTTCATGACCACCAGCAAGGCCAGCACCATGGCCTACAAGGAAGCGGGCATCACCGATCCCCGAAAAGAGATTTCGATGATGGAGGTCCACGACTGCTTTTCCATCACCGAGCTGGTGACCATGGAGGATCTGCACATCTCCGAGCGCGGAAAGGCCTGGCGGGATATCCTGGACGGTGTCTTTGACAGTGACGGCGAGGTCCCGTGCCAGGTGGACGGCGGCCTCAAATGCTTCGGCCATCCTATCGGCGCATCGGGCCTGAGGATGATCTACGAGATGTACCTCCAGCTCCACGGCCGGGCCGGGGAACGCCAGCTGGACAATCCCCGATTCGGCCTGACCCACAACCTTGGCGGATTTCCATCCATGAACGTGTGCAGCATTTCCATTGTCGGCAGGTACGAATAAAATCGTTGGCACGTTTTATGTGGCGCGGCTTCGCCGTTTGATTTTCAGGCGGCGAAGCTGCGCGATATATAAGTTTTGGAAATCGGTTTTCAGATTTTCAAAACCTGTATGAGGAGGCAAAAACATGACGGAATTGAATCGGTCGCAGAAGCAGATCCGGAAAGCGGCGAGCGATTTTGCCAGGGGGGAGTTTGACAAAGACCGGTCCCTTGACATGGAAAGCGCCAATGAATTTCCCGAAGATATCTGGAAAAAGGCCGCGGATCTGGGATTTGTCGGTGTTCATTTTCCCGAGGATTTCTCCGGCGGAGGGATGGGCATCCTGGATGCCTGCCTGATCTCAGAGGCCTTTTGCCGCAAGGATTCAAGCATCGGCACGGCACTGGCACTGTCGGCCAGCGGGGCCGAGTGTCTGGTGCGATTCGGTGATGCGGCAGTCAAAGACGCATTTTTGCCGCGGATCGCCGAGGGGGAGATCCGGTGCGGCTACGGTTTTTTTGAATCCGGCTGCGGGGCGGATCTGTCCGGGGTGGAAACCACTGCTGTAAAAAACGATGACTACTGGATCATCAACGGCGCCAAGTCCCATGTGGCAAACGGCGGTGTCGCCGGGGTCTATGTGGTCCTGTGTCGGACCGATTCGGAGGCGTCCCCGGAAAAGGGGCTGAGCCTGTTTGTGGTGGAGGGTGACCGGGAGGGCATCGATGTGCGCAGCAGCGGGCGAAAACTTGGTGCCAACATGGTTGCCTCTGCCGATCTGACGTTCTCCAATGTCCGGATCCCGGTCGCCAACCTGCTGGGAAAAGAGGGCAAGGGCCTGGCCCAGGCCGAGGCCTTTTTCGAAGAAGCCGGTATTCTTATCGCCGCCCAGTGCCTGGGAACGGCTGCCGGCGCCTTTGACCGGGCCCTGACCTACGTCAAGGAGCGCGAGCAGTTTAACCGCAAGCTCGCCGCCTTTGAGATCACCCGGCAGAAAATCGCCGAGATGGCCATACAGGTCGAGCAGGCCCGGTTGATTACCTACGAGGCGGCGCGACGGTTCGATGCCGGAAAGGCAATGGACAACCTGGGGACCATGGCCCGCATCACGGCGGCCCGGACGGCGGTGGCGGTGGCCGATGAAGCGATCCAGCTGTTCGGCGGTTACGGTTACATGAAGGAATCGGAGGTCGAGCGGCTGTACAGAGATGCCAAAGTCGCCGGCCTGACCCTGGGCGGCACGACCCGGTTGAAAAACAGGATCGCCGACAGCGTCATCGGAAAGCTCAAATAAGGAGTGGCACGTCATGGAAATTCTCAACTACACCGAGGAGCACAACCGGTTCCGAGAAAGACTCCGCGAATTCTGCGAAACCGAAATCATGCCCCACGTGGATCAGTGGGAAGCCGATCATATCGTCCCAAAAGCCATCTGGCAGAAGATGGGCCGCGGCGGTTTCCTGTGCCCCACCCTTACCGGGGAGTACGGCGCCATCGGGGGCGATTTCATTCACTCGCTGATTGTCTGCGAAGAACTTTCACGAACCCTGCAGACCGGGCTGGCCGCCGGACTGCACAGCGATGTGGTGGTCCCCTACATTGAGTCGTTCGGCTCGGACGAACAGAAACGAAAATACCTGCCCGGATGCGTCTCGGGAGATATCGTTACGGCCGTGGCCATGACCGAACCGGGCGCCGGCAGCGATGTGGCCGGCATGGAGACCACGGCGGTGGAAGACGGCGATGAGGTGGTCATCAACGGCTCCAAAACCTTTATCTCCAACGGGGTCATCTGCGATCTGGTGGTGCTGGCCGCCAAGGATCCGGCCGTGGAAAACAAACACCAGGCGGTCTCCCTCTACCTGGTGGAGGACGGCACGCCCGGATTCAAGAAGGGAACCCAGCTGGAAAAAATGGGCTGGCACAGCCAGGACACGGCTGAGCTGTTTTTTACCAATTGCCGGATCCCCAAAAGCAACCGGCTGGGGGATAAGGGATCGGGTTTTTTCATGCTCATGGGAAAACTCCAGCAGGAGCGCCTGGTCTGCAGCATGGGCGGCGTGGTGGCCGCAGAGCGGATCCTGGAATACACCATGGAGCACTGCAAAACCACCCGGGTCTGCGGCAAACCGCTGTCCAAATCCCAGGCCATCCAGTTCGCCCTGGTGGAGATGGCCACGGAAGCCAAACTCGGCCGGACCTTTATGGAGAAGCTGGTGGCCGATCACATGGCGGGTGAAAACGTCATCGTGGAAACCTCAATGGCAAAATACTGGACCACGGATCTGGCCAACCGCATGGCGAACCGGGCCATTGACCTGGTCGGCGAATTCGGTGCCCTGGAAGCCTGCCCCTTGTCCCGTGCCCTGCGAGATGCCCGGGTTATGGCCATTTTTGCCGGCACCAACGAGATCATGAAGGGAATCGCCGCCAAATTCATGGGCTTGTAAGGGCCGCCGCCGGATCCATGACGCTTGAGCAGCGAACGGAGAACCCTGCTGCAGCACTTTCGCAGCGGCGGAAAACCAACCGATTGTAAATCCCGGAGACCGCTATGATGACGCCTGAGCAGATCAAGGAATTTGTCGAAAAACCCTTCGCCTTTGTGGAGCGCATCGGACTCAAGGCTCTGGTGCTCGAGCCGCGCCGCGTAAAGCTCAGCGTTCCGCTGGCGGGAAACGGCAACCACATCGGGTCCATGTATGCCGGGGCCCTGTTCACCCTCGCCGAGATTCCCGGTGGCGCCCTGTTTATCACCACCTTTGATGTTTCCCGATTCTATCCCGTGGTCAAGGAGATGACCATTCGGTTCCGGCGGCCGGTGACTACCGATGCCTTTATCGAACTGTCCATGAGCGAATCCGATGTGCGGCGCATTGAAACGGAGGCCGCTGCCGACGGCAAATCCGAGTATGTTCTGGAAGGGAATATCATGGACGCCAACGATCAGGTGGTGGCCACCAGCCGGGGCATCTATCAGCTTCGGATTCAGGGTTCGTGAAAAAAGCGGGGCCTTATTTGCTGCGAGGGCAGTGCGGCCGGCATCGATGGTCGTGTGTCCGTCACGTCGCAGACAAACGACTCATGTGAAAGGGCGGTGTTAAATGGAAATCCTGAAATACAGCGAAGCGCATATTGGTTTCAGGCAACGGCTTCGGCGTTTCATGGAAAATGAAGTGGTGCCCAACATCGACCGGTGGGAAGCCGACCATATCGTCTCCCGGGAGATCTGGCGCAAAATGGGCCGGCAGGGCTTCCTCTGTCTGACTCTGCCCACGGATTACGGCGGCCTCGGCGGCGACTTTCTCTACTCGGTTATCGGTATCGAGGAGATCTCGAGGACCAATCACGGGGGACTGGCCGCGCCGCTGCACAGCGACATCATCGTGCCGTACATTCTGTCCTACGGTAACGAGGAGCAAAAGCGAGCCTATCTTCCCGGCTGCGCCTCCGGCGACATCATCACCGCGGTGGCCATGACCGAGCCGGGCGCCGGCAGCGATCTGAGCAGCATGACCACAACGGCCGAAGAAGACGGCGGGCAGGTGGTCATCAACGGCGCAAAGACCTTTATCTCAAACGGCATTCTCTGTGACCTGGCCATCGTGGCGGCCAAAGACCCCCGGTGTGAAAATCCCCACCAGGCCATCTCCCTGTACCTGGTGGAAGCGGGCACCCCGGGCTTTAAAAAGGGCAATCAGCTCGACAAGATGGGCCTGTACAGCCAGGACACGGCCGAGCTGTTTTTTTCCGATTGCCGCATACCCGCGGAAAACCGCCTGGGTGAAAAGGGCATGGGATTTCTCATGCTCATGGAAAAACTCCAGCAGGAGCGACTGGTCGTCGCCATCATGGGGCTGGCGGCCGCGGAGTTCATGCTGGACTGGACCACGGCCCATTGCAAGGCAACCACATCGGCGGGACGCCCCCTGACCCGATCCCAGGCCGTGCAGTTCGCCCTGGTGGAAATGGCTACCGAGGTCAAACTCGGCCGGACCTTCGTCGATAAGCTTGTGACCGACCACGTGGAAGGCAACAATGTCATCGTCGAAACCTCAATGGCCAAATACTGGTGCACGGACCTTGGCAGTCGGGTGGCCGACCGATGCATGGATCTCATCGGTGAATCCGGCGGCCTGGAAAAATGCCCCCTGAGCCGGGGCTTCAGGGACGTCCGGGTCATGTCCATCTTTGCCGGCACCAATGAGATCATGAAGGGGATTGCCGCCAGATTCATGGGCTTGTAAAGACTTGGCAAATCCGGGTGTTATTAAATTTTTACTACAGATTTATGGAGCGAAGCGATGATCAAGACACGCATCACCGAAATGCTGGGCATCCGCTACCCCATCATCGGTGGGACCATGATGTGGATCTCCGATGCCGATTTTGTCGCCGCCATTTCCAATGCTGGCGGCCTCGGTGTTCTGGCCTCGGCCATCTACCAATCCAAGGAGGAATTCGCCGCGGCCATCGACCGCATTCACGAACAGACCGATCAGCAGTTTGCCGTCAATCTGAACCTCTTTCCGTCCATGCGCCCCATCGACAACAACGACTATCTGGACGTGCTCATCGAGAAGGGCGTGAAAATCGTGGAAACCTCGGGCCATTCCGCACCCGAGGAGCTTTGCGGCCGGTTCAGGGAAGCGGGCATGAAATGGATCCACAAATGCGTCGGGGTCCGCTATGCCCGAAAAGCCCAGTCCCTGGGCGCCGATGTGATCACCGTGGTCGGCTACGAAAACGGTGGCGCCACGGGCAAGCTCGACATCGGAACGCTGGTGTTGGTTCCCACGGTTGTCGACGCCCTGAAGTTGCCGGTGATCGGCGGCGGCGGGGTCTCGGACGGCCGCGGCCTGGCGGCCGTTTTATCTCTGGGTGCCGAGGCGGTCATCATCGGCACCCGGCTGCTGGTCACGCGTGAATGCCCCATTCACGATCAAATCAAGCAGGCCCTGGTCAATGCCTCGGAGCTGGACACCATGCTGATCATGCGATCGATCAACGCGACCCACCGGGTCTGGTGCAATGCCTCGGCCGCCGAATGCGCTCGGCTCGAATCGGAAGGGGCGTCCTTTGAGAAGATCTATCCGGTAATATCCGGTGAAAACGCCAAAAAAATGTATGACGGCGGCGACACCGACTGCGGTATCATCTCCTGCGGCCAGGGCATTGGCATCTGCGACGACATTCCGACGGTGGGGGAGCTCTTTGACCGTATGATGGACAAGGCCGAGTTGTCCTTGAGTCGCTTTTCGCGATCCTGAAACCGTAAGGAGGATAAATGATTCCCAAGGGTGCGCTTTCCGGTGTTACGGTCCTGGACCTTTCCCGCCTGCTGCCGGGGCCCTTTTGTTCCATGATTCTCGCCGATCACGGCGCCCGCGTCATCGCCATCGAAGACCGCAAGCAGTACGCAGCCGACGGCCTGTTTCTGCCCAATGTCTGCCGCAACAAGCAGCATATGTCCCTGAATTTGAAATCGGAGACAGGAAAAGCGATCTTCTTGAAAATGGCGGAAACGGCGGACGTGATCCTCGAGGGGTTCCGTCCCGGTGTGGTCGAGCGCCTCGGCGTCGACTATGAGTCGGTCCGGAAGGTCAAACCGGACATCATTTACTGCTCGGTCACCGGATACGGTCAGACCGGCTCCTACCGCGACCGGGTGGGGCATGACATCAACTACCTGGGCTATGCCGGGGTGCTGAACATGATCGGTGAGGCCGACCGTCCCCCGTCGATCCCGGGAATTCAGATTGCCGATATGGCCGGCGGCGGCATGAACGCCGCCATTGGCATTCTGCTGGCGCTGTTTGCCCGGGAAAAAACCGGTGAGGGGCAATATGTGGACATCTCCATGACCGACGGCATGATGGGACTGCTTCCGGTCGCCCTGTACTGGAAATCGCTGATGGGACAGACGCCGCCACGGGGTGACAACATGCTCTCCCATCGCTACGCCTGTTACAATACCTATGAGACCGCCGATGGTCGGCACATGGCGGTGGGGGCAGTGGAGGGCAAGTTCTGGAAGGCCATCTGTGAGCGGCTTGATCTCACCGAGTATGCCGACCATCAGTACGATGACAGCCGGCGCCAGGAAATCGTCGCGGCGTTCCGGGACACCTTCCGGAAGAAAACCATGGCTCAGTGGGAAGCGGAGCTTGCCGACCTGGACCTTTGCGTCAGCGGCATTCGAACAGCGGACGAAGCCATGGACTTTCCCCTGTTTCGCGACCGGCAGATGGTTGTCGATGCGCCGGGCGCCTCCGGCGGGAACGAAACCACAATCGGTGTGTCGGTCAAGCTCAGCCGCACCCCCGGAAGCGTTCGAACCGCGTCGGTTCAGTTCGGCCAGGATACGGAAACGGTTCTGCTGGAACTGGGGTACGACAAGACCCAGATCGCTGAATTTGCCAAAACCGGAATCACCTGAAACCGGATCGGTATGCCGCGGGGAATGAACCAT
>ENA-ORCT01000717-ORCT01000717.1-marine-metagenome-genome-assembly--contig:-NODE-717-length-14901-cov-3.612790_pt1 | contig 14901 bp, 14 predicted proteins | sample MGYA00248632_ERZ508511 | MGnify/ENA primary metagenome ERZ508511 (study PRJEB26182, sample SAMN06268839) | marine metagenome | isolation source: Tt an P1-techrep anaerobic enrichment on pine from sediment...
GGTTTCCATTCCTGGATTACCGACTCCAGCGATTGATGGTCCATCCGGTTCTCGAACCGGTCCAGGAACCGGGCGAGCAATGTCTTGCGGGGAACCTCCCTCCCGAGAATCTCTTTGAGTGAGATGGCCGGAGGCTCAATTCCCCGAGTATTGTTGTTGACATTGACCCCCATGCCGATCGACACAAAGGTGATCAGGTCTCCTTCCACCTCCATCTCAGAGAGCATCCCGGCCAGTTTTCGCCCGCTGACCAGAATATCATTGGGCCATTTCACCCCGGCCTCTACGCCGTAGTCGGCGCGAAGCACCCGGGCCATTTCCAGAGATGCAGCAAAGTTCACCCAGGCACTATGAATCGCGGGAAGATCCGGTCGGACCACCAGCGTAAAATACAGCCCTCCATCTGACGACTTCCATTTTCGCTGGAGGCGCCCACGGCCCCGGGTCTGCCGACCGGCAATGACAACGGAAAAAGCCGGGCACCCTCCGCGGGCCAGTTCACGGGCAATATCCATGGTGGAAGTGACTTCCTCATGGTAATGAATTCGCGATTCTCTCTCAGGGAAATCCCAGGGAAACAGCGTATCCGGATCACTGTCCAGTCGATACCCCTTCGATGCGCTGACAATGGGATAACCGCACGCCTTGAGTTTCTGGATATGTTTCCACACGGCCACGCGTGATATACCCAGACACGTGCTGAGATGCTCCCCGGAAACATAATCCTCCCCGGCCCTGAGAATATCAAGAAGTTGTGCTTTCATTGCAACTCCGGCATTTGGTTATCCCTATAGAAAAATGTGGTTAACGAAATATATGGTCCGAGTCAATATTTTTCGTCGCCGCATTTAAAAACGTACTCAAAAATTTCGTCACAGGGTGTAAGCCGATTCAATCCGTCTGACGACATTTACTTGCTTTGCCAGCCAAAAATAAAACGGATTGTTTCAACGTAATAACAGTCAAGAGCAGACTTGACCCCTATTAGCCATCGCGATCGAAATCGAAAAAGATATGGGACGTGAAGACGAAAAACCGGAAATCCCAAATCACAGGTTCCAAATCTCAAATAAATTCCAAATTACAATATCTAAATTTCCAATATAACTCTGAGGCAATGACAGGATCCAGCATGTGTCAGAGGCAGAATCATAAGGTTTGGAACTTGGAATTTCGGGCATTGTATTTTTTTTGTTATTTGTAATTTGGCTATTGGAATTTTTGCCATAAAAAACAAATACTTCAAAATATAGAAACTAAAGCGCCGCCAGCAGGCGTTCATGGATGTTGTCAAAGCCGCCATTGGACATTACCAGGACCACATCGTCGGTACGGGCCTCTTTGCAGATAAAATCGATTATTGTATCGGTGTCTTGAAAAAAATGAGCCGCCTTGCCTCGATGCCGCAGATCGTTCACCAGTTGTTCGGATGAAAACCGGCAGTCCGGGGGAATTTTTTCAAGCAGTGGTGGCTTCCTGACGCAGACGAGGTCGGCCGCCTCAAATGAGTCCGGATACACCGATTGGAAGACATCCCGCATGCTCGTGTTGGTTCGGGGCTCGAAAACCGCAATCAAGCGTCCGTGCGGGCAGAACGGTTTGACTGCACGAATGGTTTCCCGCACGGCCGTCGGATGATGGGCAAAATCGTCCATTACCGTAATTCCGCGCTTTCGGCCCCGGACTTCCTGGCGGCGTTTAACCCCCTCAAAACGTTCAAGGGCTGAAACGAGCACCTCAACAGGTATAGCCAAACGTGAGGCGATACCGATTGCGGCCATAGCATTCAGAAGATTGTGACGGCCCACCATTCGGGTACGAAACGAGCCAAACACATGGCCATTTTGAAGCACCTGGAACCGGGTCCAGGGCGGCTCAATGGCCACGGTTCCCAATCGCCAGTCAGAAGTGCCATCGGTGCCGTAGCGTTCCAGTCGGCAGTTCCGATCTCGGACGAGCCCCTCGACGTTCGGATCCTGATCAACAGCAAACAAGGTCGCTGACTCTGACAAGCCGCCGACAAACCGGTCAAAGGCGCCGGTTACGTGCCCCAGGTCCTCGAAGATGTCCGCATGGTCGAATTCTACGCTGGTCAGCACCGCCAGATGCGGCTGGTAATGGAGAAACTTCGGCCCTTTGTCAAAATAGGCCGTATCGTACTCATCGCCTTCCAGAACAATATACTCGCCCTTTCCCAGACGGTAATTGCTGTTGAAATTTTTAAGGATTCCCCCGATCATGAACGACGGATCGAAACCGGCATATTGAAGGATCCAGGCAACGATTGACGACGTGGTGGTTTTCCCGTGGGTCCCTGTAATCAAAATTGGTTTTTTGCCGGCCGCTGCGAATCGGTTCAGGGCCTGAGGCATGGAACAATAGCTCAGTCCCGCTTCCTGCACATAAACCGCCTCGGGATTGTCCCGGCGGACTGCATTTCCAATAACGACCAGATCCGGATCATCGGCAAGATGCGTCGGGTCAAAGCCCTCAGAAATCTCAATTCCCCGGTTTCGTAAAAAGTCGCTCATAGGAGGATACACCTTGCTGTCCGATCCGGTCACACGGTATCCCATCTCCTTGAGCATGCAAGCCAGTGCTCCCATACCCGTGCCGCAAACGGCTATCAGGTGAATGCTGTCAACATGTTCCGGTATCCGATTCCGAGTCAGGTCCATATTCCCTCCAGTTGTCGATCGAATCTCTGCCTGGCGCTATCCCTGCCAGTTACTCAGGAACGCGAATTTTATTAATTACAATTTCTTGCTTGCCTGGTGGCCCATCTTCGGCGTTGCGTCAACGGCCTCATACGTACAGTATGAAACCGCTGACGCGCCTTGAAGATGAACCACCATTCGGCGCAATATTCTTGCAATTAATTAAATCCGCGTTCCTTACTGCAAAACAGGCTTTTACCACGACCGGTCATTTTTCACAAAGCAAAGCGGCCAATTGACTTCAAGCTGTGAACTGTGATGGAATTTGATCAGCGAGGCGACTCGATAATTGGTGCCTTATTCACAAGCTTCTGTAGAAAAAACAGGAAACCTGTTTGGTTATTCCCCATCGCTATCGAGGTCTGAAGATAATGAAACAGGAAATCCGAAAAGTATTATCAAAGGCAATCCGCGACCGGTGGACCGTCACGTTTCTCACCGGTGCGGGGATCTCGGCGGAAAGCGGAATCCCCACATTTCGGGGACCCGAGGGATTCTGGACCGTCGGCTCAGCCGATTATCACCCCCAGGAGATGGCAACCTACCGCATGTTCCGGAAAAACCCGGATGAGGTATGGCGCTGGTACTTGTATCGAATGGGTATCTGCCGGAAAGCCGAGCCGAACCCTGGCCATCTGGCACTTGTTGAAATAGAGGCGCTGCTGGAAGGGCGGTTCACCCTGATCACCCAGAACGTGGATAACCTCCATGTCCGCGCCGGCAATCGCAATGAGAACCTTTACCAGATTCATGGCAATGTCTTTTTCATGCGCTGTGCCGACGCGTGTACGGACCGGGTGTATCCCATCCCGGAAAGCGTGGAGCCGAAAACCAAAACCGCCGCAATGACCGATAGGGACCGGAAGCTCCTGCGCTGCCCGGCATGCGGCGCCCGCGCCCGGCCGCACGTACTGTGGTTTGACGAGACGTACAACGAGACCCATTACCGTTTTGAGAGTTCCCTTAAGGCCGCTCTCAACACCGACCTGCTGATCATCGTGGGAACCGCCGGTGCCACAAACCTGCCCAATCAGGTGGCCTGGACCGTCATTCAAAACGGCGGCGTGACCATTGATGTCAACATCGAGCCCACCCGATTCACCGACATGGCGCGCGCCAGCGGCCGCGGTTTTTTCATCCAGGAACCCAGCGGCACCGCTTTGCCAAGGATGCTGGAGGTATTGCGCAGTTCCTGACCAATTACGCCGTCCTTTCAGGACTCATGATCAGGGTCCAACTCTGACCGGTGGCTGAAGCACACCGGCTATATGACCCTGCCCCTGCCGGGGGGATGGCTTCGGGGCCTGGGTACGACAAACCGGATGGGTACCGCCTGGCGATAGATGGCGGAAATCGATTTCGCGTTCCCTTATGCCGCCAAGCCGGCGAACACCTCCCCGGCAGCCTCGATCGTCCGCTTGATATCATCCTCGCCGTGGGCGGCGGACATGAAAAACGCCTCGAACTGAGAGGGGGCGAGGTAAACGCCGCGATCCAGCATTCCCTGATAGTAGCAGGTGAACCGATCCAGATCGCTTGTTTTTGCATCATCGAAATTGCGAACCTTCTGATCGGTGAAAAACATTCCCATCATCGACCCCACCCGGTCCACCGCCACGGGGATACCGGCCTCGGCCGCCCGGGCCTTCAGACCGCCGATAAGCATTTCTGATTGGGCATCCAGCCGGTCGTAAAATCCGGGTTGGTTGAGTTCCTTCAACGTGGCGATCCCTGCCGCCATAGCCAACGGGTTACCGGACAACGTGCCGGCCTGGTAAACATCCCCCTGGGGTGCGATTCGTTCCATGATGTCGCGCCGTCCGCCGTAGGCACCCACCGGCAAACCGCCGCCGATCACCTTGGCCAGCGTGGTCAGATCCGGCGTAATGCCATAGTGCGCCTGAGCACCGCCATAGGCGACCCGAAAACCGGTCATGACCTCATCAAAAATCAAAAGGGCCCCGTGTTTTTCAGTCAACTCCCGTAAGGTTTCCAGAAAACCGCTCACCGGAGGCACCAGCCCCATGTTGCCGGCAACCGGTTCGAGAATAATACAGGCAATGCTGTCCCCCTTTTCGGCCATCACTCGCTTGACACATTCGATATCGTTGTAGGGAAGAGAAAGCGTGTGTTTGACAAACGCCTCGGGAACCCCCGGACTGCCGGGGATGTTAAGTGTCGCCACCCCTGAGCCGGCAGCCACCAGCAGTGTATCGGCGTGACCGTGGTAGCACCCGTCAAACTTGATAATTGTATCCCTGCCGGTAAAGCCGCGGGCCAGCCGGATAGCGCTCATGGTGGCCTCGGTTCCGGAATTGACCATCCGGATCACATCAATGGAGGGGACTGCGTCGATCACCATCTCGGCCAGGGTGATCTCCAGATCCGTTGGCGCGCCGAAACTGGTACCTTTCTCCAGGGCGGCGGAAACCGCTTCGATCACCGCCGGGTGCCGGTGCCCGAGAATCATCGGCCCCCAGGATCCGACATAATCCAGATACCGATTGCCATCCGCATCAACGATCCAGCACCCCTCCGCCCGTTCGATAAATGTGGGATCGATGCCAACTGAACGGCAGGCGCGGACCGGGCTGTTCACACCACCGGGGATGGATTGAACGGCCTTCCGGTAAAGCTTCTTTGACATGTCGCGAGTCATAGTTTTCATATCCTTTCTATTTGGCATACCGCAAGGGGCGTATACCCGGAGAATTTTTCAATCTTGACAATCCAGACGTATCGGCCGAGAAATAGCAGAGCCGCTTAAACGGGTCAAGCTCTTATGATTACTTAAAAATTCAAAATCGATCAGCATGAAAACACCCAGCAGCGTAAAAAAACTGGCAAAATTTCTGGATTACATCCTGGGCCGGCACCCTGATGAATTCGGACTGGTTCCGGACAGGGACGGATTTGTAAAAATAAAGGATCTGCTCAAGGCTCTCAACGAAGAGGACGGCTGGCGCCATGTCCGCCGGGGGCATCTGGACGAAATCCGAGTCACCGTGCCGTCTGCTCCCATTGAAATCCGGGAAAACCGAATCCGGGCCGTCGACCGGCGGCACCTGCCCCGGGAAAGCCCGGCCGAAAATCCCCCGAAACTGTTGTACACCTGTGTTCGCGTTAGAGCACACGCCCATGTTATCGAGCGGGGCATATCCCCGCCGGGCGATACCCGTATCATTCTGTCCTCGGACCGTGAACTGGCCCTTCGAATCGGCAGACGGCTGGATCGCCAGCCGGTGTTGCTGACTGTCCAGGTGGCGCATGCTCTTGAATCCGGAGTGATCTTTTATCGGTCCGGCGAATCGCTGTTTCTCACCGATTATATACCAGTCGGTTGCTTCACGGCCCCTCCCCTGCCCAAACTCCGGGAGGAACCACCCGGGAAACGATCCGGCGAGAAACCAGCCGCTCCTAAACAACCGGGAAGCTTTCCCATGCGCCCCCGGGCCGATTGGCTGAAGGAAAAGCCCGATCGACGCGAGCGGAAAAAGAAAGAAGCCGACTGGAAAAAAGACCGAAGGCGGATCCGACAAAAAAAGCAGCAGGGATGGCGGGAATAATTTTTTTTACCGCTGGCAAAAATAGGCTTGACACCCACGGGCAAGGCTGGTAAAAGCGGCTTTCACTTTGAGCGACACACCGCTCGGGCCGTTAGCTCAACTAGGCAGAGCAACTGACTCTTAATCAGTAGGTTGAAGGTTCGATTCCTTCACGGCCCACCAAAAAACAGTACAGGCTCGATCCGGTAAGGATCGGGCCTTTTTTAGTTACACAGCCAATTCATCGGTTTTCAAACAGCCTCTTGAGCCGTGCAGGACGGTTGTTTACTTGGGTAAAATGATGCTTACAACTTTTATTAAACGTGTTGCCGATCGCACCAACCACCAGCGGATTCTCCCTCATGTCTCACACCGGCCAGTTTCTGGAAAACCAGGTTATTTTCCGGATTAACCGCACGGTCTGCAACAGATGAGGTGAAGGAGGTGATATGATTGACTTCGCTGATGATCATCCTTTCACTCACCTTTCTGCTCATACCCTCGGGGTGCTATTCGACATCGGGATATTACACCGGGGGAGTTCGCTATCATTACGGAACCGCTTTCAGGTATACACCAACATACAATTATGACTTTTCACGGCACCGCAGACCCGGCAGGCCCCAGTACTATTCCCCCAGGGCATATTACAAACCGCGGCCTTATCACAGATACTACCGACACCGCCCCGGCCACCATTACCACCAAAAAAGCAACCGGCGCTTCAGGTATTTCACTCAGTTTCCGCACCACCGACCCTATTATCGCCGGTATCGGCCATATTCCGACCCGCACCGCCACTACGGTTACCGATACCATGGCAGCAGACGCGGATTGACACTGAGATGGCGATATCGAAACAGTCGGTAGCCATCCGGGACTCCCGCTTACAACAAAATACGCTTGACATATCTTTTTGAGCAACGCTATAAGTTTTGGTTTAGTTACTTTATCCTTGCTCCGGGATTTTCCCGGGGCTTTACATCCACAAGGAGGATCAATGAGACGGTACGAAACCATTATCATCATCGACCCAGACCTTTCCAGCGAAGGGCGGCAGCCACTCCTTGAAAAGATCAAGGGGCTGATTTCCCAGTACGATGGATTTCTGGCGGAAATCGACGAGTGGGGATCCAGGCGGCTTGCCTACGACATCAAAAAACGATCACGGGGCTACTACATCCGGCTGGATTATTGCGGCACCGGCCCACTGGTGGACGAGATGGAGCGGTACTTCCGTATTACCGACCCCTTCCTCAAATTCCTGACGATTGTCACCGAGACGGAAATCGATCTGGATAAAATCAAGGAAGAGGTTGCCCGGGCCAAAACCGAGGAAGAAGCGGCTGAACCCGAGACGGCAGAAGCGCCGGAATCCACCCCGGTTGCCACGGAAGAAGCTGAAACTGATACCGAAGAAACCGCGAGCGAACCCACCGAAACCAACGGGGAGGAAAAATAAATGCCTGCACCATCTCGCAATCAAAAGCGACGCCCCCAGGGCCGACGTAAAAAACGTGTTTACCATCGCCGCAAAGTATGCCGGTTCTGCGCTGATTCCAGCCTGGAGATAAACTACAAGGATCCGAAGACCCTGAAGCATTTCACTACCGAGCGGGGCAAAATTATACCTCGACGGATCTCCGGCACCTGCGCCAAGCACCAGCGGTCGCTGCAGACAGCTATCAAGCGTGCCCGGGTCATCGCCCTGCTGCCGTTTGTCGGAACCATGGAAAGCTGATCTCGCCGTCCGCGAATCCCAGGAGGCTTCACAGGAGAAACGGGCAGTGCCCCACACCTATCGTCAGGACTTGCCGAAAGATGTTCTAAGCGGAATAGCCGTCACAAGTCTGCTGTTCGCAATTTCCGCTTACATGCCGTTTTTCGGTTTTTTTACCGCCCTGTTCATTCCATTGCCGGTACTGTTTTACCGACAAAAACTTGGCAGGGCGACCGGGGCCTGGATACCGGGTTTGACAGTCATCGTGATGCTCGTCACCCTCGGGAAGATTTCCTTTGATGCCCTGTTCTTTGTTGAACTGCTTATACTCGGGTTTGTCCTGAGCGAGCTGTTCGAGCGAAATCTGTCCATCGAAAAGACGGTGCTGTACGCCTGCGGCACCGTCATTACGACAGCGCTGGGTTGCCTGTTGTTATACGGCAATATATCCGGATCCGGGATGGTCACCATGATTTCCAACTACGTGGCCCGGAACCTCGATATGACCCTGACATTGTACCAGGGCATGGGAATGTCAGAGAAAAATATCGAAATTATTTCCAATTCTCTGGATCAGATTCAATACGTTCTGGTGCGGATTATCCCTGCACTGGCTGTTGTCTCAACACTCTTTGTCACGTGGGCAACCCTGCTTCTGGCACGGCCAATGCTGGTCGGGCGCAAACTGCTTTATCCGGATTTTGGCCCGCTGAATGAATGGAAAGCACCGGACCATCTGGTGTGGGGGGCAATCGGCTGCGGCCTTGTGCTTCTCCTGCCGAATTCGGGCATCAAACTGATTGGCATCAACGGCCTGTTGATTCTGATGGCGGTATACTTTTTCCAGGGTATTGCCATCGTATCCTTTTTCTTTGAAAAAAAGCAGTTTCCTCGAATGCTCAGGTTTTTCATTTACAGTCTTGTAGCGGTTCAGCAGATCATGCTGTTGCTGGTGATCGGCCTGGGATTCTTCGACATGTGGCTGAATTTCAGAAAACTCAGTGAGAATAAAAGCAGCTAAAGGCTTTTCTTTAGCGGAGGGGATCATGAAATTAATACTCAAAGAAACCATCGAGTCTCTCGGCATCATCGGCAGCGAGGTCGAAGTTGCCAACGGCTATGCCCGAAATTACCTGCTGCCACAGGGAAAAGCGGTAGCGGCCACTCCGGCCAACCGCAAATTAATCGAACAGCAGCGGGCTAAATTCGACCTCCAGATTGCCAAAGAAAAAGCATTGGCCGAGGAAATGGCCAAAATGCTCGAAGAGGTATCCTGCACCATTGAAGCGCGGGTCAGTGATGCAGACAACCTGTACGGCTCGGTTTCCGTGCGCGATATAATCTCTGCGCTCAAGGCTCAGGAAATCCAGGTCGAAAAACGGATGGTGCTCCTCAGCAACCCGATTAAAAAAACCGGGACCTTCAAAGTGCCCATCCGGGTATATGCAGACGTTGAACCGGAAATCACCGTTGAGGTCGTACCCGAGCAAAAGCTGGTATAACCGGCCGTTTTCCCCGTGGGGTCAGCAACCTGACGGGGAACACACCGCACAGAGGCGACCGACCGGTTTTGCGCCTCACGAATCCAAAAGATCCGATACGGACCATCATCCCGCATACGCATGCGGGATGATGAGTCTTAGAACACTGTTGTTTTCCGCCCTCTTTAGGAACGATTTTTTTCATTCGTGCCCCTGACGACACTATTATGCCCAACTCTCAACGCCCTGCGGCCAAAGATCCGTCACTTCACAAGCTTCCGCCTCACAGTATTGAAGCGGAGGAATCAATCATCAGTGCAATCCTGATCGACAACAGCATCCTGTATGATTTCAGCGAGATTCTGCACCCGGAAGATTTTTACAAACCCACGAACCGCAAAATTTACGAAGCAATCTCCGAGCTCTTTAAAAAAAGCGAACCGATTGATCTGGTCACCCTCACCAACGCGCTGAAGGGAAACGGGCATCTGGAGGAAATCGGCGGCGCCACCTACCTGGCCAGAATCGTTGACACTGTACCTCTGGCGGTAAACGCACGGCACTATGCCCAGATTGTCCATGACAAGGCATCCCTTCGCCGGTTGATCGAAAAAGCGAACCTGATTGTCAACCGGTGCTTTGAGGACGGGGGCGACATCGAGACCGTAATTGACTTTGCCGAAAGTTCGGTTTTCGAAGTAGCCAAGGATAAGGCCCAGAAACCGTTTCACCCCCTCAGCGATCTGGTGGTGAAAAATATCGACCAGCTTGAAGAGAGACAGGGCAACCGCTCGCTGTTAACCGGCGTGCCTACCGGATATGCCAAGCTGGACCATATGACCTCCGGGCTGCAGCCCTCGGATCTGATCATACTGGCCGCAAGGCCCTCCATGGGCAAGACATCGCTTGCCATGAACATTGCCAGAAATGCGGCGATCGACGGCAACACGCCGGTTGCCATATTTTCTCTGGAAATGTCAAAAGAGCAACTCTCCATGAGGCTGCTCACATCGGAGGCCCGCATCGATTCAACAAAGCTTCGAAGCGGATTTTTCAGCGATGAAGACTGGACCAAGCTGACCGATGCCGCCGGCACTCTGGAGCAGGCCCCCATTTACATCGACGATTCCCCGGACATTTCCGCCATGGGCATCCGAACCAAGGCCCGTCGGTTGAAAACAGAAAAAGGTCTGGGGCTGATCATCATCGACTATCTCCAGCTGATGAGGGGGCAGACATCCAATGACCGACGAGACCTTGAAATTTCGGAAATTTCACGATCACTGAAGGGGCTGGCCAAGGAACTCGACGTTCCGGTGATTGCCCTGTCCCAGTTGAATCGAATGCTTGAGCAGCGAAGCGACAAGCGCCCGATGCTCTCTGATTTAAGGGAGTCCGGCGCACTGGAGCAGGACGCTGACGTGGTCCTCTTTATCTATCGGGACGAGGTTTACAACAAGGCAGAGGACAACCCCAACCGGGGCAAAGCGGAGGTCATTATCGGCAAACAGCGTAACGGACCGGTGGGAACCGTCAGTATGGCCTTTCTGAATTCATATACCCGGTTTGAAAATCTGGAACACGGTGATTATAGCTGACGGTCAGCCTGGACCGCTTCGACCGGACAGGCTGCGATCGCAGCGGACCGGGCTGACCGAGCAACTACCGCCGCGCCCTGCCCTTTCGAAACCTGTTTACCAGGCACTCCACACCGCTACATTCATACAATCGTCAACCAATCCAGCTGCTCATCAGGCCAAATTTATCTCACAGCCATTTATCCGAAGCGAAATATGATCTATACTGTTGGTAAAGATTCGACATTTTCGAGCAGCCCCCTGCCGGATTGAACCCGTTTTTTTATTCGCCCCCTTCCCCCGGCAGCAAACGGAAAGTGAATCGGCGGGGAAAAACGACCAGAGGAGACAGGAACGCTCACTGAATGAAAAAAATATACGGAAACATCGGTGGCCTGAAAGCCAGCCAGATTCGAAGACTGGAAAATTTTTACAGGCGTCGGGTTCCGCCGGAATACATTATCTCTGCTGAACTTGTCCGTGATCTGTGCAACCTCTCTCATGAAATCCACCGTCAAATCGGCCTGATGATCGACCGGCGCGGCCGTATCGCCTATACGATCGTGGGGGACCACCAGGGCATCGTGATCCCCGACACCAGCGCCTATCGCGCAGCTCCCGGACGCCTGCGGGGGCTGCGGTGCATTCATACCCACCTTCGAAGTGAACCTCTCAGCCGGGACGATTTGAATGACCTGGCAATGCTGAGACTGGATTTGATGGCGGCAGTCACGCTCACACCGGATGCTGGATTGCCGCATCAAATTAATGCGGCCCACATCCTTCCCCAAAGCCTCAATGGACAGATATACCAGAGCCTTCCGCCGCTTTTCCCGGATCAGCTGGATATCGGTTGTCTGAATCTGATACATGCCCTTGAAAATGAACTGGATCAAACCCGCGCTCTTTATGAGGCCGACATCGAAACAGAGCGGGCAATCCTTGTCAGCGTGGCCACAACGGCCAGACAAACTGCCGAGGAATCGATGGCCGAACTCAAGGAACTGGCCCGCTCAAACGGAATCGAAATCGCCGGCACTGTCATTCAACAGCGCAAACGGGTGGATCCCCGCTACCTTCTTGGCATTGGAAAGCTCAGGGATCTGACGGTAATGGCCCTTCAGCTGTCGGCCACCCTTCTGGTTTTCGACCAGGAATTGAACCCGTCACAAATCCGATCGATTACCGATGCCATCGACATGAAAGTAATCGACCGTACCCAACTGATCCTGGACATTTTTGCGCAAAGGGCGCAGTCCAGAGAAGGAAAACTTCAGGTTGAACTTGCCCAGCTGAAATATATGCTTCCCCGTCTGGTAGCCAAAAACACGGCAATGTCCCGCCTGACCGGCGGCATTGGCGGTCGAGGCCCTGGAGAGACCAAGCTGGAAATTAACCGCAGGCGGGTTCGCAGCCGGATTGCAAATCTTGAAAAGGCGCTTTCTCTGGTCCGCAAACAGCGCACCCAGCAAAAAGCCAAACGGAACAAGCGCGGACTTCCGGTTATATCCATCATCGGCTACACCAACGCCGGCAAATCCACTCTTCTCAACACACTGACCCAGAGCCGGGTCATGGCCGAAGACCTGCTTTTTGCCACCCTGGATCCATCCAGCCGCCGGCTGAAATTTCCACGGGATATCGAAGTGATCATCACCGACACCGTGGGATTTATAAAAGATCTGCCTCGTGATCTCAAGGTCGCCTTCCGGGCGACTCTGGAGGAACTGGAGAGCGCTGATCTTCTGCTTCATGTGATCGACATCAGCAACCCGCGGCACCGGGACCAGATCCAATCCGTCGAGAAACTTCTCGACGAACTGAAATTGGACCATATTCCGGCTATTCGCGTGCTGAATAAAATGGACCTCGTTGACAGCGAAACGCTGGAGCGATGCCAGAACACCCTAAAAGGCACGGCCATTGTTGCCACATCCAAAAAAAGCCTGCCACCGCTGATCAAAAAGATGGAAGAACTCGTAAAGCCCATTGCGGACAGCGTTCATACAGAACCGCTTGGAGCTGACCTGTGACAGGTGATTGGGAAGTTTTCGAATCTGTGGGAAAAGATGCAATAAAATCTCAAGAGAATTATTGAAAAATAAATAAACTGTGATAGAAAAAATGGTGGGTCTAAGCAGGGGGTCTCGCAGGTACTCGTAATATCAGTTTCGGGGCTGCCGACATAATCGATAACGGTTCGCCGGGCAACACCGCACATCAAGGATATCGGTATTTTTCCGCCCGGGACGCTTTTTGGAAACAACTTTATCCGTCAATATGGATCTGCAACGGGTTCAACAAATTGCAATCGCCGCTGCTTACAAGGGAGCCGAGGTACTCCGGTCTCACTTTGGTCGCATTTCCCGGATCGATAAAAAGGGACGGATCGATCTGGTGACCGAAGCCGACACCGCCTCCGAGAAAGTCATACTGGACACCATCGGCAGAGCGTTTCCGGATCATGGATTTCTGGCAGAGGAAAGCGGCAGCAGCTTCGGGCAGACAGATGAGATATGGATCATTGATCCCCTTGATGGCACGACAAATTATGCCCACCAGACCGGCCACTATGCCGTGTCCATCGCCTTTTCCCGAAGAGAGGACATCCTCGTTGGCATTGTTCTCAATCCTGCCAGCGGCGAACTGTTCTCTGCGATTTCAGGGGGGGGAGCATTTCTGAATGGCCGGCCAATAGCCGTTTCCACTGCGGAATCGGTTTCGGACAGTCTGCTGGTTACCGGCTTTCCCTACAACCTGAACGAACATCTGGATCCCCTGATCGGTCGCTTTGCGGCCTGCCTCAAGGCAGCCCAGGGCGTGCGACGATTCGGATCCGCGGCAATAGATCTCTGTCACGTCGCATGCGGGCGATTTGATGGATTCTGGGAACAACATTTAAAGCCCTGGGATACAGCAGCCGGGTTTTTAATTGCAAAAGAGGCCGGCGCCATCGTCACCGATTTTTCAAATCAGCCTTTCGTGATCGATAAAAAGGAAATTCTGGCGACAAATGGCAAGATACACCAACAGATGCTTGAATTACTGGAGTTAAGGGAATCGGAATGAAAAAGGCGTTATTGAAAAAATCCACCTTCGATGATCATGTGGGATGTTTCGGCGATTTCAGTATCAATGACATCATCTGCAGAAAATTTTGCGCATTGAACCTTCGCTGTTCTATTGAACGCGATCAGAACGTCCGGCTCGAAGTTATTGAAGATATGGTTGAGGCAGACGGCGTATCCATCAAACTGCAATAACTGCCCCCCTTCAATTTATACAACCAGCCCCGGTGTAAACCAGGGAAAGACTGGTGTGCAGTCAAGCGTTGTAAGCGGCTCTCCTTTTGATGGCAACACGAGGGGAGGAGCTTCGGCAGTACAGACATCCACAACTTCCGGCGGACAGTTCCGTTCAGGAGCCAGCTTAATCCGGTCTTGGTTTTACCGGCAAAGACTCCCTTTGGCTTTGCCACAGCCTGACGGATCAAACCCGCCCGACCACTCCCCTGCGCGTACCGGGTTTGTTTGAGCTGAGGGCTCGCCTGCCGTTGCTTTATCAACCGGCCTGACGGTCTTGGGACAACCCGGGATTATCCGACACATTTCAACGTGTCATCCCTTGCCCGGGTGATACACTCCCGGCCCGCACCGACACAGTTCGGGCCCGGCACCGATGATCCCGAGCCCGTTTTGTACCGAGACGGCTCATAGATTGCCGGATTCAATTTTTCCGCACAGCAAATCAACCTGCTTTCTCAGGGAAACATCTCCACGCATGTTTTTTTCAACCGCATTGATGGAATGAAGCGCAGTGGCATGATACCGATTAAAGCTGCGTCCTATGGCCTGAAGAGGC
>ENA-ORCT01000718-ORCT01000718.1-marine-metagenome-genome-assembly--contig:-NODE-718-length-14859-cov-3.023677_pt1 | contig 14859 bp, 14 predicted proteins | sample MGYA00248632_ERZ508511 | MGnify/ENA primary metagenome ERZ508511 (study PRJEB26182, sample SAMN06268839) | marine metagenome | isolation source: Tt an P1-techrep anaerobic enrichment on pine from sediment...
GAAGTTATTTCTTCCATTCTCACAGCGGTTTCTACAACTATTGTCAGTTTTATTCCGGTGTTTACAATGCAGGCGGCTGAGGGAAAATTGTTCGGTCCGCTGGCTTTCACGAAAACCTTCGCGCTGATTGCCGCCCTGATTGTTTCGCTTTTCATCCTGCCGGCCCTGGCTCATTGGTTTTTTGGCGCACGGATTAAAAGTGAGCGAATTCGAAAATGGGTGAACATCGCTTTGGTTCCCCTTGGGATTATTTTTCTGATACTTGGACAAATCTGGGGAGGACTGATGTTGCTCGCTTTCGGGTTGGTTGGATTGATAAAAATGTTTGGAATTCCTGAAAGGTTAGCCGACAGTGAGGGCGAGCAGATTTCATCAGCTAAGCAAAGAATGCGTAAACTCGCGTACTGGCTATTGGATCACGCCGAAATCGTGCTGGTTGTTTTGGGCGTGATATGGTTGCTGGCGAGGTACTGGTTGCCTTTGGGGCCGGCAAAAAGCGTAATGCTTAATGTGGTGTTTGTGGCCATCATGGTGATCTTCATTTTGGGGGCCTTCTCGTTGCTCGAGTATTTCTATAAACCCATTCTTCGCTGGTGTCTGGATCACAAAGTGAGCTTTTTACTGATTCCATCATTTTTAATTCTTTTTGGGGCTACTGTCTGGATGGGATTTAGCACAATCTTTGGCTTTGCGGCAAAGGGTTTCGATGTGGCAGGCTGGAATGTTCGAACCACAAAAGTCTGGTCATCGCTGGCTCATGCCTTTCCGGGCATGGGGAAAGAGTTTATGCCCTCGCTTGACGAAGGCAGCTTCCTGCTGATGCCAACCTCCATGCCACATTCAGGCGTGGAATACAATCGTGAGGTCCTTGGGCAGCTGGATATGCTGATCTCCGCTATTCCGGAAGTTGAATTAACTGTAGGTAAGCTCGGGCGGGTGCAGTCCGCATTAGACCCGGCTCCCATTTCAATGTATGAAAACGTGATTAATTACCGGCCTGAATATTTGCTGAATGACCGCGGGCACCGCATGCGGTTTAAAGTTGATCGGGACGATCGCTTCATTTTGAGCAGTGGCGACACCATGACGAATGAAGAAGCCTTGGCCCGCGGCGTGACCAGAGAGGATCTGGTGCCGGATGAGTGGGGAAATTATTTTCGCAACTGGCGGCCCCATATCCAATCGCCCGACGATATTTGGGAAGAGATTGTCAAAGTGGCTAAAATTCCGGGAGTAACCTCGGCGCCCAAGCTACAGCCCATTGAAACCCGTCTGGTCATGTTACAGACCGGTATGCGGGCCCCCATGGGAATCAAAGTTTATGGGCCCGACCTGAACACGATTGAGGATTTTGGAATGAAACTGGAAGGCATTCTCAAAGAGGTTCCTTCGGTGAAGGCTGAAGCAGTTTTTGCTGACCGGATTGTGGGCAAACCTTACCTGCATCTCAACATCGACAGGGAAGAAATTTCGCGCTATGGGCTGAATATTGAAGATGTGCAGCAAGCCATCGAAACAGCGATTGGTGGTATGAAAATTACCTCGACTGTGGAAGGGCGCGAGCGATTTCCGGTGAGGGTGCGCTATCCGCGCGAGCTGCGTGATGATCCCGAATCACTGGGGAAAATACTGATACCAACGCCAACCGGCGCACAAATTCCAATCAGCCAGTTGGTTGATTTTGAATACCAGCGCGGACCGCAGGCCATTAAAAGCGAGGATACCTTCCTGGTCGGCTATGTTCTATTTGACAAGCGCGATGGCTATTCCGAAGTAGGTGTAGTCAACGATGCACAGCAAGCCATTCAAGCCCGCATTGACGCGGGTGATTTAACCGTGCCGGCAGGGGTCAGCTACAAGTTTTCAGGTAGTTACGAAAACCAGGTACGGGCCGAAAAACGGCTGTCCATCATCGTTCCTGTGGTGTTGATGATTGTTTTCCTGATTCTTTACTTTCAGTTTAAGTCAGTCACCACCTCGCTGATGGTTTTCACCGGAATTGCCATGGCTTTTGCCGGCGGATTTATGATGCTTTGGCTCTACGGGCAGGGCTGGTTTGTCGATTTCTCCTTCTTCGGAACCAATATGCGCGATCTGTTTCAAATGCATACAGTGAACCTGAGTGTGGCGGTATGGGTCGGTTTTATCGCCTTGTTTGGAATTGCCACCGACGATGGCGTGCTGATGGCGACTTACCTCGACCAGAGTTTTGAACGAAACAAGACAGACAATTTGAGAGGCATTCGCGCTGCGGTGGTGGAAGCCGGGTACCGACGAATCAAGCCTGCGGTAATGACCTCGGCAACAACCATTATTGCGTTGCTTCCGATTCTGACCTCAACGGGACGAGGGGCGGATATTATGATTCCGATGGCCATTCCGGCCTTTGGCGGGATGATTTTTGCGGCCGTCACCTATTTTATTGTGCCGGTTTTGTACAGTATGCGCGAAGAGCGAAAACTTAAAAAGTTAGTATCATGAAAACCATAATCAATCTATTTATTTTTTTGATTTTCGGAGGTGCAATTGGTTCGGCACAATCTCTTCCCGATTACCAGCGAATCGCTTCTGAAAACAATCCCGGATTGAAGGCCAAATACAAGGAGTTTGAAGCGGCTATGCAAAAAGTCCCCCAGGTAGGCAGTTTGCCCGATCCTTCCTTTTCATTCGGCTACTTTGTTTCGCCGGTTGAAACACGGGTCGGGGCACAACGGGCGAAGTTCTCGCTCACACAAATGTTTCCCTGGTTTGGCACATTGGAAGCGCAACGCGATGCTGCGGCTTTAATGGCAGAAGCAAAATACCAATCGTTTCTCGATGCACGCAACCAATTACATTACCAGGTTGCGGCGGCCTACTACCCGCTGTACGAACTCAGCCGATGGAAACAGATTGAGCAAGAGAATATCAACATTCTCCAATCCTATAAAACAATTGCCAATTCGAAGTTCAAAAGTGGCGCTGCTCCCATGGTGGATGTGCTGCGGGTAGACCTCATGCTGAAAGATGCCGAAACCAATCTGAGCATTTTGAATCAGAAGGAAAAACCTTTACGTGCCAGCTTCAACCAACTGCTCAACAGGGAGGAAAGCGAGACGGTCCTCATCCGGGACTCGTTGGAGATCGACGTTTTGGCACCTGATTTCCGAAGAGATTCGCTGCTGACCAACAACCCGGTGCTGGATGCGCTGGACCTGAAGATACAGGCCAGTGAAGCCAGTGAACTGGTTGCTCAAAAACAGGGAATGCCAAAGCTGGGCGTTGGACTGGACTATGCGCTTGTGGCCGAACGCAGCGATATGAGCCTGGCCGATAATGGTAAGGATATTCTTATGCCGATGGTTTCGGTGAGTATTCCTATTTTCAGGAGTAAATACAAGGCAGCGGTAAAAGAAGCGCGCTTGATGCAGGACAGCTACACACTGCAACGCGAAGAATTGGTCAACTCGCTTAGCTCGGGTTACGAAACTGTTTGGTTCCAGTTGCAACAACAATCTGATCTGATTGAGTTGTATGACAACCAGCTGGTAACTACTCAGCAATCGCTTAACCTGTTGTTTAGCGCCTATGGCAACTCCGGAAAAGAATTCGAAGAGGTATTGCGCATGCAGCAACAACTGTTGAAATACGAAAAAATGAAGGCGACCGCGGAAGCTCAATACCAAATCGCGCTGGCCAAACTCCATTACATCACTGCAAAAACTGAATAAAAATGAAGACAACAAATAAAAAAACAATCATAATAATGGCTGCAACACTGTTGGCAGGCGTATTGCTCGGCTGGTTGCTCTTTGGAGGTTCTACCGGTGACGCAGAACATGAGGGGCACGATCATGAAACAGAAATGTCCGCTGAATCGGAAATCTGGACCTGCTCGATGCACCCGCAAATCCGTCAGAATGAGCCAGGCGATTGTCCCATTTGCGGAATGGATCTGATTCCACTGGAAAGTGAAGAGGAAGGCGAGCAGGATCCTATGGCCATCCGCATGTCAGCAACGGCCATGCAACTGGCTAATGTCCGCACGGCAGTGGTGGGCACGCTCGATCCTGTCAAGTCAATCCGGCTGAACGGTAAGGTGCAGGCCGACGAGCGGCTGGTTTTTTCCCAGTCGTCACACATCCCCGGGCGGGTTGAAAAGTTGATGGTCAATTTTACCGGCGAGTTTGTCCAAAAGGGACAGGCTGTGGCTGCCATCTATTCACCGGAGCTGGTCACAGCTCAGGAAGAATTGTTTGAAGCGCAAAAGATTAAGGAAACACAGCCTCAGCTGTTCCGTGCAGCCAAAGAGAAACTGAAAAACTGGAAGCTGTCGGACAGCCAGATTGAAGCCTTGCTGACATCGGGAACTTCAGAAGAGGAGTTTGAGGTTTTCGCCGAGGGCTCTGGTTACGTGACGCAAAAGAAGGTAAATCTGGGTGATTACATTAGACGTGGCGAGGCGATTTACGAAATTGCTGACCTCTCACGGGTGTGGGTTCTTTTTGATGTGTACGAATCCGACCTGGCATGGATCAAACAGGGCGACCGAGTGAACTTTACCGTCGCTTCATTGCCCGGCGAGACGTTTCAAGGAACCATCTCCTGGCTCGATCCGGTGATTGACCCCAAAACACGGGTGGCCAAAGCCCGGGTGGAGTTCAGCAACACAGGCATGAAACTGAAGCCCGAAATGTTTGCTTCGGGAACCGTTCAGGCTAAATTGACAGCCGAACCGGGTGCGGTGGTGGTACCAAAAACAGCTGTAATGTGGACCGGCGAGCGCTCGCTGGTTTATGTGAAGACAACGACGGACCAGAGCGTAAACTTTCTAATGCGCGAAGTAACACTGGGGCCTTCGCTGGGCGAGAGCTTCATCATCAGGAGCGGACTGGAACAGGGTGAAGAAATCGCGGTGAACGGAACGTTCAGCATTGATGCCGCGGCACAGCTAGCCGGCAAGCCAAGCATGATGAGCCCCGAGGGCGGATCTGTCATGACCGGGCACAACCACGGGGGAACGGAGATGGGAACAGAAACGGCCGCTGAAAAAGACAGCCCCGTTGAGTCTGTCGAAACCGATCCTGCTTTTAAGCAGCAACTGACGAATGTCTATGAGAAATACCTTGTCATGAAGGACGCATTTGTTGCCTCTGAAGCCCACGAGGTGATGGTTGCTGCTCAGGATATCGAAAAATCATTGAACAAGGTTGATATGGGCTTGCTCAAAGGCGATGCGCACACGGCCTGGATGGACCAGTTGAAAACGCTTGAAAGCACAATCGCCGCGATTAGCAAATCGATGGACCTGGAAAAGCAACGAGCCGAGTTCGCAAAATACAATTTGGCCTTTTACAAAAGCCTGAAAATGTTCGGCTTGAAAGACAAAACAACCTACTATCAATATTGTCCCATGGCTAACCGAGATAAAGGGGCCTATTGGTTTAGTGAAACCGATGAAATCCGTAATCCCTATTTCGGGGACGAAATGTTAGGATGTGGAGAAACCAGGGAAACCCTTGAATAAAGAAAGCAGGAAGAATTGGTAGCTGTGTTTAGCGCCCAATTCTTCCGCCTTACGTATAACCAACAAAAAGCACTGTCATGGAAGATTTTATTCAAAAACATCAATTGCGGATAGCAAAACCGTTATCCGACGATTTGAAAAAGGCATGCCAGGCTTTAATTGATTCCACAAACGGAATCCAAACAATTTCGTTTTCTGAGAACCGAATTACAGTCGGGTACAATCCTTATCAAATCACCGAATCGAACCTGGAGAAATTAATCTCCGATCTGGGAATTACAATTACGGTCGCTCCTGAAAAAACAGGATTTCTGAAGCGCTGGCTGAAAAATCTGGCCAAAAGTAACAAGGAAAACCTTGGCGGCGGGCGACTGGATTGCTGCAATCTGAACGATGATTGAAATTAGAGACACAATTGAATGTAAATTAGTTAATAACAAGAAATTACATAATCATTTCAAGGAATTGTGTAACACAAAAAATAACATGATCTGTTAACTTTATGGAACGAAGAACAAGCTAAAGCCAACAACGAGTTGGATAAAAGTTATCCTTCGAAAAAATTGAATTTAACCAGAAAGGAGGAAGCCATGTTACTAAAAACAATTATTGTATCAATCATTTTGGTCGCTATCATCATGTTAGCGTTGGGAGTGAAGATGCTCTTTGATAAGAATGCCGAATTCACGGTACATTCATGCGGACTTGAAGATGGTGAAAGTTTAAATGACAATGGCGCTTGTTCCAAGTGCCAGTTAAAAGACCTGGCTGATTGTCCCGAAGAAAAGGGAAATGACAGAAACAAATTCAACAAAAGACCAAAAACTGAATAAAATGAAACTAATTAAAGCATATATCCGGCACCGCAAAGCGGAAGAAGTATACCACACCTTAAAAAGCGAAGGCTATTGTTGCATGACTTTCGTGGAGTGTGAAGGAACCGGTCAGTATTCCGATCATGAAAAAGAACACATCAGCGACAAGTATCCGTTTGCCGACGCATACCGGGTCATCAAGCTGGAAATTTTGATTTCGGAAGAACACGTAACGCCAGTGGTGGAACTCATCCGAAAAAGCGGAAGGACCGGATATCGGGGAGACGGAATGATCATCGTATCACCGGTAGAAGAAGTGTACAAAGTCAGAACCGACGACAACGGTATCCTGGCAGTTTAGATCTAAAGTATCAGCTCATGGATATTTACATCAAAAACATGGTCTGCAGCCGCTGTGTTATGGCGGTTTCGGAAATCTTCAGGGAAGCCGGCTTTCCCAATGCAAACGTGCGACTTGGAAAAGTATCGGTTGACGGTGCTGTTGACCAGGAAAAGCTTAACTTACTCAACAACAAGCTCAATGCTGTCGGTTTTGAAATCATCAACGACGGCAAAAGCCGGTTAATTGAACAGATTAAGAAGCTAACGATTGACTTTGTGTACAATAAGACGAAGGAAGAACTGCATGTGAATTTCTCGGATTTTCTATCGGACAAGCTAAATCTTGATTACAATTACCTGAGCACGCTGTTCTCTTCGGTTGAAGGAACTACCATTGAAAAACACCTGATCCACCTGAAAATTGAACGGGTAAAAGAACTGTTGGTTTATGACGAAAAAACACTCTCTGAAATCGCCTACGAGATGGGCTACAGCAGCGTAGCCCATTTATCAGGACAATTCAAGAAAGTAACCGGATTTACGCCATCCTATTTCCGGAAACTGGGCGAACAAAAGCGAAAATCAATCGACACAGTTTAAAACCTTAAAATGATGTAAATGAATTTGAAAATTGTGTAACACGCTCGGGCTGTTCGTAGCGTAACTTTGAAGTACAATTTAAATCAAGCAATTATGAAAACACTGAAAGAAATATTCAAAGGATTTGGACAACCAAATGAGATGAGAGAAACAGCTCCCTGCTGTGGTGGCAGCGGACACGCTCATCATCACCAGGCAGAACAAAGCGGCCACGCGAAAACAAGCTACCAGTGCCCGATGAAATGTGAAGGAGATAAAACCTACGACGAACCCGGCAATTGCCCGATTTGTAATATGCATCTGGCCCCGGTGAAAGAATGAAACAACCGGCATCCATCGTTTTCTTATACCATGGATACCCTTATACAAAATTTAATTTGAAGGAATTTAAAAATCGAAATGTCATGAAAATGTACCTGTTAACAACACTAATGGTTTTAATACTGTCAATAGGCAGTTTTGCACAAAACGAACCGGTTGACAAAATATTGAAAAACCAGGAAAGCAAGACGGAACTGTTCAATGCCATTCAGAACGATCATCAGTTAATGATTGAATTCATGCAAAATATGCATGGAAACGAGCATGCCATGATGATGTGGAAAAATGACCAGATGATGGGAAAAGATAAAGAAATGAACCAGCATCAAATGATGGGAGAAGGCCACATGATGGGCACGGGCAGCAAACATCAGATGATGGATAAAAGCAACATGATGGAAATGATGCACAATAATCCGGAAATGATGCGAGTGATGATGAGCAACATGGTCGACGTGTGTGCCACCGACTCGGCGATGAGCCATAACATGATCAACCAAATGAGCCAACATCCGCAGATGATGAAGATGATGAAAAATCAAATGATGATGAAATCTCCAGGCAAGGAGATGAAAAGTAGTGGCCAACATCACATGAACTTGAATAAGGATAAGAGGAAATGACACGAGTGAAATGAATGTACCCCTGCCGACACAGGGAAGATCCGAATGGGTGTGAATAAGAACAAAAAAGAAAAATGTCATGCACGGATTTGATGGAATGAGTTGGGGAATGGGCTTCGGCTGGTTGATCGGACTGGTTGTTCTGATCATCCTGATCTGGCTGATCGTCAAAGTGGTCAACAGCCAAAATCCTTCAACTCAAAAACGAGAAAAATCAGCCTTGGATATATTGAAAGAAAGTTATGCCAAAGGTGAAATTAACAAAGAAGAATTTGAGGAACGTAAGAACGGTTTATTATAGCATTGTATAATAAAAGGGAAATGAGTCAATATAAAAAAAACAGCCTTTCTCTAACAGGAGCGGTATCTCTGGGCACGGGAGTGATGATCGGTGCCGGCATTTTTGCTTTGCTTGGGCAAGTAGCTGAACTCTCAGGCAATAAATTCCCTTTTGCTTTCCTTTTGGGTGCCATAATTGCCGGATTCAGTGCTTACTCTTACATTAAGTTATCCAATGCCAATCCATCTGCGGGCGGGATAGCCATGTATTTAAAGATGGCTTATGGCAAAGGAACATTTACTGCTTTTGCTGCGCTTTTAATGGCCTTTTCAATGATCATTAATGAGAGCCTTGTTGCCCGTACATTTGGGACATATACGATGCAACTTTTTAATGTTGAACAGACTAGTATTTGGATACCCATACTTGGAGTTGTACTGATTGTTGGAGCATTTCTTGTCAATATTTCCGGTAATGAGTTTATCGAAAAATCTTCGTTTACCATAGCCATCATAAAAATTGGTGGTATTATAATATTTGCCATTGCAGGGCTCTGGGTCGCTGGGGTCAATTTTGAAAAAATGGCGCCTTCAACAGTGCCTGATAAATCAACAGTTGATTTACTTGGTGCGTTAGCCTTATCCATTTTGGCTTATAAAGGCTTTACAACTATTACCAACAGTGGAAGTGAAATTGAAAAACCACATAAAAATGTGGGCCGGGCAATCATCATTTCACTGATTATTTGTGCTGTGGTTTATCTATTGGTAGCCTTTGCGGTTTCCTCAAACCTATCGATCACTGAGATTATTCAGGCCAGAGACTATGCTCTTGCAGAAGCTGCCAAACCTGCTTTTGGTAAGTATGGACTTTGGTTTACCATAGGGATTGCCATTTTCGCTACTATTTCAGGAATAATTGCCAGCATATTTGCCGTATCTCGAATGACTGCCATGCTCACTGATATGAAATTAATTCCACACAGCCACTTGGGGATGTCTGGTGCCATTCAAAAGCACATGCTGGTTTATGTTGCAGTTCTTGCTATTATTCTAACTGCATTTTTTGACCTGAGCAGGATTGCATCATTGGGTGCAATTCTATATCTGGTTATGGACATCGGCATTCACTGGGGAGTGTTTAGATACCTTAGAAAAGACATCAATGCTAATACATTTATTGTTGTGTTAGCTATTGTTCTGGATGCCATCGTTTTAATGTCCTTTTTATGGATAAAAGTTACTTCTGATATTATGATTGTTATAGTTGCAATTGCCTTGATGTCCCTGATTTATACCGGAGAAAAATGGTTCTTAACCCGAACCAGTAATTTATCGGAAACTCAAAATAGATAAACCATGGAAAATAGTTCTGTTCACAAAAACCATAAAATTCACTCTCACGAATCGGCAAACCAGGACAAATATTACTGCCCCATGCATTGCGAGGGGGATAAAACCTACGACAAACCGGGTGATTGTCCGGTTTGCGGAATGCATTTGGTTCCTGTAAACGGCGACACTAAAGGACAACATAAACACGACCATACACACCATGGCCACAAGCACAGTCAAGCTCAGCAGCACAAAAGTGACCAACAGCGAGACAGCCAGGGGCAATATTATTGCCCGATGCGTTGCGAAGGGGATAAAACCTATGACGAGCTTGGTGACTGCCCGGTTTGCGGCATGCATCTGCAGAAAGAGGAAACAAAACCTACGGGCAAAAAAACAACATACACCTGCCCGATGCACCCGGAAGTAAAACAGGACCATCCGGGCAGGTGCCCAAAGTGCGGCATGGACCTAGTTCCTGAAAAAGCAGAGGAAACCAGCGAAGAAGAAAAAGTTTATCGCCAAATGGCTAAAAAGTTTTGGCTGGCGCTGGCACTGAGTCTTCCGGTATTTATTATTGCCATGTCTGATATGATCAGCTTCCTGCACCTAAAAGATCTGGCGTCCAAAAAAGTATGGAACTGGATCGAATTTGCATTGGCAACGCCGGTGGTGTTTTATTCCGGCTGGAGCTTTTTCAAACGGGGATACAGCTCGATCGTCAGACGGTCGCCAAATATGTGGACGCTGATTTCCATCGGTGTTGGTGCAGCCTACTTGTTCAGTGTGCTGGCCATGCTGGTTCCGGGGCTTTTCCCGGCACAGTTCAAGGATGCGCAAGGCAACGTTCATGTTTATTTTGAAGCCGCCGCAGTTATCCTTACGCTCGTTTTACTTGGACAAGTGCTCGAACTTCGGGCGCACAGCAAAACCAACTCGGCCATCAAAGCCCTGTTGCAGCTGGCGCCTCCCGTTGCCCGGGTCATTCGGAACGCCGAAGAAGAAGAAATACCGTTGGAAGAGGTTGTCGTAGGTGACTTGCTGAAAGTAAAACCGGGAGAAAAAGTTCCGGTGGACGGCAAAATTACCCAGGGCAATGCCGTCATTGATGAAAGTATGATCACCGGAGAACCGATCCCGGCCGAAAAATCAACCGAGGATTCGGTAACCGGCGGAACCATCAACGGCAACACTGCCTTCACGATGGAAGCCGAGAAAGTTGGTTCCGATACCCTCCTCTCCCAAATTATTGAAATGGTAAATGAGGCTGGCCGATCTCGCGCTCCGATCCAAAAATTGGCCGATGTCGTGGCTAAATATTTCGTACAGATTGTCATCGCCATTGCTCTGATCACTTTTGCCGTGTGGGCAATCTGGGGTCCTGACCCGGCTTATGTGTACGCCTTTGTCAACGCGGTGGCCGTACTGATTATCGCCTGCCCCTGTGCACTGGGACTGGCGACTCCCATGTCGATTATGGTGGGAACCGGGCGCGGCGCCCAGTCAGGTGTTCTGGTTAAAGACGCGCGGGCCATTGAAGAAATGAACAAAGTCGATACCCTGATCATTGATAAAACAGGGACCATCACCGAGGGAAAACCTTCGCTGAAGGGTTTCCAATCGTTTGGCAAGATGACCGATGAAGAAATTCTTGAATTGGCCGCTTCGATCGATGCAAACAGTGAACATCCCATTGCTACCGCCATCGTAAAAGGGGCAAAGGAGAAAGGAATCAAACTGAATCAAGCTGACCAATTCGAGGCGGTGACCGGCAAAGGCGTAACGGCTGTTGTTCAAAATAAAAAAACAGGACTGGGAAACCACCGCCTGCTGGAAGACTTTGGCGCCAAACTCGACGAAGACAAACAAAAGCTTGTAAAAGAATGGCAATCCACCGGTCAAACGGTGATGTACCTGTTGAGCGAAGACAAGGTAGAAGGTATTGTCAGCGTATCGGATAAAATTAAGGAGAGCTCGGCCAAAGCTGTAAAAGAACTGCAAAAGATGGGTGTGAAGGTGCATATGCTCACCGGCGATAACGAGTTTACCGCCAAAGCAGTTGCTGAAGAGCTCAAACTGGATGGTTACCAGGCGGATTGTCTGCCTGAGGACAAATACCAGCGGGTAAAGGAATTGCAGGAACAAGGTCACGTGGTAGCCATGGCCGGCGACGGCATTAACGACGCTCCGGCACTGGCGCAGGCCAACATTGGCATTGCCATGGGAACCGGCACCGACATTGCCATGCAAAGCGCCGAAATCACTCTGGTAAAAGGCGACCTCAACGGCATTGTCCGGGCCCGGGAACTAAGTCAAAAGGTCATGCGAAACATCAAACAAAATCTGTTTTTTGCCTTCGTGTACAATTCATTGGGAGTACCGGTTGCGGCCGGGATTCTATTCCCGCTCTTTGGCCTGTTACTCAGCCCAATGATTGCAGCTGCTGCCATGAGTTTCAGCTCTGTATCGGTTATCGCAAACGCTTTAAGACTGAAAAATCAATAGATAAATTTAACCTCTAAAAAAGTAGATAATGAAAACAAAAGTATTGAGTTTAGTAGCACTGTTCTTGTTGAGTACAGTAGTTGTTTTAGCAGGAAAAAAAACAGAAAAAATTCAAGTATCTGGAAACTGCGGTATGTGTGAAAAACGCATTGAAAAAACAGCCACTTCGCTGGATGGGGTTGAAACAGCTGCATGGAGTAAGGAAACAAGCGAGTTATCCGTTACTTATGATGATCAAAAAACAAGTGCGCTAAAAATACAGACTGCAATTGCGATGACCGGACATGATACCGGGCTTTTTAGTGCCAGTGATGCACGATATGCTGAACTGCCGGTGTGCTGTCAATATGAAAGGGATAGCAATAGAAAAACAAATAATCATGCTTCGCTCGAAGTTCCGGGACTAAGGAAAAAGACCGGTAAAACGACAGAATGTGTACACGATAAAAGCCCGGCGTTGGGGGCTTGCTGTGAGTAAGGAAGTGACCTTTAAAACTCTGTAACTGTGTGGGGCGTAAAAAAACTGATTAAGAAAACCGCCGGACTCAGTTTACACAGCTTACTGGAGCACTTTTATATCGGCAAGATTATTGAGAGAGTATAAGTGTGGAATGAGCTCGTGAGTTTATTTTCCCTTTAAAATTGAAAACATTTGACTATAAAAAGAGCCTCTCATGGGACTCGAACCCACGACCTGCTCATTACGAATGAGCTGCTCTACCAACTGAGCTAAAGAGGCAAATGAGCGAGGTAAAATTAGTTTTTTATTTGATGAATTAATAGAAGTAATAACCATTAAAATTGAGAGTAAATGAAAACAAGAGTAATGATGCTGGCCATCCTGATCATGATGGGTGCCGGAAGCGTTTTAGCGAAAAGCAAAACCGAAAAGTTTAAAGTGTCCGGAAACTGTGGCATGTGCGAAAAGCGCATCGAAAAAGCAGCGTTATCGGTTGAGGGCGTAAGCACGGCCGACTGGGACAAAAAAACGAAGATGATTCAAGTAATGTTCGACGATAGTGAAACCAACGTTGACCAGGTACAAATGGCCATTGCCAAAGTGGGGCACGATACGCCCAAGCACAAGGCCAGTGACGAAGTGTATAGCGAATTGCCCGGCTGCTGCCAGTACGACCGCTCGGCAAAAGCCGAAAAAGCGCATGATCACGATCACGACCATGATCACGGTCACCAACATTAATTGTAAATAATTCCTGAATTTGAAAGGGATGCTCAAATGGCTTGGGCATCCCTTTTTTTTAGCCAAAATTTTCGGTCGGGACTTAGTATCCGGTTGTTTTTTTTAATCGCTACATGGACTTACCAGCCCGGCTCTTTTTCGAAGAGTAGGGTTTTCAAAACTTGCATAGGAGTGAATGAAACCTGGTAGGGTTTAATATTCATCGCCCTCAAAGAATTTGGGGGTTGAAAAGGGGACTAGCCCGGCTCAACCCAGGATGGGTTGAACTCTTTGGAAGTACCTGTTGAAATTAAATTCAACCCACTTTCGGGCTTTTTGTGATGGTTACCCGCCGGACCCCCGAGCTTCGCACGGGGTGATGAACATTTCACTCTTTCGGAGTTCTACTGATGAGCCGATGAGGAAGACAATCCGTAGGTCTTTCATGTTCATCTCCCCATCAGGGAATAAACCAAGCCAATTACCGGGTGGAGGCGTTCGTTCGGCCCGGTAATCACAGGAATCGCCGCGTGTAAGACTGCCGGTCGTGATTGAATAAGAGAAATCGCCTCGGGACCGGTCAAACAAGCTGGTTAAATTCGAAATTTGGCCGATGGGAAGGATAATTCGGGTGGTTGAATTCGAGAAATTGCCGATGGGAACGGCTCTTTTGCCAATGGAATTGAAAAAGTGGCCTGATGAATGGGTGCGTCGGGCCTGTTGGATCGAAAAATTGGCCTCGGGGACGATCAATTGAGCCGATTGAGATAAAAAAAAGGCTCCGGGGAGTGTCATACCTGCTCGGGGCCGCTAAAATCAAGGGTTTTGAATCATCAGGTTATAATTACCTTTCCAAGTTTTTTCTTCGGAGCAGTGTTTTGGCGTAGTCGCGGGCCAGTTTGTCGCCATAATCTTCATAAGCCCGCTGCGCCCATTCCAAGGCCCGCTCGGTATCCCCAAGCACCTCGTGTGCCACCGCAATGTTCAAAGATGCCTGACCCGCCAGTTGGCTCCCCGGGTTGTTGGCTAGCGGCGCCCAGGCCTCAATGGCGCCTTCCCAGTTAGCGACTTCCGAACGCCGCCATCCGGTGTTGAACTGGTATTTGTCCCGACCTTTTCCCTTTTTGTACAGCTCCCGGCGCACGCGGTAGTAGCTGGGCAAAAAACGTTGAACATACTCGCGTCCGGCGGCATAAGCCGTTTCGGACAAAGCTTGAAAAGGGGGAATCGGCGACAGGAGATTAAAAGTGAGGTAGTGCGATTGCTGAAACTGATCGGCAATAGTTTTTGTTCGTGGATCGTATAAGCGCCAGTAGCAGCGCACATCCACCCGGGCTTGCCGCGGAACCCTAA
>ENA-ORCT01000721-ORCT01000721.1-marine-metagenome-genome-assembly--contig:-NODE-721-length-14832-cov-3.521044_pt1 | contig 14832 bp, 11 predicted proteins | sample MGYA00248632_ERZ508511 | MGnify/ENA primary metagenome ERZ508511 (study PRJEB26182, sample SAMN06268839) | marine metagenome | isolation source: Tt an P1-techrep anaerobic enrichment on pine from sediment...
CAAAGAAGCGCCCGGTCATGGCCGATGCGGACAGCCGCACCGCAGGCCGCGTGGTCTCGGTCGAGATCACTTCTGACCCGAGCGTGTCACACCGCATCCTGTTCGACCCCGGCCACGGGCTGGAGGAGCGGCTGATCCGCGAGCAGTTCGTCTAGGGGGGCTGGGAAAGCCTGCTCCAGGCGGAAGGCGTTCTACTCCGCCGGGGCAATCAGGGCGGCTGCATCTATCACGCGAAATCGCGCGGCCGGGTATTTTCAGTGTCCTCCGGGAAACGGCTATTTCCGACCTTCCCCGTTAAAGAGAAACCGCGTGGTTCGGGGTCTTGAGATGAATTCGTGACACAGCAAGGACAGGGCCAGGGTCAGCACAATGTTCAGCGTGTACGTGGCATAGATATTCAGGTCCGAGGCCACCAGGAAATACCCCATTGCGACACAGATCGGGTAATGCGTGAGGTAGATCGTAAACGACGCTTCCTTGAAATGCCGGACATAGCCGCTGTGTTTGGTCCATTTGGCCGCTCCGAACGAGAGCAGTGAAAAACAGACCAAGGGGGCTGCGATCCCCCCGCTGACGTAGCCCAGGAGTTTCCACGAATTTCCGGAATGCCCAAAAGCAAATGCATAAATGGACAGTGCCGCCGCGGCCAAGGCCAGAACGATCTTGTCCTGGTGGAAGGCCATGATGCGCTGGTCATACATCAACAAGCCGATGACGTAGAAGGGCAGCATTTTCAGAAGGGATTCCAGCTCCAGGGCCTCGGCCGCCTGGAAGACCACAGAGGGCGAGTCCTGAAAAAGAAAGAATATCCCGGCCGCCGCGATGCGGATGGGAATGAGCACCCCGACAAAGATGATGGCCATCCGCCATCCGAGGGAACCGTCGCTGTTGCCAAGACGTCCAGCCACCCATGCCCGGGATTTCGGCAGCCAGGGGCCCAGGAAGAACGTCAGCACTGACATTTCCATGAGGACGATGAGGAACCACAGGTGACCGATCCAGTGGTTGCCGGTGTGGGTCAACAAGAAGGCAATCTCGCTGCCCAGACCCGTCGTGCCGCTTAGTGATGCCCGTTGATCCGCCATGACAAGCATCACGACAGGGCTCAAGATCAGGGCCGACGTGCAAAACGGAATCATCAGTCGCACGACCCGGCGCTTCAGCCACGCTGTCCGGTCGCTTCGGTCCAGAACAAGTGCGCTGAGAATTCCGGCCATGACGAAGAACGTTGGCATACGAAACGAGGTTAACAGGCCTGTCAGCAACGTTATGGGCAGGCTCTTTTCCGCAGAGGAAATGAACCAGCCGGGCCCCATGGAGTACATCAGCCCGACATGGAACGGGATGCCCAGCACCATCGCGATCGCCCGTATGGTATCGATATGGTAGAGATAAGAACGTTGGATTGGAGAAACCCTTTCAAACAACTTTTACTAATTAACAATTTGTCCAAACCTAATCTACCTTCTGGCAGGGCGGCCCGGTTCCCAAGTGTCTGTGCCATCAGCATTTCGGGCCGCTGAGCCGCCCCCCCCCGCGCCTAGCCCCGGTTCCACGCTTCGCGCTTGCGGTAGAGGGTGGAGGGCGAGACATCCAACTCCCGGGCGGCCTTGGGGACCGAGCCGCCGTGCCGGGCGATGCTCTCCTCGATCACCAGCCGCTCGATCTCGGCCAGGGTCCGGCCGATCAGCGCGTCCAGCTCGCCAGCCGCGGCCTGCGGCGCGATGGCTGCGGGCGGGACTGGGGCGATGCCCTGTTGCGGCTGGAAGTCCTGCGACAGCATCTGCCGGGTGACCAGCGGCCCTTCGTTGAGAACCACCGCGTGGCGCATCACGTTCAAGAGCTGGCGCACATTTCCGGGCCAGTCATGGGCGCGGAACAGCACCTTGACCTCTTCCGACAGCCCGGTGAAGGCGCGCCCCTCTTCGCCGGCGAAGCGCGAGAGCGCGTCCTCGGCGATCTGGATCACGTCCTCGCCGCGCTCGCGCAGGGGCGGCAGGTGGATGGGCACCACGTGCAGACGGTAATACAGGTCCTCGCGGAAGCGGCCCTTGCGGATTTCCTCCAGCGGGTCGCGGTTGGTGGCGCAGACGATGCGGACATTCACCTTGCGCGGCTGCGGCGCGCCCACCGGCTGGATGGTCGAGGTCTGCAGGAAGCGCAGAAGCTTGGTCTGCAGGTTGAGGTCCATCTCGCAGATTTCATCCAGGAACAGCGTGCCGCCATCGGCCACCGCCGCCGCGCCGGGCTTGTCGGCGATGGCCCCGGTGAAGGAGCCCTTGAGATGGCCGAACACCTCGGATTCCAGCAGGTCCGAGGGGATGGCGCCGCAATTGAGCGGCACGAAGGGGCCGTTGGCCCGCGGCGAGGCGTTATGCACCGCCTGGGCGCAGAGCTCCTTGCCGGTGCCGCTTTCGCCCAGGATGAAGACCGAGGCCATGGATCGGCCCACCGAACGGATACGCTCATAGACCTGCGTCATCGCGGGCGAACTGCCGATGAAGCCGTCCAGAGGGCCGGTCGGGGTGCCTCCGGCGCGGTGGGCGTTGTCGCCGAGCGCGGTCTCGACCGCGTGCAGCAGGCGCTGCTCGGCGAAGGGCTTGAGCAGGAATTCATAGGCCCCGCCGCGCATCGCCTCGACCGCGCGGTTGATCGAGCCGTTGGCGGTGATCACGATCACATGGGCCTCGGGGGCGATCTCGAGCAGGTCGCGCATCAGTTCCAGCCCGCTGCGGTCGGGCAGCATCAGGTCGAGCAGCACCACCTGCGGGCGCAGCTCCCGGAACCGCGCCAGCCCCTCGGCGGCGGTGCCGGCCGAGACCACCTCGTGCCCGGCGCCGCGCAGAACCGCTTCGTAGACCAGTTGCAGCGAGGAGGTGTCCTCGATCAGCAGAACCGGGGTCATCGCGCCACCTCACCGAAACGGGTTGCATATTCGGCGTCCAGGATCTCCACGATCTGGCGCAGCCGTTCGAGCACCCGCGGCCCGATCGAGCGGGCCACGGCCATGTCCCCGGCATGGGCCGCGGTGTTGATCTCGCCGGCGCGGCCCTGCAGGCAGTTGGCCCCGATGGCGCCGGCCAGCGAGATCAGCACATGGGTCTGGGCCCGGATCAGGGCGGCGTCGCTGTCCTCCAGCCCGCGGATCAGCCCCTGCCGGACCGCCTCGAAATCCTGGCGCAGGTGGGTCAGCAGCTCCTGGGCGCTGTCGGCCCCGGCCAGCGCCAGCAGCCGGTCCAGGTGCAGCGCGTCGAAGGGCGGTTCGGCCAGCGGGTCGAGCCTGGGCGTGCCGGAGGGGCGCAAACGTTTCCGCATCACGCCGGCAATGGCCTGGCCGAGGGCCTCGAGGCTCATGATCGGCTTGGCGAGAATGCCGTCGGCACCGGCGTCGTATATCTCGGCCCGGTTGGCGCTGAGCACATAGGCGGTGACCGCCAGCACCGGCAGCCGCGCGGCGGCACCATCGCATCGGCGCAGGGCGCGGATCAGGTCCAGCCCCGAGAGCCGGGGCATCTCGATATCGATCAGCGCGAGGTTGAAGTGCTTGCCCGCCAGCAGCTCGAGCGCGGCCTGGCCGTCGGGGGCGACGTCGCATTCGGCGCCCAGGGTCTCCAGCATCTGCCGGATCAGCAACTGGTTGGTCTCGTTGTCCTCGGCCACCAGCACGCATTTGCCGGTGAGGTCGGGGAGGTCCTGCGCCATGTGGCCGCTCACGCCCGGTGCCCAGGCCGTGCGCGGCAGACGGAGGCAGACCCGTGCGCCGCCCTCGGGACGGTTGCCCACCTCCGTCTGGCCGTGGATATGGTCGGCCAGGTCATGGACGATGTGCAGGCCCAGTCCGCTGCCGGGTATGTCGTTGTCGGGCGCGCGGCCATGGCGTTCGAACAGCCGCGCCAGCGCCGCCTCGGAAAAGCCGGGCCCCTCATCCGCGACGCAGAAGCTCAGCGTCTCCTGCGCCTCCAGCGCCACCGCCAGGCAGACCTCGCCGCGGGCGGCATATTTGATCGCGTTGCCGATCAGGTTGGCCAGGATGCGCTCCAGCGCGCCACGGTCGACACCGATCACCCCGGGCAGGTCTTCGCCGCGGATCAGCCGGAAACTCATTCCCCGCTCGCGGGCATGCGCGGCCCAGCGGGCCTCCACCGCCTCCAGAAGCGGCGCCACGCGCAGCCCGGCCTCGCCGCCCAGCGCCGGCCCGGCCTCGCCGGTGACCAGCGCCAGCACCTCGTCGGAGAGCCGGGCGAGCTGTTCTGCCGCGCTGCGCACGCGGACAAGCTGCTGATCCGAGGCGGCGTCCAGCGGCGACAGGTCCGCCATGGACAGCCCGCCGAGGATGTCGGAGACCGCGTTGCGGATGTCATGGCCCAGCAATGCCGCACGCTCGCGCAGGGCGACGTCGTCGCCATCGGCCCCGGGCCCCTGCGGCCCCCTAGCCATGGCGCCGCGTCTCGCTCGTGGCAAAGCAGCGCTGCCGGGGGCTGTTTGCGCGTGTGAGTTGCATCATTTCACTCTTACCAATGGCAGGCCACGGCACCAACCTGTTCTTCGGGACAGGTTGGTGCATTTACGCTACGTCAACGATGGGGTCAACTTCAACGGAGAGGTCAACTTTGCCTGGGATAGCCCAGGGTCTTCAGGGCCTCGGCGATCTCGTCCAGGATCGCCGGATCGTCGATCGTGGCCGGCATCTTGAACTCTTCGCCATCGGCGATCTTGACCATGGTGCCGCGCAGGATCTTGCCCGAGCGCGTCTTGGGCAGGCGGTCCACCACGCAGGCCAGCTTGAACGCCGCCACGGGGCCGATCTGATCGCGCACCATCTGCACGCATTCCTTGACCACCTCGTCATGGGGGCGGTTGGTGCCCGCGTTGAGGCAGAGGAAGCCCAGCGGAAGCTGTCCCTTCAGATCGTCGCTGACACCGATCACCGCGCATTCGGCCACGTCGGGATGGGCGGCCAGAACCTCTTCCATCCCGCCGGTCGACAGCCGGTGACCCGCGACGTTGATGACGTCGTCGGTGCGCGCCATGATGTAGAGATAGCCGTCCTCGTCCTTGTAGCCGGCATCGCCCGTCTCGTAGTAGCCGGGGAAATGCTCCAGGTAGGACTTGCGGAAGCGCGCCTCGGCATTCCACAGCGTGGGCAGCGTGCCCGGGGGCAGCGGCAGCTTCACCGCGATGGCGCCCAGCTCGCCATCCTTCACCTCGTGGCCGCCCTCGTCGAGGATGCGCACGTCGTAGCCCGGCATCGGCACCGAGGGGCTGCCCAGTTTCACCGGCAGTTTCTCGATCCCGAGCGGGTTGGAGGCGATGGCCCAGCCGGTTTCGGTCTGCCACCAGTGGTCGATCACCGGCACGCCCAGCTGGTTCTGCGCCCAGGTGATGGTGTCGGGATCGGCGCGCTCGCCGGCCAGGAACACGGCCCTGAGGCCGGACATGTCGTAATTCCTGATGAACTCCCCCTTGGGATCCTCGCGCTTCACGGCGCGGAAGGCGGTGGGGGCGGTGAAGAAGCTCTTGACTTTGTGCTCGGCGATCACCCGCCAGAAGGTGCCGGCATCGGGCGTGCCCACCGGCTTGCCCTCGAAGACGATGGTGGTGTTGCCGTGGATCAGCGGCGCGTAGGTGATATAGCTGTGGCCCACCACCCAGCCCACGTCCGAGGCGGCCCAGAACACGTCGCCCGGATCGACATTGTAGATGTTCTTCATCGACCAGTTCAGCGCCACCAGATGGCCCGCCGTGGGGCGCACCACGCCCTTGGGCTGGCCGGTGGTGCCGGAGGTGTAGAGGATATAGGCGGGGTGGTTGCCCTCGACCGGCACGCATTCGGCGGGCTGCACGCCATACTGGAAGCCGTGCCAGTTGTAGTCGCGCCCTTCCTCCAGATGCGCGACCTCGTTCTCGCGCTGGAAGATGACGCAGAAATCGGGCTGGTGCGTTGATTGCTCCAGCGCGCCGTCGAGAAGCGGCTTGTAATGCACGATGCGGCCGGGCTCGATCCCGCAGCTCGCGGCGATGATGCATTTCGGCTTGGCGTCGTCGACGCGGACGGCGAGCTCATGCGCGGCGAAGCCTCCGAACACCACGGAATGCACAGCGCCCAGCCGGGCGCAGGCCAGCATCGCCTCCAGCGCCTCGGGGATCATCGGCATGTAGATGATGACCCGGTCGCCCTTTTCCACGCCCTTGGCGCGCAGCGCGCCCGCCAGCATGGCCACCCGGTTGCGCAGCTCGACATAGGTGATCCATTTCTTGGAATGGGTGACGGGGCTGTCATGGATGATGGCGACCTGGTCGCCGCGCCCGGCCTCGACATGGCGGTCGACGGCGTTCCAGCAGGTGTTGACCTTGCCATCCACGAACCACTCGTAGAGGGGGGCGTTGCCGTCGAACAGCGCCTTCGAGGGCTTCTGCACCCAGTCGATCGCCTGGGCGGCCCCCATCCAGAATGCCTCGGGGTCGGCTTTCCAGCTGTCGTAGACGTCCTTGTAGGCCATTGCATCCTCCTCCTGAGCGTTGAAAATTTGTTACGTATCGGGTGCCCTTGCCGCAAGAGTGTTACCGGCAACGGAGGCGGAGAACCGCGGAAAATTTGCAGTTTTGGCTCACTGGCCCCTGCAAATTTTTGCAAAGTCAAATCGCGTGCGAATATTGCAGAAATAAATCGCGGGATTTGCAAATCCGTCCGCGCGCCGGGCGGGCAGGATCACCCGCCCGGCGTGCGGGCCTCAATGTGGCGGCTGGAGGGATTCGGGGCAGGGCGCCGCCGCCGGGGTCAGCCGTAATGCGCCACCGGCGTGCCGGCCAGGGCGGACATGTTCAGCAACCCGCGCGTGGTGATCGAGGGGGTCACGATATGGGCGCGGTTGCCCATGCCCATCAGGATCGGACCGACCTCCAGCCCGCCGGCGCGCATCTTGAGGATGTTGCGCACGCCCGAGGCGGCGTCGGAATTGGCGAAGACCAGCACGTTCGCCGCGCCCTCCAGCCGCGAGCCGGGGAAGATGCGGTCGCGCAGGTCCGGGTCGAGCGCGGCGTCGACATGCATCTCGCCTTCGTATTCGAAATCGGGCTCGCGCGCCTCCAGCAGCTCCAGCGCGGCGCGCATGCGGCGGCCGGAATCGATATCCAGGTTGCCGAACTGCGAATGGCTGCACAGCGCGATCTTGGGCTCAAGGCCGAAGCGGCGCACATGGCGCGCGGCCCCGATCACGGTTTCCATGATCTGGTCGGGCGTGGGCTCGGGGTAGACATGGGTGTCGGCGATGAAGAGCGGCCCGTCCTCGAGGATCATCAGGCTGAGCGCGCCCACCGGGTGCAGCCCGCCCTCCGCCAGAACCTCGCGGACGTATTTCAGGTGCCACAGATACTGCCCGAAGGTGCCGCAGATCATGCTGTCGGCCTCGCCGCGATGCACCATGACGGCGGCGATCGCGGTGGTGTTGGTGCGCATGATCGCCTTGGCCAGGTCCGGCGTCACGCCGCGCCGCGCCATGATGCGGTGATAGGTCTCCCAGTAGTCGCGGTAGCGCGGGTCGCTTTCGGGGTTCACCACGGTGAAATCGATGTCCTGCTTGATGGAAAGCCCCGCACGGGCGCTGCGCGCCTCGATCACCTCGGGGCGGCCGACCAGGATCGGCACGTCGGTGGTTTCCTCGATCATCGCCTGGGCGGCGCGCAGCACGCGCTCGTCCTCGCCCTCGGCGAAGACGATCTTGCGTTCGACCTGGGCGGCGGCGGCGAAGACCGGCCGCATGATCAGCGCCGACTTGAAGACCGAGCCCTCAAGCCGCTCCTTGTAGGCCTTGAGGTCCTCCAGCGGGCGGGCGGCGACGCCGCTTTCCATGGCGGCCCTGGCGACCGAGGTCGCGACCACGCCGATCAGCCGCGGGTCGAAGGGCTTGGGGATCAGGTAGTCGGCGCCGAAGGTCAGCTGCTCGCCCTGGTAGGCGGCGGCGGCCTCGGCGCTGGTGGTGGCGCGGGCGAGCCGGGCGATGCCGTCGATGCAGGCCAGCTGCATCTCGTCATTGATCTCGGTCGCGCCCACGTCCAGCGCGCCGCGGAAGATGAAGGGGAAGCACAGGACGTTGTTGACCTGGTTGGGATAGTCCGACCGGCCGGTGGCGATGATCGCGTCGGGGGCCACGGCGCGGGCCTCCTCGGGCAGGATCTCGGGCGTGGGGTTGGCCAGCGCAAAGATGATCGGGCGCTTTGCCATCCTGGTGACCATCTCGGGCTTGAGCACCCGCGGGCCGGAGAGGCCGAGAAACAGGTCCGCCCCCTCGATCACCTGGTCGAGATCGCGCAGGTCGGTCTTCTGCGCGTATTCGGCCTTCTGCGGGTTCATCTCCTCTTCCCGGCCCTCGTAGACCAGGCCGTGGATGTCGCAGAGCCAGACGTTCTCGCGCTTCACGCCCAGCTTCAGCAGCATGTTCAGGCAGGCGATGCCCGCCGCGCCGCCGCCGGTGGAGACGACCTTGATTTCCTCGAATTTCTTGCCCGCCACATGCAGCGCGTTGGTGGCCGCGGCGCCGACCACGATGGCGGTGCCGTGCTGGTCGTCGTGGAAGACGGGGATGTTCATCCGCTCGCGGCAGATCTTTTCCACGATGAAGCAGTCGGGCGCCTTGATGTCCTCGAGGTTGATCGCGCCGAAGCTGGGCTCCATCGCGCAGACGATCTCGGCCAGTTTCTCGGGGTCGCTTTCGTTCAGTTCCAGGTCGAAGCAGTCGATATTGGCGAATTTCTTGAAGAGGACGGCCTTGCCCTCCATCACCGGCTTGGAGGCCAGCGCGCCGATATTGCCCAGCCCCAGCACCGCCGAGCCGTTGGAGACCACCGCCACAAGGTTGCCGCGGGCGGTATACTGGGCCGAGGTGGCGGGGTCGTCCCTGATCTCCAGGCAGGCCTCGGCCACGCCCGGGGAATAGGCCAGGCTCAGGTCGCGGCCGTTGGCCAGCGGCTTGGTGGCCCGGATCTCCAGCTTGCCGGGCTTTCGCTGGCGGTGATATTCCAGCGCCCGCTGGCGGAAGCTGTCAGACTTGGCTTCGCTCATCCTCTCCCCCCGTTGTCGGAAAATGGTTTAATGCTAAACTAAATCCCCATTGGCGGAGATACGCCCTTTCGCAGAGTCGCGCAACCACTTGTTTCCGCGGCGGCAGGCGGCATCGGCGGGCTTGCATCGGCGCGGCGCGCGCCGCAGATTGCGCAAAGGAGGGCTCTGCCATGACTTTGCTAGAGGCTGCGGCGCGGGTGCGCGAGAACGCCCATGCGCCTTATTCCGGGTTCAGGGTGGGGGCGGCGATCCGCACCGCGGACGGGGCCATCTATCTGGGATGCAACGTGGAAAACGCGGCCTACCCCGAGGGCACCTGCGCCGAGGCCGGCGCCATCGCCGCGATGTGCGCCGCCGGCGCGCGCGAGATCGCCGAGGTGGCGGTGATCGCGGACAGCCCGGTGCCGATCACCCCCTGCGGCGGCTGCCGGCAGAAACTGGCCGAGTTCGCGGGGCCTGACACGCCGGTCGTCATGGGCACCGTCGGCGGGGCCGAGACCCGCTCCACCCTGGGGGAGTTGCTGCCCGGCGCCTTCGGCCGCGACCATTTCGCGAAGGGGGGCTAGGCATGGATGCCCGCACCGTCATCGCCAAGCTGCGCGACGAGGCCCCGATCAGCGCCGAGGAGATCACCTGGTTCGCCAACGGCATCGCCTCGGGCGCGGTCAGCGACGCCCAGGCCGGGGCCTTCGCCATGGCGGTGCTGCTGAACGGTCTGACCACGGACGAGCGCGTGGCCCTGACCCGCGCCATGCGCGACAGCGGCCAGGTGCTGGACTGGGACCTGCCCGGCCCGGTGCTGGACAAGCATTCGACGGGCGGCATCGGCGATTGCGTCAGCCTTGCCCTGGCCCCCGCGCTCGCCGTCTGCGGCGCCTATGTGCCCATGATCTCGGGCCGCGGGCTCGGCCATACCGGCGGCACGCTGGACAAGCTGGAATCCATCCCCGGCTATGGCACGCAGGTCAGTGTCGAGCGGCTGAAGGAGATCACCGCTGACATCGGCTGCGCCATCGTGGGCGCCTCCGGCGATATCGCGCCGGCCGACAAGCGGCTCTACGCGATCCGCGACATCTCGGCCACGGTGGAAAGCGTGGACCTGATCACCGCCTCGATCCTTTCCAAGAAACTCGCCGCGGGGCTGGAGGGGCTGGTGCTGGACGTCAAGGTCGGTTCGGGCGCCTTCATGAAGGACATGGCGCAGGCCGAGGAACTGGCCGGGGCGCTGGTGGAGACCGCGCAGGGCGCGGGCTGCATGACCACGGCGCTGATCACCGACATGAGCCAGCCGCTGGTGCCCAGCGCGGGCAACGCGCTGGAGGTGATCACGGTGATGGAGACCCTGACCGGCTCGGATGTGGACCAGGCGCTGTGGGACCTGACCTGCGCGCTGGGCGGCGAGGCGCTGGCGCTGGGCGGGCTGGTTTCGGACGCCGGCGAGGGCGCGCGGCGCATCGGCGAGGCGCTGGACAGCGGCGCCGCCGCCGAACGTTTCGGCGAGATGGTGGCCGAACTGGGCGGCCCGGTCGATTTCGTCGACCGCTGGCGCGACCGGCTGCCGGCGGCGCCGGTGGTGCGCGTTGTGACCGCGGGCGAGGCCGGCATCGTCCAGGCCATCGACGGCTACCGGCTGGGCATGGCCGTGGTCGGCCTCGGCGGTGGGCGGCGCCAGCAGGGCGACAAGATCAACCCCTCGGTGGGCCTTGCCGGGCTTGCGCCGCTGGGGGCCGAAGTGACCGCCGATCAGCCGCTGGGCCTAGTCCATGCCGCCAGCGAGGCCGAGGCGGAGGCCGCCCTGGCCGAGGTCCGCGCGGCCTACCGGCTGGGCGGCAAGGCCCCTGTGATCCCGCCGCTCGTCCACAGGAGGCTGCGCTGATGGCAAGGGCATTCCTGGTGGTGATGGACTCGGTCGGTTGCGGCGGCGCCCCCGATGCAGGGGCGTTCTTCAACAACGCAGTCCCCGATACAGGGGCGAACACGGTTGCACATATCGCACAGGCCTGCGCCGAAGGGCGCGGCGATGACGGGCGTTCCGGCCCCCTGAAATTGCACAATCTCGACAATCTGGGCCTGGGCGCCGCCACCCGCCTGGCCTCGGGCGAGGCCACGCCGGGCCTTGACGCGCAGCCGCAGGGCCTGTGGGGGGCGGCCACAGAAACCTCGCCCGGCAAGGACACGCCCTCGGGCCATTGGGAGCTGGCCGGCGTCCCCGTTCCCTGGGAATGGACCTATTTCCCCAAGACGGTGCCCGCCTTCCCCGACGAGCTGGTGGCCGAGCTCTGCCGGCTGGCCGGAACCGACGGCATCCTCGGCAACTGCCATGCCTCCGGCACGCAGATCGTGGCCGAACTGGGCGCGGAGCATATCCGCACCGGGCGGCCCATCTGCTACACCTCCGCCGACAGCGTGTTCCAGATCGCCGCGCATGAAGAGCATTTCGGGCTGGAGCGGCTGCTGAAGCTTTGCCGGGACATCGCGCCGATGGTGCATGGCATGAAGGTGGGCCGCGTCATCGCGCGCCCCTTCATAGGCACGCCGGAAGAGGGGTTCACCCGCACCACCAGCCGTCACGACTACGCCATCGCGCCGCCCGCGCCCACGCTGTGCGACTGGGTTCAGGAGGCGGGGGGCAAGGTCTATGCCGTGGGCAAGATCGGCGACATCTTCTCCGCGCACGGCATCGACGAGGTCCGCAAGGGCGCCGACGCGGCGCTGATGGAGCACCTGGTCGAGCTGATGGACAAGGCCGAGGAGGGCAGCCTGACCTTCGCCAATTTCGTCGAGTTCGACAGCCTCTATGGCCACCGCCGCAATGTCGCGGGCTATGCGGGGCACCTGGAATGGTTCGACACGCAGCTGCCCCGCGTGCTGGAAAAGATGCGCCCGGACGACATGCTGCTTCTGACCGCCGATCACGGCAACGACCCCACCTGGACGGGCACCGATCACACGCGCGAGCGGGTGCCGGTCCTGATCGCCGGCAAGGGCGCGGGCGAGATCGGGCTCTGCTCCTTTTCCGATGTCGCGGCCTCGGTCGCGGCGCATCTGGGCGTGCCCGCGCAGGGGCCGGGGAGGAGCTTTCTGTGAGTTTCAAGGCATTGCCCAAGGTCGAACTCCACGTCCATATCGAGGGCGCGGCGCCACCGGCCTTCATCCGCGGGCTGGCGCGGGAAAAGAACATGGACATTTCGGGCATCTTCAGGCCCGACGGGGGCTATGAGTTCCGGGATTTCTGGCAGTTCCTCGATGTCTACGAGGCCGCCACCTCGACCCTGCAGACGCCGGAGGACTACCGCCGCCTCACCCTCGCGGTGCTGGAGGAAAGCGCGGCCCAGGGCGTGATCTATACCGAGATGTTCCTGTCGCCCGATTTCTGCGGCGGGCGCGACGTTGCGGCCTGGCGCGAATATCTGCACGCGATCCGCGAAGCGGCGGACGAGGCCGAGCAGAGCCACGGCATCGTGCTGCGCGGCATCGTCACCGCGATCCGCCATTTCGGCCCCGACAGGGCCCGCGAGGCGGCGCTCTGCGCGGCCGAGACGGCGGGGGACTGGCTGGTGGGCTTCGGCCTTGCCGGCGACGAGAAACGCGGGCGGCCCGGAGATTTCGCCTATGCCTTCGACATGGCGCGCGAGGCCAGGCTGCGGCTGACCGCCCATGCCGGGGAATGGGGCGGGGCGCAATCGGTGCGCGAGGCGCTGCGCGACCTGCGGGTCGAGCGCATCGGCCACGGCGTGCGCGCCATCGAGGACCCGGCCCTGGTCGACGAACTGGCCGCCACCGGCGTGGTGCTGGAGGTCTGCCCCGGCTCGAACGTGGCCCTGGGCGTCTTCCCCGGCTGGGCCGCGCACCCCGTGGCGCGGCTGCGCGAGCGCGGGGTGAAGGTGACGCTCTCGACCGACGATCCGCCCTTCTTCCACACCACGCTCAGCGCCGAATATGAGCGCCTGGCCGACGCCTTCGGCTGGGACGAGGCCGATTTCACCGAGCTGAACACCATTGCCGCGCAGGCCGCGTTCTGCGATGAGGAAACCCGCGCGAAGATACTGACCCGCCTGGAGACCCCCGATGCTTAAACACCTCACAGTCGTCGACCACCCGCTGGTGCAGCACAAGCTGACCATCATGCGCGACAAGAATACCTCGACGGCCGGCTTCCGGCAGCTTCTGCGCGAGATCTCACATTTGCTGGCCTATGAGGTGACGCGCGAATTGCCGATGACCACGCGGGCCGTGGAAACGCCGCTGCGCGAGATCGAGGCGCCGGTTCTGGCGGGCAAGAAGCTGGCGCTGATCTCGATCCTGCGGGCGGGCAACGGGCTGCTTGACGGCATCCTCGACCTGATCCCCTCGGCGCGCGTCGGCTTCGTCGGGCTCTATCGCGACGAGGAGACGCTGAAGCCGGTGCAATATTACTTCAAGGTGCCCGAAGAGCTGCAGGACCGCATGGTGATCTGCGTCGACCCGATGCTGGCCACCGGAAACTCATCGGTGGCGGCGATCGACCTGCTGAAAAAGGCGGGCGCCACCAATATCCGTTTCCTCTGCCTTCTGGCCGCGCCCGAGGGGGTGAAGCGGATGCAGGAGGCGCATCCGGACGTGCCGATCGTCACAGCATCTGTGGACGAAAAGCTGAACGAGCATGGATATATTGTTCCGGGGCTAGGGGATGCGGGTGACCGCATGTATGGCACCAAATAGGCCAATTCACTCTTTACTCGTTGTGGCCGATTCGGCATGATGCCCCCATATTTTGTGGGGTCCGAGATGCAGTTTGGGCAAATTCTCTTGATCGCGCTGGTCGCGGCGACGGCTGTCGCCTCTGCCGGTTACGCCAAGAGCCTGAGCGCCGATGACGGCCCGGCCGAGGTTCCGCCCGCCAGCTACACCGCCAACCAATATGTCGACAGCCGGGGCTGCGTCTATGTGCGCGCGGGCTATGCCGGCCAGGTGACCTGGGTGCCGCGCGTGACGCGCGACCGCAAGGTGCTGTGCGGGTTCAAACCCTCGCTGCCGGTGGCGAAAGCGGCGGAGCCGGAACCGCGGGTGGCGGCCAAGCCCGCGCCGTCAGTGGCGGTTGAGACGCCGGCTGCTCCTGCCGCCAGGCCGGCGGCGCCGGCCAGCGCGCCGCAGACGGCAACGGCGGCGCCGGCCCGCCGGGTCGCGAAGACGGCCACACCGCGCCGCGTGGTGGTCGCACCGGCCCCGGCGGCTTCGGCCCCGGTCAAGGTCACCGTCACAGCGCCGCGCCGGGTGGTCCAGCCCGCAGCGGTGAAGATCCCGGCGGGATATGAGCCCGCCTGGAAGGATGACCGTCTCAACCCGATGCGCGGCAAGGGCACGGCAGAGGGCAAGGCGCAGATGGATATGGTCTGGACCGAGACTGTGCCGCGCCGCCTGGTCGAACGGCCCACGGCGCAGGGCGCGACCACGCGCCTGGCGAAGGCGCAATATCCCTCCGGCCGCGCCTCGACCAAGGGCGCGCCCCAGGCCCGGGGGGCGGCTTCGCATCGCTATGTGCAGGTGGGCATGTTCGGCATGCCCGCCAATGCCCAAAGCGCCAAGGCGCGGCTGCGGGCCCTCGGCCTGCCGGTGGCGGTGGCCAAAACCCGCTCGAAGGGGCGGGAAGTGCAGATCGTTTTCGCCGGGCCCTTCCCGAGCCAGGCGCAACTGAGCTCCGCCCTCGGGGCGGTCCGAAAGGCAGGCTACGGGGACGCGTTCTTGCGCAAATAAGAACCCCGGGCAGTGAGCGGCGCCCCGTCAGTCCCCCCCCC
>ENA-ORCT01000722-ORCT01000722.1-marine-metagenome-genome-assembly--contig:-NODE-722-length-14814-cov-3.473027_pt1 | contig 14814 bp, 13 predicted proteins | sample MGYA00248632_ERZ508511 | MGnify/ENA primary metagenome ERZ508511 (study PRJEB26182, sample SAMN06268839) | marine metagenome | isolation source: Tt an P1-techrep anaerobic enrichment on pine from sediment...
GTGTTTGCGAAGGTTGGTGATCCCCAGGGCAAAATTGATGGTAGCCGCCGCGGGCAGTCCCTCGGGGACCGCGGCAGCCGCCAGGGATATGGCGCTTCGAAGCATCTGGAACACCCCGTAGCCCCTTAAAAACCCCATGAAAAAAACCACGCCGCATATGGAGCAGCACAGGATGACCAGCTGATCACCCATCTGTCCGAGCTGCCGCTCAATAGGCGTTTTGGGAGCACTGGTCTCCTGGAGCATGAGCTGAAGGGTGCCGATTTCCGTGTTCCGGCCGGTGGCCACCACCACGGCAAGGCCCTGACCGCCGGTAACCAGAGTGCCCATGTGGACCATGTTGGTCCGATCCCCCAGAGGAACCTGCTCGCGCGTCAACCGCCGGGCACGCTTGACCACCGGCATGCTCTCACCGGTCAGCATGGACTCATCCACACTGAGGTGCGAAGCCTTTAGAATCCGGCTGTCGGCGGCAACATACGCGCCGGGTTTGAGCACCAGGATATCGCCGACAACCACCTGCTCGACAGGAATGCATTGCACCGCACCATCCCGGATGATCTCGGCCGAGGGACGAACCAATTTTTTCAGGGACAGAATGGTCTTCTCCGCTTCGCTTTCGGTCATGTAGCCAATGACCGCGTTGGCCACCACCACGCCCATGATAACCGCCGCATCGAAAATGCCGCCGGTCAGAATCGACACCCCGGCCGCAGCGCCCAGCAATGCCGTCGGCAGGGACCACATCTGCTCCCAGAAAATCTGCCATCCGGATCGGGCAGCCGTCTCCGGAAGCCGGTTCATGCCATAGAGCTCCATGCGCCGCTTGATGTCCCCGGCCGGAAGACCGGCATCCAGGTCGGATTCCAGTATATCGAGCACCCCGGTCCGGTCCAGCTGGTGCCAGTGGGTGTCTTCCGGCAACGGAATCACAAGACCGCTCGGCGACACGGCTGGCGGGCGTCTGTCAGCGGGTTTTACCTCCGGCTCCGCAACGGGCTGAGCATTCACCAGCGTACGATGGGCTGTGCGATGCGGTTCAAGATGAGGCTTCCGGGCGTTTGGAGCCTGCAGTTCCTGAAGGATCTCCTGGATGCGCACGCCCATATCCTGATGGGTATTGTCGGAATTGTACGATATCAGCACATTGCCGGTGACGGTGCTCGCCGAGATATCACGCACCGCCTCATCATCCATCAACCGCCGGACAAGAAACTGCTTCATCCCTTCAGCTCGCTTCAATCCGGGGACATGGAAACGGACCCGCCCCTTCACCGCCACGTGAACGGGCTTGACTCGAGCGACACTGGATGGGGTGGGTACAACACGGGATTCCATAACTTCTCCCTTCCGGTGCGCCGGTTTACCAGGTACCGCCGCCCGTCAATTCAATTTGGCCATTCCCAATCGCTGTCGCTATCGGGATCGCTATCGGGATCGAAATGCAACAATGCTCAGCCGATTGGATGCAAGGGACTGCACCAGACGCATACTCTTCGCGCCGGTCATGCGTGTTTGATTACGGCTTATCCGCGTTAGTCAGCGCCTCAATGGTCAGAAGATCACCAGCACTGGTGAATAAAAAACGAAAGAAGGGGGTTTTTTTTGGGGTGAAAGTGATGCGAATCGTTGCAGGAAACAGGTGAGTCGAGCCACTGGTCATGATCCAAATGATCGATTGTCAACGCACGTCCCCCTCCACGTTGAATTTCCATGGAACCATTTCCGGGGGTTGCCGGCTTACGGCCCGTTTATCGCTTCCGGATTTTTCCGGTCAATGATCGATTTGGAGAACACCCCGAAAGAGTACCAGAGCGCGGTGTACCACGGCGGTGTTCTGAAATTTCCCCGGATAAGATCGACAATGCCGAACGAAAGAAGGGACAGAAATACCAGGCCCGGCAGGTCAATTGCCCCGCCGGTGATCCGGTTCAGCGTACGGCTCACACTGCCGATCGGGCCGGCGACACTCACGGCTACGGGCGCGGCACCCGCCGGGGCCAGCCGCAGATCGAACAGATCGTTTTGCCTCGCAAAATCGGAAACGGCCTCAACATCCAGTGCCGGATCCGCCAGAAGAAGGCTTCCGATGGTCACGCAGGTCTGGACTGTTTCATAGTTGAACCGGTCGGACAAATCCTTTTCAAGGCGCTCGAAATAACGTTCATCCCCCCGTCGGGAGTCGATTCGAACCCGGACGCGATGAGGCAACCGGTGACCGATGCGGGCTTCCGGCAACATAACCGGTTAGTCCTTTCCGCTCACTTCGGCCTTTGCCTCGGCGGCCAGGTCCTCGAGCGTTTCCTTGGCCTCTGCAATGGACACCTTGGCCCCTTCGTATGCCACCAGTCCGCCTTTGATCACGGCCTTGACCAGCGGACGGGCCATGCTTCCCACAATGGGAATTACCACCGGTGCCAGAAGTACAACACCGGCACCCAGGGCCAGATTGCTGACGCTGATTCCATTTGAAAACAGTTTCATCTCACACCTCCTTTATTTTTCAGGCCGGGAAGATCGTCGGCGATTCTCCCCGAGTGGTTTACGAAGTTGACAGCCCGATGACGGGACGCGGCAAAACATCGCAGCTTCGGATCAGCTGAACGGAAGATACGGAAGGCGAATGAATTCCAATAATCGTGATCGAAAAAAGCGGATGCGAGGAGATCCGGATGAGGAAGGAGTCTGATGGTTATATGTCCGTCAAACAGAAACCAAATGTAAAGCTAACACAATTCTAACAATAAGAATACACCAATTCTTGAGTCAAGTATTTTCAACTCTTGACACCGATACTTTTTACCCCCCGTTATGTAGTTGAATTATCTGAGTAATGTCTGACAAGTACTACGGGGGATATGTTGCCCGTTTTCGCCGGCCGATTGATCAATTCAAACGGTATCGTGACGTGTCGCGCTTGATGGCAAAAGCATTGAGATCAAATTTGCGGGTGGAAGTGGTTTTCACGCCGTGTCGCATGAACAGCACAAAATCTTTCAAGAACCTGACGTATCGCTCCAGGCGCTGGTCATCCCCGCTGCTGACGTCGCGTTTTTTCCAGGCGAGTCGCTCGGCAGCAGTGGCCTCCTGATCGATGTGGCAGATGATATCCTGATACTCCCGGTCTTTTAACTTCTCCATAAATTCGCGGATACTCCACGATGATGAAATCATGATTCCTCACTGTAAAATCGGGTTAATCGGATTCCATCGTTCGGTGCCTGCACCTTTCCCCCATGGGACTTCCCCTTTGGGCGAAGGCAATAAGAGTAATCAGCAATGAAAACGAACACACGCGGCGAGAAGACAGGTCGCATCGTCGTTGCTGGTCAGGGCCGGGACGGTATTGGAATCCGGATTCACATGTCTAACGTTTCGCACTCAAGTTGAAATCAGCTTTCCGATTCAGCCACTTGGATCGGAACTGTGACAGGAGATAGAAATTCGTCTCCCACGATTGTTACGTTAAAATATAATCATGATTGTGTTAGGAGCGTGTTAGCATTCTGTTAAAACCGCAGGGCCTCACCTTTTTTTCCGGCCCCATTGATTCTGTATTCCCCTTCCTTATTCCCGTGGATGCCGCTTTTTCTCGATTCGGGCGATCCGGCCTTCAAAACCGGTTTTTGTCCCGTCATCGATAATGAATTTCAACCGGTGCGGGTGTAGATCAGAATTGTAGTACCGATATACAGCCCCAGTAAAAGCAGGCCAAAGTGTCGCTTGAGATGGGGCCCGGAGCAGTGGATACCAATCCGGAAAACCACAAGGATCACCAGCATGGCCGGAAACAGCATCTGAAAAAAATGCGGTGGCGCCGCCAGCCCCGGCCGGGTGACCGACGCCGCAGCACCGGCAACAAACAGTACATTGAGGATATCGGCCCCGATCACATTTCCGACGGCCAGTTCACCGGCGCCTTTTCTCACCGCCGTTACCGCCGTGACCAGCTCGGGCAGCGAGGTGCCGAAGGCCACCAGGGTGGCACTGATAATTCCTTCCGGCACATTCAGACGGACAGCGGCCTCCTGGACGGTGGGAATGAGAAAATGGGATGCGCCCACCACCATGGTGATACCCAGCAGCAGCTTTAAAAGGGATATTACGTTCACGTTCCTCAGCATACCGGAGACACCGGCGGTTTGAGCGGCCGGCCGTTTCGCTGTTTTCGCCACAACATCGTGGTATTGTACTTTTTAATGGCCATGTGAACCAGCTGCCGATCGGCCTCGAGCCTTCGATTGCAGAAGGGGGAGCTGCCGGCTTCCGTTTCATCGAGGACATCTTTGAATCGATGCAGGGCCTTTTTGATGATGTCTTCTCCCATAACCCCCTCCCTCCCCCCCCGGGTAGAAATTCTGAACGTTCGTTTGAAAACCAGGGGATTGATTTTTTTGAGCACATTCAAAGCCTGAAGTGGTTGGAATCACCCGGCTCCCGTAAATTTCCGGCTTCCATTTACACCCCCGGCCGGGAAACGATTCATCACTTCAGGCGCAATCTGCTCACGTCTGTCCGGACAGCCGGTGAACCGGCGTTCCACCGATCAGCGTGAGACCTCGGCCTTGGCTTCGGCCGCCGCTTCTTTTATGGCCTCCTGGGATTCGGCGATCGTAGCCTTTGTGCCTTCATAGATCACAACGCCCCCCTTGATGACCGCTTTTGCAGCCGACTTGAGAACGCACCCCACTACGGGGAGAACGATCGGCACCAGCAGCACGACGCCGGCCCCGACAACCAGACTGCCGACACTTACACCGGGTAAAAATCTCATGACTCCTCCTATAAAATTTCTGACGGTTAATAATATTTGATATATACATTTCCACCCAAAAGAAGGGATTTGTCCTGACAGGTGGTGTGAAAACTGGATACCAGAGGATGGAGAGGTTAGACGCAGCAGTACAAAAGAAAATCTGGTTGGTAAAAGGGATTGAAATCTTAAAATCAACGATAAATGCGTAAGAGAATCATGTCAAGTTGACCAGAATTTTATCAGGAGAATTGCCCACCGAAAATCGACGGCTCGCCGGCACCCCCTCGATGCCATCCATCCTGAGTCGTCCTGAGCTTGTCTTGAGCTTGTTGAAGGGTCAGCGAAGAAACGGGCCAACCGAGATTCGTCCATCCAGTCTCCTTTAATCATTGCTTCATTTTTTTTGTTTTTCGCCCCCTTCGTCGACCCTTCGACAAGCTCAGGGTGGACGGTGGTGGGGGATTGTCACTCATTGGCTCTGGCTGGGCTGATTTCATTTCATGTTTTGAATTTAAACAAAACACACATTGAACCGTAATACTCCCAAAACAGGCGACATGATAGACAGTGCCCGACATTCGATGATACGCCACGACACGAACTCAGGAGGTTGAAATGATCGAAGACCGCAAAGCCATTCGAATCAAAATTCTGGATCAGTTCAGGTCACTGGGAGACGAAGATGACTGCGTGATTCCCCGGGAGTGGATTGAGCGCGAGTACTTTCGGAACACCGACATCGCGGGACGGGAAACTTTCCAGAATGCCCTTCAGGATCTGAGCGCCAAGGGGCTCATCGAAGCCCTTGGTCATCCGGTTCCCGAGGTGAAACTCACGGAAAAAGGCGTCAATCTGATTTTCTGAAAGGATAAGCTGTGCAGAACCCACTGAAATCGCTTGTCCGGACGGCGGACTGGGTCCGGCGAAACCGCATCCCGCCCCAGCTGGTCATCCAGATCACCGACCGATGCAACGCAACGTGCCCCCAGTGCGGGATGCGGGTCTCCAACCGATTTCGCCGCTCGTCCCTCACTACCGACGGCATCAAGCGCCTGGTGGACGCGGCGGCCCAAAAGGGTGTGCAGGCCCTCTCTTTTACCGGCGGCGAGCCGCTTTTGGAGGTGGATCGACTGGTCGAGTTGATTCGACACGCTGGGGCCGCCGGCATTCCGTTTATCCGGACCGGCACCAACGGTTACCTGTTCGCCAACCCCGAAAAACCGGGGTTTTACTCCCGGATCAACCGGCTTGTGGAAAAACTGGCGGATACGCCGCTACGGAATTTCTGGATCAGTGTCGATTCCACCGAGCCGTCAATTCACGAGCGCATGCGGGGATTTTCCGGCGTAATCGCTGGCATTAAACAGGCATTGCCGGTTTTTCACAGCGCCGGGATCTACCCGTCGGTCAACCTCGGCATCAACCGGAATGTCGGCGGCGATGCCACCCGACAGTTGAGCCGCTCGCTGTATAGCAGCGATGCGGAGTACCTCGATGCATTTCACCGTCAATTCGCCGATGCCTTCCACCGATTCTACCGGTTTGTTATTGACCTGGGATTTACCATGGTCAACACCTGCTACCCGATGAGCATCGGGGACGAGGAAACCGCCCAGGGCCTGGATCCGGTCTATGCCGCCACGGCCGCCGATGATATCGTCCGGTTTACAGCCGCTGAAAAAGCCCGCCTGTTCCAGGCGCTCATGGAGACGACCCCCCGGTTTCGGGATAAAATCAGAATCTTCTCGCCTTTGACGTCCCTGTATGCCCTCCACCGCCAGCACAGCCGGATGGAAAAACCGGCATACGGATGTCGGGGGGGAATCGATTTCTTTTTCATTGACTCATCCGACGGACTGGCCTACCCGTGCGGCTACCGGGGCAATGATGGCCGCGGAAAATTTGAAGATCTGGACCTGTGCACCCGCGCATATCGATCCGAAGATCCGTGCTGCACACTGTGCGACTGGGAGTGTTTCCGTGATCCGTCGGAGCTCTTCGGGCCGGTCCTTGACGTGTTTTCATCACCCATAATGCTGCTGCGGCGGGTGCGGAGCAATCCGGAATATTTCCGGACATGGCTCGACGATATCCGGTATTACCGCGCCTGCAGACTCTTTGATGGACGAACGCCGCCGGATTATAAACGGTTGCAGCAGTTTTCTTCCGGTCGAATCGCAACGAACACAATTAAAAAACAACCTCTCGGGTTTGCAGGAAAGTCATTAGCCGTTAGTCGTTAGCAATCAGCTCAAAAAGACATAAAAACGATCTATTTCAATTTAATTTTACCATGAAGTTCGTGAAGACCATGAAGGTAAAAACAAAAAAACTTCGTGTTTTTCGATTGATTTGATCCATGGCGGAGACAATACCCGTAGGGTGGGCACTGCCCACCAGATTTTTCATGAACCGCAAAACCTTGTGCCTGTTTCAGCTTATCCAGCCCGGGTACAACCTTTGGCAGCCGCTGATGGACCATTGTAATTGACTTATGAGTACTCATGGGACTCTTCCAATGGTGATTTTTACCATGAAGTTAAAGAAGAACATGAAGTTTAAAAAGGCAAAGCTCGTGTGTAGTGCATTCGGAGCTTTCGCCAGACACCTTCCAGGAAATGCTGCAGTGGCATGGCGTGCTGCGTTTTTTTCTTCATGACCTTCCTTTTCTTCATGGTCAACCTCGCCTTTTTTCATAACCCAATGATCCGACGCATCGCTGATGGTTTTATCGGGTTCGGTATCGCTATCGGGATCGGAATCGAGTTCCTCGAGCCCATAGCCGGCGGAATCGTCCTTGCCGCAGTAGCCTCTTCCACTCAAAATACGAACAAAGACCTAACAACCGATAGTCCCCGCCATCTTCAAACAGGCTCTAACCGAATTTTATATTTCCCTTAATCGTCCTTAAATACTTCCATGATTTCTTTGCCACGTCTCATGACGGCAACCGAGCCCCGCATGACCATTCCGCTATCACTGGCACGCGTCAAGGCCCGGATAAACAAGGAGTTTTCTACCGATGCGGATCGACTTCCATGTTCACAGCAAATATTCCAAACGCCCTTCACAGTGGCTTCTTCAAAAAATTAACTGCCCGGAAAGCTTTACCGACCCACTCCGGATCTATCGCATGGCTCAAAAAAAAGGAATGACGGCGGTCACCATCAGCGACCACAATTCCATTGACGGTGCGATGGAAATCGCTCATCTCCCGGGTGCATTCATCAGTGAAGAGGTCACCACCTACTTTCCGGAAGACGGTTGCAAACTGCATGTGCTGGCATTGAACATCCGTGAGGAACAGCATGAGGAAATTCAACGGTTCCGTCGCAACGTGTTCGATCTCGTAGATTACCTGAACCAGGAAAATATACTCCATGTCGTGGCCCATCCGTTGTATTCGATCAACGGCCGACTGACCCCCGAGCATGTGGAGAAATTATTTCTGCTGTTTAAAAATTTTGAACTGAACGGTTCCCGGAACCACCGGGAAAACCAGTGTTTGAAAGACGTGCTCAACGCCCTGACACCGGAGACGATCGCCCGGCTGGCCGACAAACACGACATGCAGCCCCGGATGAAAACCCCGTGGATCAAACACGTCTTTGCCGGCTCGGACGATCACAGCTCCCTGAACATTGCCCGGGCATTTACCGAAATCGAAGGTATCGATCGACCGGAAGATCTCACCAACAACCTGGATTCCATCGGCGTCAGTGCAAACATCCGCCCGGCCATTCCACTGACCATGGCCCACAATCTGTATGGAATCGCTTACCAGTTCTACCGGAACCGGTTCAACCTCGACCGGTATACCGAAGCCGACCAGCTGATCCGCTTTCTTGACCGGTCGCTGATCGCCGAAACGCCCCACGAACCACGCTTGATCACCCGGCTGTACGGATTTTTCAATCACCGCAAACGAAAGCGATCGCAGCCGGGCGGAGCCGGTTCCATGGCCGTACTGCTGCGGCATGAAATCCATACACTGCTTGCCGACCACCCCGATCTGCTCCCGGCAGACGGTAATGAAAACGATTCGCACCTCTCGCCGGAGGAGCGATGGTTCGACTTTGTCAACCAGGTCTGCAACCGGGTCCTTCCCCATATCGGTGACCACCTGATCAATCAGCTTTCCGGGGCCAACCTGTTCAGCATGTTCAACACCATCGGGTCAGCCGCCGGTTTCTATGCACTGCTCGCCCCCTATTTTATTGCCTATTCCCAGTTTGCCAAGGACCGGGAGCTGAGCAATGCCATCCATCGCCGTTTTTCAAAGCCTGCAGCGCCGGATGCCCTGGAGCGCGACGCCGGACCGATGAGCGTGGCCCATTTCACGGACACGTTTTACGACGTCAACGGTGTGGCCCTGACACTTCGCCAGAGTGTCCGTACAGCCCTGAAAAACGGCAAAGACCTGACCATCATCACCTGTAACCCGGATGAGCGCCCCGAGGAACCGGGCATCTGTAATTTCAAGCCCATCGGGGTTTACGGCCTGCCGGAATATGCCGAGCAGCAAATCTACTACCCGCCGGTGCTGGAGATGCTGAATTACTGCTACGAACGGGGTTTCGCTCATATCCACACGGCCACGCCCGGCCCCATCGGGCTGGCGGCCCTTGCAGTGGCGCGCATCCTGAAGTTGCCCATCAGCGGCACCTATCATACATCCATTCCGCAGTATGCGCAGATACTCACGGGCGATGAAGCAATCGGCGATCTCTCCTGGAAATTTATCCTGTGGTACTACGATCAGTTGGACACAATCTATGCGCCGTCAAAAAGCACCATGGACGAACTGATTGAAAAGGGAATCGCCGCCGAAAAAATCCGCGTCTACCCCCGCGGCATCGATACCGAGCGATTTCACCCGTCCAAGCGCAACGGGTTCTTCAAAAACCGCCTGCCCCAGGATCACGGCATCAAGATGCTCTATGTGGGCCGGGTTTCAAAAGAAAAAAACCTCCACCTGCTGGCCGATGCATTCCGACGACTGGTGCGCACCGCGGATAATGTTCATCTGGTTGTTGTAGGGGACGGTCCCTATCTGGAGGAGATGAAGGCTGAGACAAAAGAACTTCCATGCAGTTTTACCGGCTACATGGACGGTGAGGATCTGGCCAGCGCTTACGCATCCAGCGACATCTTCGTATTCCCCAGCGCCACCGACACCTTCGGAAACGTGGTCCTCGAGGCCCAGGCGTCGGGACTGCCGGTGATCATTACCGAACAGGGCGGGCCGGTGGAAAATGTGCTGCCGGATCGCACGGGCCTCGTAGTAAAAGCCGGCGATGTGAACAGTCTGCACCGGGCCATGGTCCGCCTGGTCTCATCACATGACCTGATGCGCTCCATGGGCAGTGCGGCCCGCCATTATATGGAAGAACGTTCGTTCGATGCCGCTTTCATGAAGATGTGGGATATGTATCAAGGTTCCACCGCCGACCCAGCGCCCCCGCTGGCACGGGCAAGCTGATCCATGGGAAATACGGGGAACCTGCGGAGTACAGGGTTGAACAAAATTTATAATTCAACCATTAAAAAAGGGTTCTGTACCCAATAAAAATGAGAGTCTGATTTCATTTGCCGGGTCAATCCGTATTGTGATCTTTTTAGCGAAGCTCACGACGTTACCGACCCGTTTATGTATCGCCCCTTCAGGGCTCTATCCTTATTTTTTACTGCATTCCCCGGGCGCTGCCCGGGGCTGGTATGTCTCGCCCTTTCAGGGCTTTTACCGGACAAACTGAATGTGGAAGTCGCCGCAAACCGCCATACCACAAATTTCGAATACGATTACGAGCACCGCTACGCTGAGCACGAGCACGACGAACAAAGCACGAAAAACGAAGAACCAAGCACAGCACGCTATGCCCCCAACTGCCGTCACTTTGAACGTTGAACCGCGAACCTTGAACTATCTCGCGGAACGCGCTGCAGGCCCCCCGGAATTCCTTAGCTTGACGGCTATGCGCGAAGGCGGTAATCCAGAAAAAAACTCGACATAACAAGATATTACCGCGCTTCTTGCACAATTTTAAAATCCCCCTGTGTCAAGTGTGTGCCAAGCTCAGCACCGGGGGGAGGGACGCTTTTTTTCTCCTCCCCCTTGATGGGGGAGGCCGGGTGGGGGGTGAAACGTCGGAATAGTTCAACAACCTTATCTTTCGGTTATAGTTCCCTTAAAAAATTCAAACAGTTTTCGGATGATCGTCAGAAATCTTAAAATCCCGGCAGGCAGGGTCAAGCCGCATCCCGGTCTGCGGACGATTTCACCGACTCCGGTGGAATTTTCGGGAGCCGCACGGTAAAGGTCGATCCCTTTCCGGCCCTGGACGGAACCTGAATCTCCCCGCCGTGCTGGACGACAATGCGGTTGGAGATAAACAGGCCCAGGCCGGTGCCCCGCCTTCCTTTGCACGTAAAAAAGAGGTTGAAAATTTTCTCGACGGTTTCCGGGTCCATGCCGACCCCGTTGTCGACAACCGAAAACCGGATCCAGTCCGTATCCTGCCCGACACTGAACACGATCCGGTGATCTCCTTTATCCGTATCCCGCATGCAGGCATCAACGGCGTTTTCCAGGATATTGATAAGCGCCGAATGCACGCAGCCCGGATCCACCTCGATGGCTTTTACGGCCGGATCGAACTCGCGCCGAAAATCAATGCCCTGCTGCCGGATTTTCGGCTCCATCACCGAGACGATCTCCTCGGCAAGCCGGAGGGCGTCCACCGTCTCCCAATTTAAATCGCGCTCCTTGGCATAATAGAGGATATCCAGAATCATTTTCCGAATTCGCTCCACCATCATCTTGACGACCGACCAGCCCTCCCGGACCCGCTCTTCATCAGCCCGGGAAAAACCGGATTCAACTTCGTACATGCCGCCGTCAAGCCCGGTCAGCAGGCCCTTGATTCCATGGCTGATGGATCCGATCATCAGCCCTAAGGCCGACAGGTGATCCTGGAGTTCGGTCTTTTCCTTGACGAGCCGCTCCAGGCTCTCGGTGTACTCGCCCAGCTTCCGGCGCATCAGGATCTTGTCCCGGGCCCGCTTCAATGCGATCTCCAGCGCCTTGACATTGATGGGCTTGGTAATGAAATCGGCGGCCTCGTAGCGAAGACTTTCAATGGCCAGCTCCATATCGCCGTGGCCGGTAATCATTATCACCTCGGTTTCCGGGGCTTCGCGCTTGATATGCTTCAGCAGCTCGATCCCGTCCATGGCCGGCATCTTGATGTCCGTCAGGACCAGCGGTGGCATCTCCTGCCGAAAACGATCCAGGGCCTCCCGGCCGTTTTCAGCGCAGACCACCCGGTAGCCCAGATCGCTCAGCGACAGGGTCAGCACGTCCCGAATGTCTTCTTCGTCATCCACCAGAAGGATAAACGACATGTCAGCTGTCATGGGATTCATTGGTGTCCTTTACCGGAAATTCCAGAATAAAGCGTGCGCCTTTCCCGGGGGGTGAAACGGCCCGGATATTGCCGCCGCACTCCTTCACAATACCGTAGCTGATGGACAGGCCGAGCCCCGTGCCCCGCCCCACTTCTTTGGTGGTAAAAAACGGCTCGAAAATTTTAGTGGCAACCGACGGGGAAAATCCGGAGCCGGTGTCGCTCACTTCAACCCGCACCGACCCGTTGGTGCAGCGGGTCCGAAGCGTAATTCGCTTGTCGCCGGGCTGAGGATCCCGGCCGACCCAACGTTCCTCGATGGCGTCACGGGCATTGAGCAAAAGATTGATAAAGACCTGTTCCAGGCGGCCGGGGTCCGCGCTGACCCTCGGCAACTCGGGGGCGATGTCCCATACGACATCGATCCCCCGCACCTTGAGCTGCTGGGAGAAAATCTCGAATGCCCGGTGGATGACATCGTTCACCTGGGTTTTTTCCAGGTCCGTGTCGGATTTCCTGGCAAATTGACGCATATGATTGATGATCCGGGTCGCCCGGTCCACGTTGGTATCGACCTTGGTCAGCATGGTGCGAAGCACCGCCAGGTCAAACGACTCATCTTTCTCGATCTTTCCGGTATAAAAACTGCTCACCGTTTTGATGACCGACAGCGGCTGGTTCAGTTCGTGGGCCACGCCGGTAGCCATCTCGCCCAGAGTGGCCATCTTGCTGGCCTGAATAAGCTGTTGCTCGGTCTCCAGCCGCTTGGTGATATCACTGATGGTCACCAGCAGCACCCGCCGGCCGGCGTATTCCGAGGGAGACACCCGGATGTTGACAAAAATTTCCCGGCCGCTTCGATGCAGATGCCGGACCTGCCCCATCTCGTTGGTGATGGGCAGCTTGTCGGTCGCATCGGACCGGTCCTCGGGTTTGAACAGCTCCAGAAAGGAGCGATCGAGAAACTCGGCCTCATCATAGCCGTACACGGCTCGCACGCTCTCGTTGCAGTCCAGAATCTTCAGGGTGGCCAGGTCCAGGACAAACACCGGATTGGGGATATTATTGAAAATAACGTGATATTTCTCCTCGGTTTCCTCGAGTTTTTCTTCCAGCTGCCTCATGTGGGTGATATCGAGGCTCATCTCCAGGGCCGCCACGATCTCTCCCTGTTCATTCCGGATGGGCGTGGTCTTGAAAATCCAGTGCGCCTGGGTACCGTCGCGGTTGACCCCCGTCTCCTCTCCGAAATGGGACAACCCGTCGTTGAACGTCTTTTCCACCGGACAGTTGATGCACTTCTCGGCGCGGCCCTTGTATGCCTGAAAGCAATAATCGCCGGGTCTGGGATCAAAACGGTCGGCAAACTCGCGGTTGTATCGGAGCAACCGGAAATCCCGATCCTGGATGGTAATCAGGCAGGGGACCAGCTCAAAAAGCGTCTGATACTCATCCCGCTGCCGGTTCAGCTCGGCCAGGGTTTCCCCGATGGAATCGCCCATCCGGTTGATCGCATCGGCCAGTTGGCCCATCTCGTCAATGCGGTTGATGGACACTTTGCTGGAATAATCCCCCCGGGCGATTTGCCGGGTACCACGGATAAGCCTCTGGATGGGCCGGTTCACAAAGCTGAAGACCAGGATCAAAATCAGGGCGGAGCTTGCCAGGAAAACGAATACCGCCAGGCCGATGGCTCCCCGCTCGGCCAGTAGAATCTCCCGGTCGGTATCGGCCAGGGAGACCACCACGTCCAGGGCGCCCAGGATCGTTTTGCCCTCGGGATGAACATGACAGGCATCTGTGGCACAGCCCGGCTCATTGCAGATCGGGCTGATGACCCCCATCATCCGGTGTCCGTTCGGAGATTTGAAAATCCGGATTTTCTGGTCCAGGGTCAGGCTGGACAGCGGCGGATCGGTCCGGTGGCAGACATCGCAGGCCTCGGCCTTGATGTTGGTCATGCTGTCCACCTCCTCGGTGGCGTTGGAAAACTTGATCTGACCGGCCTTGTTGTAGATCCGGATATTCTCGATGGCCTCGTGTTTACCGATATTTTGAATGATCTGGGTGATATCGTCCCGGGAGTTGAGCATCATGGCGTAGTAGGTGCCCAGCTTGATGGTGGTGGTCAGCTTGTCGGCACCGGCCATGACGTTTTTCATCAACTTCTGTTTCTGGTAGTTGATGTTGAAATAGGCCCAGGTCGAAATCGAGAGCAGCAGCGTCAATCCAACGCTGAGTATCAGCTTGGTTGCCAGCTTATGCCGGAGGTGAAGCAACCGTTTCCACATGGCGAGATATCCCTCGAGCCGCGGCCCGCTGCATGGCTTGCCGTCAGACTGATGCTGGAGTTAAACCGGAAATCTCAGATCACAGGCGTAAAAAATAAGCTTCCGGCACACCGATTGTCGGGATCGCCTTGCTATCGAACCCGATTTTCTCGATCCCATAGTCTGCAGAACGCCGTGTATTGCAAGGCGGTATACATCCGGCTTGCCGTGCCCAGGTCCAATGGCTTTTCGATTTCGATCCCGATCCCGATAGCGATTGGGAATGCATCGGCGATCGAAAACCGCTGTATTTGAGGAACGCGGATTTTATTAATTACAATTTCTGGCTTGCCTGGTGGCCCATCTTCGGCGTTGCGTCAAC
>ENA-ORCT01000723-ORCT01000723.1-marine-metagenome-genome-assembly--contig:-NODE-723-length-14808-cov-3.218315_pt1 | contig 14808 bp, 13 predicted proteins | sample MGYA00248632_ERZ508511 | MGnify/ENA primary metagenome ERZ508511 (study PRJEB26182, sample SAMN06268839) | marine metagenome | isolation source: Tt an P1-techrep anaerobic enrichment on pine from sediment...
ATCAGTCAAGCGCTTCGTTATTTGATTCATCTGTCCGACGAACAGTTGCTGGCACTGGGCTTAAAGAATGAGGCGATTGCGAAAAAGCTCTTTCAAAAAGAACAGAATGTAGTTGGTTATCTTCAATTATTGAAATGATTCGCTTGGTTTTCAGATTCATGTCAAGCTGCCATTTGGTGGCGAGTAAAGGCTTCGAACGGCTGCTGATGTTTTGCTACCGGTCGCAATTTGCCTCGTGTGGGCGGAACGTTTATTTTTATCCCTTGCACTCTTATTTCTATTACAAAACCATCCATGTGGGTAACCATGTTTATATTGGACCCGGAGGTATGTTTCTGGCTTCCGACAGTCAGATTTACATTGGGGATAAGGTGCTGTTTGGTCCGAATGTCTCAATTGTCGGCGGGAATCACGCCACCCATATTCCCGGAAAATCAATGTTTGATTATCAATTGTCAGATAAATTACCGACCGATGATTTGCCCGTGAAAATAGAGTCGGATGTTTGGATTGGCACAGGTGCCACCATTTTGAAGGGCGTCCGAATTTCGCGGGGCGCGATAGTGGCAGCGGGAGCGGTGGTTACAAAGGATGTTTTGCCCTATGCCATTGTCGGCGGGGTGCCGGCCCGGACCATTCGGTTTCGCTGGAATATCAATGGCATTCGGGAGCACGAACGAAAGCTCTACTCGCCGGATGAACAATTAACATTGGATGAATTGCTCGAATGTAAGGTTGACCGATGAAAGTACTGCTTGTTTCCCCATTGCCCCCACCAAGTGGCGGAATACAGTCTGTTACCAGCACACTTGTCGATTTTCTGCGTGACAGAACCTTCGGAGTTGAACTGTTGGTATGCGACACGGCGCACCACCTGCGGCCCGTCACTTCCGGGGCGGTGGTTGTTCGCGTGTTTACCGGGATTCAGAATTCTGTTGCGACGGTGTGGAAGGTGTATCGGTTGCTTCGGAAGGAGCGTCCGCATGTTATTCATCTGGCCAGTAGCGCTTCGTTGGCCATGTTGAAAGATTGGATCATCGAATGCCTTGCCCGCAGGTTTCATGTTCCGGTTGTTATGCACTGGCATTTTGGGCGTGTGCCTGAATTAAAGAGAAAAAACAACTGGGAGTGGAAGCTGATCCTTCACATCATTCGAAACAGTGCCTGCTCCGTGATCATTGATGAGCCCTCGTTTCAAATGTTAAGGGAGGAGGGGTGTCAGAATGTTTTCTATGTTCCCAATCCCTTGTCGAATGAGGCTGAGGAAGCAATGAGAAAGTGGACTGGAAATCTGCAAATACGTCCGGCAGGAAGGCTACTGTTTGTTGGGCATGTGATTCGGGAGAAAGGTGTTTTTGAATTGGTGCAGGCCTGTAAGATGGTTCCATCGGTTGAAAAACTCACCGTGATTGGGGCGTGCGAAGAGTCGCTGAAAAGAGCCTTGCTAAAAATTGCCGGAGAAAAGATCAATGCGGAGTGGTTGGAGTTTACCGGCGAACTGGATCAAAGGCAGGTTTGGCAACACATGGCTCGTTCGCCCGTCGTGGTTTTACCCAGTTACACGGAAGGTTTTCCGATGGTTGTGCTTGAAGCCATGGCCATGGGATCTGCCGTTGTTGCTACACCAGTGGGCGCCATCCCCAAAATGCTGGCCATCGCGGAAGAAGAGGTTTGCGGAATGTGCGTTCCTGTGGGAGCCGTTGACAAGTTGGCCGATGCAATCTCATTTATCGTGTCGAATTCCCAGATTACTGCTGAATGGGGAAAGAACGGAAATCATCGGGTTCTTCAGAATTACACCATGAAAAGTGTTTTCTCCAGGTATTTGTCTGTGTGGAAAAGTGCGCTGATTTGTTGTCAGGCCAATTCCCTGGTCGAAATCGAAAAGGCGGAATAGTCGCTGCCTTCGTTCGCTGGCAATTACAAATTGTTAAAAATCTTTTCTGAAAATTTCTCCATGGAAACAAGTGACTTGGTTGCTCTGCTTCGCGACAATGGCGCTAAGATTCGAAAAATTGAAGGGCAGTTTTTTATGCGGCACGGGTGGATCAATTATTCACTTCCGCAGTTGGCCGAAGTGCCTGTTAACCGAAGACTTGTGCAAATGCTGAAATGGCGGTATCCGATTTCTGTAATCAAAACGGGTTCAAAAATAAAGAATGGACACGAGTATATTTTAAGGACTGATAGTTATTCGCTCGAAGGGTTTCGAAAGCAAACGCGGACGACTTTGCGAAAAAGCTTGAGTACTTGCGAATTTAAGCGGCCCTCGCTTGCCGACCTGGTGAGCTTTGGCTTGCAGATTAATCGGCAAACGCTGAAATTGCAAAAACGGACCGACAGCATTTTGACCGATCAAAGACTTTGGGAAAAGTACATTTCCTCCTTTTTTGATCAGCCGGACACGATTATCCAGGGCGCGTATCGCAATGGAGTGCTGATTGGATATGCGATTTGCTACAAACTGGGCGGGAAGCATTATTTTCACCTTCAACATATCGACCGGAAATATGGTACTTATTATCCCATGAATGGTTTGATGTATTGCGTGATTAACCAGGTTTTGGCAAACGAGGGATCGATTGAGGTGTCGGACGGAATAGAGTCGTTTGTACCCATGCCGACGCTCAATAAATTTAAACGCTACATGCGTTTCGAAAGGGTGCCCATCACACGGGTCTATGTGTTGCATCCGGTGTTTGTAACGCTTTTTTATTCAATTGTTTACGTTTATGTTCATATTTTGAGAAAGCGAAGTGTAAAAAGCCAATTGATCAGGAATATCCTTAATCTGTATTACGGACATCGGCTCATGTCCCGGATTGTTTCCCGTTGTGTTTGATTTTGTCATCCCAAAAATCCGCATCTCATGATTGTCATGGCTTGTGCTACTTTTCCTCCTGAACCCGTTGTGGCGGCTTCGTTAACCTATGATCTGGCCACGGAGTTGGCGCGGAATCATCAAGTTCGCGTTTTAACTCCCAGACCCACCCGTCCGTATGGGTTTTCATTCAGTTCCGATACTGCCAGGCGCGATCAATTCAAGCAAGTTATTCTTCCATCCTACACCTGTCCCAAGTCGTGTCTCTTGGGCCGTATGTGGGAAAGCTACAGTTTCGGAAGGCATGTTTCCCGGTATATTCGCGAGAATAGCACCAGCGTTGACGTCGTCTATATTTGTGCGTGGCCGTTGCTGGCTCAGTACATGATTGCAAAAACAGCCAATCGTTTGGGTTTGAAGTCCGTTGTGCATGTGGAGGATATTTACCCGGAATCACTCTCGAACAAGATTCCCGCAGTTGGGGCTATTGTTGGACGATTACTGATGCCATTGGATGCTTTTTCCTTGAGAATGGCCACGCAGGTCGTTGCAGTGTCCGACAACATGATGACGCGGTTTATCAGAACCCGCGGAATTTCATCCAACAAGATTGCCTTGGTTTACAATTGGCAGGAGGAGGATGTGTTTTTGGAATGCCCGAAGGAGCTTGCGGAAAATCAGGTCGATGAGGAACCGGACAAGGTGTTTACCTTCATGTACCTCGGAAATATCGGGCCGGTGGCTGGGGTCGATTTTGTCGTTCGAACTTTTGCTGAAGCCCGCATCCCCAACGCCAGGCTGGTGGTTGCCGGGGCAGGTTCCATGCGCGAGCAATGCCGGAAAATTGCCGATGGCTACGGGTCGTGTATCGAATTTTGGGATGTCCCCCAGGGAAAAGTTCCGGAAACGCAGGCTCAGGCTGATGTGATGTTGTTGCCGGTGAAATGTGGCGCTGGTATGAGTTCTATTCCTTCGAAACTTTTGGCTTACCTTTTTTCGAAAAAGCCGGTCATCGCCTGCGTTGATCCGGACAGTGATACTGCACAAACCATCAGAAAAGCCGATTGCGGTTGGGTTTTGCCGCCAGAGAATCCCGATGAACTGACGAAATTATTGAAAACAGTTGTCGGTCTTCCTCCGCAAACGATGAAGCAATACGGCCTGAATGGGTTTATTTATGCTCGCAAACATTTTTCGAGACAACGAAACTTGAATAAGTTGGTCCGTTTGATTCGAAAAAACCTCTAGTTGATTTTCGGTTGCAAATTGAATTGATCCCGTAGTCAGATTGCAGATGACGACCTTTTCCCCGTCCCTCGGAAAGCGACTGTTCGATTGTATCGTCAGTTTGATTGGTTTGGTGCTTCTTGTCCCACTATTCCTAGTGTTGGCCATCATGATTAAAGTATTCGATCCTGGGCCAGTATTTTTCAGGCAAGCCCGTGTCGGTAAAAAGGGGAGGTCATTTTACATTTATAAATTTCGATCAATGCGCGTATTTCCTGGGGCCGAGGAAGGCTGTTTTGAGGCGGGGTGCCTGTCGCGTGTGACACCAGTTGGACGGCTATTGCGCAAGTCAAAGGTCGACGAGCTGCCGCAGCTTTATAATGTTCTAAAGGGCGATATGTCGCTGGTTGGACCTCGTCCCGAGGTGAGAAAGTGGGTAGCAGTTTACCCGGATCGATGGGAAAAGGTGTTGTCAGTTCAACCTGGAATAACCGATTGCGCTTCGGTTGACTATCGAAATGAAGAAGAGTTGCTGGCATCATCCGGCGATCCGGAACACCTGTATCGGGACGAGATTCTTCCGCGAAAACTTTCACTCTACGAAGCCTATGTTGATCATCATTCTTTTTTAGGTGATGTGAAGTTGATTCTCGAAACAATTCGCGTTTGTTTATTTTGATTTTACTTCGTGATGTATATCCCGTTTTCAAAAATTCCGTTGGCCGGCAATGAACTCAAGTATTTGAGTGAAGTGCTGGAAAGTGGCTGGTATACCAGTTCAACGAAAGTTCTACTATTTGAGCGACTATTTGCCGACTTTGTTGGTGCCCGGTATGCTTGTGCAGTGAATTCGTGTACCGCCGCACTGCACTTAGCCGTCGAAGCAGCAGGGGTAAAAGCCGGCGATTTGGTTGTCATCCCGGTAATGACCTTCACTGCCACTGCGGAAGTGGTTCGGTATATTGGAGCACATCCGGTTTTTGCAGATGTTGACTACGATACCTGTTTAATGTCGCCCGAGGTTTTACAAAAAATACTGGAAAAAAATCCAGAAATCAAAGCTGTTATTCCGGTTCACTACGGGGGACAATCTTGCGTGATGACGACTAATGATCAAACCGGCATTCTGGATATCTGCAGCAAAAAGCAAGTGGTTGTTATCGAGGATGCCGCTCATGCCTTTCCAACGAAATTTGGCGACAAATATGTGGGTTCTTTTGGGAATGTTACCTGTTTTAGCTTTTACGCCAACAAGACCATCACTACGGGCGAAGGAGGTATGCTGGTCACCAACGACGAAACCTTGTACAACCGTGTGAAAGTGATGCGGCTGCACGGAATAAGCCGGGATGTTTGGGAGCGCTTTACAGGGCAAGGCGCTCTTTGGGAATACGACGTTGTTGCCCCTGGCTGTAAGTACAATATGCCCGATATCAATGCGGCTATTGGTCTTGCTCAATTCGAAAAAGCTGAATATTTCAGGATGCGGCGACAGCGCTGTGCCTTGTTTTACATGCGTGAGTTGAGTGATGTTCCTTATGTTGATTTGCCTGTTTGCCGGGAGTCCGTCGAAAGCCATTCGTGGCATCTCTTCCCAATCATTATCAGGCCCGAGGCACCAGTGTCACGAAATCGCTTTATCGATCTGATGAATGAGCAGGGTGTTGGAACTTCGGTTCATTACAAACCCTTGCACCGCATGACTTACTATCGGGAGACTTATGACTTGAAAGCCGATGATTTCCCGAATGCTGAAAGAATCTGGCAGGGCACGGTTTCTTTGCCAGTGTATCCCGATTTGACGGATACTGACTTGATGTACATCTGCCAAACTATTCGGAAAATTTTAAGCTGATTCTTTTGTTTGCTCGTGCTTTTCCAGAAACAAAAAAATCAAAAATGCAATGAAGGAAGCTCTAAAAGTTGGTGTAATATTGGATGGGCAAACCGTTAATCGTTGGGTTTACCAGTTGCTTGAGGAGATGATAGCATCGGAATATGCGAATATTGTGACGGTGGTTTATGCAGATATCGATCAGTTGAATCCATCGCCCCAAAAGCTCCCAAAGGCATACAAATTCCACTGTTGGCTCGACAAGCTCGTTTTCCGGCACAGAGCCGATCTGGCCCAGCCAGTTAATCTTGACCGGCTGCTGCATGATGTTCCCGAATTGATCTTTTATCCCCGGCATTTGAGATTGCAAGTAGGGGAGTGGCAGGGCGAACTGGATGTTTTGTTGAATTTCAGCTCCCTGGTCGTGCGCGATCCGAAGGTACAGCTGGCCCGTTTCGGGATGTGGCGATTTTCTATTGATGATCAACACGATGAAAGCTGCGTTTCCAGTTGCTACTGGGAGATGGTTAACCACGATCCGGTTATCGACCTTAGCCTGAGTTGTACAAATAGCGATTTAAAAAATGAAATTGTGGTTCATCGAAGCAAGCTCCCGGTCAATTACAATTCCGTTTGTGTCAATCAGCATCAGGTGTATTCGGTTGGAAAACTGGTGATTTTGCGTTTGTTGAAGGGCATTTTCAACTTTGGGCCCGATTATCTTTATCAACAGGCCAACAGGTACGACCAGTCTGTTTTTATGGTGAAGCATGAAGAGCGGCTTCCAGACTCCAATTACCAGGCCATGGCAAATTTGCTCCGGGTTTTGTTCCGGTATCTGCACTTGCATTTTACCTATCGAAATCGCTGGCGATGGTTCCTGAATTTTCGAATCGATGGTAGTCCGTTCCCCTATTTATCGGGTGCGTACCAATCGTTGGTGCCGCCTGCCGATCGGTTCTGGGCCGATCCCTTCGTTGTGTCCGGGAGCAGCAAGATTTTTGTTTTCGTTGAAGAATTTATTTATCGGGAAAAAAAAGGACACATCAGCGTTTTGGAATTGAACAACGATGGAAAGTTGATTGGCATCGAAAAAATATTGGAAAAGCCTTACCATTTGTCTTATCCCTTTGTTTTTGAGTTTGCTGACAATTATTATATGATTCCCGAAACGTCAGGAAATGAAACAATTGAATTGTATCGCTGTGATAGGTTTCCAAACAAATGGAGCTTTGTCGTCAACCTGATGGAAGGGGTGAACGCGGCGGATACAACCATGCTGTTTCATGAGGGAAAGTGGTGGCTCTTTACTGCGATTAACCAGCTCCCCGAATTCCCCGATCACCGGGAGTTATTTCTTTTTTATGCGAATCACTTGTTTGCCACCGAGTGGACTCCACATCCGTCAAATCCAATTGTAACCGATGTGCGTACTGCGCGGCCAGCGGGCAAAATTTTCAGGTCCGAAAACCGGATTTACCGGCCTGCTCAGGATTGTGCCGGCAGGTATGGGCGAGCATTCAATTTGAACGAAATAACAGTGTTGAATGAGCAAGAATACGCCGAGCACACGGTTTTGAAATGTGAGGCAGACTGGGAATCCAGGCTGGGCGGAACTCACACCTTCAATTTTGATAAAGGAATTACGCTTATTGATGTTTATAAATTTTATAAGCGGTTTAACTTTTATTCGGTTTGATCTAAATTGGGCAATATGCAAAAAGTGATTGATGATGCTTGTAATTTCGGGAGAGACGTTCTCAAAGAATCAAGCAAACCAAGGAGTTTGGTGACGAAGTTAGCGATGAAGATTCGGAACAAAATCTTTACCCTGAAAGGGCGGACGAACTATTTTTTTCTGCGGTACACCGCACCGCGATCGGATAACCTGTCAGCGTCAGAAAAGCAAGTTTTTGAAGTTGGCGATTGGGTGGAGGTACGTCAAATGCGCGAAATTGCGGAGACCCTGGATGAACACGGCAAATGCAATGGGCTATATTTTATGCCGGAAATGGAGGAGTATTGTGGTCAACGATTTAAGATTATCAAGAAAGCAGAAAAAATACGGCTTGAATCGACCGGTGAACTCCGAAAATTGCGGACTCCCTCTTATTTTTTAGACGGTGTGTACTGTAACGGTCATTTCCAAGGGGGCTGCGACCGTTTGTGTTTCCATTATTGGCGTGCTGTGTGGCTAAAGCGAATAGAATAAATCAGCTTGGTTCCGGTGGATTTTATTGATATGCCCTACGGAGATGTCACCCGGGTGACGTTGCCCGGTTTTGTTGCGCCTGCTTTCTTTTCAATTTCACAAGTAAGCTAGAGTCATGAATGCGTTGATTTATAATTCTATTCGGAATTTTGTGGTACCCCGATATTTTGTGCTGTTCACGGATATCGTGATTACTGCCGGTAGCTTTTTTGCGGCCTATGTGTTGCGCTTAAATTTCAACCTAGCTGAGATTCCAGTCCGGCAAATGACTGAGCAGCTGATGTTTGTTGTTTTGCCGCTGTATCTCATGGCGTTCTTGCTTACTGGTTCATTCAAAGGGATCGTCCGACACTCTTCGATTGAAGATGCGGTGCGTTTGTGCGTGGCCATTAGCGGAGCAATGCTTATTTCGCTTGTTTTCGCTTGGTTTTCACGGAGGTTTTTATTACACGAGTGGTTTCTTCCTTATTCGGTTGTGTTGATTCATGGGGCTATTGTTTCGGTGCTGTTACTGGGCGTACGAATCTTGACAAGGGGCTTGTACTACACGTATATCATTCAGCATAAATACTACAAGCGTGTGTTAATATTTGGAGCAGGCGAGATGGGGAAAATTGCCGCAAATGTACTTGAAAATGAACATCATATCCGTACCCATGTCATTGGTTTTATCGACGACGACAAATCCTTAATAGGCAAGAGGCTTATGGGGAAACCTATTTTTTCGGAAAATTATGTATTTCGAAAAGCACTCAAGCGAATGGAAATTCGCGAAGTAATTCTGGCCGTGGATAAAGGCAACATTGGACCAGCCCGTAAGAAAGCGCTTTTCGATCGTTGTTTGATGAGTGGATTGAGTGTTCGTGAAGTTTCTCCGTTCTCCGACTGGATAGATGGAAAATTGAATTGGAATCAAATTAATGAGGTGCGAATTGAAGACCTGCTTGGGCGTGAGCCAATCCGGCTGGATATGACAAATATTTCGAGAGGACTTAAAAATGCGGTGGTTTTGGTAACCGGTGCGGCTGGTTCCATCGGATCGGAGCTGGTAAGACAGCTTTTGTCGTTCGATTTGCAGAAAGTCATTTTGCTGGATCAGGCCGAATCGGGACTTTACGATTTGCAAAACGAGTTAAAAACTACCTTTCCCGAGAGTCGCTTTGATGTCATTGTAGCCAGCGTAGTTGATCGAAGACGCATGCGATTTCTATTCGAAAAATATCGCCCCAAATATGTGTTTCATGCTGCTGCCTACAAGCACGTTCCTCTAATGGAAGCAGCACCCTATGAAGCCATCCGGGTGAACGTGGGAGGAACCTGCTTGCTGGCAGATCTTTCAGTCGAATTTAAGGTGAAGAAATTTGTGATGATTTCGACTGACAAAGCGGTAAATCCAACCAATGTGATGGGCGCGTCGAAGCGAATTTGTGAGTTGTATATTCAGGCGCTTTCACAATCGAACCACAAGGAAACACAGTTTATTACCACCCGATTTGGAAATGTGTTGGGTTCCAACGGCTCGGTAGTTCCGCTTTTCCGAAAGCAAATTGAAAGTGGAAAGCCATTGACAGTCACTCACCCCGATATTATCCGTTATTTCATGACCATCCCCGAAGCCTGTCAGTTGGTCTTGGAAGCTGGCTTTATGGGTTACGGTGGCGAAGTTTTCATGTTTGATATGGGGGAGCCGGTAAAAATTTACAATTTGGCGATTAACATGATCGCACTGGCGGGATTGAAGCCCGAGAATATTCCGATTGAAATTACAGGATTGCGTCCTGGCGAGAAATTATACGAAGAATTGTTGACCAATAGCGACAATACCATTCAAACACATCACTCGAAGATCCGGTTGGCAAAAGTCTGTAAGTTGGATTTTGGGAGTGTGAAATATGCGGTTGATGCGTTGTTGATTGCTTCACAATTTGAGTCTGAGGAAGAGTTGGTTTGCCGGATGAAAGCTTTGGTTCCGGAATACGTTTCCAATAACTCAAAATTCTCAACCTGCGATGAAATCATCGGTCGAAGCCATAAAGTTTAAAGGTTTGTTTTGAAGGAAGATAGGGCTGTTGTGCTTTGCTGATTTTATACGAAACAACATTCTTGAATTTCATCGATGCATTCCTTGATGCAAAGGAGGCAGCTCAAGCAGAGCTGCCTTTCGTGTGTGTAGCGAATGGGAATTGAACACTTTTTGCTGTTTAACACTTATTAATGTGTACCTTTTGTTCCGGGCCCATTAATCTTTTATCTTTACCGGTTCGAAAATTAAAATAAGCAAATACCATGATGACAAGAATAAAGAAAACAATAGCGATTGGATTTGCCCTGTTTTTGGGACTGATGGTAGTGACGAATACAGCAGCGGCACAAGATGTTCAAGCGAACATGATGAAGTACGGACGATTGTTGCAGTTGATTCAAAGTAATTACGTTGATACCACCAATATTGAGAATCTCACTGAAAAAGCCATTGTTGAAGTACTGAGTCAACTTGACCCGCACTCGGTTTATATCTCTAAAGAAGAAGTTGAAAAGATGAACGAACCTCTTCAGGGAAGTTTTGAAGGGATTGGAATTTCATTCAATATTTTCAAAGACACTTTGCTGGTTGTGGCGACGATTCCCGGTGGACCATCCGAGAAAGTAGGTTTGCTGGCGGGTGACCGCATCGTGCAGGTTGATAATAAAAATATTGCCGGCATTGGACTGGAAAACAGTGATGTGTTTGAAATGCTTCGTGGCGATAAAGGGACGGTGGTTAACCTGAAAGTTCTTCGAAACAGGAATGACAATTTATTGGAGTTTAGAATTATCCGTGACAAAATTCCGATTCACAGCCTGGATGCCTCGTACATGATAAATGACGAAACAGGATACATCAAATTAAACAGGTTTTCGGCAACAACGACCGATGAGTTTTTCGAATCCATAAAAACATTGAAACAGAACCCGGAGTTTAAGAACCTGGTGTTGGATTTGCGAGGAAACGGTGGAGGTTATTTGAAAGCTGCCATCGAACTGGCCGACCAATTTTTGGGCGCTTTCAAGATGATTGTCTACACCGAAGGTGAAAATAGCCGGAGGAAGGACTATAAAGCATCGGCTTTGGGAGAGTTTGAAAAAGGAAAATTGGTTGTGTTGATTGATGAAGGATCAGCTTCGGCCAGTGAAATTGTTGCTGGTGCTATTCAGGATTGGGATCGTGGTGTGGTGATTGGCCGGCGTTCGTTTGGCAAAGGACTGGTTCAGCAACCATACTTTTTGAACGATGGTTCCATGGTTCGGCTCACTACTGCTCATTATTACACGCCGAGCGGGCGTGGAATTCAAAAATCCTATGATGAGGGAGTGGAAGCTTATCGAAGTGATTACCGGAAACGGTTTGAAGCTGGTGAGTTTTTTACCCGCGACAGCATACACTTTGATGAAGAACTGATGTTTGAAACTTTGATTAACAAGCGAACCGTTTATGGTGGCGGTGGGGTGATGCCTGACATTTTTGTGCCTATGGACACCTCGCAGAATTATGGCTTTTTCAACCAAATGGTGCGAAAAAATATTGTGTACACTGGCTCACTCGACTACCTGGATAAAAACCGGAGCGAGTTTACACAAAAGTATCCGTCATTTGATGTCTTTCAAAGCAACTTTGTTGTAGAAGACGAAGTGGTTGAACGAATGATGGCAGAGGCTGACAAGGAAGGCATTGAAGGGGATGAAGAAAGTATTGCGGTTGCACGGCCTATCATTAAAGAACAAGTCAGAGCTCTGATTGCCCGCGATTTATTTGGCCAGAGTGAGTATTACCAGGTTGTAAACGAGGATAATGATGTGATTAAGGAAGCGCTTAAAGTCCTGAGAAACAACTCTGAATATAAAAATCTTCTGGTAGAGAACTAATCAATGACTGACTCGATATTGACTTGGCTTGCTGCTCACTATATTGAGTTGCTTGGTGCTGTTCTGGGGTTCGCCTACATATTTTTGTCCATAAGACAACATATTTTTACTTGGCCGGTCGGGTTGTTAACCTCGGCAATTTACGTCTACGTTTTTTTGGTTTCAAAATTTTATGCCGACATGCTCCTGCAGGTTTATTATGTAGGTGTGAGTATTTATGGTTGGTATTTCTGGTTGAAAGGAAATCCAAACTCAGATGCTGAGTTGAAAGTGAGCCGGATGCCCCGGAGTTTTTATCTTTCCGTAATAGCTGTCACCTTGGTCCTGTTCCTGGTTTTACTTTTCGGTTTGAAGTATTACACCGACTCGCCGGTTCCTTTTGGCGATTCGTTAACCACGGCCATGAGCATTGTAGCAACCTGGATGTTGGCTCGCAAGTACTTGGAACATTGGTTAATCTGGATTTTCGTCGATTTTTTCTCTGCTTTTCTATATGGGTTTAAAGGGCTGTGGCCAACCGTGATCTTATTTTTGGTTTATACCGGCATGGCAGCGGTCGGATACCGCAGTTGGAGAACCGATTTAAAAAAACAGGATGCGTAAACTTGTCCGTATTGCAGTTACAGGGCCTGAGTCCACGGCCAAAAGCACTTTGGCAAAGGCGCTGGCCGATTATTTTAAGGGTACGTTTTATCCGGAATACGCCCGTGAGTATTTCCAGAATCATTCAACGGAATATACCTATGATGATTTGGAACAGATTACAAGAAAACAGATTCAGCAATATCATGAGTCGGAGCAAGAAGAATCCGGACTGGTGTTTTTTGACACTTGGCTGATCATTACCAAGATTTGGTTTCAGTGGGCCTATCAACAGGAACCGGCTTGGCTGGAGACTGAAATTGACAACTTAACCATTGATTTGTATTTGCTTTGTTTGCCCGACATTCCTTGGGAGCCGGATCCCTTGCGGGAGCACGGAGGCGAGGAAAGACAGCAGTTATTTGATGCCTACAAATCGGAATTGCTGCGTCGTAAATTAAAGTTTGTCGAGATTGGAGGGCTGGGAGAAAAGCGTGTGGAAAATGCCATTCAAGCGGTGCAGTCGATGCTTACGGCCTGATTTGTTTTTTATCTTTCCTTGCTTTTCAGTAATAAAAAGGGGACTTTTGTTTGAGAATGTGTCGCCATGCAAAAGTTCTAACATCCCAAAAAATTAGTCAAATGAAGATTGCTGCAGATATTACGCAACTAATTGCCAATACGCCAATGGTTGAATTGAACCGGCTTACCAAAGGTTGTTTGGCCCATGTGATTGTGAAGCTCGAATCCCAAAATCCTGGAGGTTCGGTAAAAGATCGCTTGGCCTTGGCCATGATCGAGAGCGCTGAAAAGCAAGGAAAGATCAACAATGAAACGGTGATTATAGAGCCAACCAGCGGAAATACGGGGATTGGATTGGCCATGGTTTGCGCGGTAAAAGGGTACCGGCTGAAAATTGTGATGCCGGAAAGCGTTTCGGTTGAGCGAAGGGCAGTTCTGAAAGCTTACGGTGCGGAGTTGGAACTTACCTCTGCAAAAGGAGGTATGCGCGAAGCGATTGAACGTACAGAGCAGTTGGCCAGCGAGTTAAGTCAGGTCTTTGTTCCCATGCAGTTTGTCAACCCGGCCAATGCAGAAATGCACCGACGCACAACAGCGCTTGAGATTTGGAACGACACGGAAGGCCAGGTTGATGTTTTTGTTGCCGGAGCAGGGACCGGAGGAACAATTACCGGTGTTTCGGAGGTGTTGAAGGAGAAAAAACCATCGGTGCACTGTGTTGTGGTTGAGCCGCAAAATTCATCGATATTATCTGGAAACCCGCCGGGCTCACATAAAATTCAAGGGATCGGCCCTGGATTTATTCCGAAAGTGCTGAATACCAAAATTTATGATGAAATTTTTCAGGTGTCGGACGAAAAGGCTTTTGAAACCGCCCGCTTGCTGGCCAGTGAAGAAGGACTGTTTTGTGGTATTTCTTCAGGTGCCAATGTGTATGCTGCATTGGAAATTGCCAAAAGAGCCGAAAACAAAGGTAAGTGCGTGGTTGTTATCCTATGCGACACCGGTGAACGATATTTAAGTACAACCCTCTTTAATCCAGATAAAGATGCAATCTGATTCAAAAATTTTATCCGTTTTAAATCAATCAGTCGATCAGCTTTCAGCTCCGCAAAGCTATGATCAGGTTTGTCATGAACATCGGCTGGGGGAGCCTTTGCCATCAACAGAAAAATTGGCACGGATTGTCAATATGATCCGTGAAATCTTATTTCCCGGTTATTTTGGCAATACGAGCTTGCGCCCCAATACGATAAAACATTACATGGGGGTCTATGTCGATGAACTTTTTGAAGCCTTGTCGGAGCAAATTCTGGCTGGATTATGCTTTACCTGTGAAAATCCGGAGGAGGTGGATATGCAGGAGCGTAATTATCATGCGCAGCAGTTGGCTGCCAAGTTTATCTCGTCCTTGCCCGACATACGTCGAAAGTTGGTTGCCGATGTAGAAACTGCTTTTGTTGGCGATCCGGCAGCCAAAAGCCGGAGCGAGGTTATTTTTTGTTACCCGGCCATCCGTGCCATATCAAACTATCGGGTTGCCCACCAATTGCTTAAGCTAAATGTACCGTTAATCCCCCGAATCATTGGAGAAATGGCACATTCAGAGACCGGAATTGATATTCACCCGAAAGCCGAGATTGGAGAATCGTTTACCATTGACCATGGTACAGGCGTGGTGATTGGGTCAACCTGTATTATTGGGAA
>ENA-ORCT01000725-ORCT01000725.1-marine-metagenome-genome-assembly--contig:-NODE-725-length-14791-cov-2.994019_pt1 | contig 14791 bp, 17 predicted proteins | sample MGYA00248632_ERZ508511 | MGnify/ENA primary metagenome ERZ508511 (study PRJEB26182, sample SAMN06268839) | marine metagenome | isolation source: Tt an P1-techrep anaerobic enrichment on pine from sediment...
CCTCCTTCGCCCGGGCGTCAGCCCGGGCAGCGCCCGACCCTCCCCCCGGGAGGGCGCTTTCCGCGCCCACCCAGGGTCGGGCGCTGCCCTCTGCACTGAAGCGGCAGCCTCCCTGTTGCCTCTGTCTCGAGAATTGTTCCGGCCAGGATTTTCCCGCCGCCTTCACGCGAAGGGGGCGAAGCCGCCATATTGCCCGCCCTGAAAGACCAGCGGCGCGCCTTCGCGGTGGGCCGCCTCGGCGACGCGGCCGACGATGATGGCGTGATCGCCGCCCTCATGCACCGCTTCCAGCCGGCAGACAAACCACGCCAGGACGCCTTGCAGCAGCGGCACGCCCAAGGGGCCGCGCTGCCAGTCGAACGCGTCGAACCCGTCGCCCCGGTGCGCGAAATGGCGCGCCAGCGCCGCCTGGTCGCCGGCCAGAACGTGGATGGCATAGACCGGCGCGGCGCAGAAGGCCGCGAAACGCGCCGAGTGCTTCGCGGGCGACCACAGCACCAGCGGCGGGTCCAGCGAAACCGAGGCAAAGCTGTTGGCCGTAATGCCCAGCGGCCCCCCGGGCGCAGCGGCGGTGACCACCGTCACCCCGGTGGCGAAGCGCCCCAGGCATTGGCGGAAGTCCCCCGCCGTCTCCGGCCTCGGTTCGAATGTCTCCACGTCTGATCACCCTTCCGCGTTACCCGCTCCGGCGGCCTGCACCGCCTCTGGCAGTTAGCATGTTCGCGCTCCGGGGCAAAAGGCCCGCTTTCCGCCCGTTACAAAAGCTTCAGTAAACTGCAACAAACGCGTCGTGCGTCGCCTGTATTCGGCCTGAAGTGGCTGAAAAGGGGACGACATGCTGCTCAGTGTCCAGACCGTGACCAAGACCTTCGGCAAGAACGTTGCCGTGGACAATGCTTCTTTCACGGTGGACGGCCCCGCCTTCGTGGGCATCATCGGCCGTTCCGGGGCGGGGAAGTCCACCTTCCTGCGGATGGTGAACAGGCTGACCGACGCAAGCTCGGGCGCGATCAGGTTCGAGGGCCGGAATATCCTTGAGCTTGAGGGCAGGGCCAAGCGCGCCTGGCAGTCCGACTGCGCCATGATCTTCCAGCAGTTCAACCTCGTGCCGCGGATGGATGTGGTCTCGAACGTGCTCCACGGCACGCTCAACCGGCGCTCGGCCGCGGCCACATTCTTCAACCTCTTTCCCAAGGCGGACATCCATCGCGCCATCGACATCCTCGACCGTCTCGGCATCGCCGAGCAGGCCGCGAAGCGCGCCGAGGCGCTGTCGGGCGGCCAGCAGCAGCGCGTGGCCATCGCCCGCGCCCTGATGCAGGACCCCAGGATCATCCTGGCCGACGAACCGATCGCCAGTCTCGACCCGATGAACGCGCAGGTGGTGATGGACGCACTCCATCGCATCAACCGCGAGGACGGGCGCATGGTCATCGCCAACCTGCACACGCTGGACACCGCCCGGCGCTATTGCGACCGGGTGATCGGCATGCGCGACGGCCGCGTCGTGTTCGACGGAACGCCGGCGCAGCTGACCACGGGCGTGGCGCGCGACATCTACGGCGCCGATGCCAGCTTTACCGAATCCGCAACCTCCACCTCGCTCGATGCGCTGGCGACCCCGGCGAAGGCGAAGGAGCCCGTCTGAGTTTTCATCGGCCCCGGCCTGTCGTGGGGGCACATCAACCAGGAGAGAAAAGATGAAAAAACTGCTCGCGGCCCTCGTGGCCACCACCGCCCTGGCCGGCCCGGCCCTGGCGGAAGACATCACCGAGTTCCGCATCGGCATCCTCGGCGGCGAAAACGCCCAGGACCGGCTGAACTCGAACGAATGCCTGCGCGCCAAGACCGAGGACCTGCTGGGCGTCGAGACCAAGCTCTTCGCGCCCGCCGACTACAACGGCGTGATCCAGGGCCTGCTGGGCGGCACCATCGACATGGCCTGGCTGGGCGCCTCGGGCTACGCCAAGACCTACCTGGAAGACCCCGAAGCGGTCGAGCCGGTTCTGGTCAAGGTCAACGTGGATGGCGGCTACGGCTACCACTCCATCGGTTTCGCCCGCAAGGACAGCGGCATCACCTCGCTGACCGACATGAAGGGCAAGGTCTTCGGCTTCGGCGACCCGAACTCGACCAGCGGCTACCTGATCCCCTCGATCGAGATTCCGGGCGCGATCGGCGCCTCGATGCAGTCGGGTGACTATTTCGGCGAGGTGAAGTTCACCGGCGGTCACGAGCAGACCATCGTTGCCGTGAACAACGGCGACGTCGACGGCGGCGTGACCTGGGCCGACGGCCTGGGTGAATGGGAAGACGGCTTCAACTCGGGCGCGCTGCGCAAGGCGGTGGATGCCGGCCTGATCGACATGAACGACCTGGTCGAGATCTGGCGCTCCAAGCCGATCCCGGAAGGCCCGGTCGTGCTGCGCAAGGCCCTGCCCGAGGACGTGAAGGTCAAGATGACCGCGCTGATGGCCTCGCTCGCCTCGATGGACGCCGATTGCTACTACGGCGTGGCCGCGGGTGACTCCAAGGGCTTCATGCCCATCACCCACGACGCCTATCTCTCGATCATCGAGGCCCGCAAGGCCAAGTCGAACTAAGGTTTCCAACCTCAAGGCGGGTCCCGCGCCGCGCGGGGCCCGTTTCCCCATCCGAAGGCAGCACCATGTCAGAGCTTTCCGCAGGCCCCCACGGGGGCAGCCCGGACATCCGCGACCATTACATGGACCTCACCCGCCGCAGGCGGATGTATGGGGGGCTCACGCTGGCGATCTTTGCCGCGCTGATGGTCTCGGGCTTCCTGGTGGCCGACGACCGCAACGCGGGCGGGTTCTGGGACGGCTTGCACAATGTCTTCGCCTTCCCCGCGCAGGTGGTGGGCGAGGCCTGGGACAAGGCCGATCTGCTGCCCGGGCACCTGGTGAATTTCTTCCCCGCGCTGGTCGAGACCGTCAACATCGCCGCCGTCTCCACGCTGGTCGGCGCGCTGTTCGCGCTGGTTCTGTCGCTGCTATCGACCCGGGGGCTTGCGCGCTTTCCCCGGCTGATCCCGGTCTTCCGCCGCTGCATGGACATCATGCGCGCTATCCCTGAGATCGTGATCGCGCTGGTGTTGATCTTCATCCTCGGCGGCGGCCCGGTCCCGGCGATGATCGCCATCGCCTTTCACACCGCCGGCGCGCTGGGCAAGCTGTTTTCCGAGGTGAACGAGAACGCCTCTCTGAAACCGGTCGAGGGGCTGGCATCGGTCGGCGCCACCTGGATCCAGCGCATGTGGCTGGGGGTGATCCCGCAGGTCGCGCCCAACTATCTCAGCTACGCGCTGCTGCGGTTCGAGATCAACATCCGCGCCTCGGCCATCCTGGGCTTCGTGGGCGCGGGCGGCATCGGGTATGAGCTGAAGAACGCCATGTCCTGGGGGCAGGGCAAGTTCGACGAGGCGGCGGCGATCTTCATCCTGCTCTTCGGCGCCATCGTGGTCTTCGACCAGCTCTCCAGCCATTACCGCCACAACCTGACCACCGGAGGCCGGGCATGAGCGACGCCACCGCAACCGCGATCCTGAAGGACGAGGCCGACCGCCTTTTCGCCCGCAAGCGCCTGGTGGGTTTTGCCCTGCCGGCGGCGATCCTGGCCTACCTGGCCTATATCTTCTTCGCCTTCGACATCCCCGGCCTGTATGAGCGCGCGCGCATGGACAACGCCCGCGCGCTGGTGGCCGACAGCTACAGCTACAAGACCCATGTCACCCGCGACAACCGCTCGGGCGACGTCACCGTCGCCATCGAGGGCGAGCGCAAGGGCACCTACCCCCAGGGCACCGCGCCGGGTTGGGTCAGCCTGGGCGGGGACACGGTGATCGACCTCGGCGGCGGCCATGTCGTGACCTTTGCCGGCAAGGCCGTGCGCTACGACGTGTCGGGCTTCGGCCTGATCGAGGCCGAGCCGGGCGCCCGCGGCGTGGCGACCAACCTGCAGGGCGACCTGCCCGACTGGATCAACCTGTCCAAGAACCGCCTCGCCATCACCACCGGGGCAGGCCGGCTGACCGTCACCCGCAACCGGACCGAGGTGTTCCGCTATTTCACCGGGTGGGAGCTGTTCTTCTTCACCCTCGACAGCCCCTATCACGGCGCCTCGCTGGGCCGGATCCTGTTCGGCGAGCGGATCGACCCCGCGCGTGGCAATCTCGCGGGCGCGGCGCAGGATTTCTGGACCAACGCCATGTGGCGCCACAACGACGTGGCCTGGGCGCTGTTCGAAACCATCCTGATGGCCTTCCTCGGCACCATGGGCGCGGCGCTGATCGCGCTGCCGCTGGCCTTCCTCGCGGCCAAGAACTTCGCCCCGGTGATGACCCTGCGCTTCGGCGTGCGGCGCATCTTTGACTTCGTGCGCGGGGTGGACGGGCTGATCTGGACCATCGTTCTTAGCCGCGCCTTCGGGCCGGGGCCGCTGACCGGGGCGCTGGCGATCCTGGTCACCGACACGGGCAGCTTTGGCAAGATGTTCTCCGAGGCGCTGGAAAACGTCGACGAGAGGCAGATCGAGGGCGTGCAGTCCACGGGCGCCAAGCCGGTGCAGCGCTACCGCTTCGGGGTGATCCCGCAGGTGACGCCGGTGCTGCTCAGCCAAGTGCTCTACTACCTCGAATCCAACACCCGCAGCGCCACTATCATCGGCGCCATCACCGGCGGCGGCATCGGCCTGCTGCTGACCCAGGCCATGATCACCCAGAAGGACTGGGAGGAGGTCAGCTATTACATCGTGCTGATCGTGCTGATGGTGATGGTGATGGACTGGCTGTCGGGCTGGCTGCGCCGCCGCCTGATCCAGGGCGGGGCGGTCGGGCACTGACAGGCCCCCTTCTTCTCGGCAAAAATACTCAAACCGGCGGCGGATTTTCCGCCGTCGCAACGCCGGAGTTTCCGATGCCCCGCCTGAGCGAAGACAAACCCTTCATCCATCCCGATTGCACCATCACCGACAGCGACTTCGGGCGCTATGTCGAGATCGGGCAGGGATCGCGCGTGGCCCATTCCACCTTGGGCGACTATTCCTATTGCGACCGCTACGCCGATATCGCCAATGCCAGCATCGGCAAGTTCGCCAACATCGCCAGCTTCACGCGGATCGGGCCCACCGATCACCCGATGGCCAATGCCTCGCTGCATCACTTCCTCTACCGGTCTTCCGATTACTGGGACGATGCGGAATTTGATGATGCGTTTTTCGCCCACCGAAAAAGCCGCCGCACCGAGATCGGCCATGATACCTGGATCGGCCACGGCGCCGTCATCCGGCCCGAGCTGACCATCGGCCACGGCGCGGTGGTGGCGGCAGGCGCGGTGGTGACCAAGGACGTGGCCCCCTACATGATCGTCGCCGGGGTGCCGGCCCAGCCCCTGCGCGCGCGGTTCCCGCAGGCGGTGGCCGAGCGGCTGATGGCGCTGGCCTGGTGGGACTGGGACCATGCCCGCCTGCGCGCCGCGCTGGAGGATTTCCGGGCGCTGCCCGCCGAGGCTTTCCTGGAGAAATACGAGGGGGCGGAGGAGGGGGCCTAGAGCCGTGCCGATCGAACGTCCCGCCCGGCGGCCACGCCGGGCAGCGCCCGACCCGCCCCCACGGGGCGGGCGCTTCTCGCCCACCCCTCGGGTCGGCCGCTGCCCTCCTCGCTCAAGTCCTGCCGGAATGATCGCCGCGGGTTCCACGCCGGGGTATGACGTCGGCGGCAAAACCTCACTGGCGGATCACTCTGCCGCCATGTCCAGCCCCGAGATGCGGCCGGCAAAGCGATGCGCCGCCTCGCCGGAGAGGTAGCTCAGCCGCCCGCCCGAGATGGTCATCTCCACCGCGCGGGTGGCCGCGTTGAGCACCGCCAGGTCGGCGCGGCGGCCGAAATCCAGCCGCCCGCGGTCGGGCAGGCGCAGGATGTCGGCGGGCCTGGCCGAGATCATCGCCCAAGCGCGGGCAAGGCCCATTACGCCCTCGTCCACCAGCCGCCAGGCGGCATGGGCCAGCGAGGGATAGTAGTAGTCGGACACCAGCGCGTCGCAGAGCCCCTCGCGGATCAGGTCCATCGCCGCCACGTTGCCCGATTGCGAGCCGCCCCGCACCACGTTGGGCGCCCCCATCAGCACCGGGTCGTTCATCGCCTTGGCTGCCGCGGCGGCCTTGCGCGCGGTGGGGAACTCGGCGATGCGGGCGCCGATCATGGAATAGCCCTCGCGGGTCTCGCCGTCGGGGTCGTCATGGCTGCCATAGACAACGCCCAGCCGGTCGAAGGCCTCGGCCAGGCGGCACAGGTGGCGCGGCACCTCGGTGCCGCGGGCCAACGCGCCCTCGACCAGCGCCATGTGCTCGTCGGGGCTGCGGCCCGCCTGCCGCGCCCAATGCAGGAGCATCTCGGGCTTTTCGCGGGCGAAATCCACCGCCTCGCCGAGGTGGTTGTTGAACACCACATAGTCGATCCCGTGGCGCTCCACCGCTGCCAGCAGGCGCGGGCCGCTGTCCACCAGATGGGTTTCGCAGCGGATCTGGAGGCGCAGGTCGGTCAGCGCCCGGGCGCGGTAGACATCGAGCGCCGCCATCAGCCGCTCGGCCTGGTCGGGTCCGCGATGACCGCCCTCCCAGGACCAGCTCTGCGCCAGCCAGGCGGTGGTCACGCCATTGGCCGCAGCCTCGCGGTCGGTGCTGGCCAGCCCAACCTCAAGCGCGAAGGGGGCGCTGGGGCGGGGGGCGATATGGCGCTCGAAGGCGTCGCCATGCAGGTCGATGATGCCGGGCAGGATCAGGTAGCCGGTGAGGTCCACCTCCGGCAGCGGCCCCTTGGTGATCCGGCCATCGGCGATCGACAGCGAGCGCTGCTGCATCTCGCCATCGCGCAGGATGGTGGCGCCGGTAAAGCGCAGGGGAGGAAGGATCGGGGGCATCACTGACTCGTCTCTCGATTGTTGCCTGTGGATAACCCGTTTCTGTATCGCGGATGTGACAGAACCCCCTGAAAAACAACCTAATCCGGCGTCACCACCAGGGTGACCCGGTCGCCGGCGAACCAGGTGTGGCCGAATTCCACCGGGCGGCCGCCGGGGTCGACATTCACGCTGACCGTCCGCAGGATCGGCGCGCCCTCGGAGATGCGCAGGTGCAAGGCCTGGGTCGGGGTGGCGAGCTTGGCCGTCAGCCGGGTCGAGCGCCGGGTGTAGTCGTCGACCCCCTCACGGGCGAGCGCGGCGGTGACCGACTGGGTCTCCTCCAGCGCGGCCAGAAGGGCGGGAAAGCGCCCCGCCGGGAAGACCGAGCGGAACAGCGCCAGCGGCGCCCCGTCGGCCAGCGACAGCCCCTCGACGACATGCACCGGCGCGCCTTCGGCCAGCTCCAGCGCCCCGGCCTCGCGCAGGTCGGCGGGGCGTGTTTCCAGCCGCAGGAGCTGCCGGTCGGGGGTCTGGCCGGCGGCCTCGAGGTTCTGGTGGAACCGCACCCGCCGCCCCAGCGGGTAATCGGTGGGTTTCGAGGCCACGAAGACGCCCGCGCCGCGCCGCGCGTGCACCAGCCCGCGCTCGCCCATATCGGCCAGCGCCCGGCGCACCGTGTGGCGGTTGACGCCGAAACGCTGCGCCAGCGCCGCCTCGGTGGGCAGCTTGTCGCCGGGGCGGTAATGCCCCTCGCCGATCTCGGCGGTGAGGGTCGCGGCGATGGATTTCCAGACCGGGGTGCGGGCCATGCTGTCACCAAAGTTTCACACCCCCGCGCTTGCGCGACTCGGGGCGGGGGCGCTAGGATTTGTCTAGTTGTATAGGAACCTAGACAAATCGGCAAGCTGTCTACATGAGCAAGATCGACACAAGACAGGGCTGGATCAGCCTGATGGCCAAGGCCCCGGCCGAGGCGCTGGCGCGCCGCTGGGCGGCGCTGGGCATCGCGCCCGATTTCACTTGGCTGCGCGCCCCCGAGATCGGCGGTGTGATGGTGCGCGGCCGCATGGGGGGCACCGGCGCGCCCTTCAACCTCGGCGAGATGACCGTCACCCGCTGCGCCCTGCGGCTGGAGGGCGGCGCGGTGGGCCACGCCTATGTGCAGGGCCGCGACAAGGCCAAGGCCGAACGGGCCGCGCTGCTGGATGCGCTGATGCAGACCGACGCTGCGGCCGAGGTGCGCGAGAAGGTGCTGGAGCCGCTGGCCGCCGAGATGGACGCCGCTGCCGCCGCCCGCGCGGCCCGGGCCGCGGCGACCAAGGTCGAGTTCTTCACCATGGTGCGGGGAGAGGATTGATGGATACCCAAGCCCTGACAGGCGGATTTGCCGAGGCCCCGGTGGAGGCCGCGCGCGCCTTCCGCGCCGCGCTGGAGGCCATGGCCCGGCCCGGCCGGATCGAGACCATGACCGGCGCCACGCCGCCCGCGCCGCTGTCGCCCGCGGCCGGCACCCTTCTGCTGATGCTGGCCGATGCCGAGACGCCGGTCTGCCTGGCGCCTTCGCATGACAGGCCCGCGCTGCGCGATTGGCTGACCTTCCACACCGGCGCGCCGCTGGTGGGGCCGGGCGAGGCCGTCTTCGCCGTCGGCGACTGGGCGGCGCTGCAGCCGCTCGATGCCTATCGCATCGGGGTGCCGGAATATCCCGACCGCTCGGCCACGCTGATCGTGGAGATGGAGGAGCTTGCCGAGACGGGTGCGCGCCTGACCGGCCCCGGCATCAAGGACGTGGCCGCGCTGGGCCTGCCCGAGATCGCCGCCTTCCAGCGCAACGCGCTGCTCTTCCCGCTGGGGCTCGATTTCTACTTCACCGCCGGGGACAGGCTGGCCGCGCTGCCCCGCACGACGAACGTGTCGCCCGGAACGGGCGCGCGCCAAAGGGGGGCCGCCTGATGTATGTCGCAGTGAAAGGCGGCGAGCGCGCCATCGACAACGCCCATGCCTGGCTGGCCGAGGAACGGCGCGGCGACACCGCCATCGCCGAGCTGTCGGTCGAACAGATCCGCGAGCAACTGGCGCTGGCCGTGAACCGGGTGATGGCCGAGGGCTCTCTCTACGACCCCGATCTCGCCGCGCTGGCGATCAAGCAGGCCCGCGGCGACCTGATCGAGGCGATCTTCCTGATCCGCGCCTATCGCACCACGCTGCCGCGCATCGGCCATTCGCGCCCCGTGGAGACCGAGGGGATGGCCTGCGACCGCCGCATCTCGGCCACCTTCAAGGACGCGCCGGGCGGGCAGGTGCTGGGGCCGACCTTCGACTACACCCACCGGCTGCTGGATTTCAAACTCGCCGCCGATGGCGAGGTGCCGGCGGCCGCCGGGGCCGAACCGCGCGAGGGGCCGGTGCCGCATATCACCGGCTTTCTCAACCGCGACGGGCTGATCGAGGAGGAGACCACCAGCGACGACACCCCGTCCGACCTGACGCGCGAGCCGCTGGAATTTCCCGCCTCGCGCGCGCTGCGGCTGCAGGCGCTGACCCGCGGCGACGAGGGCTTCGTGCTGTCCATGGCCTATTCCACCCAGCGCGGCTATGGCCGCAACCACCCCTTCGTGGGCGAGCTGCGGGTGGGCCGCGTGGCGGTGGAGATGGAGATCCCCGAGCTGGGCTTTGCCGTGGAGATCGGCGAGGTCACCCTCACCGAATGCGAGACGGTGAACCAGTTCAGGGGCTCGAAAACCGAGCCGCCGCAATTCACCCGCGGCTACGGCCTGACCTTCGGCCATACCGAGCGCAAGGCGATCTCGATGGCGCTGGTCGACCGCGCGCTGCGCTGGGCCGAGCTGGGCGAGGACGATGTGGGCGCGCCGGCGCAGGACGAGGAATTCGTGCTGTCACATGCCGACAACATCCAGGCCACCGGCTTCCTAGAGCATATAAAACTGCCGCATTACGTGGACTTCCAGTCCGAACTTGAACTGGTGCGCAAACTGCGCGCCGAGGCGGAAGCCGCGCAGGCGCAGGTGCAGGAGGCTGCGGAATGAGCCGGCTACTCTTCTCCGATATCGGCCCCTTCGCCGGTATCGATCAGCCAGCCGCCGGGGCCGATCAGGTTGTCCGGCACATAAGCGACCAGCAGCGTTCGGGCCAAGGCAAAGATGAACAGGCTGTAGGCAACCTGATCGAAAGTGATGGTATCCAGCAAGTCCATCTTGTTCCTCCCCAACTTCAACCTGCCCCTGTTCTCTCGGGAAAGTAAGGCGTGAAAATGACGGAAATGAGCCAATATAACTTCGCCTATCTCGATGAGCAGACAAAACGCATGATCCGCCGGGCATTGTTGAAGGCCCTGGCGATCCCCGGCTACCAGGTGCCCTTTGCCAGCCGCGAGATGCCCATGCCCTATGGCTGGGGCACCGGCGGCGTGCAGGTCTCGGCCGCCTGCCTGACGCCCGAGGACCGGTTCAAGGTGATCGACCAGGGCGCCGACGACACCACCAACGCGGTGTCGATCCGCAAGTTCTTTGAACGCACCGCCGGGGTGGAGACGACCGAGCACACCGGCGCGGCCACCGTCATCCAGACCCGCCACCGCATCCCCGAGGAACCGCTGACAGAGGGCCAGATCCTGGTCTACCAGGTGCCGATCCCCGAACCGCTGCGCTTTCTCGAACCGCGCGAAACCGAGACGCGCAAGATGCACGCGCTCGAGGAATACGGGCTGATGCTTGTGAAGCTCTACGAGGACATCGCGCGCCACGGCAAGATCGCCACCTCCTACGCCTACCCGGTGAAGGTCGAGGGGCGCTACGTGATGGACCCCTCGCCGATCCCGAAATTCGACAACCCCAAGATGGAGATGGCCGCGATCCAGCTTTTCGGCGCGGGGCGCGAGCAGCGCATCTACGCGGTGCCGCCCTATACAAGTGTTGCCAGCCTCGATTTCGAGGACCATCCTTTCGAGGCCAGCAAGGCCGAGCAGCCCTGCGCGCTGTGCGGGGCCGGGCACACCTATCTCGACGAGGTGATCATGGATGACGAGGGCGGCCGGATGTTCGTCTGTTCCGACACCGACTATTGCGCGCGGCGCCGGGCCGAGGGCCATCTGGGCGCGCTGGGCGTGGCCGAAGGGGAAACCGCGGCCTGAGCGCGAAAAAGCCTCGGCCGCAACAGGGGAGAGGGCAATGACGCCACTGCTGAAAGTCCAGAATATCACCAAGCGCTACGGCGCCCGCATCGGCTGTGCCGATGTGTCCTTCGACCTGTATCCGGGCGAAGTCATGGGCATCGTGGGCGAGAGCGGCTCAGGGAAATCCACGCTGCTCAACTGCCTCGCCGGACATCTTGAGCCGGATGCCGGCGAGGTTCTTTTCGACACCCGCGCCGAGGGGCTGAAGGACACCGTGCAGATGTCCGAGCCCGAGCGGCGGATGCTGGCGCGCACCGATTGGGCCTTTGTCCACCAGAACGCGCGCGACGGGCTGCGCATGGGCGTTTCCGCCGGCGGCAACGTGGGCGAGCGGCTGATGGCCGTGGGCGCGCGCCATTACGGCCAGATCCGCGAGCAGGCGCTGGACTGGCTGCAGCGGGTCGAGATCGCCGGCGACCGGATCGACGACCGCCCCAGCGCGTTTTCCGGCGGCATGCAGCAGCGGCTGCAGATCGCGCGCAACCTGGTCACCGGCCCGCGGCTGGTGTTCATGGACGAGCCCACCGGGGGCCTCGACGTCTCGGTGCAGGCCCGTCTGCTGGACCTGCTGCGCGGGCTGGTGCGGCAGATGGGGCTCTCGGCCATCATCGTCACCCATGACCTCGCCGTGGTGCGGCTGCTCGCCGACCGGCTGATGGTGATGAAATCGGGCCATGTGGTGGAGACCGGCCTGACCGACCAGGTGCTCGACGACCCGCAGCACGCCTATACCCAGCTTCTGGTTTCTTCGGTCTTGCAGGTGTGAGCGCATGATCACGGCATATGCATATCGCGATGGCCGGCTGATCCCCGCCGGCGAAGCTCTGGAAGAGGCGATCTGGATCGACCTGTTCCAGCCCACGGAGGCAGAGCTGGCCCGCACCGCGCCGCTGGCCGCCGGGGTGGCGCTGCCGAGCCTCGCGGACATGCAGGAGATCGAGATCTCCAACCGGCTCTACCGCGAGAACGACGTCGACGTGGTGACCGTGATGCTGCCCTCAGTCGAGGCCGATGGGGGTTTCGCCTCCGGGCCCGTCACCTTCATGCTGGGCCCCGAGCGCCTGATCACCCTGCGCCACCACGACCCGCGCCCCTTCGAGACCTATCCGGGACGGGCCGATAAGAGCGGCTTTGGCTGCGACACGCCCGACACCGTGGCGCTGGGCCTGATGGAGGAGGTCGTGGCGCGGCTGGCCGACCTGTTGGAGCGGGTGGGCGACAAGCTGGACGGCGTGTCGCGCGACGTCCTCGGCAAGCCCGGCAATGGCGGGCGGCAGGAAAATGTCGAGCTGCAATCGGCGCTGTCGCGCGTGGCGCGGGCGGGCGACACGCTCAGCCGGCTGCGCCTGTCGGTGCTGACCATGGAGCGCGCGCTGGGCTTTCTGATGCAGACCATCGCCGTCCCCGGACCCAAGGGCGATGAAAGCCCCCTGCGCGCCGTCATCGCGACCCAGCTGGCCGATATCCACGCGCTGGTCGAACATGCCGATTTCCTGTCGTCCAAGGTCAGCCTGGTGCTGTCGGCGACGCTGGGCATGATCCACCTGGCGCAGAACGACACGGTGCGCATCGTCTCGGTGGTGGCCGCGCTGTTCCTGCCGCCGACGCTGATCGCGTCGCTTTACGGCATGAACTTCGCCCATATGCCCGAGCTGGCCCAGCCCTGGGGCTACCCGGTGGCGCTGGCGCTGATGGTGGCCTCGGCGGGGCTGACCTACCTGTTTTTCAAATGGCGGGGCTGGCTCTAGCCCCCGCAAAGGACGGACCGATGATCCAAATTCGCGATCTTGAGAAAAGCTTCACCCTGCACAACCAGGGCAGCGCGGTGATCCCGGTGATGGCGGGCGCGCATCTGGGCGTGGCGCCCGGCGAATGCGTGGCGCTGGTGGGCGCCTCGGGGGCGGGGAAATCCACCCTGATGCGGATGATCTACGGCAACTACCTGGCGCAGGGCGGCCAGATCCTGGTGGCGGGCGTCGATGTCGCCCGCGCCGAGCCGCGCGAGATACTGGAGCTGCGCCGCCGCACGCTGGGCTATGTCAGCCAGTTCCTGCGCGTCGTGCCCCGCGTGCCCACCGTCGAGGTGGTGGCCGAGCCGCTGCTGACCGTCGGCGTCGCGCGCGACGAGGCGCTGGACCGCGCCCGCGCGCTGCTGGCCCGGCTGAACATCCCCGAGCGGCTGTGGGCCCTGTCGCCCACCACCTTTTCGGGCGGCGAGCAGCAGCGCGTGAACATCGCCCGCGGCTTTGCCTACGACTACCCGGCGCTGCTGCTGGACGAGCCCACCGCCAGCCTCGACGCGACCAACCGCGAGGTGGTGCTGAGCCTGATCGAAGAGGCCAAGGACCGCGGCGCCGCCATCATCGGCATCTTCCATGACGAGGCCGCCCGCGACCGGGTCTGCGACCGCGAGATCGACGTGTCGGGCTTCACGCCCAAGGCGGCGTGATGGCGGGGCGGCTTTTCGCGGTGGTCGGGCCTTCGGGCGCGGGCAAGGATACGCTGATGGCCGCCGCTTGGGCGCGCCGGCCCGAGCTGTTCCTGGTGCGCCGGGTGATCACGCGGCCCTCGGATGCGGGCGGCGAGGATTTCGACGGCGTGACCGAGACCGAGTTCCTGGAAATGCGCGACGCGGGGGAGTTTTCCCTTTGGTGGCAGGCGCATGGCCTGTACTACGGCATCCCCGCCAGCGTCGACGGCGCGCTGGCCGAGGGGCGCGACGTGCTGTTCAACGGCTCGCGCGCGGTGCTGGCCGAGGCGGCGCTGCGCTATCCGCAGATGGTGGTGCTGCTGGTCTCCGCCAGCCCCGAGGTGCTGGCCGAACGGCTGGCCGCGCGCGGCCGCGAAAGCGCCGGGGACATCGCCGAGCGGCTGAAACGCGCGGGCTTTGCCCTGCCCGAAGGGCTGGACGTGCGCGAGATCCGCAATGACGGTGCGCTGGAGGACGCCGTCGGCGCGATGCTGAACCTGCTTCAGCCCGAAAGCGTGTAGCGGTGCAGGAGATGGAACCGCCCATCCTCTGCCTCGCCGAACAGGCACAGGCTGTCCACCCGGAAGGGCACGGGCAGGAGCGGGGCCAGAACCGGGGCCAGCGCGGCCTCGGTATCGGCGGCGTCCCGTGCGGACAGCCTGCCGGTCAGGGTCAGGTGGAAACGGAACTCCTCCAGCACGTAAGGGTAGCCCCATTTCTCCAGCAGGGCGCGCTGGGCGGGGCTCAGCCTGTCGGGGTTGCGCCTGGCGATCTCGGCCTCGCTGGGCAGCGCGCGGAACGGGTCCAGCTCCTTCACCACGCAGGCGGCCAGCGCGGCCAGCGCGTCCGTCTCTCCCCGGGGCGTCAGCGCCAGGAAGGAGCCCAGCCGCGACAGTTCCAGCCCCTCCAGCGTAACCGGCGCCAGCCGCGCGCAAAGCGCCTGCGCGGCCTCGTGCAGCGCCTCGGCGCTTTGCCTGTCAGCCAGCCGGAACGGCGGCTTGATCGTGCCGTGGAACCCGTATTTGCGGGGCGTCCTGGTCAGCTCGGCTGCAGGGCGGGGCAGGGCGGCGAGGGCCGGATGCGCCACCTCTTGCCCGGCCACGGGGTCCCAGCCCAGCCAGGCCGCGCCGAACGCGGCCAGCGGCCCCGGCTCGGGCGCGTAATAGATCGCGTAACGCTTGAAATCCCACATGGCCTGTCCCTGCTTTGCCC
>ENA-ORCT01000727-ORCT01000727.1-marine-metagenome-genome-assembly--contig:-NODE-727-length-14775-cov-3.476732_pt1 | contig 14775 bp, 16 predicted proteins | sample MGYA00248632_ERZ508511 | MGnify/ENA primary metagenome ERZ508511 (study PRJEB26182, sample SAMN06268839) | marine metagenome | isolation source: Tt an P1-techrep anaerobic enrichment on pine from sediment...
CGTCTGCCGTCGGCATCTGTTGTCCGATTAACAGCTCCTCTAATTTCGTCATCAAAACTGGGCCAGCCACAGCCTGAATCAAACTTGTCAGCCGATTGATAAAGAGGCGCATCGCATCGTTTACAAACGTAAGCGCCTGGTTCTTTGTGTGTGTCAAATTTCCCCGAAAAGGCTGGTTCTGTACCTTTATGGACAATCACATATTCTTCAAACTGATTTAAAGGATTGTATTTCATATTCGTGTTATTTTTAGCATGCGTTCATAAGTAGATGCGCAAATCTGGTTTTTAACATGAGCTGCAAGAATACCGGGTGATTTCATTTTTTTTACTCGCTGCTTCTTATAAAAGCCCGGCTTTAATCTCTTTTATACAGACAGTCGGATTGGTAATTTTGTTCGGAAATGACTGGTTGAAACTGTTTCCCATTCATTTTTTGTACTTGTCACTAACTAACAAACACCTGAAAAATATTCAATACATACCTGGCCGAAACTATCAAAAGTGGCGTATCTTGCAAGCCAAATCAGAAAAATCACTGAACTCAAATAATTTATGGAAATACCTATTATCTACCAGGATGAACACCTTTTGGTTGTTGATAAGCCAGTTGATCTGCCTGTTCATAAAAACGATTTTATGCCGCACGATGCACCGTACCTGACTAAATTGATCGGTGACGATACCGGGCAGTGGATTTACAATGTGCACCGGCTGGATTCAAAAACATCAGGCCTGATCATTCTGGCACGTTCATCGGAGGTTGCACATCTCTTGACTTTGCAGTTTGAGCGTAAAGAAGTGGAGAAGGAGTATTTGGCCATTGCAGTGGGCGAAGTGCCTGAAGAAGGATTTTTCGATGGCAAGGTGGTGGTCAAGAAAAAAAGCAAGTTCAAAAAGGACGCTCTGACGCGCTTTCAACGAGTGCGGTTGGTGCAAACCAATATCTCCTATAAGGAACACACCAATGTTTGTCTAAGCTTGGTCCGGGTGATGCCTGAAACGGGTCGCTGGCACCAAATCAGGCAGCATTTTGCCAAAAACCGGCACGACTTGGTGGGAGATTCGCATCATGGCGATTTTACGCTCAACAAACTGATCAAAGCCGAATGGGGATTTAACCGGCTCATGTTACATGCGTCGAAATTATCTTTTGCGCACCCGGTGTCGGGAGAAAAACTAAGTTTTGAGGCCGCTCTTCCTGAGGAGTTTGAGCAGTTGCTTCACGCTGTTGAAGCCAGGTAGCGGTGTGGACTAATCCCTCTGATGTTTGCTCTTGGCGACTCAGTACAATTGCTTGTCATTCAGAAGTCATGAATCGTCATTAAGTTAGGATGCCGATTTTTTTGATGGAAGAATAATATGAACCGGCAAACGGGTGGTTCATAGTTGGCTTGATCTTGAAATTGGGAATTTCCCTATATAGGCAACAAGTATAGAAAGGCGAAAAAGTGGCAAATAGACCCGCCCAATATAAAGAGGTGAAAAACCAGATGAAAGAAAGCCACTTTGGGGAACAGGTAAAAAATGGCTCCCGCGGTGTAACTTAAACCTCCTGCGAGCAAGAACCAAAGTGAAGTGTTGGGGACATTCTGAATCACCGGAACAATGGCTACGATGATCAGCCAGCCCATCGCTACATAAAGCCACGCTGACAACTTACGCCATTTGGATGAATAAAACCATATTTTAAAGATGATGCCGGCTATAGCCAGGCTCCAGATTAGTCCGAAAATTGTCCAGCCCACCCATCCGCGAAGAGAAATCAACGAAATTGGAGTGTACGAACCAGCAATAAGAATGTAGATGGCAGAATGATCAAATTTATTCAGTTTATACTTCAACCTCGGATTTTTGGCACTATGATATAGGGTAGAAGCCAGGTACAGCAAAATCATGCTGGCACCAAAAACCGCAAAACTGACGATATGCCAGGCGTTTCCGTAGAGTGCCCCAAAAACAGTCAGCAAGCTTACTCCGGCAACTGCCAAAGCAATTCCAATACCATGCGATATGCTGTTGGCCAGTTCTTCCGCCCAAATCAACTTTTTACGTTTCGTCCTATTCATTTTTCACTTTCTGATAACGTGCGGCAAAGTTACTAAATGCCCCGTTCTGTTGTGATAGAAAGCGAAATTAATGCATGTAGGATTCAGCCAGTAGCTTATTTCGGGTCGTCAACTGGGTTTGCAGCACCTTTTTAGTGCTGCAAAGCTCTGCTTATTTAGTAACTGCTATAAAGCTTCAATTACCCGATTCAGGCGGTTGGTGATGTCTGCGGCAATCGATTCCAGTGCCGGATTTTCGATGGCCATCATGGAGGCAACCGGGTTCACGGCAGCGACTTCAACTTTGTTGTCTTTGGTTTCCTGCACAATCACATTGCACGGAAGCATGGTGCCAATCTTATCTTCGGCCTGTAAGGCTTTGTAGGCTGCCGGCGGATTGCAAGCTCCAAGGATTCGGTACTTCCGGAAGTCAACATCTAATTTTTCCTTCAGCTTTTCGTGGATATTAATTTCCGACAAGACGCCAAAACCTTCTTTCTTGAGTTCTTCCGTAACTTTGTCGACGGCCTCGTCAAAGGTGTAATCTGTTACTTTATCAATGTAATACTTCATGATTTTTGTTTTTTTTGATGAATAATATCTATTTGGGGATATTTTAAATCGTCATATGTTCGTTGTTTATCAGCAACAACAACAGTTTGGAGCCTGCCTTTGTTTTCCGTGCTTCAATCCCTGTTGACTATTTCCTGCCCGGCGTACTCTTCTGTTTACGTTTCCTGCGCGGCTAAAAAAAGACGCCATAAACAGATCGTTTTACTTCAAATCCTTTTTACGTTTTTCAAACTCCTTTTGATCTATTTCTCCTTTGGCATAGCGATCCTTCAAAATATCAAACGCCGTTTTATGTCTTCGTCCAGGTCTGTGTTTTCGTTTTCCAGCCATTCGCAGGAGAAGCCAAAGCATAGCCAAAACCAAGATGAGAACAATGGTCCAGCCGAAGCCCATTCCCCAGCCGTAAAAATCAAATTCATTCATCATTTTGAGTCTCCTTTCATTTAATGATTAACCTTTAGTTGCTTTTTCAACAATTGAGCATTAATAGCAACGATAATTGTACTCAGGCTCATTAATCCGGCGCCAAGTGCCGGGTTAATGAGAATGCCAGACTGGTATAAAACGCCCGCTGCCAATGGGATAGCTACAATATTGTACGCTGTAGCCCAAACAAAATTTTGAATCATTTTTTTGTGGGTTTCCTTACCAAAAAGAACCAACGAGACAATGTCTTTCGGCTTACTGTCTACCAGGATGATGTCGGCGGTTTCTGCAGCTACATCCGTCCCTGATCCAACCGCAATACCAACATCGGCTGTTGCCAGAGCAGGAGCATCATTGATACCGTCGCCGGTCATGGCCACAAACTCACCTTGCTGCTGAAATTCCTTCACTTTTTCAAGCTTTTCATCGGGCAGTACGTCTGCAAAATAACCATCCAGCCCGAGCTCTTCGCTGACACTCCGGGCTACTTTTTCATTGTCTCCAGTCATCATGAAAACCTTCATTCCATTTGCCTTCAGTGTTTTTATGGCCTCATGCGAGTCCTCTCTAATCTCGTCGGCCATGGCGATGAAGCCTGCCAATTGATCATTAATTATAACAAAGACAATGGTTTCCTGTTTGTTACCTCCAGCGTCATCCGGAATATTCATGCCGTTTTCTTTCAAGAAGCCAGGACTCACCACCTTTACTTTTTGCTTTCCAACATCGGCTTCAATCCCTTTTCCTGTCATTGCTTTAAAGTTTTCAATTTCAGGAAGATCAATTTCTTTTTCTTCCACTTTCTCCAAAATGCCAACAGCCAGTGGATGTTCCGATTCGGTTTCAACTGCTGCGGCCAATTTTAAGATTTCTTCATCAGAGAATTGTTCCTGAACCGATTTAAAAGCAGTCACTCCAAAATTCCCTTTGGTCAGGGTTCCGGTTTTGTCGAAGGCCATCAGGGTAATTTTACGCGAATTTTCAAAGGCTGTCCGGTTGCGAATGAGCAAACCATTTTGAGCGGAAATGGAAGTCGAAATGGCCACAACCAGCGGCACAGCCAATCCTAAAGCGTGTGGGCAAGTGATAACCATGACGCTGGCCATCCGCTCGAGCGCGAAGGAAAATGGCTGGCCGACACCCAGCCAAACTGCGAGCGTACCAAAGCCAACGACCAGGGCTACGATTGTTAGCCAAAAAGCAATACGGTCGGCTAAGTGTTGTGTTTTTGACTTTCTGTTTTGGGCATCTTCTACCATCTTGATGACTTTATTCAGGTAAGCTTCGTCACCGACTTGTTCTACTTTTATTTTCAAGGAGTTGTTTCCGTTGATTGTGCCTCCAACCACTTGGTCGCCAGTTGATTTTCTCACCGGCTGAGATTCACCGGTGACCATCGATTGGTTGATCCGGCTTTCACCTTCTTTAATTACTCCGTCAACCGGAATTTTCTCTCCGGGACGAACCAGCACCAAATCACCTGGCTCAAGTTTGTCAACCGAAATGTCTTCCGTCTCTCCATCATTCAAACGATGTGCATCCGAAGGCATCAAGGCAACAAGCTGTTGCAGTGATTTTGAAGCGCCCATCACCGATTTCATTTCAATCCAGTGTCCCAATAGCATCACATCAATCAGCGTCGCCAATTCCCAAAAAAAGGTTTTGCCTTCCAGCCCAAAGGTTGTGGCGGAGCTGTAGCCCCAAGCGATGGTGATAGCAACCGCAATCAGAGTCATCATGCCAGGTTGCTTTTCCCTAAGCTCGTCTGCCAAGCCAGTTAAAAAGGGCCATCCTCCGTAAAAATAGATGATGGACGATAAGCCAAACAGAACGTAGTTGGAACCTTCAAAGGTCAATTCATAACCAAGCAAACTCTGAATCATTGGCGACAGCGCCAAAACCGGAACGGTAAGAACAAGCGAAATCCAAAACCGTTTTTTGAAATCCTGAATCATGGCAGCGTGATGCCCGGAATGGTCATGCGAACTATGGTCGTGATGATTCTCACTTACGTTTTGTTCTTCCTTGGAATGATGATCGTGGTGTTCTGCTTTTTCAGCTCCTTTGTTTCTTTTTTTCGATGTGCTGTGGTGCTGCTTGTGCCTTCCAGACGAGGAATCGTGATGGTGGTGCTTCTTTTTTGCTCCTGAATTGCCTTTCGAGATGTCGTGTCGGTTTTCATGGGACTGTTCGTTTTGGGTTTCATGCTGATCTGTATGCTTCGTGTTTTGGGCGTCAGACTGATGTTCATTTTTGTCTTGATCTTTGGATTCTGAGTGTTTTTGTTGAGTCATAACCTTTCTTTTTGTAGCTAACCGGAAAAACCGTGCCACTGAAAGTTCGTTTTTTTTATCCAGCGAGATATGCTGAAATCTATTGATAATAAGTATGATCGTTGGTTTTTTGACGTGGTGATGAGTACACGGTTGTTGTACTTTTTCTACACCAAACAATTATACCACGAAGCAGTCGCCAGAAAAAACCTTGCCTGCAAAGTTTTGGGATGAAATAATCGTACCTGGAAGCACGATTTCCTTGTTGAATTTAAATGCTACCTTTGCGTCCTTTATTTATCATCCCATCATTTGTAGAAACTATTTTTAGATGGGAACAAAAATTTGTGAATGACACCATTTGAAAAATTAGAAATTATTGAGCCTATTTTAAAGGCACTGAAAGAAGAAAATTACACGCATCCCACAGCCATACAAGAAAAAGCCATCCCCATCATACTCAATAGAAAAGACGTACTCGGAAGCGCTCAGACCGGAACAGGTAAAACAGCGGCTTTCGCGATCCCCATTTTACAGCACTTGTTCCAGGATCAGCGGCAGCGAAATCACCAGCGTAAAATCAAATCGTTGATTGTTACTCCAACCCGTGAGCTGGCGATTCAGATTGGCGAAAGCTTGTCTACCTATGGCAGATATACCGGCATAAGAAATACTGTGATCTTTGGAGGTGTGAAGCAAGGTGCTCAAACAAATGCTTTGCGCGGTGGGGTCGATGTTTTAGTGGCCACACCAGGCCGACTGCTCGATTTGATGGATCAAGGCTTTATCAGCTTAAAACACATCGAATATTTTGTGCTCGATGAAGCCGACCGCATGCTTGACATGGGATTTATCCATGACATTAAAAAAATTATTGCCAAACTCCCGGATCAGCGTCAATCCTTGTTTTTTTCGGCTACCATGCCCGATAAAATTGTAGAGCTTTCGTCTAAAATATTGCGAAACCCAGAAAAAGTGGAGGTCAGCCCGGTATCATCTACTGCCGAAACCATCAGCCAGTACTTGTATTATACCAACAAAGGCGATAAGAACGACTTGCTGGTTCACATTCTGAAGAACCAGAAACTGAACCCGGTTTTGTTGTTTGCCCGAACCAAGCACGGAGCCGACAAAATTGTGCGTAACCTGAAGAAGCACAAGATCGAATCGGCTGCCATTCATGGCGACAAGGCCCAAAACCAACGGCAAAAGGCGCTGGCGAAATTCAAGGATCGTGAAATCAGGGTGTTGGTCGCTACCGATATCGCCGCACGGGGAATCGATATTGACAAGCTGAAATACGTGATCAATTACGATATTCCCAATGTGGCTGAAACCTACGTTCACCGCATTGGACGGTCGGGCAGGGCAGGTGACGAAGGCGTCGCTATTTCGATTTGCGAACCGGAGGAAAATGCTTATATCCGTGACATTGAAAGGCTGATTAATCAGAAAATAGACCGGGTTTCAGAGCATCCTTTCCCACAAACCGAACGCCCAATGACTGCCAATGAAAAAAAGGCTTTTGAAAAAGAAAAGCAAAAACGAAAACAGGAGTTCTTCGCCAGCCGAAATAAATCTAAAAACAAATCGTATCGACGATAGATAAAAAAGAAGCCAAGACTGGCTTCTTTTTTTTTTTTAAATGAAAATAACTCCGGCAGGAAGGTGCCTGAGTCCAATTGAGAGATAACCAGCGGTAAATGCCCCGGTTATTTAATTCACCCGATCGGATTAATTTTTTAACAGTCAATGGCTTTAAGATAGAATAAAGGCCAATTCAGTTGACTTCCGAAGGCCAATAACGAATCGCCAAGGACCAATTCCTAGACCATTTCTGCAAAAAAATACCAGGCCATCATACCCGACGCAATCAGTTTAATCATGGTGCCGGCTAAAAATCCAACAAATGAGCCAAAGCCAGAACGAAAAGCCTCGCGCGACTGTTTGCCACTACTGAGTTCGCCCACCACTGCACCCACAAAGGGGCCGACAATAATTCCGAAGGGCGGGAAAAGAAATAAACCGATCAGCAGGCCAATGATACTTCCCCAAACACCGCGCTTACTGCCTCCAAATCTTTTGGTTCCCCAAATCGGAATCAGGTAATCGAGTAAGTAAACAACAACCGTGATTACTCCCCAAATGATTAAAAACTGGTTTGAGAAATGATAGGACTCGGTGAGGTGTAATAAAATTAATCCGACATAGCTTAAAGGCGGGCCGGGAAGAATAGGTAAAACCCCACCAAGTATGCCACTGATGATAAATAAAATACCTAAGGTAATCAAGAAATAATCCATAGCTAAGTTGCGGGTTGCTTTTGGGTTCGCGCAAAAGTGGATATCAGGCCAATTAACACCAGGCTTAAGCCGGCGATCAGGTAGCTGATATGCAGTTGATCCTTTTTCTCAAGCAGAAAAAAGGAGAACTGGGTGATCTCATCCCAATATTCAATGGACAGCAGCACCAGTAAGTTATTGATTGCGTGACCGATGATGCAAGCGAAAATATTTCGGGTAATGACCATAACCCAGCCCAGCAACAAACCAAGTAAAAAGGTTGCCGGAAATTGCCACGGATTTAAATGGAACAAGGCAAAGAACAAAGCGGATACGAAAATGGCGACAACTTTGGGGTAGTTGCGCATAAACCCATGCATGATTACCCCACGGAAAATCAGCTCTTCAACGATAGGCGCAACAATGGCGACCTTCAAAAAGGCGCCTAAAAATCCGTAGTCACTATCAAATATTTTTTCGAATAACTCCCAAAACCAGGGCGGGGGAGGAAATACCTGATCAATTTGTTGGTTTATTTCGCCTAAGAACACATGTGCTGCTGCCAAAAAAGTTGATATTGGAATAAAAATTAACCAACTAAATCGTCGATATGGAAACAGGTTACTGAGTTTGGTTTGGGCTTTCCGGTAAGCAAAATAAAGGATAAACAAAATGGAGCCCAGTGAAAGGGCGATCTTCTTTATCGGGTTCGACAGATACTCCGTACCATGATAATAATCCCAAATTGCCAGCGGAAAATCAACCACGGTTTGGATGAAAATATATAAAATAACCAAATGTGCTGCCCCTAAAATTGTTGGGTAGTAAAGCCTCTGAGTCGAATTCATAATTCAATTTAAACTTTCTCTAAAATAGCGGACTTTTCCTTAAAATAAAACAGGAGGTACGATGATTCGTTCCTCCTGCATTATTTCCCTATAAGATTGTCTGTTACAAATCTTTTTTGGCCAGGTAAAAGTCAACCATTTCGTAGTTTGATTTTTCGCGTTCCTCCATTGCAGGCACTGTTTTCGGCGGTGGAACAATTACTTTTTCTCCGGGAACCCAATTCAACGGAAGGGCTACACCATGCTTGTCGGCGGTTTGCAGCGCTTTTAGTACCCGCAAAATTTCATTCATGTTACGACCTACATTTAAAGGATAATACATCATCAGCCTAACTTTACCAGTCGGGTCTATAATGAATACGGCCCGCACAGCAGCTGTTTCACTCTCGTTCGGCTGAAGCATGCCGTAAAGCTTTGACACCTTCATATCTATGTCGGCAATAATTGGAAAATTGAATAACACACCGCTATTCTTTTTTACGTTGTTCACCCAAGCCACATGGGCATGTATGCTGTCGATGCTCAAGCCAATCAGTTTGGTGTTTAAGGACTTAAATTCATCACTTTGCAGGGCAAAACCGCTCATTTCCGTGGTGCAAACTGGTGTAAAATCAGCTGGGTGCGAAAATAGGATGACCCAGCTTCCTTTGTTGTACTCCGAGAATTTTAGTGGACCATAAGTCGTGTCGGCAGTAAAGTCCGGTGCCATGTCTCCTATCCGAGGCATTGGATTGTTTTGTTGTTCTTCCATGATTTTTTTAATTAAAAGTTCTGATGTCTTAATAACCTCTTGTTCAGAAATATGTTCATCATTATACTGTGAAAATGCCTATCTTTGTTGTCTCGTAATTATTTAGAGAAATACAATTGTCTATCTCTTTGAAAAAGAAGTCAAAAGCGTTTTTTATTTTTAAACAACGACTTGTTGAAAAAACCACGATTTTTTTTTGAAACAATTTGATTTTTACAAGAAAAAGCGCTTATTTTGCGAACTGTTTGAAAAATGTGTGATTCTGAATAAAAAATAAGACAATGTCAAAAGTTTGTCAAGTTACCGGAAAAAAAATGATGGTGGGAAACAATGTTTCACACTCGAAAAGAAGAACGAAGCGTCGGTTTTATCCGAACTTGTTCAAGAAGAAATTCTATCTTCCAGAGGAAGACCGTTGGATTTCGTTAACAGTTTCTGCAGCAGGTATCCGTACAATTAATAAAAGAGGATTAACTGCCGCCTTGAAAGAAGCTAAGGAAAAAGGATACGTAACGAATATTTAAAAGCGTAGAAAATGGCTAAAAAAGGTAATAGGGTACAGGTTATTTTGGAATGTACTGAGCACAAAGACAGTGGAGTGCCCGGAACATCACGGTACATTTCAACCAAAAACAGGAAAAATACCCCTGATCGATTGGAATTGAAAAAGTACAATCCGATTTTGAAAAAAGTAACTGTTCACCGCGAAATTAAATAAATTGAGATATGGCTAAGAAAGCAGTTGCATCATTGCAAAAAGGTGCCGGTAAAGGTTTTTCCAAAGTAATTAAAATGGTAAAGTCTGAAAAAACCGGAGCGTATACATTTCAGGAAGATGTTATTCCTAATGAAATGGTTAAAGACTATTTTAAAAAGTAAAGATATTTGTATGCTTAACGAAAGAGCTTCCATCGGTTGATGGGAGCTCTTTTGTTTTCTGGCTGATCCGATGCTTCGGTGGGAGCTGACTATACTTTGCGTACCTTTCTGAAGTTGCCCAATAAGCATAAGCAGCACTCGTTTAAGTTGGCCGTGGCTCCTGGTTAAAAAGAACTTCTTACTTTGACGATTTTTCCGGCAAAAATTTCCAGTACCGCTGTGGCATGTGCTGGCGCTGCAGTTTGTGGTTTCTCCGCTCCTTGATATTGATACTATCGAAGTAATTCTTCCATAATACCTGGTAGCTGGTTTCCTGCTCTTGCAGCAAGTCGGCTTTGACCTTTCCATCAACCCGCGAGAAGGTTTTTTCGGAAATTTCCACCTCCCGGACTGTCTTTAAATCGTAGTAAAAACCATAATCACGCTTCAAGTCATAAATCAGCCATTGCTGATCGGCAAACCGGTCTTTGAAATGGCGGATTGTAAAAGGTAACACGTCATACGCGGGCTCAACCGGAGAGAAATAGAGGCCATCTTTTGTTTCCTGGAACCGAACAAATTGAAGCAGACGCGAGGTTTCCTGCAGTACTTTTCTCTCCATTTTTTTTAGTTGAAGCACGTCAGCATCGCCATAATCTGTTTCGATACTGAAGCTGGTATCGAATAAACGGCGAACAAAACGGTAGAGCACCATCTCAACGCCGGCCTCACCCGACAAAAAAGCCATGAAAGGTAATTCCCTGTTTCTTTGGTGAAGCTTTTTTTGCAAGGCTTTCCAAACGCGACCAGCCTGTTGCTCATTAGTCGCAACAGTGAGTTTTTCAGTGAATAGAATTTCCTGAAAATCGGCTTCCCTGCAAATGTCAGTCGGGGTAATCTTTTGCTGGTAGCATTGAAAAACAGTGCTCAGCAAGCCTTCAAAAGTTCCGTCGTAAATCAGATATGCCATGCGTTCAATTTTTAAAATGAAGTTGCCTGGGTACAGATGCAGGGCTGTCTTGTGGGGGAAATAGCATCAGTTGAGTATCTCCTGCTTTTCGCCTTTTTATCCTGCTCTCCGCCAAAATATGACTCTTAAGTCGTTCAGGTTCCCAATTGGCCATTCGTGATGGTAGTTCGTTACACGTAATAAAATACTGTGCCCGCTTCATGACCACGCCAATCTTTTTGAGGTGATAGCTTGTCAGTCGGCGAAAACGACGCGCATCGACAATCATTCGGGCTGATTGAACGCCAATGCCAGGTACCCTTAAGATGAAGTGGTAATCTGCTTTGTTGATGTCAACCGGAAACAAGTGCAGGTTGCGGATGGCATAGGCCAGCTTTGGATCGACCTCTAAATCCAGGAAGGGCGGTTCGGGCGATAAGATTTCTGCTGCCGAAAACTCGTAAAACCGCATCAGCCAATCGCTTTGATACAGGCGATTTTCGCGGATCAAAGGTGGCGACTGAATAGCTGGAAGCCGTTTGTCGTGTTCATTCACAGGTAAATAACCCGAGTAATAGACACGTTTCAACTTCTGCTGGTGATAAAAGTTTGAGGAAAGCTGCAGGATCTCCCGGTCGCTTTCAGGTGTGGCGCCCACAATAAGTTGGGTGCTTTGTCCCGCTGGGGTAAACGGCGGCACCCGTTGAAACTTTTTGCGTTCTTCTTTATAGGATTGAATGCCTTCGCTGATTTGGTTCATCGGCTGCAAAACGCTGAGGTAATCTTTTTCGGGTGCTAGTTTCTTCAGTTGCAGTTCTGTTGGAATTTCAATGTTTACGCTCATCCGGTCAGCGTATTGTCCGGCTTCAGCAATCAGCTCGGGGCTGGCTCCCGGAATCGCTTTAAGATGGATGTAACCCCGGTAGCGTTCTTCGGTGCGCAGTTTCTTGGCCACCAGCATCATACGTTCCATGGTGTAGTCTGGACTTTTGATTACTCCTGAACTTAAAAATAGCCCTTCAATATAGTTCCTTCGATAAAAATTAATGGTCAGGTCTACAATTTCCTGAACAGCAAAAGCTGCCCGGGGGCGGTCATTTGTCCGGCGGTTGATACAATAGGCGCAATCATAGATACAATGGTTAGTCATCAGAATTTTAAACAGACTGATGCATCGCCCATCATCGGTGAAACTGTGGCAAATACCAGCTGCCACAGCATTACCAATTCCACCGCCGCTATTACTTCGGCTGTTTCCGCTTGATGAACAAGACACATCATATTTTGCGGCATCGGCTAATATTTTCAGTTTTTCCTGAACGCTGACTTGCATATCGAACTATCTTTTTGTTGGTTAGCTAAAGCGGTTTGAAAACAGTTTATTGTAGATATGTGTGACACTTATTTTTTTACCTGAGATCCACCGCTCAAAAGCATCGTTAAAATTACTAATAAAATTAGTAATTACTAATATTTTTAGCTATTTTTGTTAGCATGAATTGTTTAGCTCAGAATATCAAATATTTGAGAAGACGGAATGAGTGGACACAACAACAACTAGCGGACCATTTGGGCGTTAAACGTGCGTTAATTGGTTCGTACGAAGAGGGTAGGGCGACTCCCAAAATTGCTGTGCTTCAGCAGTTGGCTTCCATGCTGAATGCAAAGCTCGATGATCTGCTTGGCGGGCTTTTGGAAGAAAAGCAGGATTTGGAATTACCTTCGCCTAAGGTGCTTTCTGTTGTGGTGGATCGTAACAACGAGGAGCTGATTCCGATTGTGCCGGCAAAAGCTTCGGCAGGCTACCTGAATGGTTTTGCCGACCCGGAATATGTGGAGTCGCTGCCTCGCTTTTTTATGCCCATTCCAGAACTTTCGCGCGAACGAACCTATCGTGTCTTCCAGATCAAAGGCGATAGTATGTTGCCTGTTCCTCCCAAGTCCTATCTATTTTGCGAATATGTGCCGGAGCTAAAAGATTTGAAAGATGGCCAAACCTATATTCTCATTACCAAAGACGAAGGCCTGGTGTATAAACGTGTCTTCTTTAAGGCGTCCAGCCAATTGTTGCTGAAGTCGGACAATCCTGATTACGATCCTTATCTGATAAGCGTGGACCAGGTATTGGAGCTTTGGAAAGCTAAAGGTGTGTTAAGTTTCGAGCTCCCAAAGCCTGAAAGGTACGATCCAGCACATATTTCTTCTGTCCTGAAAGAAATGAAAGAAGAGATTAAAAAGCTACGGCAATCCTAATTTCGGTTTCTTGTTAACTCTTTCTTCCACCTTCAGATTTAATTAAATTTTATCCGTCAAATTTTGTAAATTGCGCCACTCAAATTCAGAAAACTATGGGTCTATTTGGATCATTTACAAAATCAAAAAAAGAAAGCCTGGATCAAGGGCTTTCAAAAACCAAGGAAAGTGTTTTCAAAAAATTGGGGCGCGCCATTGTCGGTAAATCGCGGGTTGATGATGAAGTTCTTGATAACCTCGAGGAAGTGTTGATCACCTCTGACGTTGGAGTAGACACCACTTTGAAGATTATTGGACGAATCGAAGAGCGCGTTTCCAAAGACAAATACTTTGGTGTTGATGAACTCAACACTCTTTTAAGAGAAGAAATTGCCGCGCTGCTTGATGAGAATAACACCACTGACGACGCTGATTTTGACCTTCCTCCGAGAGATTTGCCATACGTCATTATGGTGGTTGGAGTGAACGGAGTTGGAAAAACGACGACGATCGGCAAATTGGCCCATAATTTTAAACAGAACGGAAAAAAAGTTGTATTGGGAGCCGCCGATACCTTCCGCGCAGCGGCCATAGACCAGTTGCAAATTTGGGCCGAACGTGTTGATGTTCCGCTGGTGAAGCAAAATATGGGGGCTGATCCCGCATCGGTAGCTTATGATACGCTGGCTTCGGCAAAAGCATCGGGTGCAGACGTGGTGATCATTGATACGGCAGGCCGTTTGCACAACAAAGTCAACCTGATGAATGAGCTCACAAAAATTAAGAATGTGATGCGTAAGATTGTACCCGATGCACCAAACGAGGTTTTGTTGATTTTGGATGGATCAACCGGCCAAAATGCTTTTGAACAAGCCAAGCAATTTACCAAAGCAACAGAAGTTTCGGCTTTGGCCTTGACCAAATTGGATGGAACAGCCAAGGGAGGCGTAGTTATCGGTATTTCCGACCAATTTAAAATCCCCGTCAAATACATCGGAATTGGTGAAAAGATGGAAGATCTGCAGGTTTTTCGGCGGAAAGAATTTGTCGATTCTCTGTTCTCCTAAATTGCTTTCTGTAAGATTGATGAATAGTATCCTGAACTTATTTCAGGATTTATCCTTTTAGGAGGTCCCGGAACACGTTTGGGATGACTCACTCCTATGCAGGAAAATGAAAAACCACCCCTGACTTTGTTTGTTGTAGAGGAAGAGTAAACGAAAAGTTATTTTAAAAATGAAACGAGGAAAAGTTAATATAACCACCCTGGGATGTTCCAAAAATCTGGTTGATTCGGAGATGCTGCTCAACCAGCTTGATCTGAATGGTTTTAAAGTCGTGCATGACAGTGAAGATGATGATGCCAACATTGTTATTCTGAATACCTGTGGGTTTATTATGGATGCCAAAGAGGAGTCTATCAATTCGATTTTGAGCCATGCCCAGGCCCGAAAGAGCGGCAAACTGGATAAACTACTTGTCATGGGCTGTTTGTCGGCGCGTTACAAGCAAGATTTGGAGAAAGAAATTCCGGAA
>ENA-ORCT01000728-ORCT01000728.1-marine-metagenome-genome-assembly--contig:-NODE-728-length-14760-cov-3.219165_pt1 | contig 14760 bp, 9 predicted proteins | sample MGYA00248632_ERZ508511 | MGnify/ENA primary metagenome ERZ508511 (study PRJEB26182, sample SAMN06268839) | marine metagenome | isolation source: Tt an P1-techrep anaerobic enrichment on pine from sediment...
GCTGTTCCTCGTGGCGGCGGGCCTGGTGCCGATCATGCTTCTGGTTCGCAAAATGGAACGATAACAACAGCCCTAGATAAGGAACGTGGTTTCGAAAGGAATTGCAGACATGGAACCGGTGCTCCAACTGGACAACATCAGCCAGGCCTACGGCCGGCAAAGGGTGGTTCATGAACTTTCGCTGCAACTGGAAGCCGGCCAGATCGGCTGCCTGTTAGGAGAAAGCGGCTGCGGCAAAACCAGCGTGCTGCGCACCATTGCCGGTTTTGAGCCATTATTGAGGGGGGAGATTCATATTGCCGGACACCTGGCCAGCCGTACCGGCTGGACCCTTGATGCCGATCAGCGCCGCGTGGGGATGGTATTTCAGGATTATGCCCTGTTTCCGCATCTGAGCATCTTTGACAATGTTTCCTTTGGTGTGAAAAATGCTGCCAAGAAACTCCTAAAGGAGCGGGTATCCGAGCTGCTTAAGACCATGGGGCTGGAAGACGTTAAACATCGATTTCCCCATGAGCTTTCCGGGGGACAGCAGCAACGGGTGGCCCTGGCGCGTGCCCTGGCACCACAACCACAACTGTTGCTCCTTGACGAACCCTTTTCCAATCTCGATGTCACGCTGCGCGAGCGCCTTTCCCTCGAAGTACGCGACATTCTCAAGGCCCAAGGCACCACCGCTTTGATGGTCACCCACAACCAGCACGAAGCCTTTGCCATAGCAGATCAGATCGGCATTATGCGCAACGGGGAGATTCAGCAGTGGGATACGGCTTATAACCTGTACAACCATCCGGTTAACCCTTACGTGGCTGACTTTGTCGGCGAGGGGGTGCTCCTGCCCGGCCTCGTCGGCACCGAATGCCACGTCGAAACGGAATTGGGCATACTGCAGGGTCAATGCTGCATCGAATTACCCGTCGGCACTCCGGTAAATGTCCTGATCCGGCCCGAAGACATCGTCTGTGATGCAGCGGTAGAGCCAAATGCCAGGGTTCTGCAACGCCACTTTCGCGGTCCGGAAATCCTGTTCACCCTGGAAATGGCAAACGGCACTCAACTGCCGATGCTGATGCCAAGCACCAGCGACCATCAACCGGGCAGCCGGATCGGCATTCGGCCGCAAGTTCAGCACCTGGTCATGTTTCCCGCTTCCCTCCCCGATTAGGGAACCATCCCGATTATGCCGACAAGTTGCTTGCTGGGAAAAGCGGTTTGTGCTAACGTGCCTTAAATGTTTACCAAACTTGTCAGATTAACTGAATATTAGCAATAAGGAGGGAAAATGTCCCTGATTCAGTGGAACAACAGCCTGAGTGTCAACATTGCCCAGATCGATCGCCAGCACCAGGATCTGGTCAACATGATCAACGAACTCAATGCAGCAATGAAGGAAGGGCGCGGCAAGGACGCCATCGGCAAGATCGTCAAGGGCCTGATCGACTATACGGCCACCCATTTCGCTACCGAGGAGCGCTATTTCGACCAGTACGGCTACCCCGCCAGCGCCGCCCACAAGCAGGAGCATAGGGATTTCGTCGCCAAGGTCACTGAATTCAAGCAGGGCTTCGACGAGGGACGCCTCGGCCTGTCCATCTCGGTGATGAATTTCCTCGGCGACTGGCTGCGCAACCACATCTCTGGCAGCGACAAGGAATACGGCCCCTTCCTGAACAGCAAGGGCGTACGCTGAGCACCCCCATCAACCAAACAAACGGCCGCTTCCCCGAAAGGAAGCGGCCGTTTGTTTGTATAGGGTAAATCCCTGTGGCGATGAAACGGTTGACGCTGATCAGTTCAACCGATAAGATGCCTTCCATCTTTTTACGCGCAGGGGACAAGCATGCATATACAGGATATTTTCGCCGCCAATCCGACCACGTTTTCCTTCGAATTCTTTCCGCCCAAAACGGACAAGGCAGCAAACAAACTCTACGAGACGATTCGCCAACTCGAGCCCCTCAAGCCTCATTTCACCTCGGTGACCTACGGAGCCGGCGGATCGACCCGCGAGCGGACTCATGAGCTGGTTATGCGCATTCACCAGCAGACCGCTCTCGATCCCATCCCGCACCTGACCTGCATCTGCAGCCCCGAAGAAGAAATCGAGCAGATTCTCAAAGCCTATGCCGCGGCAGGCATCAGCAACATCCTGGCGCTGGCCGGCGATCCGCCGCCGGAAAAACCCAACTACGACCGCTCGCAGGACGCCTTTCCCCACGCCGCCGACCTGGTGCGATTTATCCGCACGTTCAACGAGCGAGGCCTGCACCCCGACCGGCGCGGTTTCGGCATCGGCGTGGCCGGCTTCCCCGAGGGGCATCCTGCTACCCCAAACCGGCTGCTGGAAATGGACCACCTCAAGGCAAAGGTCGACGAGGGAGCCGACTATATCTGCACCCAGCTGTTTTTCGACAACCGCGACTTTTACGATTTCCGCGAGCGCTGCCTGCTGGCCGGTATCACCATCCCGATCATCGCCGGGGTCATGCCCATCGCCTCGGTCGAGGGCATGAAACGGATGGCCGACCTGGCCGGCGGCACCCGCTTCCCCGCCGCCTTGTTGCGCTCGGTGCAACGCTGCCAGGACGACCCCGAGGCAGTGCGCAACATCGGTATTCACTGGGCCACCGAGCAATGTCGCGACCTGCTTGACAACGAGGTGCGCGGCATCCATTTCTACACCCTCAACAACTCCGACGCCACGCGCCTGATCTTCCTTCGCCTCGGACTCAACTCCCAGCAAAAAAACGCCTGACAACTTGTTTGTCAGGCGGATCTTCAACCTTTCGAATTATAAGCAGCGCCACCAGACAGTTCAATGCAGCAAGGCTTCCAGGGTTCCGGCCAGCGCGGTAAAGACATTGTAGCTTGGCAAGGCGCCTTCCCGTATACCGGACAGCAGTCCGCGATAGCTGGCCAACCGACTCTGCCGCCCACCAAAGAATCGTCCCTGGTCGCCACCTGCATGGCTCCAGACGGCATGGGGCAATGCGAAAGCCAGTTCGCTGAACTTGTCAAGCAATGCGCGCCGGGCCAGACGGTCCCAGCGACTGCCGACCGGCACCTCCAACAACCGTTTGGACAATACTTCCAGTTCGAGAAAATCTGCGACATCGGTATATAGAGCCGCTGCCTCCTCCAGCTTCTGGCCGGTCTTGGCAGCCAAAGAAACTATCGGCAGGAAATGATGTAACTTGGGCAGCAGTACTGCGCGCCAGGCAAGCGCGTCGCTGAAGCCACTATCGTGCAATCTCTTATGTTCGGCTTCAATATCGATACGATTCGCCGCAGGCACCAGCCGGGGCAACTTAAGGAAAGTAGTCAGATCAGCAGCCAGTGCCCAAAGCAAGGATTCGTCCGGGACAATATCCATTCCCTGGCTCAGAGCCCAGCGGCACTGAGCCTCTAAACAGGCTTCCAGGCGACGCAAAAGCTGATATTGGGTGGCTGACGACAGCTGGTTGTCAAGCGCTACGATCTGGCGCCGCAGAAGGTCCCCTTCCAGCAGCATATCGAAGGCCAGGTAAACGGAAACTACTTCCGCCGTGCCGACCCCGGTCTCTTCGGTCAATCTTTGCACCAGAGTGCAACCTGCCTGATTGATCAGGCCGTTGGTCAGAGCGGTGGCGGCAATCTCGCGGGCCAAAGGATGGGCGGAAATTTCATCTTCGAAACGATCCTGCAAAAGCTGTGGAAAATAAGCGAGCAGATATTTCTGACCGACAGTTCGCTCCGGCAGATCGCTGGCCAGAATCTTATTTACCAGATCCATCTTGCTGTAAGCCATCAGAACCGACAATTCCGGTCTGGTCAGGGATTTGTTCGAACGATCCTGCAGCTTGTCCATACTCGGCAGAAATTCCGCCTGTCGGTCAAGAAGACCACTGTTGACCAGACGCTCCGCCTGGCCCATGAACGGAGTGGCATCCTCTTCGCAACGCTCCTTGTCAAGACTGAGGCACAAGCCCTGCCCGTAACAGTCGGCCAGAACGGCCTCACTTACGGATTCTGTCAGATCTTCCAGCAACCGGTCCCGCTCCTCGCAACAGCCGAGCAGGCCCTTTTCCAGCAGTTGCAGCAGCAGGATCTTGATATTGACCTCATGATCGGAGCAAGTCACGCCACCGGCGTTATCTATGCCATCGGTATTGATCCGGCCGCCACCCAGGGCATAATCGATACGAGCCAACTGGGTAAATCCGAGATTACCTCCCTCGCCCACCACCTTTACCCGCAACTGCTGGGCATCAACCCGTACCCCGTCGTTGGCCCGGTCGTTAACCTGTTGGTGGGTTTCGCTGCCGCTCTTCACATAGGTACCGATACCGCCGTTCCATAACAGATCTGCCTCTGCCGTCAGCAGCAGTCGTATCAACCCTGGCCCGTCCGTTGAAGCCTGGGAAATGCCCAACCAGGACCGTACCTCCCTGGAAAGCGGAATATCCTTGGCGTCCCGGGCAAATACCCCTCCCCCGGAAGAAATAAGTGCCGGATCGTAATCGGCCCAGTCGAGATGCTGGTCGAACAGCCGCTGCCTCTCGGCAAAAGAGCGTACAGGGTCGGGGTCTGGATCGAGAAAGATATGGCGATGATTGAACGCCGCCAGTAGCCGGATCTGTGCAGAACGCAGCATGCCGTTGCCAAAAACATCCCCGCTCATGTCCCCGATACCGATCACCGACACCGGTTGGTGCTGCACATCGATACCCAGCTCTCGAAAATGCCGCTGCACACTGACCCAGGCCCCGCGAGCGGTGATGCCGAGTTTTTTATGATCGTAACCGTGGCTGCCGCCGCTGGCGAAGGCGTCTCCCAACCAGTAACGATACTGTTCAGCAATGGTGTTGGCGGTATCGGGCAAATGAGCGGTTCCCTTGTCGGCAGCGACCACCAGATAAGGATCGTCACCGTCGTAGGTCACCACCCCAGGCGGATGGACAACCTTGCCGCTGATACGGTTATCGGTAACATCGAGCAGCCCTTTCATAAAATCACGATAGGCGCTCTCAGCCAGGGCCATCCCCTCCTTACGATCCCGATAGGGCGTCTTGAGGCGAAAACCGCCCTTGGAACCGGTCGGCACGATCAGGGCGTTCTTGGTCATTTGGGTCTTCATCAGACCGAGAATTTCATTGCGCAGATCCAGACGGTCGGACCAGCGAATGCCCCCCCTGGCAATCTTATCGCCTCTCAAATGAATGCCTTCGAAGTGGGCGCCATGGACAAAGATCTCGAACCGGGAGCGAGGATCAGACAACTCCAGAATACCGAGGGTGTCGAGCTTGATCGCTATAGGATGGCATTCTGCACCTGAGCTGAAGTAATTGGTGCGCACCGTAGCATCGATCAGGTTAAACAGCGCTCGCAAAATTCGATCTTCATTGATATCCGCCACCCCTTCAAGAACGGCCGTTAGTTCCTGACGCAAGGGCGGCAGCAACAGCTCCTCTTTTTCCAGAGCCGCCTCCTCTGCGTCGCCGTTGCCAAAGCGGGCTACGAAATAGCGATTGAGCAGCAGGGCAACCTGGGGATTAGCGACCAGTGCCGCTATAACACGCGATTTGCCGTAAGTCCCGCCCAATTGAACATAGTAATTGATGTAGCACCGAAACACGTTGATCTGCCGCCATGACAGACCGCAACTCAACAGCAGACTGTGCAGGGGATCGTTAACCACCTGCCGGCGGCGTACGGCGTGCAATGCATCAATAAGCAGAGTGCGGGTCTGGCTGTTCAGCGACTGGAGACAATCGTCACCGGGGCGCACGGCGAAACTTTTGATAAAAACCCGCCGGTCTTCCACCAACACCTCGAAATCGGTTTCTTCGGCCACCGCCATGCCGAAGTTTTCCAGGACCGGCATCATGTCATTGAGAATGGTGGGCTGCAAACTGTAGAACTGCAAACGGCAGAGCCCTTTCAGCGCTGCAAAAGGCCCCCAGAGGGTAAAACGCTCCTCGCCATCGGTGAATACCTGTTCGACCCCCTGAATATCGCGCTGGGCAAAGCGGGGATGAACCAGGGTCTGGTATTCCCGACTGAAGGCATTCTGGTACCGGCGCCACAATTTCAGTCCTTCTCCCAGACCGTAGGCTTTTTCCATCATTTCCCGCAACTTGCTGTGCCACGGCTGGCCGATCCGGCTGAGGCCCCGTTGCAGACGGGACAAGTCAAGGCGCAGTTCCCGCTGCGGCGCAACGACAGAAACATGCAACGTGACGTAATCGGCCAGAACCTGCATCACCCGCACATCGACGGCTTCGCTCTTGCAGCAGCGACGCAGATAGTTCTCCATGCGGATCAGGCTGTCGCGGCTGTAAAAGTCGCGCGGCATCATCACCACCAGGGTCAGACCGGCGACAGCCAGACTCGGCACCGCCACCACCCGTACCGTTTCGTAACGATACAGAATGGTAAATGAGCGGGTTACCTGCAGCAGCTCAGCGTCACCCATGAGAAACAGCTCGACCTTAGGAAAGGAATCGAGCAGCTCGAAAGTTTTTCGATAATCGTGGCTGTCGGCAGGAATGGCCAAATCGTGCAGAGCACCAGCAATGCGGCGCCGCAGAGCCGGGATCTCGCTGCTCGGCTGCAGGCTGCTCTGGCGGGTAAAAACACCGAGAAAAGCGTGTTCGCACCAGCTGTTTTCACCAGGTTCCCGCAACCCGATATAAATAAGTTTTTCCGCCCAATGGAAAGGACTTGGCCGTTCGGTTCGGGCAACCACCACTGGCCCCCGGCGCAGCAATTGTTCGCCGAAGGCACTGCCCGGCGCTACAACTTCTCGCTCTTCGCAGCAGGCAACTTCCCTCCAGTGCGCCGTCATACCAAGGGCCGAAGCGGGCTCCTCGCAAATCAAGATCCGTTGCTGCGAATCGCGCCGTACATCAATGGCGCGATAAGAGATGGGCAGAAAATTGCCGTCGTGCAACCATTTCCAGAAGTAGTGAAATTGCTGACGGGAAGCAATAGTATCCAGATGGGCCAACTGCTTGATCATTACGCCGCGGTCTTCTTCAAGGAGCTGCATGGCATGAAGCTGCTCCTGTACCCTCACCAGCAATGTTCCAAGCTGTTTTTCCAGCACTCCCTTGAGGGCAATGAGAATAAAAGAATCGGGGCGGGCCTCGCGTCCTCGGCTGCTGGTCAGCCTGCGTCCGTAACGTCCTGTCCGTGTGTAGAGAATGGGATGGGCCAAAATCCGAAAACGGACATCGCGCCGTTTGAGATAGGTCTGGATGGCATCAAACAGATAGGGGACATCAGGAGCGCAGAGCAGCAGCAACACCTGTCCGGAAATGGAAGATGGCAGGATATGGGCCTCGCCTCGTTCGGGGCGAGTCTCTATATGATACAGGAACTGTTTCAGGTGATCGGCAAGGGCATGGGGAGCCACGCCTTCGGCCAGGGCGGGTGAGGCATGATTTTTCAGAATTCCGACCAGACGCAGCAGCCGGCGCAGGGTCTCGCGGGGCATATCCTGTTCTAACAAAGCCGCCGCAAGATCGAGCTGCTCGGCCAGTTTAGCCCTGAGATTGACACCGGTCTGCACCTGAATTTTCATTGCACTTTACTCCCGAAAAGACTCAGGAAGCATATCACAAACGTCAATGTGCCAAAGCGGTTCCTTGGCCAACTGGTCTAAATCATAACAAATATCCTTCAACCGGCAAAGAGAAGCATCCTACAACCTAAAGGTGGTGTTCTTTTCAGGAGCCTCGGCTGGCAAAGGTTTTCATGGCGGCCTGACGCCAGAAGGTGATCTCGTTGGCAGGAATCCCGGCCAATTCACCAAAGTTACGGGCAACCTTAGGATCAAACCGCCATGTCGGATAAGGCAAACCACCTACCAGCCGATTAAAGAAGAGCGCCTCCAACAACAGCAGGACGACCGCTGCGGCGATGCCGAGCACATGGGCTGGACTTTCCAGATAACCAAGCGCAGCGATCAGGGCCGAAGCGGCTGCAGGTGGATGAACACAACGGAAAACGACCATCAACAGGCAAGCAAGCCCCATGGAGCTGGCCACGACCACCTCCCGCTGCCAGTTAAGAACTGGACTGTCCGTCAGATGGACGTCGGGAAAAAGCTGGGCACAGAGCCATAAGGAGAGGAGCCCGATACCGACCGCCAGCAAATGAGATAATAGAACATTGCGGGGGCTGGCCTGTTCAGACATGGGAGTATAAAACAGGATAAATGCCGACGGCCCCAATTGAGGAAAAAGCAGCGGCAAGTTGGTCATAAAAGCCAGAATAGAGATAATGCCAAGAGCCGTCGCTCCGGCGACAAAAATAAACAATAGTTGCAGTAAACGCTGGTGCCGGCTGTTACGCAGCAGATAACTGAGTTGAAGGCGTGAGAAAAAAGCCACTAAACGATAGAGAAAGCTTTGTTGGGGATACCGGACGCGATGGTTGTTCATGACACCTCCGGATCAGCAGATTGTTCCGCCACTTCGGAAAGCATCTCCACAACGTAAGTTGCCGAATTATCGGGAAGATCGAAGATATCGAGAACATCGGTTAAGGACAGGCGAACATCATCCAGAATCTCAACCAGATCCTGTCGCTCTAAACCGAGCCACCTCTGAACAGCGTGGCAAAAAGAAAGGATATCTTCCAGTTTTGCATTAACAACGCTCGGTATCATGGACGCGACGGCAACAGGCACAACCGGGCTTCCTCCCAGGCCGCTCTCTTCCATTTCGTCCCGGTTGAGAGTATGGCAGGCCAGACAACAGACCAGATCGTCCGGGAAGCCCCAGCTCTGCAGAATCCAGGCTCCGGCCTGGCCATGGTCCCACTGAAAATGCTCCCGTTCAATGCTGGCAAGCGACCCCTCGGCAGATTGCCATTCTGCAAATACCGGCAGATAATAATCGGACCAACTGTCGAGCAGTACCGGTATAGCCAGATCGGCGAGCAGCGAAACGGTAAAAATCTGTTCACGCTGCTCTCTGTAATCTTTTTCGGCCAGAGAGCGTGCCATGGTGGCCCTTAACAGGGAATCTGTCCAGAAGGTCGTATGGTTGAAAAGCTCAGTTTCAGGAGTCGGCAACGCCTCCATTGTGGCAAATGACAATGCCAGGGTACGAACCTGCTCAAGCCCCAGCAGGGTAACCGCTCTTTTGACATTGTCTACAGGCACTCGTAGCCCGTAAAGGGCACTATTGACGGTTTTGATGACCTTTGCCGCTAAACCGGGGGACGAAGAGATCAGTTTCGCCAGACGCTCGATATCAGGTTCGGGATGATTGACTTCGGCCAAAAGCCGGCTAATTGCAGCAGGCAGAGGCGGAATTTCAACATCGCGAAACATCGCCCCGAAATCACCTCGCGCTACGGCAGCGTGCCGACGAATCTTTCTGAACAACGACATTCTTTTTCCGAATCCTTTCAACAAACAATAATAATAAATATAAATTATTTTATTATTATTATTTTTGACTTACTACTATATTTGAAAAGAAACTGTAAATAACGCTACAAGAAGTACAATACTAGCCTTATAAATATAAAACAATGGCTTATTTCAAAGCATCATATTGATAAAGCATGTTGAAGCCGATCAAATCGATTCTCGTCGCTGGGTATCCCACAAATTAACCGAAGGCGACTATTTCTTTGACTGTTATCAGCAAACCGGATAATATGCCCGCTTTAACCTTCAACCCACTGAAACATCGAAGGAAATGACTTGAATCTGGTCCTGGTATCTATCCACATCGCCCCCTCTTCACGGGCCGTTTCTCTCGGTGCCGCCAGTCTCGCGGCTGCCGTCAACCAGGCTTTGGGCGACAAAATCGACACCCACCTGTTCGACTGCACCCTGCAACAATCCGCGGCCGTCTCTGCGCAAGCAATTCTCGGCCTTTGTCCCGACGCTGTCGGCCTGTCCATGACTGTGTGGAACCGCGACCTGGCCCTGGACATCGCCCGCCGCCTGAAAACGGCCAAACCGCACCTGATCGTGTTTGCCGGCGGTCCGGAAGTCACTGCCACCCCCAAGCAACTGACACAGCTGGATGAACTCGATTTCGTCCTGACGGGCGAGGGAGAAAACAAGTTGGCAGCGGCACTGCATCACCTGTTGCAGGAGGAGGTCCCGACCGGTTCTGAACAAGACATCCCTCCCGACCTGAGCGATCTGCCCTCACCTTACCTGACCGGCATCCTGCAGCCGCAGCTAAATGGCGGGGCCCTGTGGGAACTTTCCCGTGGCTGCCCTTATCGCTGTGATTTCTGTTTTGAATCCCGCGGCAGTGCGGTAGTGCGCCGTTTTCCGCTGGAGCGGATAAGAGCTGAGTTGGAACTGTTTGCCGCCTGTGAGGTGAGGGAGGTATTCGTGCTTGACCCGACCTTCAACTACCACAAGCAAACAGCCAGGGAAATGTTGGAAATGATGGCAAAATTCGGTCAGGGCCTCCATTTCAGCCTGGAGATCCGCGCCGAACTTGTCGATGAGGAACTGGCCCAACTGTTCGCCAGCATCGACTGCACCCTGCAGATCGGCCTGCAAAGCGCCGATACCGAGGTACTGCGAGCGATCAATCGCGATTTCGACCCGGAAGAATTCAGGGACAAGGTACTGCTGCTGCATGAAGCGGGGGTCAGCTACGGTTTCGACCTCATCTACGGTCTACCCGGCGACAACCTGCCTGGGTTCCTCGCCAGCCTCGACTTCGCCCTGAGCTTACGTCCCAACCACATCGACATCTTCCCGCTGGCGGTACTTCCGGGCACGCGCCTTGCGGTTACCGCCGCCGGGCTGGGCCTTCACTATCAACAGCAGCATCCTTACCGGGTTCTTTCTTCTGCCACTTTCGGTACCGCTGAAATGGCAAAGGCGGCCCGCATTGCGACCGCCTGTGACTTTTTCTATAACCAGGGCCGAGCTGTGCCTTGGTTCAGTATGATACTGGATTACCTCGAATTGCTTCCCTCCGAGTTCTTCACCAGCTTCGCCGCTACTATGCCGGTTGACCTGCCGGCGGATCCGGTTGTAGTACAACGCCGCTTTGTCGGCGAACAATTTCAAGATCGCCAGCAACCGGAACTAGCCGCTCTGGCCGGCGACCTGATTGCCTATTTCGGTTATGTCGAAGCCCTTTACAGCAAGCCCTCACCGAAAATCGCAAAAGCCGGCAGCGAGCTCTCTCTCAATCCGCAGTCCTGTTTTGTCACCTTTCATTACGACCCGCATTCGCTGGAAGACCATCTCGCCGCAGACATTACCGATCTGGAAGAACTGGCCTTTTTTCTGGAACGGGTCGACCAGGAATACTTCTGCTGCCTGATTGATGAATCCCTGCAGATGTATCCTCTTACCCAAGCTCAGAGCGACTATCTGAAAAGTCTCAGTTCCTCGACACCGGAGCCTCCACCCTCCCCAGAATTTATTGAAGAAGCTCTCGCTGCCGGCATCCTCCTGCGAAACAGCTGAGGTTCAGGATGCCTATGCGGCAACGACCCGCAACTGCTCAAGCTCTTTCAGCTCGCTGATTGACATTTTCATGCCCCCCCCTCACCACAAAGTCTTCCCAACCGAATCAATTGCCCTGCCGCAAGGCAAGACTCAGCGTCCGAACCATTTCTTTTTGCCGCTATAGACCACGACCTGATTACGACCTTTTTTCTTGGCCTGAAATAGCGCCTGATCGGCAAAGTTGATCATGTCGTTCTTGCTGCAGGACTCCTCGGCCGGCGATATGGAAAACACCCCGAAACTGGCAGTAATATGGCTTTTCTGATAATCGTGTTCAAAACTGTACCGGGCAACTGCCAAACGTAATTTTTCGGCTACGGCAGCAGCATCCTCGGTGTCCGTTTCGGGCAACACCACAGCGAATTCTTCGCCGCCGTAACGAGCAAACAGATCATATTCCCTCAATTCAGAGCGACAGACATCGCAGAACTGACGCAGCACTTCATCACCGACCTGATGACCGAAGGAATCGTTAAATGCCTTAAAATGATCGATGTCGGCCAGCACCAGGGCCAGGGGACGGGAGTGCCGTTTGGAGCGATTGATTTCCTGATCAAGGAAGTTTTGAAAGTAGCGGTGGTTGTATGCCTCGGTCAAGCCGTCTACGTTGGCCAGCAGTTCCAGCTGATGGTTTTTTCTTTCGAGCTCGGCAGTCAACAGCTCCAGCTTGACAGTTTTTTCCACCAGCGCCCGATTCATTTCTTCGTAACTGAGATTGAGGACACTCAATTCGGCGTTGGCAATCTGCAGGATTTCGGTAACCGACTTCTGTGCGCTGATTTTAAACTCGAAGTCGTCAGCGGCCTGGTTGACCTCGGCATGGACGTTTTCAAGAAAGTCCTTCAGATACCGCTCTTCAAGGCCGAGCAGTTCCAGTGCCTGGACCTTGAAGTCGGCCACAACGGAATCCGGCTTTTTGCTCCGGAAGACCTTGGACAACAAGCCGGCAAGATAGACAACCTGGCACAGGCGTTTAAGTTCTGAATCGCCGCCATCGTAGGAGGCGGGATCGGCATGATAAAGCAGCGACAACACCAGGGCATCGGGAAATCCCCAGTTGCGTATCACTTCGCTGCCGATATAGGCATGATCGGCGCCGATCAGTTCGATTTCAGCCTCGCTCCGAGGCTTCTCTTCATCATCGACAGCCTGCTCGACCTGGCAATAGAGTTCGGGGTAGGCACGAGCCAGAATTAGTACGCCCAGGTTCTGCAACAGTCCGGCAACAAAAGCTTCTTCGGCAGCATCCTTGTCTATAGTCGCCATAAGCATGCGGGCGGCCACTGCCTCAGCCAGGGACTGAGACCAGAATCCGACGTAGTCAAACCCGTCGTTGCTGCTGCTCGGCTGAAGAAAAGAAAAAGACAACACCAGGCTGCGCACTGCATTGGTACCAAGAATCGAAGCGGCCTGGTGGATAGTGACAATGGATTGGGGGAAACTGTAAAAAGCGGAGTTGACTACCTTAAGAATTTTGGCAGCGAGAGAAATGTCCTTGGACACCAGATCGGCGATATCGCTGATGGTGGTGTCTTCTTTGGCAGTCAGGGAGATCAGTCGCGAGGCAACCGGCGAAAGGGTCGGCAAGGTATCCCCTTCCAATACAGCCGTCAATACAGCTTCTTTGTTCATCAATTGCTCCTGAGGTCAACCGAAACCTGTCCAGTCGATTAGTTATTGGCTAACTGATTAATTTGCCCATAAACGCGACTTCATTTCAACTACTTTTTTCTTTAAAGGCGCCCAAAAAGCAAAACCTGCAGAAATCCCTGAAACACCCGGCATTTACGATACTATGTTATTGGTCGATCAAAAAAAATACCTGCCAGGAAGCCACACATAAAGGGACATCGATGAAAGAATTTCTACTTGATCTGCTGATTTGCCCTGCCTGCCTCCCCCAGGAACATCCCCTGCAACCCGATGATCTGGAAACGGCTGAAAAGGATATCGTCTCCGGCCTTCTGTCCTGCAACAACTGCAATGGCAGGTATCCCATACGCCAGGGGATAGCGTTCCTCACCTTGGATGCGCCGTCATCCCTGTCCCATTCGAAATACGAAACCGCACCGGTATTGTCTTCTTATCTGTGGAGTCACTACGGAGACCTTCTGCAAGACCCGCAGGCGACATGTGCCTATGAGGAGTGGGCTGCATTAGTGCAACCAAGCAGGGGCATGGCGATCGATATCGGTGCAGCGGTGGGACGATTTTCCTTCGAACTGAGCCTGAAAAGCGATGCAGTGATCGGCGTCGATAATTCCCATGCCTTTATCAAAGCTGCCCGGCAGCTTCTGTTGAACGGCGAAACTCAACTCGACCTTCCCCTTGAGGGGCGTTTGTCCTGCACCAAATCACTGACTCTGCCCCGGCACTGGCCGAAAGAAAAAATCGACTTCATCGTCGGCGACGCCCTCGCCCTGCCTTTCCGCCAGGGAACATTCAGCACCCTGGCTTCTCTCAATCTGCTGGACAAAGTGCCGAAACCACTCAGGCACCTTAACGAAATGAATAGGGTCGCAGCTCGCAGAGAAGCCCAACTGCTCTGTTCCGATCCCTTTTCCTGGTCGACTGAAGTCGCAGCAGAAGAGGATTGGCTTGGAGGTACGGAGTTAGCTCCCCACTCCGGACGCGGAATGGACAATCTCAGAACATTGCTGCTGGGAGAAAACGGGCACCTGGCACCGCCCTGGCAGATTGACCACCAGGGGCAGGTGTGGTGGAAAATTCGCACCCACGCCAACCACTATGAACTGATTCGAAGCTGCTATATCAAGGCAAACCGAACATCAGGAGAATGATGCCATGAAGATCGATACCGTATGTCGGCTCTGCTCCTCCTGCTGCCCGATCCGGGCCGAAGTGCAACAGGGGCGCCTGATCGGGGCCGAGCGAAAATCGAAGTTGCGCCACAAAGACCGTTGGCCCTGTCCCAAACTCGATGCCGCTGCCGACATCGTCTATTCACCGCAACGCCTGCGGCAACCGCTGATCCGCCAGCAGGACAACGGCTACAGCGAGGCGTCCTGGGACGAGGCTCTGGACCTTATAGCCGCAAAACTACTCAATTGCCGGAAGGAACATGGTGCCGAGGCAGTGGCCTGGCTGCGGGGCATGGCCGCCGACTGGGGCGCACCCTGGGATTACGCCAACCGCTTGATGAATGCCTTCGGATCACCCAATACCATCGGCAACGGCTCGGTCTGCCATGTGGCACGAGAAATGGCCCACAATTACACTTATGGTGCCATGACCATCCCCCATGTGCAGGA
>ENA-ORCT01000729-ORCT01000729.1-marine-metagenome-genome-assembly--contig:-NODE-729-length-14756-cov-2.592207_pt1 | contig 14756 bp, 13 predicted proteins | sample MGYA00248632_ERZ508511 | MGnify/ENA primary metagenome ERZ508511 (study PRJEB26182, sample SAMN06268839) | marine metagenome | isolation source: Tt an P1-techrep anaerobic enrichment on pine from sediment...
CGAGATGATCCGGGGCGACTGGATCAAGCCCGGCGCCACGGTGATCGATGTGGGCACCAGCCGGGTGATGCGCGACGGCGAAAAGCGGCTGGTCGGCGATGTCGATTTCGCCCGCGCCGCGCAAAAGGCCCGCGCCATCACGCCTGTGCCGGGCGGGGTCGGTCCGATGACAATCATGAGCCTCATGCACAACACCATGCTGGCCGCCTATCGCCGCGCGGGCCTGCCCGCACCGCGGCTCTGGTGAGCCGCCGTCCGCCGCGCGCGAAACGGTCGTTTTTCGCGCGGTGAATGCCGCTGGGACCACAGTGCCCGTCCGGTTCATACTTACTCTGCACCCCAAACTCCTCGAACAAGTGGAATCACCCATGTCCTCGTTTCCTGAAAGCGCCAATGTCGTCATCGTCGGCCTCGGCGGTATCGTCGGTGCCTCGGTCGCGCATCACCTGATCGAACGCGGCTGGGACAATATCGTCGGCATCGACAAGTCCGGCATTCCCACCGATATCGGCTCGACCGGCCACGCCTCGGATTTCTGCTACTGCACCAGCCACGACCTGCTGACGACCTGGACCACCATGTACTCGGTCGATTTCTATGAGAAGATGGGCCACTACTCGCGCATCGGCGGGATCGAGGTGGCGCGGGTCGGCGATGACATCCGCATGGAAGAGCTCAAGCGCCGCTGCGATTCCGGCCGCGCCTTCGGCACCCGCGTGAAGATGATCACCCCCGCCGAGGCCAAAGAGAAATTCCCGCTGCTCGAAGAAGACCTGATCCAGGGCGCCATGTGGGACCCGGACGCGGGCCTCGTCATTCCGCGCTCGCAGACCGTCGCGGGCAAGCTGGTGGATGCGGGCGAGAAGTCCGGCAAGCTCAAGGCATTTCCCAACACCCCGGCGCTGGAGCTGATCACCGAGAACGGCCGCATCAAGGGGGTGAAGACCACCCGTGGCACGATCATGGCCGACCATGTCGTGGTCTGTGCCGGTCTCTGGGGGCGCCTGATCGCCGAAATGGCGGGCGAGGACCTGCCGGTGATGCCCGTCGACCACCCGCTGACCTTCTTTGGGCCCTATGACGAATTCGCCGGCACCGGTCTGGAAATCGGCCGGCCGCTGCTGCGCGACCAGGGCAACTCGGCCTATATGCGCGACACCGGCGACCCCGCGTCCACCGAGGGTGGCCAGATGGAATGGGGCTACTACTACGAGAAGGACGTGCGGATGGTGCATCCGCGCGACATTCTCGAAAAAGACCAGGCGCGCCTGTCGCCCTCGCAGCGCGATCTCGAACTCGAGGACGTGATCGAGCCGCTGGAACGCGCGATGGAGCTGACGCCGATCCTGGCCGAGCTGGGCTTCAACGAGAGCCACTCGTTCAACGGCCTGCTGCAGACCACCACCGATGGCGGCCCCTCGATGGGCGAAAGCCGAAAGCTGCGCGGCCTGTGGTACGCCGTGGCGATCTGGGTCAAGGACGGCCCCGGCATGGGCAAGCTCATCGCCGACTGGATGACCGACGGTCGCACCCATATCGACCATCACGCCATCGACTATTCGCGCTTCAACGACTTCCAGCTGAAAGAAGATTTCATCTGGGGCCGCTGCGAGGAAACCGCCGCCAAGATCTACAACCCGCCGGTTCACCCGCGCGAGCCCTTCGGCAACGGCCGTGGCATCCGCCGCTCGCCCTTCTACGAGCGCGAGGTCGAGCTGGGCGGCTATTTCATGGAGCTGGGCGGCTGGGAGCGGGCCCACGGCTATGCGGCCAACGAGCCCCTGCTGGAGAAATACGCCGACCAGGTTCCGCTGCGCGAAAACGAGTGGGACAACCGCCATTTCTGGCGCGTGTCCAACGCCGAGCAGCTGGAGATGAGCGCCGATTGCGGCATCATCAACCTGTCGCACTTCCACATGACCGACATTTCCGGCCCGGATCACGTTGCGCTGATGGAGTACCTTTGCGCCGCGAAAATCGGCGGCGACAACAATATCGGCAAGGGTATCTATACCCATATGCTCGATGACGAAGGCAATGTCCGCGCCGACTTTACCGTGTTCCGCATGGAAGACCGCTGCCGCCTGGTGAACGGGGCCGATGCCGGCCCGCGCGACCTGATGTACATGCAGCGTATGGCGCAGGACAAAGGCTTCGACGTCACCATCACCGATGTGACCGAGGACTTCACCACCATCGGCATCTGGGGCCCGAACGCGCGCGAGAACCTGAAAAAGGTCGTCGCGGACCCGGACATGCTGGAGAAAGAGAACTTTCCCTTCGCGGCGATCAAGACCATCGAGATCGCGGGCAAGAAAGTCTCGGCCTTCCGCATCTCCTATGTCGGCGAACAGGGCTGGGAACTGCACATGGCCTATGACGACGGCCTCGCCGTCTGGGATGCGCTGCGTGGCGTCGGCGTGATGGCGGTGGGTGTCGAAACCTATGCCAACTCGCGGCGGCTGGAGAAATCCCTGCGCCTGCAAAACGCCGACCTGCACACCCAGTACAACCTCTACGAGGCCGATCTGGCGCGCCCCAAGGTCAAGGAAGCGGATTTCCGGGGCAAGGAAAAGCATCTGGAATACCGCGCGCGCGAGCACCAGCCGGCGATGCTCTGCACGCTGGTGATGACCGACAATACCGACAGCAACGGTGTGGCGCGCTACCCGGTGAACACCATGCCGGTCATGGATCCGGAGACCGGCGAGGTGCTGATCGACGATCTGGGCCGCCGCTCCTACACCACCTCGCAGGCCTTCGGTCCGACGGTCGGCAAGAACATCATGCTGGCCTATCTGCCCTGGGACTACTGCCAGGTCGGTCGCAAGCTGAACGTCACCTATTTCGACGAGACCTATCCGGTCGAGGTCGCAGGTGTCGGTTATGCGCCGCTCTACGATCCGGAGAACCTCAAGCCGCGCAGCTGAGGCGGATCGGTATAGCTCCGGTTAAGCGACTCCGGCGGGTTTCCGCCGGAGTTTTCGTTTCGGGTGTAGCGTCCGGTTGTCAGGCGTGCGGGCTTGTTTCCGCGCCAGGGTCAGCACCCGGCCGCTGTTGGTCGGGGGCAGTGCCGCCCACCCTCCCTCGCCATGCCCTAAAGCGGCGTCTCCTGCTCGGCCAGCCAGTCCGCGAAGAGCCGCGCATTGGCCGAGGCACGGCCATGGATGCGCAGGTAGAACGGGTGCGGCGACTCCATCGCCTCGGGCACCAGCTGCACCAGGCGCCCGCTGTCGAGATAACCGCCCAACAACCCCTCCCAGCCCAGCACCGCGCCGATATGATCCTCGGCGGCCTTCAGCGAAATCAGGTAGTTGTTGAGGAAAAAGCCCGGCCCCCGCGGTGCGGGCCGCCCCAGCGTCGAAAACCAGTCGGGCCATTCCGTCCAGGCAGTGACGCCCGATTGCGTGTGGATCAACGGCACCTCCAGCAGATCCGAGATGTCGCGAATGCCGTAGGTTTCGGCGAACTGCTCGGTGCCAAGCGCCAGAATCCGGTCGCGGAACAGGACCCGCGTCTCGTCGTCCTCCTGCTCGGGAACGCCGTAATGGATGCTCAGATCGACGCCCTGCGCCCGGCCGTAGTCCTCGACCATCTGCGAGATCGCAACGCCCGGATGCGCCTTCCAGAAGGCGGCAAGCCGCGGCGTCAGCCAAAGCCCGCTCATCGCCGTGGTGGCCGCGATCGACACGCCGCTGCGGTCGTGGCGGCTGCGGATCCGGACAACGCTTTCCGAGATCCCCTCGAATCCGCGCTGCAACGATACGAAGAGCAGCGCCCCTGCCTCGGTCAGCTCCACGCCCCGGTAGTGCCGGTTGAAGAGCGGCTGGCCCAGTTCCTCTTCAAGCGCCTTGATTCGATGGCTGACCGCCGCCGGGGTCACGTTCATCTCGGCCGCTGCCATTTTGAAGCTTAAATTTCGGGCAGCGGCTTCGAAACAGGCAAGATCGCCGAGAGAGGGCAAATCGTAGGGTTTCGGCATCATCGGTCGCTTTCAGACAAGGGATGTCGCGAATGGATCAAATCGCGAAAGAGTTTAGCCAGACTAAACCCAGATGAATTTTTTGCCAATTGTCAACGGCTCTGCGGGATGGCTCTGTGCCGCAAATTCCCCCTCCCCGCGACAGGAGTTCCGATATGGCAAGCCAGACCGCCCCGCTCTCCGAACTGCTCGTACAGCACCGCCCCGGCTACGCGCTCCAGCAGCCCTTCTACAACGCGCCCGAGATCTTCGAGGCAGATCTCGAAACCATCTTCTACCGTGACTGGCTCTATGCCTTCCCGGCCTGTGTGCTCGACAAATCCGGCGCCTATCAGCGCCTGAAGGTCGGCGTCTACGACGTGATCGTCCTGCGCGACGGTAAGGGCGAGATCCGCGCCTTCCACAACACCTGCCGTCACCGCGGCTCGGTGATCTGCTCGGCCAGCAAGGGTCGCGTCGCCAAGCTCACCTGCCCCTATCACCAGTGGACCTACGACCTTGACGGCCGCCTGATCTGGGCCCGCGACATGAGCGCCGATTTCGACCCGTCCAAGCACGGGCTGAAGCCGGTGCACTGCCGCACCGTGGCCGGTCTGGTCTATATCTGCCTCGCCAGCGACGCGCCCGATTTCGACGCCTTCGCCGAAACCGTGAGCCCCTATCTGGGCGTGCATGACCTGTCGAACGCCAAGGTCGCCTTTCAATCGACCATCATCGAAAAGGGCAACTGGAAACTGGTCTGGGAAAACAACCGCGAGTGCTATCACTGCGCCGGCAACCACCCCGACCTGTGCCGCACCTACCCCGAGGACCCGACGATCACCGGCGTGAGCGCCGGCGGCACCTTCCCCGAAAAGGTCGAGAACCACTTCAACCGTCTCGAAGCCGCTGGTGCGCCGTCGCGGTTCCAGCTCGGCCAGGGCGGTCAGTTCCGGGTGGCGCGCATGCCGCTGCTCGACGGTGCCGAAAGCTATACCGTAAACGGCAAGATCGCCGTGCAGAAGCGTCTGGGCCAGGTGCCCTTCCTCGACGCCGGCACGCTGCTGCTGTTCCACTACCCGACCACCTGGAACCACTTCCTGACCGATCACTCGATCACCTTCCGCGTGACCCCGATCGGCCCGCAGGAAACCGAGGTCCAGACCACCTGGCTGGTGAACAAGGATGCGGTCGAGGGCGTCGATTACGACCTCAAGAACCTCACCCAAGTGTGGGAGCACACCAATGACGAGGACCGCCGCGTCGTCGAGGACAACCAGCAGGGCATCAACTCGCCCGCTTACGAACCCGGACCGTATTCGACCACCCATGAAGACGGCGTCGTCCAGTTCGTGAACTGGTACCTCGACCGCATGCGTTCCGCGCACGTCCCTTCCACCCTCGCGGCGGAGTAATTCGGCATGGCCAAGACCCAGGCAACAGACGCCGGAGCATGGACCGACCACGAGGCGCTGGAATGCGTCTCGATTCTCCCGGAATCGCCAAACGTGGTCACGGTCTGTTTCCAGGCCCCGTCAGGCCGCCCCTTCAACTTTCAGGCCGGGCAGTTCATTACGCTTGAACTGCCCGTGCCCGGCGGGCCGCTCCACAGGACCTTCACCATCTCCTCCTCGCCGACGCGCCCGAAATCGCTGACGGTGACGATGAAGGCGCAATCCAACTCGATCGGGGTGCGCTGGATCATCGACAACCTCCGCCCCGGCATGACGCTGAAGGCGACCGGCCCGGGCGGCCGGTTCACCTCTGCCGAGTATCCGGCAAAGAAATACCTCTTCATTTCTGCCGGTTCCGGCATCACCCCGATGATGTCGATGACGACCGAGATCTACGATCTCGGCCGCCATTGCGACATCGTCTTCGTGAACTGCGCGCGGCGGCCCTCCGAGATCATCTTCAAGCGCCGGCTCGAGCACATGGCCACGCGCATCGAAGGGCTCGATCTGAAATGGGTCGTACAGGAGCCTGATCCCTATCAGCCCTGGACCGGCTATCAGGGCACATTCAACCAGCTCATGCTGGGCCTCATGGCGCCGGACTATCTGGAGCGCGAAGTGTTCTGCTGCGGCCCCGAGGGATTCATGCAGTCGGTGCGCGAGGCGCTGGCCGGTCTGGGGTTCGATATGGACCGCTACCACCAGGAAAGCTTCCATGCGCCGGGCACCCCGGGGCCGGAACTGATCGAGGTGGAGCTGCCGGACGACGACCTGCCCGAAGACAACGTCATGGCAGAGATCGTCTTCGACATCTCGGGCGTGACGCAGTCCTGTTCCGAGACCGACACCGTGCTGGCGGTTGCCCGGAACGCAGGCATCGCGATTCCGTCGGGCTGCACCTTTGGGGTCTGCGGGACCTGCAAAACCAGGAAGCTCTCGGGCGAGGTGCATATGGTCCACAACGGCGGGATCACCGACGAAGAGATCGAAGAGGGCTATATCCTCGCCTGCTGTTCGAATCCGCGCGGAAAGGTCGAGCTTGATCTCTAGGCGGCCCGGGCCGCGGCAGGGAAACGGCGCCGTATCGTTGCGGCGCCGTCGATGAATGTCTGGAATGACGGGTCGCACCGCAGCACCCGATGTGACCGCTGGAAGGCGGCTTTGGGCCGTGAACCGACCAGGTCACGGCGTCGCTGCGGGTGTCCTCCAGGCGGACAAATCTGCCACTCATTCGATGTGAGCACATGTTCGGTCTTGGCATTTTTCGACCACGGCTTCCCGAATGAATGGTGGTCGGATGCCACTATGTCCGGTACCTGAGCGTATCCACAAATCGGGCAAAGGCGGGGGACGCCAGGCGTCGGTTCGGGTAGTAAAGGTGATACCCCTGCACGGGCGGGCACCAGTCGCTCAGGACGGCCTGCAATCGACCGGCTTCGATATGGGGCCGCGCCAGGTCCTCGGGGACGAAGGCAAGTCCAAGGCCGTCGACGGCTGCGTGCAGAACCTGCACGATACTGTCATAGATCATCTGGCCTCCGACCCTGACCTCGAGTTCGCGCCCGTCTTTCTCGAACTCCCAGGCGTAAAGACCGCCTGCCGACGTCATGCGCAGATTGATGCATTGGTGGTTGGTCAATTCCCCCGGATGTTCAGGTGGCGAACGACGGGTAAAATAGCCCGGGGTCCCGACGACGAGGAAGCGCCAGTCCGGGCCGATGCGAACGGCAATCATATCCTTGCTGATCGATTCACCAAGCCTGACACCGGCGTCGAAATGTTGCCCGACGATATCGACGAATCCGTTGTCGATCGAAACCTCGACAGTGACATCCGGGTATTGCGGCAGGAACGTCGCCAGTTTCGGCCGCAGGATCGTCTCTGCGGCGTGGACACCTGAACTGATCCGAAGCGTGCCGGAGGGTTTGTCGCGAAGTTCGCTCAAGGCATCGAGTTCAGCCCGGATCTGTTCGAAATGCGGCGCGATGGATTGAAACAGGCGCTCCCCCGCTTCGGTCGTCGATACGCTGCGTGTGGTCCGCGTCAGGAGGCGCAGGCCGAGCCGCTCTTCCAGCGCCCGGATGGTGTGGCTGAGGGCAGAGGCCGAAACCCCGAGCCGGGCCGCCGCCTTGGTGAAGCTGCGTTCCCTGGCGACGGCGATGAACGCCCGCAATTCGCTCAACTCATCGCGCGCCATTGCTGAATCCAATTCAGTAGTTCATGCAAATTATGACGTCTAATCGGATAGCGCAGTCTTGGCTACCTTACCAGCACATCGAGTGACACAGGAAAGGCAAGCCCATGGAAATCATCCGCGCAGACGACCTGCCCACCATGCCCGGGCCGACCGACTGGTTCACCGGCTCGGTTCGGGTCGAGATGCTCTTCAACAGTTTCGACAAGGAACGGGTTCAGGGCGCGAACGTGACGTTCGAACCGGGCGCCCGCACCGCATGGCACACGCATCCGCTGGGACAGACGCTGATCGTTCTGTCCGGCCTGGGGCGCGTGCAGCGTTGGGGCGGCCCGATCGAGGACATCCGCCCCGGCGATGTCGTCTGGTTCGCGCCCGGTGAAAAGCACTGGCACGGCGCCGCACCCGACACGGCCATGACCCATACCGCGATCCAGGAAGTTCAGGACGGCAAGACGGTCGACTGGATGGAGAAGGTTTCGGACGAGGATTACCATGGCTGAGCCCGACCGACCGGCCCGGCGCGGCTTTCTGAGGGCTTCACTGGCTGCCGCGCTGGTGCCTATTCCGCTCCATGCCGGAAATCAGGAGGCCCCGATGCGCATCGCCTGCCGCTTCGCCGACCAGAGCTTCACCATCACCCTTGAGGACAATCCGACAGCCCGCGATCTGTTCTCCCTGCTGCCGGTGGATCTCACGATCGAGGACTATTCGACAAACGAGAAGATCGCCTATCTGCCGCGCAAGCTTTCCGACGAGGGCGCGCAGCCCTTCGGCAACGAGGCCGCCGGCGATTTCTGCTACTACGCCCCCTGGGGCAATATCGTCTTCTTCTACGAAACCTACCGCTATTCGCGCGGGCTGATCCGGCTCGGACGGCTTGACGGCGGGGTCGCGCCCCTGCTCCTGCGCGGGGAGTTTCCCTTGCGGATCGAACCCGTCACCTGACCCCGGAGCGGACGCCTCCATTCACAGCTGAATTCGCACCCTCCGGCCGCATAGCGCGGCCGGGGCTGTCTACCGGTTCGTTCCGAACCGACACATTCCACCCAAACGACATCGAAGGATCGACACAATGAAAGACAAGGTTGTCATCATCACCGGCGCCTCAAGCGGCATTGGCGAAGCCACCGCGAAAGAGATCGCCGGCAAGGGGGCCAAGGTCGTTCTCGGCGCGCGCCGCGAAGGCAAGCTCAAGCAGATCGCCGAAGAGATCAAGGCGGCGGGCGGCGAAGCTGTCTATCAGGTCATGGATGTGACCAAGCCGGAAGACAACGACGCCATCGTGCAACTCGCCAAGGACAGCTTCGGCCGGGTTGACGCGATCTTCCTGAACGCGGGCATCATGCCTGTCAGCAATGTTTCCGCCCTCAAGACCGCCGAGTGGAAGCAGATGGTCGACGTGAACATCAACGGTGTCCTGAACGGCGTCGCCGCTGTCATGCCGAGCTTCACCGAGCAGAAATCCGGTCACATCCTGGCCGTCTCCTCGGTCGCGGGTCTCAAGGCCTATCCGGGCACGGCGATCTATGGCGGCACCAAGTGGTTCGTGCGCGACTTCATGGAATGCCTGCGCATGGAATCGGCGATGGAGGGCACGAACATTCGCACCGCAACGCTGTATCCGGCGGCGATCAATACCGAGCTTCTCGACACGATCACCGATCCGGGTGCGGCCGAAGGCATGGCCGGCCTCTACGACACGTTCGGCATTTCGCCGGACCGCATCGCCAAAGTCGTGGCTTTCGCGCTGGAGCTGCCCGAAGACACGACCGTCAGCGAGTTCACGGTCGGTCCGGCAAACCAGCCCTGGTAGGCGCATGAACAGGTTGACCGGGCGCGTCGCAAAACTACGCTGAGCCCAAATCCCCTTGTCGTAGATAAACCCCCGGCGCTTCCGAGTGCCTGGGCACTCTTGACGCGGATGACCTGATTTTTTTCGGCCTCTCCCCCGGCCCGGAGGGCACCGACAGGGCAAGGATCGCGGGCGGACGCCCCTCGACGTCAGCCGATGGTTTCCTGCCGCAGGGCCGAGGGCGTCTTGGCGGCATGGGCCGCGATCTCTTCCAGGGGCGCGAACCACACGTCGCTCATGGCGACATAGCGCTCCAGGTGCTTTTCCAGTTCGCGCCAGCGCGCCAGCCGCCCGGTCAGGAAGGGATGCAGCACCGCCATCCAGAAGCCGCCGGCCTCATGCGCCGCCTCCAACTCCTCGATGAAGGGGCGGATGCCGTCGCTGGGGCCGCGCACCGGCATCAGGTAGTCGATCTCGGCGAAATGGGCGAAGGGCGGCCAGTCGTCGGTGCCCCAGTGCGGCGGCAGCTCGATCAGGCTGCCCGCGGGCCGGCGCACCAAATAGGGCAGCTCATCGGCCATCATCGAGCTGTCGTAGAGAAACCCGTGCTCGATCAGCCGGTCCACCATCTGCGGCGTCAGGCTGTAGACCGGCGCGCGATAGCCGCGCGGCTTGCGCCCGGTCATCTTCACATGAACCTCCAGCGCGCGCCCGAACAGCTCGGCCTCGCGGTCGTCGGAATGCTCCATCGGGTCCTCGTGGCACCAGGAGTGGTGCCCGATCTCGTGCCCGCCCTCCAGGATGGCCTCGACCGTCGCGGGATAATTCTCCATCACCCAGCCGGGCATGAAGAAGGTCTGCCGCAGGCCCAGCCGCCGGTAGGTCTCCAGGATGCGCGGCACCGCGACGGTGGGGCCGTAGCGCCCCATCGAGATGGGCTGAAGCCGCAGCTCGGCATCCTCGGGCCGGGCGGTCCGGATCAGCGAATCGGCGTCGATGTCAAAGGTCACCGCCGCCGCGCAGCGCTTTCCTTCGGGCCATTCGATCGGGTGCAGGAACATGGATCACTCCTTGATGAAATGGGATCGCTGGCCGCCTTGGGGCCGGGAAAGCCGCGCCTGTCTCATCCCGCGCAGACCGAGAAAAGGGCCGTCAGATCGTTGCGCAGGCGCTGCTCGATGTCGGCCTGGGTGCAGTCGTCGGAGGAGATGAACTGGATGAAGCGGGCGTTCTCGAGGTGGAAAAGCGCCTTGCCCAGATGCACGGCATTCACCGTCTCGGGCAGCTTCCCGGCCGCTTTCAGCGCCTCGATCCGGCGCACCAGGACAAAGGCCAGCTGCTGGTCGAGCTTGAAATAGGCCGAGGTCAGCCGCGTGCCGGCGCCGGTGCTCACCGCCGCGATCACCTGGCGCCAGATCTCCTTGTCGAGATTGGCGATGGCATGGTCCAGAATCTGCCGCGCAAACTGGATCGTGAGCTCGATCAGGTCGTCCTCGTCCCAGGAAAGCGATTCTTCCAGCCGCCCGATCAGCTGCTTGTCGTTCTCGATCACCAGCGCCAGCAGCACCCCGGCCTTGGTCCCGTAATAGTTGTGAACCGTAACCCCCGAGACCCCCGCGGCCTCGGCGATGCCCTCGATCGTGGTTTTCTCGTACCCGTGCCTTTTGAAAAGGTTTTTCGCCGCCGAAACGATGCGGTTGCGGCGGTCTTCCTTCTGGCGTGCTCGCAGGGTGGTCACCAAGCTCTCCTCACGGTCTGGCTGCGCGTCGCGCAGGACGGGATTGATCAAACTTTAGCGCAGCAAAATTTTTTATTGAATAAAAAAATTTATTCGATACGGTTTTTTCTGAAGCAACGGCATCAGCCGGAAACCAACGAAGCCAAACAGTGAGGTAAGACCATGCGCCCATTTCTGAACATTGCCGCAGCAGCGGCCATCGCGGTGGGGGGCGGCGCCGGCGCTGCCTCTGCCGAAACCGTGAATGTCGGGGTCTGCGTGTCGTGGCCCGGCTATGCGATGCTCGAGGTCGCGCGCCAGAAAGACCTGATCGCCGATCATGACCTGAACATCACCATCTTCGAGGACCCGCTGGGCGGCCACTCGGCGCTGGCGGCGGGCCAGATCGACGTCTACGGCTGCACCGCGGACTACACCCCGCTGATCGTCGACCGCGGCACCGACGTGGTGAACGTGGCCTTCCTCAACCCCTCTTACGGCGTGGACCACGTGATCCTGGCGCCCGATGTCGAAACCTCCGAGCTGAAGGGCAAGAAGGTGTCCGCGCCGCAGGCCTATATCGGCCACCTGCTGATGGGGATCTGGCTGGATTCGATCGGCATCACCCCCGGCGAGGTCGAGTGGGTGAACCTGAACGCCGACGAGGCCGTGGGCCCGATGCTGTCGGGCGACCTGTCGGCGGCCTACATGTATGAGCCCTGGATCTCGAAGGTGCTGGAGGCCAGCCCGGGCGCGAAAAGCGTGGTCAACACCGCCGACCCCGAGGTTCTGAAGACCGGCATCTTCATGGATGCGCTCTACATGAACAAGAACTTCATCGCCGAGAAGCGCGACGTTGCGCTGGCCGTGCTCAAGGCCCGCTGGGAGGGCCTTGGCTACTGGAACCAGCACACCGAGGAGACCAACAAGCTGATGGCCGACTTCCTGCAATGGCCGGAAGAGGATATCGGCTACGTGATCGGCACCAACGGCAAGAGCTTCGAGGGCGGCATCTACATGATGGACTTCGATGAATCGGCCCGCCTTTGCGGCGTGCTGGAGGGCGACGGTCCCTTCGGGATGGCCAACGGCTCGATGGTGGACTCGATCGCGCTGACCAACGAATGGTGGGTCAAGCTGGGCCTGATGGACAAGACGGTCGACGCCGCCAAGGGCATCGACTGCAGCCTGATGGGCGACCTCGTGGCCTCGGGCTACCGCCAGTCGCTCACGGCACACTGAACCCGGTGAGGGGGCGCAGGGTTTTGCGCCCCCTTCCCTTTTTCGTCATGGAGATGGGCCTTGTCCTCTGACAATCGTTCCAAGCCGTTTCTCAAGCTCAGGCACCCTGCGGGACGGCAGCAGCGCCTGGTCTCCGCCCTCGGTATCTGGGCGGTTTTCTTTGGCGTCTGGGTGATCGCCTCGTCCACCGGCATGGTGAACGAGCTGCTGGTCCCCGCGCCGCAGAAGGTGTTCGCCACCACCTACGATCTGTTCGCCGCGCGCGGCTTTGCCAGCGACGTGCTGATCTCGATCAGCCGGGTTGTGGGCGCCTTCCTGATGGCCTGCGCGGTCGCGGTGCCGCTGGGCGTGATGATGGGCAGCTTCCCGGCGGTGGAGGCGATCTTCGCCCCCTTCGTGTCGGCCTGGCGCTACCTGCCGGCGCCGTCCTTCATCCCCATCCTGCTGATGTGGTTCGGCACCGGCGAGGCGCCCAAGCTGGCGCTGCTGTTCATCGGGGTGATCTTCTTCCTGATCACGCTGATCATGGACCACACCAAGAACGTCCGCGAAGAGCTGGTGGAAACCGCCCTCACCCTTGGCGCGCGGCGCCCCACGGTGGTGATGAAGGTCATCTTCCCCGCCGTCCTGCCCGATATCGTGGTGGCCATGCGGCAGATGCTGGCCATGGCCTGGACCTATCTGGTGATTGCCGAGATCGTCGCCTCCACCACCGGCATCGGCGCCATGATGATGCGCGCGCGGCGCTTCCTGAAAACCGACGAAATCCTGTCCGGCATCATCGTGATCGGCGCGCTGGGGCTGCTGTTTGACCTCGCCTTCGCGGCGCTGCACCGCTGGATGTTCCCCTATCTGAGGAAAACGCGCTGATGGAACGCGACGCCATTCTGGAAATTCGCAACGTCTCCAAGGCCTTCCCCCTGGCCGGCGGACGGGAATTGCTGGCGGTGGACGACATCTCGTTCAATGTCGAGCGGAACTCGATCTGCGTGCTGCTGGGCCCCTCGGGCTGCGGCAAATCCACCGTGCTGCGGATGATGGCGGGGCTTGAGACCGCGTCATCCGGCGCGGTGGTGATCGGCGGAAAAACCGTGGACGGCCCCGGCCGCGACCGCGGCATGGTGTTCCAGGCCTATACGTCCTTCGACTGGCTCTCGGTGCAGAAGAACGTCGAGTTCGGCATGAAGATCAACGGCGTGCCCGCGGCCGAGCGGCGCGAGCGCGCGGCGCATTTCATCAACCTCGTGGGCCTGGGCAAATTCGCCGATGCCTACCCCTCGCAGCTTTCGGGGGGGATGCGGCAGCGCGTGGCCATCGCGCGGACGCTGGCCAACGACCCCGAGGTCCTGCTGATGGACGAGCCCTTTGGCGCGCTCGACGCCGAGACGCGCTGGCTGATGCAGGAGCTGATGATCAACGTGGCCGAGCAGACCAACACCACGATGGTCATCGTGACCCACGACCTGGAAGAGGCGATCTTTCTCGCCGACAAGATCATCTTTCTCTCCAGCCATCCCGGCCGCCTGAAGGAAGAGATCGTTCCCGCCTTCAAGCAGGGCCAGCGCATCGCCGACAAGGAGCGCGTGGTCAAGCTCGACGGCTATGGCGAGCTGGAGGCCCGCCTCATGCGCCTGATGCGCGAAGAGGGGCGGCACGCCGAATGAGCACGGGGCGGAGACAAGAGGGAGGCTGTCCGGCATGAGCGTGAGCTTCGATTTCACGGGAAAATCGGTGCTGGTGACAGGGGCCAGCAGCGGCATCGGCTTCGGCGTGGCCATGGGCTTTGCCCGGGCCGGGGCCGATCTGACGATCCTGTCCTCGACCGAGGCGATCTTTGAGGCGGCGAAGCAGATGCCGGGCAATGTCACCGCCATCCAATGCGACATCTCCGACGCCGCGATGGTCACCGAGCGGCTGAGCGGGATCGGCCGCGTCGACGTGCTGATCAACAACGCGGGGCTGGAGCGCCCCACGCCCCTGACCGGCGACCACCCCAAGGGCAACGAGACCTTCGAGCGGATCGTGGCCATCAACATCACCGGCACCCAGAACGTGACCGACACGCTGGTCGGCCGCATCCCTGATGGCGGGCGGATCATCCTGACCGCCTCGATCTGGGCGCGCACGGCGGTGCCGGGCTTCTCGGCCTATGTCGCGACCAAGCACGCCAATCTCGGCCTGATGCGCGCCTGGGCGCAGGAACTGGGCCCGCGCGGCATCCGCGTCAACGCGGTCTGCCCGGGCTGGGTCAAGACAGGCCCGGCGATGAACTCGCTGCGCGAACTGGCGCAAAGCAGCGGCCGCAGCGAGGAAGAGGTGGCGCAGGAGATCATGTCGGCCCAGGCCATCGACGGGCTGATGGAGCCCGAGGACATGGCCGATATCTACATGTT
>ENA-ORCT01000730-ORCT01000730.1-marine-metagenome-genome-assembly--contig:-NODE-730-length-14750-cov-3.435153_pt1 | contig 14750 bp, 8 predicted proteins | sample MGYA00248632_ERZ508511 | MGnify/ENA primary metagenome ERZ508511 (study PRJEB26182, sample SAMN06268839) | marine metagenome | isolation source: Tt an P1-techrep anaerobic enrichment on pine from sediment...
CGGCGGCCTGCTCGTCCCGTCATCTGGTGAAATTCCGTGGGCGACAGAGGCAAAAACTCCCGTCCATTAAATCGGTCCGAATTTAGCACTACGATGGAGCGGGCGGGAAAGTTGACCCCGGCGGCAACCGTGGACGTGGCAAAAATCGCATCGAGCAGCCCTTCGCTCATGAGAGTTTCAAGCACCAGCTTCCACGCCGGCAGCTGGCCGGCATGGTGGGCGCCGATTGCCTTGGTCTCAAGGTGCCGAATCTGGCGGTGTTTGGCGACATGGGGGCTGTTTTTAACCAGTTCGCGGATCCGCCGGCGAAGGGCGGTCGCTCGGTCACTGTCCGGGGCAAGGGTTGCCGTGCATAGGTTAAGCGAGTTGTCGCAATCTGCACGGGATTTGAGGAAAAAAATGGCCGGTAGAAGCCGAAATTTTTTCAGGACTTTCAGGATATCCCCAAACGGCGGCAGCCCCGGCGATGAAAAATTATCCCGCGGTGATTTGCTCTTCAAAAAAGACGCTACCCGCTTATGGATCTTGCGTTTGCCGCTTTTTCCGCTTTTTGACTGGAGGGGATACAGCATGCCGCTTGGATGAAGGAAAAGCGGAAACAGGGGGACCGGGCGTTTGGTTTCCTCGACAACCTGGCATTTTTTGCCCCGAATGGATGTCAGCCAACCGGCAATCTGCTCCGCATTTCCCACGGTAGCTGACAGCATCAGCATCGGGATTCTGGATGGGAGGTAAATCATGACCTCTTCCCAGACAACACCGCGGTCCTCATCTCCGAGAAAATGCGCCTCATCAAGCACCACGAAGTCCGTCTCCATGGTTACCCCCTGATGCATGGCGTCATAGAGGTGATTTCTCAGGATTTCGGTGGTTCCGATGATAATGGGCGCTTCGGGGTTTTCTTTCCGGTCGCCGGTCAATATCCCGACATTTCCCGAACCGAACAAAGCAGAGAATTCTGCATGTTTGGCGTTGCTGAGCGCCTTAAGGGGCGTGGCGTACCATGATTTGCCTCCCCGATTGAAAATTCGCCGTATGGCCTGTTCCGCTATCCAGGTTTTTCCGGCGCCGGTGGGTGCTGTCACGAGACAGTCCGAATGGTCAACGGTCTCCACCGATTTGAGTTGATACGCATCGGGCTTGAATTGGCGGGACTTGGGACGTCCAATGGACGCAAATACAGCCTTCAGCCCGCCATCGGCGCGTGGGGTCAATCGAGGTGTGGAACCCGCATTTGCGGAACGGCCGGATGGCCGTTTCCGCCTTCGGGGAATGTGTCGCTTTCCGTGGGGGATCATTGAAGCTTGGTGATCATGGCATCCACTATGCTTTTCGACGGTGAATCGACATCAAACGGAGAGATGCCTTCAAGGTCAGCGCTGATCAGCGCGTCATCATAGGGAAGAAAGCCAAGGAATTCGAAGTCGGAGAGGTTTGTTTTCAGAAAATCCTCATCCGAATCGTTTCGGATTTTATTCCCGACAACGGCGATGTTGCTCAATCCGATTTCAGTTGCCAGTTTTCGGATATGGGCGGCTGTATCAATGCTCCTGCGTCCGGGCTCCACGACTACGATAAGTTTGTCGACTGCTCTGGCCGTGGCCCGTCCCAGGTGCTCGATGCCGGCTTCCATGTCCATGACCACGACCTCGTCTCGGGCCAGAACAATGTGGGTCACCAGGGCCCGCAGAAGGGTGCTTTCCGGGCAAATACAGCCGGATCCGCCTTTTTTTACACCTCCCAGTCGCATCAGCTTGATATTTTCAAGCCGGGCAGACAAGGCTTCCGGAAGATCGTCAACACGCGGATTGAGCTTGAAGAAACCGCCAACTGTTCCGGGTTGCGCTTCAGTACGCTCGAAGATCAATTCCTTCATTTCGGAGATCGGGGTGATCTTATCCGCATTGGGAATACCAAGGGCCGTAGCAAAGTTAGCGTCCGGATCCGCATCAATTGCCAGCACATGTTTCCCATTCCGGCTCAATGTTCGGACCAGAAGGGAGGAAAACGTCGTTTTGCCGACTCCACCTTTTCCACTTACTGCGAGTTTCATCCGAATTTCCTTTCATTTTAATAGCCAAGCATTAATAATAACACAAAATGTCGGTAGAGCAACAAAGCAATTCATCAATTTGTCTGAATTCGGGCGATTGGCCGCTCTTAATCGGGTTTTGGCCGATTTTTTTCGGCCGTATTTACAACCGGACGTTCGCGACTAGGGTGACGTCAGAATGGATGAATGCAATTTTTTATATCTGTCGGTGGTCGGATCTATTTTGATCGCCTGCTCAATGTGTTCGATAGCTTTCAGGCGTTTCCCTTCCCGGAGTTTCAGTATGGCAAGCTCGGCATGATAGCCGGCATTTTGTGGCTCGAGGCGAAGAGCCGTTTGCAGGTCAGCCGATGCACCCTGAAAATTTCCCATGGACAGCCTTACCTCTGAACGCTTTTTAAAAATCTTGGCCGGGGCAAAAGGGGTGCGACCAATTGCTTTGGACAGTATCGTTTCTGCCAGCTGTCCTTTTTCTTTCTCCATGAGCATGTCCGAGATCGTCAGCGCGATATCATAATTGCCTGGATTTATGGACAGCGCCTGGGTCAACAGTGCTTCGGCTGTCCGGAAATCCTCGTTGAGCAGTGCGATACGGGCTTTTAGCATGCACATTGGTGCAGACCTTGGCTGGGAGAATCGTGGCACGTCAATAATTGCTTTTGCCTCTTCGTAACGCCGCCGTGACAGCAGATCGTTTGCCAGATGGACGATGGCATTCTCCGGGATCCTGAATTGTTCAACCGCTATTTGGTAAAATTCAAGCAAAACCGAACTGGGGCCATTATTCAGAAGATATTTAAAGAGAGATGTCAGATCCTTTTCAAACGTCCGGCTACGGGCGAGTCCTGAACAGAAAGAATCCACTGCAGATGCGATTTGATCGTTTTCAAGGAACAGGCGTCCCAGTTTGTATTGCGCCGCTGGAACTTGGCTCTGATTCATGTTTTGCAAGGCTTTGCGGTAGTGATCTATCGCGCCTGACAGATCGCCTTCTTCATAAGAAATAGTTGACAGAATGCCGTGGGCTTCATTTAATCCGTGGGCCATTTTTATTGCCCTCTCAACTCCGGATTTAAATGCAACCCGCGAATCGCTGTGCTCCCAAAGCGGCTCTTTTTTTAAATAGCGGTAACTTTGTGGATAAATATAGCCCAGGTTTTCAAGGGTTCGATGAAGTTCACCTCGTATTGATTTGCGTTGAAGATAGCGGGCATAGGCGTAGTGATAGGATATACCACAGGGGCGGGATTGAATGGCCCGGCGGAAATAGTGGCCCGGTTTGTGGGGGGTTGAGGCTCTATCGGGGTGCAGAAGCCGGTATAGTTTTTCCAGGCGAACCTCCAACCGGGCTATCCGGTAGGCAATTTCCCCGTTATTCGGATCAAGGGTCAGCGCCTGCTGGAAATGGCTTTTTGCTTTAATCCCGTAAAGATATGATGCCTTTGCATATTTTTGTGTTGCTGAAATGCGCGATAAAGCCTCTCCCGACAGCCGGTGAGCGACTGGATTGTTCTCTTCGGCCGACAGCGCAATTCTGAGGTGGTCAAGTGCTTGATTGGGTTTGTTATCATCAAGCAGTTTTACGGCGCGGCGGACTTGATACTGGCTTATCAGGCGATTTGAAAGCCCGCACAGCATCGTTACAGAAGATACGACAATTAGGATGGTAATGAAAAGTTTGGGAAATTTCTGGTCTATGTTCATTGCATAATTTACGGTTAGTCCTCTTTTCCGTAATATTTCTGGTAGTACTGATAATAACCTTCCCTTTTTGTATCGACATGATTTAATACCGCCCCGATGACATTGGCCTGGGCCCGTTTAAGTTGGTTCAACGACTTCGTTACGACATCTCTGTTGACCTTTCCAGCTTTAACCACAAGCAGCACGCCATCCACAACCGGAGACAAAACGACGGCATCGCTGGCTGGCAATATGGGAGGGGTGTCAATGACAATTACGTCAAATTTTTTTTTCAGATAATCGATTAAAAATACGATCCGTTCCGACCCTAACAGTTCGGAGGGATCCGGTGGAATTGCTCCTGCAGGAAGAAGATGAAGGTTATTGGTTTCGGTTGGAATCAGAACCGAACTGATTTTTTTCTGGAGATAGGGAATACCTTCATTCCCCAGGATCACCTGCTTGTATATTTTTTCAAGATCAAGGGGGTAAAAGAACGTGTTTTCAAAATCCGATTCGAGATATTCTTTAAAGGTAAAACGACCCGTATGAAGATTGAGGGCGACTCGAAGCGCCTCCATCATTTGAATAGTTACAGGGGCTATGATGTCGTCCATTTTGACCAGACCCAGATAGTTCAAAATAAATCCAAACTTTTGTCCGGTATCGACCTTTCGCACCATAGCCTCATCCAGCTGCGTCCTGGATATTGATCCATTTTTCAATAGAATAGTGGAAAGTTTTTTATCATCGGGAATACTTTTCCACTCTATATCCTTCAGTTTGCCCTTCAGGTAGGAGAACTCGAAGTGCTCATTGCCCTCTGTTACCGTTAGAATGCCGGTCTTTTTCTGCAGGGACAACAGCCGGAATAAGTCGCCAAGCTGCAGTTCCGTCAACGTGCCCTGGCGCAAGTCGGTCCCAAACAACCCGGAGACAAGACCGGTTAATCCAGGGGATTGTCCTGCACTTTTCATCAGGCGGCTCAAATTGGGCTTTCTGAGATCTGCGTCAATCATTAGAACAGATCGGCCATTTTGTGCCATGGTATGCGCCAGATTCGCTACGGTTATTGTCTTGCCTTCCTCCTGGGTTGCGCTGGTTACCAGTAAAGACCGATACTCGCTTTCGAGGAACGAAAATTGAATATTTGCCCGGAGGGTCCGGTAAGCTTCTGCGAATCTGGAATTGATCGGATAGTCCGCCAATAACGCAGATTGTTGATTCGAATTTCGCCTGTTAAACAGCTTGGTTTGTCGCATTGAGCTGTCCTGCCTCCTGGAGGTATTTAGGAACGCGGATTTTATTTTTTCCCTTTTTGCGCAATCGGGATGATCGAGAGCACGGGCAGGCCAAGGTGGCTCTGGACCTGCTCCTCTGTACGAAGTGATTGGTCAAAGTATTCCAGCAAAAAAGAGACACCAAATCCAAGTATCAGGCCCACAATAATGCTTTGAAGAAAATTCTTCTTTTTATTCGGACTTACCGGCCCCTTGGGCAGGACCGCTTCTTCAATCATCCGTACATTCGAGGGATTCATTCCGCCGATGATATCTGCTTCGTTTAATTTACTCAGAACAATGTCATACATTTTCTGCTGCAGCTCGACATTACGCTGGAGGCTTGAATATTTCAGCCCGTGCCGGTCCGTACCAACAGCTTGTGTCTCAAGATCGTTTATTGTTTCGGTTAACTCGTTTCGCTTTCCAGGATACCGGGTCCGTTCCGCTTCAAATTTTTCAACTTCATCTTTAAGGCTATCCAAGATATTTTTTTTTGAATAATCAATCTTGGCGTTGAGATCTACCATTTTAGGGTGTTTCGGTTTGTAGATTTTTTTCAGCCGCGTCAATTCCTCCAGATATTTTGTTAACTCGGCAAACCGCTCCGTTGAAATATCATTTTCTATCAAGGGTTCGGCTGCGGCAAGATGCGCTTTGCCGTTAATGATCCGGTTTAGAATCGAGATCTTTTCTGTTATTTTTTTATGTCGCTTTTCAAGTTGCCTGAGTTCCTCCTGTCTCTCTGCCAGCTCGTCTTTGAGAGCCGTCTGTTTTCCCTTCACGGTAAACAGAATTTCGTTCTCCTGTTTGAAATCCAGAAAGTTGTCTTCGGCTTTTTCCAATTTCCCTTTTATATCGGTAAGCTTTTCGGTCATCCAGCTTAATGTGTTTATCGATTTTTGAGCTCGGTTTGCGGTATTGTAATCGATGTATGCATTGGCTAAAGAGTTGGCAATATTTCGGGCCATTGCCGGGTCGTGATCGTTTACACTTACCGTGATCAATCGCGTGTCTTTAATCTGGGAAAGGTGGATTTTGCTTTTAAGTGCCAGGATATTTCGGTCTTTCACATTTGGAATGTCGCGCCGTCGCTCGACGGGTGCGTTTGTACGGCCGATCAGCAGGAAAAAGTTTTTTTTCAGTTTTTTAAAAATGTTTTCTTCAGATGCAGAAGGGGGGGGATGGTAATTTGAAGTATCAAGATTTAAATCGCTGACAACTCTCTCAAGAACCGGACGGGAGGTCAGTAGGCGAAAATGGGTTTGAAAATATAAGGCATTTGACAGGTATCCATCCCAGTAGATAAATTGCCCGGTCAACGGAGATACGGTCTGGGCTTCGTTAATTTCGATGGTTGCGCTGGCCTGGTACATGGGCGTTATGCGCGAGGTGATGCCAACCGTTAATCCGACGGTAAGCCCTGCTATTAAAATGATAATCCATTTATGTTTAAGCAGCGTCTGATAGATAAAGGGAAAATTGATAAATTGCTCTTCTTCAAGAAACTGCTCGTTGACAAAAGGTTCCGAATTGGGCATGTGCTGTTACCTTTAACCGGTAGTTTCGATGCTGAATTTTTCCGAATGCCGTGGGTGGCCGGGGCGGTGAATAATGCTGCATGGTCAAAAAAGTGAGCCGATTGTAGACTTGCCGCAGGGCCCCACCATATCAGATCCACGATTCGGGGATGATGATTCGATCGCCGGGTCGCAATTCGATATCAGGGATCTTGCCCTTCATGACCTTGGTCAAGTCGATTTTAATAGTATCGGGTTTATCTCCGTTCTTTCTGATGATTTTCGTTCGGTTCGGCGCGGCGAATTCAGTGAATCCACCGGCTTCATAGCATGCATCTAATGCTGTAAGGCCTGGTTTGTATTTGTAAATTCCTGGGCTTTCAATTTCCCCGTCCATATAGATTTTAAGTCGTGAAGGCATGTTGGGAATATAGACGGCATCGTCTTTTTCCAGAATCAGGTTAAGCGTCATATCTCCTTTTACGAGGAGTTTTTCCAAGTCCACTTTGATGGGGTCACTTTTTTTGAGGAGAGATTCAATGGAGTCGCCCTGGGAAACCGCCTTTTGAGACGCTCTGAGGACGAAAATATAATTTCCCCGGCCCTCCAGAACTCCTCCCGCTTTTGCAATGAGCTCAAGCAGACTGGGTTTGACGGTTAATTCGTAGAAACCCGGGGACTGCACTGCACCGGAAATGTGAAATCTGAAACTTCTGTATTTTTTGATAGCCACGATGACTGTGGGATCATAGAAGTAATCCCGTTCTAGTGGCTCAAGGATTTGTCGCTGAAGCTCGGACCGGGTCAGTCCCTCAACTTGCATTTCACCGATAAGCGGCAGAGATACTGTACCTGACTTTGATATTGCAAGCTCGTCGGTGAATTGATCCTCCCCCCCGGCACGAACAGTCACCGAGATGACATCGCCGGGGCCAAGAGTATAATCCACTCCCTGAGTGCCGGTGAATCCACTGGTCGGGTTCGTTGCCAGGCCGATGATTAAAACCACTATGAGCCGGGATATTGCAAATCTGTGAGCCATAAAGGAAGGGAATGCCTGCCTGTTTAAAAAATTAGTTCGAATGAAGTCAATACGGCAAAGGGTGTTACGCAACCCGTTGCCATATCTGCCGGACTCAAGTTTCCTATCTTATGGATGGCCTCAAAGTCAACAGGTCCGACTCGATACCCATTCGGATATCGAACAGAACGAATGTGTTTTCAAAATCCTTTCCATCGGCGTTTGAATTTCTTCGTTCATAACCGGTTTGAACGTTGCACTTCAATCCCTTGAGAAACCGGGTAAAGTGGTACCCGATGCCTCCTGATACGCCGTAGGTGTTATCCGTCCGGCCTGAAAATTCGAATCGATCGTCGTTTTCAAAATCATCGCGCTGATAAAAACTGCCGATTTCGGTTCGCACCCGGTCCAGAACCAATCGGCTGATACTCAAGGTGAATCGATTGGCCAGATAATAGGCGTTTCCGTAGCCTTGGTCGTTGTAATTCTGGTCATAGCGGAGCTCAATGTCGGTTTTCGGGGTGTTGACCCACGGGATTTCTTCCATCAAGACGGCCAGATGGGTCACCATATTATTGATATCCGGCAAGGAATCCGATGCGCTGCTTTCAGTGTTTTCCGATCCACCATCAAATGTTCTTGACTGGTAGCCGGCTCCCGCCTCAACGCTTAATTTTTGAAATTCTTTTATAAAAATCAATTTCGTTTCCCACGAATCATAATCGGACGTGGATCGGTTGAAATCACGACTCCAGAGCTGATACCTGAAGTCCATGCGGGTATCCCGGTTAAGATTGTATTCCAGATCAAAAATGCCGCGATGTTCCACCGAGTCTTCAACGTCCCCGGATAAATAGTCGGTTACGGTGTTTCGGTAACGAAATCCGGCGGACAGCTTGGGACCAAATTCGTAAAGGAATGACGGCGTCAGACGATTGATATAATATTTTTCTCTTGATGTCGGGTCTCCGAGTTCATCGGAAAAGGCCGGGTCCCGGGTCAGGAAAAACCCCTCATCCAGCCCGAGCGTGACCCGAATGGACGGTTTGTAACGAAATCTGCCGGCCAGTTCGTGTCCGATATAATCAAAGGACTCGGCTGATCTTGTATCGTCTGATACCGTCCCGATATCCTCATAGGCCGTGGCGTTCAACAGGTAATGTAATTGAATCAGACTCCTGCCGCCGGTACGGCGGATCTGCAGGCCCGGTTTCAGGTAGGTGGTTAAAACATTCCGTTTGTTGGCCGACGCCTTGAAAAAATTTTCATCATAGGCTACTCCCGCCGCCAGCTTTGGCTTGATGGTAAACTCCTTGTACCTCAGTTCGGTCGCCACAAGTAGAGACGGGCTGACCAACAGGCCAGAGATGACTATCAGCAGGTGGCGGATAAAGCGCATACGGTTCATATTCACATCAATTGCAAGCCGGGGTATACGGTTTTCCCTCAGGAATCAGATTTCAAGATGCACTTGCCGGTCGTTCGTCGGTCAATGGCGGTTCTTGGTCTGCCGGGGTTTCCAGAGGCAGCCCGATATTAACCGGCAGGCATTCTTCAACAAATACATAGTAAAACCGATAAGATACTTCGGATTCGGCAGTTTCCACCCGAACCAGTATCCGGTGACAAGTGGCATTTTCGCAGTTGAATACGCCTTTGTTGGCAACGATGAGGTGCGTATCCTCAATTTCAAAAGCCGGATTGGCAATATCGTAATAGAAGACATTATCGATGGCCTGGATGCAGTACACCGGGCTGTCGCCGTCATGGTTCTGGTCGAGATTTCCAAGTTTCGTGCCCACCGATGCATCGGCCACTGTGGTGTATACTGCATCGGACTTCAGGATAAGCGCATTCATACGGTTGGATACCAGGGAAAACAAATCGAGAACCTCGATTGCCTGCTCCTCTGAATCGTCATGGATGCGATTGTCATCAATCAGTCCGAGAATCAGCTCCGAGCCCTTGTATGCCACATCCAGTATATATCCCGCTAACTCGACATCGGCATTTTCTTCCGCATCATCGGCCGCCTGGCTCAACAGGTCAGCCGCTTCCCGGGCCATGTCCACCAGTGGCCGGGTTGGTTGATCGTTTCCGGCGTTTGAAACTGCATATGCATCGTTCACATTGGCTCCGGCCCTTTCAATTCTCGGATCCACCGTCGGGGCATACATCGCATCCTCAAGCACCTGCCTGTCGCCGCAGGGGCCTAATTGTGCGCCAGCCGTCCGGTCAACCACGGGGGGGATGAAGCCCACAAAGCTGTCATCAGACGTTACGAACGTATGCGTTGTATCGCCCGCAGAACGTGAACCGCTTGCCTCAACCACATTGCGGGATAGATCCCTGGCATCGAAACCCCTGGATGTCTCAGCCATATAGGTAATGATCAGTTTCTGCTCCGGTGCCATATTCCCCAGCAGGCTGCTGTCCCAGGTCATAACAGGCCCAGTGACCCCAGGGTCTGCGGCATTTCCGGTAATGCGCCGGTTATCCGCGAATGTGATGTGCGTCGAGTCATCCAGATATTGCCAGCCATCGGGCAGTGTATCGACGATACGGATTCCGTCCACGGCAAATTGATGACTGTCGACAACCACGGTAAACATGGACTGCGCGCCGGGTGTTGTCGACACCACGGCCGGCTCTGCAGTTTTATCAACGGTCAGCACCAGATTGATGAATTGCCCACCTTGTATCAGGGAATAGCCGACATCGATGGCCGGATTTGAAGGGGGAGCCGTGTCGGGGTTCTGTCCATAGGCAAGAGCGATCGGTCCCGTCGCCCAGATTTTGGCATTGGAAAGGTCGCCGTCTTTGGTATCGTAGACAAACTGGCTTTGCAGGCGACTCAGATCGTAAATCTGATCCGGTGTTTCATCGTTGTCCAGATCCACAAAAACCCGCGTATTGCTTTCAGCCGGTGCGATGAACACGCCTGAGCTGTCGTAATCCGCAGAGGTTTTGCCATCATTTTTGAAATCAAAAAAGCCCGGGGCCCATCCCAGGTAGTGTTCGGTTCCCAACAGAAATTCTGGTATGAGGCTGTAAGCCCAGTCGTGGATTTCGCCGATATGGCGTTTGGCGCTGTTTCCGGATGAGTCGATAGTCGAGACACCCCAGAACACATCGTCGCCTTCGAGATAGACTGCTGAGCCTTGAGGGACCGGTTTTCCGGTTTGCTCTGTAAACGATCGAGTCTGGCCGGCCGGGATGGTGAACGAGCCTGAACTGAAACGGGTTTCATAGGCAATTTTCAGTGCTGAGTTATGGGGATTGTGCAGATAAATATCGGTGGGGTCATCCGTGGCGGCGGCTCCGGCTACCGGTGCATAATAGGCATCGCTCCAGAGACCGCGGGGAAAAGCACTCAGCCCCCGGATTTCATAATCTGTATTCTGGTCGCCGATAATGTAATGAACCTGAAGCGTTTTATTTCCGGTTATGACTGCGCCGGTATTCAGGGTTGGAGACCCTGCGCTGACTCTGTCGAGTAAAAAGACATCGCCTGAATTCAGGTTGACTTCAGCGCCATCCGGGGTCCCGTTTCGATTCTGATCCAGTTTGTCCGGCGTACCGTCTCTGTCAAGATCGACCGTCACCGCCGTATTATTTTCAGTGGCCTGGATCAGGACAAAAACCCGTTCGAAATCCTGCAGATTTAAACCCTTGGGGTCTGCCAGGTCTTCACCAAAGGGCAGAATGTAGGTTGTGAATTGCGGCCCGACGGGAAAGACCTCCCAGGCCAGAGCCAGCATGGTTCCCTTCCGTTCGCCCCATGACGCTCTCGTGACGGTAATGGCTCCGCCGGCTGCAAATAGTCGATCCCGGCCGTCGTAGGGACAACTCCCATTGCCGCAATAGGAGACAGGAAATTCGGGAAGCGCAATGGCCGCGCTTTCGAAGGTATGGCTGTCGCCCCGACTGGCCAGGGTGATGGTCTCATCAGCGGTTCCGGGATCATTTGGGTCGAAATCGTAGCCATCTTCCCAATGATCGTAATAGACGGTGGTGTTTCCCGCCCATGCGGTAACCGATATGACCGCATGCATGGGCCCGGATTGATCCCCCTTTCCGATAGTATCCAAGATGAGGTTCATGGTCTGCTCATCGCCCGGGATATAGAACTGGGAATATCCGGAGGGACCGGCCCCGTACCCCACAGATATATTGAAGACCAAAAGGAGATTGAAAATCAGGAATTGGTATCGGACCATTTTAATGGCGGGCATGTTCGGTAGCATTGTCATCATGGGATTCCGGAGCAAATAAGGAGCGCTGTATTGATTCTCGATTTCAGATTTCTCTGCCAATCAACCGTCGAACACCTTAGCGTTGGTATATATTGTTATATTTCGAAATGCGAAATTAATGCCATATATCAAATGGCGATATCATCCTCCCGTTTTTATACAAAAAAGGCGGAGCGGAGCCGTTGCTCCATTACCCCGTCTTGAAGGCAAACCGATGTCTCAATAAAATTATAATGATACAGTTGTGTATGGCTGTGTCGCGGTGCATTGAAAAAAAGCTTAAAACCCGAACGCTTATAACAGCGAAACGGTAATCTTTTAATGCATAAAATTATTCGGTAATCTAAAGAATTGTCAATAAAAAAGCTGTATCCGATATCTGCGTGAAGTATGCAGGGATCAGATATAGCCTTTCTGGCCGAGAAGCAGGAGAATTTCCTGGGCAGCCTCATCCGGTGTCAGGCCCGATGTGTCAATGCGGACCTCCGGTGTCTCAGGAAATTCATATGGATCATCAACCCCCGTGAATCCCTTGATCAGACCGGCGCGGGCTTTTGCGTACATTCCTTTGCGATCACGCCGCTCACATTCCTCAATTGGGGTTGATACGTGGACCTCGATAAATCCTCCGTATTTTTCAATTTCCTCTCGAATTTCCCGTCGAGTTCCGGCATATGGGGCGATCGGAGCGCAGATCGCGATGCCTCTGTTTTTGGTGATTTCGCCGGCAACAAAACCGATTCGTCGAACATTGATGTCGCGGTGTTCTTTGGTGAATTTCAATTCGCTGGACAGGTTCATGCGAACAATATCACCATCGAGCAGGGTCACCGGGCGCTCGCCAATTTCTAAAAACCGGGAATACAGCACTTTTGCAATGGTGGATTTTCCGGCCCCGGACAGGCCGGTGAGAAAGACGGTAAATCCCTGCTTTTTAGGGGGCGGGTAAGATTTTTGAAGTTCGTCGGCAACTTCCGGAAAGGTCGTCCACTCGGGAAGGCGGCGCCCGGTCCGTATGCGTTTGCGGATATCACTGCCTGAAAACGAGATGGTTTCCGCGCCCGATGGGATTTTGTCAATGCAGCGGTACTCATCTTCAAGAGTAAGATAAACCATTTCCCGGAACGGCACCGCTTCGACGCCGATCTCATCGCTGAATTGTCGGGCTGTTTCGCAGGTTTCCTCACTGTTGTAAAACGGGTTGCCGTTGCTGTCATTCCCCGGACTGGCGTGATCTCTGCCGATGATGAAATGCGAGCATCCGAAATTTCGGGCAATGATCATATGAAGCAGAGCGTTTCGAGGACCCGCCATTCGGACAGCTAACGGAAGCAGGTTAAGAACAAAAGAATCCGGCGGATAACGGCGGGTGATATTCCGGCAGCATCTGGCGCGCGTATACGGATCGAAATCGCCGGGTCGACCCGCACCAACAATGGGAAGAATCAGCAGGTTTGCCTTTGCCTTTCGCATGGCCGCCAGCGTCATTTCAAACTGAGGGCGGTGAATGGGATTGCGGGTTTGAAAACCTACAACTCGTTTCCATCCCAATTTTTTATACAGCGACTGAATTTCTGCAGGTGAATTTCGAAGTTGTTTGAAATCAAAATGGATCGGGAGGTTGACAACTTCCAGTTTGCCTCCGACATAATAATCGCCGGTGGCGTTAAGGAGGTTCGCTACACCAGGATGTGACGTGTCCAGGGTCCCGAATACGGCAAGGGCTTCCTTTTCCGGTTGGACCGGCCAGATATCCTCGATATGCTGAATCCCCAGCAGAAAACCTTCCGGATCCCGGATCGCCACGGACTGACCGACTTCAAGATTCCGCGCCTGGGTCCCGGTAATGTCAAGGCAGATGGGAACCGGCCAGAGCTGTTCGTTTTGAAGGCGCATTCGATCCAGGACCGATTCGTAATCCGATCGTACCATAAATCCGGTCAGTGGGGAGAATGTGCCGTTTGAAAGCAATTCGAAATCACATAACTGCCGGTCGTTCAGCGTTATATCGGGGAGGTTCATTGCAATTTCCTTCAGCAATCGAATCCTCTCTCCGTCGACTCGAAGATCAACGAGCCGGTTACCGTTTATTGATGACTGGGATTTGTCATTTGTCACTGGGTTATCGGTCATGGTAATGTCAGGCTTGGTCATACGGTTCACGTGGGAACTCCCATTGGTCTGAAAAAAATCAGCCTATTTCAATAACCGTTTGGCGCTGTGACGGGTCGGTGCCCTGGGGTTATATGAATACGATCAAGGTTGGCATGCTTGGGTGGTCTCGCCCGATTCCCGTTGCATGGAATCGGACAGGATTGCCGGATTGGTAGGCCGACGAGTAACTACCCGCTTTGCGACCTTGATCACCATTTGTACTGTAGGATTCGGTTAAGTCGCTTCCTTCAACCAATAGCCCCGTGAATCGACCCGGGGCTATTTCGTCAATAAGCGGTTTCTTTCTGGCAAGCAGAGTTCTGCCGGTAGCTGCAAAACTTTACATATCAGGTACATGAAAAATATTCAACGGGTGCCGCAAATCTGCTATTGTCGGCATCGGTTTTCAAACAGGAATCGATTCGGGCAGGTCGGACGATTCGCCTTGCCAATGGGCTGGGGATTATCCCAAATATGTTGAGGAAAAAGACGGTGCTATCGTGACGGGAAACATGGCAACACGCGAGAAAACAATTCCATCCATTCTGGCCCCGGCCGGCACCCGCGCTGCTTTTATGGCGGCGCTGGCTGCCGGGGCCGATGCCGTTTACTGCGGTTTAAAGCAGTTTTCCGCCCGAATGGAGGCCAAAAATTTTTCCCTTGAAGAGCTTGGAAAGCTTACCCAACTGGCTCACGCCAAGGGCGTAGCGGTTTATGTCGCCATCAACACCATGCTCAAACCGGGGGAAATTGATCAGGCCGGGCGGATCATTGACCAATTGA
>ENA-ORCT01000731-ORCT01000731.1-marine-metagenome-genome-assembly--contig:-NODE-731-length-14731-cov-3.261499_pt1 | contig 14731 bp, 11 predicted proteins | sample MGYA00248632_ERZ508511 | MGnify/ENA primary metagenome ERZ508511 (study PRJEB26182, sample SAMN06268839) | marine metagenome | isolation source: Tt an P1-techrep anaerobic enrichment on pine from sediment...
CTTGTCACCGGCAACGAAGACGACCCCGTTTCTACCAACGATACCCTGGGCGATTCCTTCAACAAGGACAGTGTGCTCTTCGACCGGGCCTATCTGGAATGGCAGCCGACTCCCCTGCTGACCGTCACCGGCGGTCGCGTCCCCAACCCCTGGTTCTCTACCGACCTGGTATGGGACAAGGATCTCAACTTCGAGGGCGCTGCGGCGACCTATCGCCAGCAATATCTCGACTGGCTGGGCGGCTTCGCTACCGTTGGCGCCTTTCCGGTGGAAGAGGTCGAACTCTCCGACGATGACAAATGGCTGTACGCCGGTCAAGTCGGCGTCAATGTCGGGAACAAGAGCGAGATCAGCTCCCGACTGGCGGTTGCTTACTACTATTTTGATAACACCGTCGGCAAGGTTTCCGAAACGGGCTCCGGGGGTGAATACAACTACACTGCTCCTCAGTTCCAACAAAAGGGCAACACCCTCTTTTATATCGACCCCGACGACTCCAATCAGCTCGGCCTCGCTTCGGAATTCCACGAATTGGACATCCTGGCGACCATCGATATCGCCTTCTGGGACCCGATCCATCTGGTCCTAGTCGGCAACTATGTCAAAAACCTTGGCTTCGACGCCGATGACGTGTCCCAACGCACCGGTGTCGAGGTTGACGATGCCGATACGGCTTACATGTTCGGTGCCGCACTCGGACATCAAAAGGTGGCTGCCTGGGGGCAGTGGAGCGCCTATGTGTTTTATAAATACCTGGAGGCCGACTCGGTCCTGGACGCCTTTACGGATTCCGACTTCCATCTCGGCGGCACCAATGCCAAGGGTTGGGTAGCCGGTGCCGAAATCGGCCTGATGAAGAATACCTGGCTCAGCGCCAAATGGATGTCGACCGACGAGATCGAGCGGGAAAAGCTCGGCGTCGACACATTGCAGATCGATCTGAATGCGAAGTTCTAAAATAAGTGGGGAGTAATCGGTAACAAGTAATGAGTCAAAGACCATCGGCCATCTACCGCCTGTCACTTATCACTCGTCACTTGTCACTGTTTTAAAAGAGGAACAGACCATGAAAATCCCAGGTAGAAACGACAGCACCCCTTCATCGCCGCAGACCGGGAAGCCAACGTCGAAGCCGGCATCGAGACCACTGCCTCGGCCGGCCGGCGAAGCGCAGCCTGCCTCTTCCCTGGCAGCGCCACGGCTGTCCCGACCCACCCAGTCATCCCAGCCACCGCCTCCACCCGAACCGGCCCAGCCGGCGGCTAAAATGGAACCGGAAAAACAGGGTTCTTCCCGGCTGTTGCTCTTCGCCCTGCTCGGTCTGCTGCTGCTCGGCGCGATCGGGACCGGCTGGGGGGCTCTCAAGTACAGTCGGACCAAGGCCGCTTATGAACAACAGGTTGCAGAACTTGAACAGCACCTCGGCCAAAGCCGGCGCCGTCACGCCGAAGAAAGGGCCAGGGCCGACCAGGCGCAACGCCTGAACAGCGATCTTAAAAAACAGCTGGCGGACCTGCAGGGCGAATTCGACGCCCTGCTGGCAACCAAACAGGCCTCTTCCAGCCAATCGCAGAAGCTGATCGCCAATTTGCGGAAACAGTTAGCCGACTGGCAGCAAAAGGCTGAAAAGAGCGCTGCCGCCAACCTCAAGCTACAAGCTCAAAACGACAAGCAGCTTACGGAGATCGGCAAACTGGGGAAGGAAATTAAACAACTGACGGCCCGCAACGATTCCCTGGACAAAAAACTGAAATACGCCAACCGCAAGATCGACCGCATGATCGGCCACAACGTCGAGCTGAGCAAGGCCGCATCCAAATTGCTGGATGCCTATGAAAACAAAGGGGTCTTCTCCGCCCTGACATCCGGCGAACCACTCACCGGAATCGGCCGCATCAAGCTCGAACACCTGATTCAGGATTATCGCCAGCATGTCAGCAAGAATACGGTGGAGGATACGCGCTGATACCGACGCATATACCCCTGAGCACACCGGTAACAAAGGAAAACCATCAAGGCGAAGTTCGCTAACTTCAATCATACAGGGATGAACAGGATGTTCAGGATAAAACCTTGAATTCCAAGACTTGGGTTTTAATCCTGTGTATCCTGACTATCCCTGTTAATACATGAATGAAACACAGAGGAAACCAGAAAAACAGAATTCGCCACTTCAATCTACAGGGATGAACAGGATGTTCAGGATAAAACCTTGAACTCTGGACTTTAATCCTGTCTATCCTGACTATCCCTGTTAATACCAGAATGAAACGCAGAGGAAATCAGAAAAACAGAATGCGCCACTTCAAGCCAACAAGGATGAACAGGATGTGCAGAATAAAACCTTGTCTCCAAGATTTGGATTTTAATCCTGTCTATCCTGAATATCCCTGTTAATACCCGCATTTCATAAAAATCAAGGCAGATGCGCTAGATTGCATAAAAAAAAGACCCGCTTTGAACCGTTATGCCGGTTATTCAAGACAAAAGGGTTTCATCCGAATCTATCCGGTGTTATCTGCGTCCAAAAATGAGATCGATAAAAAGTCCCGAATCCCCGTCAAGGAGTTGCCGTTGAAGCTGTGCAACGCATACATGAACCTCCCCTCCCTCACCCTCACCCTGCTCCTGGTCCTGCTGTCGGTGTCCGTCGCGCCGGCAGCGGATTCGGCCGACAGTGAACCGGCAGACAAAGTCATCGCCCGGGTCAACGAGGCGCCGATCTACGCCGCGGACCTGGAATGGCAATGGCGCCGTCAACTGCGCCGAAGAGGCAACAGCGGGCTTGTCATCGGCCGTCCGCAAATCACTCGCGAGCAGCTGTTGGAAAAACTCATTCGCCAGGAACTGCTCTACCAACAGGCTTGCAAGGCTGAAATAAAACCGGACGCCAAGCTGGTAAGCCGCCAGATCGGTCAGCTCAGAAGCCGCTTCCGCGACGAAACGGCATTTTCCAGACAATTGCAAAACCTCGGCCTTAGCGAAAAACGGTTGCACGGCCTGATGTCCAAAGGCGTTGTGATCAAAAAATTTCTCAACAACCGTTTCATCCTGCAACAAAGTGCCTCCGACGACGAAGGGAGCGCCTGGTATCGAGACAACGGCGAGTCTTTTAAGCGTCCCGCCCAAGTCTGCGCCAGCCACATCCTGATCGCCGTGCCCGACGATGCCGACAAAGCAGAACGCCAGCAGGCCAAGCAGAAACTGGAAAACCTCCACCGCCGCTGGCAGGCCGGTGAATCCTTCGCCACCCTGGCCCGCGAAAATTCGGACTGCCCGAGCCGCGAGCGGGACGGAAATCTGGGCTGCTTCGGCCGCCGGGACATGGTGCCCCCTTTCGCCGAGGCCGCCTTCGCCCTTCAGCCCGGCCAGGTCAGCAAACCGATAGCCACCATGGAAGGCTATCACCTGATTCAACTGAACCAGCGCCACGAAGCGCAACTCCCCCCCTACCCAGAGATCCGCCAGCAGGCCCTCGCCGCGGTCCGCCTCGAGAAAGCCAAACCCCTTATCGCCGCCTATATCGAGGACCTGCGCGCCAACGCTGAGGTGATTCTACTGCCCTAACGCCAGCCGACATGAAGCAGACCAGAGCTCCAAGTAAGCTATCAGCTTTAACACTGTGCTTGTACCTTACAGCTTTCAACTTTCAGCTTATAGCTATCTTTCTCGTTTGTCCTTTCTAACGGACCGCTAGCGAAAAGCAAATAAATAATAAAAGCGATTGAACGACTCTGTTCCGGCCCGATCAAAGGTACAGAGCAAATCCGGAAGCCAGAACCTCAAAGGCTGGATTAACAGGGATATGCTGGGTAGGCAGGACATAAACCGAACACCATGTCTCACGCAAAGACGCAAAGACGCCAAGAGGGTCAAAATCGAATTCAAGGTCATCTTTTGCGCCTTGGCGGCTTGAGTGAGCGCAGCGAACGGGCGTGAGGCCGATTTTCAGCGGTTAATACCCAAGCTTCGGATATGAAGTTTTTGTCCAGTACATCCCGGCCATCCCTGTTAAATGAGAGGTTTTGCCCTTCTCTGTGCCTCAGCAGTATTAATGTTTCCGCCAAGGAGGTGCATCATGTTCCACTTGGATTTTCCCATGCCTGCCATCGTCACCAGGGCCAGGGTCAACATCGCCCTGCTGCTGATCGGATTCGGTGCAATCCTTTTCTACATGACCTGCGTCGATTCCTGCGCAGGAGTCGGCGGCAGCCTGTTCGGCATCGATCTCATTTACATCGGCCTCGCCTACCTGGCAGCTATCGGGGGCGCTCTTTTGCTGCGATGGCAGATCCTGGCCTTCTGGATGCTGGCCGCGGGCGTCGGCAGCGAAATCTTCCTCATCAGCTACATGGTGCGCACCAGCGACTACTGCCCCTTCTGCCTGGTGTTCGCTGCCGTGGTATTGACCATGGCGGCGGTCAATTTCCGCCGTGCTCGACTGCGTGCCCTGCTGCTCGGGGCTCCGGCCGGTTTCGTCATGCTTTTGCTGTCCTTCGCCGCAGCCCCGGTGATCAGTTACGGCGCCACCAAAACTGCCGCCCTGCCCGTGTTCGGTGACGGTCCGGCCGAAGTTCGCATCTACACCGACTATTTCTGCGGCCCCTGCAGCCGTGTAGAACCGGAGCTGGAGGAGAAACTCATCTCCCTGGTTGAAAGCGGCAAAGCACGGGTGGTCTTTGTCGACGTGCCGCTGCATCGCCATTCGCCGCTCTACGCCACCTATTTCCTCGCCATGCTGCAGCCGGACGGCAACATCCAGCAGGCAATCCATGACCGCAACCTGCTCTTCACCGCCGCAAAACAGAAGCTCCATACTCCCAAAAGCCTGGCGGAGTTTCTCAATACTGCGGGCCGTGATGTGGCTCTTATAAGTGAACAGGCCGACTTCGCGTTTCACAACCGTCTGCTCACCGAAGACAGGATTCGCAGCACTCCGACCCTGGTTATCCGCCAACAGGATCAGAGCGAGACGTTCAAAGGCACCAGCAAAGTGCTTGAAGGGATAGACAAGCTCATTCATGAGGGATGAGACACGAAGCGTCAGAGAAACAAAGTACTAGGCCACAACCAGGCTTCAGGCACCAAGGTATCAGGTTCTATTTTAGCCTTTGGCCTTTGGCCTTTGGCCTTTAACCTTCACCAGCAAAGGACCCAACCAGGTACGGCCTTGTCGCCGGTGCCGGAAGGCTTGAGGAGCAAACGCATGGCCAGTCAGACCGCAGATCAGCCAAACCAGGGACCAAAGCCTCCGAAAAGATTTCGGAACTGCCCCAAGTGTGGGGCACGAATCGGCGTCTACGAAACACGGGCAGCCGTTGCCGAAGGTCTGATTGCCGGCATAAGTTGCATCCTTTGCGGTTACTGGCGGCAGAATGAGTTACCCGGAACCGTGTCCGCTCGGGTCTTGTGATAGTCCGACCCCGCCTGTCGCCTGCTGATCGCTCAGCCCAGGCATGGGATATCTCAAGAAAATTTCCATTAACATCCTTGCCGATATATATGCTAGACTATGGCGCTTTTTGGCCGGAATGACTCCAGGGAAAAGAAGTTATATAGTCAGCAGAAAAGCCCTGCTGCTTGCTTCACCGTCTGGTCTGAAATGCTTCACTAAACCGAATCAAAGATTCAATGGAGACAGATACCTTGCAAAAAACAGCTCTCATAACCGGAATAACCGGGCAAGACGGCGCTTACCTGGCAGAATTTCTGCTTAAAAAGGGATATGTGGTGCATGGCATCAAGCGCCGGGCCTCTCTCTTCAATACCGACCGCATTGACCATCTCTACCAGGACCCACACGTGGAGAACCGCGATTTTATTCTCCACTACGGCGACCTTACCGACTCTACCAACCTGATCCGCATCATTCAGCAGGTGCAGCCGGATGAGATCTACAACCTGGCGGCCATGTCCCATGTCGCGGTCTCCTTTGAAACTCCGGAGTACACTGCTAATGCCGACGGCATCGGCACGCTGCGCATCCTCGAAGCAATCCGTATTCTCGACCTGGAAAAGAAGACCCGTTTTTATCAGGCTTCCACCAGCGAGCTCTATGGCTTGGTGCAGGAGGTGCCGCAGAAAGAGACCACCCCCTTCTATCCCCGTTCCCCCTACGCGGTGGCCAAGCTTTACGGCTACTGGATCACCGTGAATTATCGCGAAGCCTACGGCATGTATGCCTGCAACGGCATCCTCTTCAACCACGAGTCGCCGATTCGAGGGGAAACTTTCGTAACCCGCAAGATCACCCGGGCCATGGCCCGTATAGCCCTCGGCTTGCAGGACTGCCTCTACCTGGGCAACATGAACTCCCTGCGAGATTGGGGGCATGCCCGCGACTATGTTGAGATGCAGTGGCTGATGCTGCAGCAGGACAAGCCGGAGGATTTCGTTATCGCCACCGGTGTCCAGTACTCGGTGCGCGACTTCGTCAACGCGGCTGCCAAGGAGCTTGGTATCTCTCTGCGCTGGGAAGGTGAAGGAGTAGATGAGATAGGGATCGTGGAGAGCGTGAGGAGTGAGGCGTCCACCCCTCTCCCCTCACCCGGTGATATTGTAGTCCGTGTCGATCCCCGCTATTTCCGCCCCACCGAGGTCGATACTTTGCTGGGCGATCCGACCAACGCCCGCGAGAAACTCGGCTGGACGCCTAAGACCTCTTTTGAAGAGCTCGTAGCAGAAATGGTGCGCAGCGATTACGAAGAAGCGCAACGGGATGAGCTGTGCACGCGGCATGGATTTACTACTTTCAACTATCACGAGTGAAGAGTGAAGAGTGAGGGGAGAGGCGTCGGTGGTGAAGGCCAGGCGTAAGCACCATGATCTGCTGGTTTGGCAGGAAGGCATGGCTCTGGTGCGCGAGATATATGATGCCACTGCTGGTTTTCCCGGGCATGAGGCTTATGGCCTTACCAGTCAGATGAGACGCGCTGCTGTTTCGATTCCCAGCAATATTGCAGAAGGTGCAGGGAGAACCGGCCCGGTGAGTTTTTACGGTTTTTGAGCATTGCGCGAGGATCGCTCTGCGAATTGGAAACGCAAATGATCCTAGCTGAAACCTTGGGATACCTTCAGGATAATTCATCGGTATTCGACAGAATGGAGCGAGTGTTCGGCCTTTTGGGTGGTCTGATGAACTCTATTGAGAGATCCAGATGAATTTATATCACCTCACCCCTTACATCTCCCTCCTTACCTGAAAAGGAAGTTATGAAAAATAACGCCAAAATCTACGTTGCTGGCCACCGCGGCCTGGTCGGCTCCGCCATCGTGCGCCGCCTGCAAAGCGCCGGCTACACCAATCTGCTCACCCGCACCCACGCCGAATTGGAATTGACCAACCAGCAGGCAGTAGCGGCCTTTTTCGAGCGGGAAAAGCCGGAGTACGTCTTTCTCGCCGCGGCCAAGGTCGGCGGCATCGTCGCCAACAACACCTATCGCGCCGATTTCATCTATCAGAACCTGGCGATTCAGAACAACGTCATCCACCAGAGCTATCTTCACGGGGTAAAAAAGCTGCTCTTCCTCGGCAGCACCTGCATCTATCCTCGCGAATGCCCCCAGCCGATGAAAGAGGATTACCTCCTCACCAGCCCGCTGGAATATACCAACGAGCCTTATGCCATCGCCAAGATCGCCGGCATCAAGCTTTGTGAAAGCTATAACCTGCAGTACGGCACTAATTTTATCTCCGTCATGCCCACCAACCTTTACGGCCCCGGCGATAACTTCGACCTGGAAAAATCCCATGTGCTGCCGGCGTTGATCCGCAAGATGCACCTGGCCCGGCTGCTGGAACAGGGCGATATGCCGGGTGTGTTGGCAGATCTCGGGATGGATTCGGAGCAGGAAGCTTTGGCTTATCTGGAGCGGTTCGGTGTTTCAGCCGCTAGCGTAGAAATCTGGGGTACGGGTAAACCGCGCCGGGAATTCCTGTGGAGCGACGACATGGCCGCTGCCTGCGTCTTCCTGATGGAGGAGCGGGATTTTGCCGATACTTTTACACCGCAAACGAAAGAGGTCCGCAACACCCATATCAACATCGGCACCGGCGAGGATGTCAGCATCGCCGAGCTGGCGGAAATGGTCAAGCAGGCGGTCGGCTTCCAGGGACAGCTGGCGTTCGATGTCAGCAAGCCCGACGGCACCCTGCGCAAGCTGACCGACGTCAGCAAACTGCACGGTCTGGGTTGGCGCCACCAGGTGAACCTCACAGAAGGAATAAAAAGTCTCTATGAGTGGTATCGAACCGCTGCCCAGGCTCGCCGCTAGCGATTTTAAGCAGGTTATCAGGCATGCCCCGCTGTTTTCCATCGACCTGCTGGTGAAAAATCCAGATGGCCGATTCCTGCTGGGCTTGCGCACCAACGCGCCGGCCAGGGGCTACTGGTTCGTCCCTGGAGGCAGGGTCTACAAGAACGAACCGCTTGCAGCAGCATTTGAGCGAATCAGCCGCACCGAACTGGGTGTGTCAGCCTCCCTGACCACAGGCAGCTTGATCGGCCTTTACGAACACTTTTACGAGGACAACGTGTTCTCCGCCGAATTCGGCACCCATTATATCGCCGCGGCCTATTCGTTGAACGTCGACGGATTGGATTCGTTACCCGGTCGGCAGCACAGTGATTACCGCTGGGCCTCCCGAGAGGAGATCTTCAGAGATGCGACAGTGCATCCTTATACTCGGGATTATTTTTTAAACGCCTAACCCGCATAAAATCACAAGGCAGTATTAACAGGGATATACAGGATGGGCAGGATTTAGACAAAATCCCGGACTTAAAACATTTATCCTGACCATACCTGTTAATTGAAGGGTTTGCTTGTAAGGCTTGAAAACCTGAAAAGTAGAATAAACAGGGACGGCATGAATCCGCAGATTACGCAGATGGACGCAGATTTTTAAACCGGAGTATTGGGGTTAATCTGTGAAAATCAGTGAAATCTGTGGATGACCAAACTTTTGATTCAGGTTTCAAATGTTGTCCGCATTCATCCTGACCATCCCTGTAAAATAAAGGTTTTTGCTATTTCTTATGGCGAATGATAAGGAGCAACCGTGACCACACCGTCTCCCCTAACCTGCTTCAAGGCCTACGACATCCGCGGCCGGGTGCCTGACGAGTTGAACGAAGAGATCGCCTACCGCACCGGCCGTGCCTTTGTCGAAATGGAAAAGGCCAACCGGGTCGTCATCGGTCGCGACAACCGCCTTTCCAGCCCTGGCATTTCCGCTGCCCTGGCCCGCGGCCTCACCGAAGGAGGAGCCGAGGTTTTCGACATCGGTCTCTGCGGCACCGAACAGGTCTATTTCGCCACCTTCGCAAAGCAGATGGACGGCGGCATTATGGTAACCGCCAGTCACAACCCCATCGATTACAACGGCATGAAACTGGTGCGCAGCGGAGCCAGGCCGATCAGCGGCGACAGCGGCCTGGACAAACTCGCCGAGCTGGTCCAAGAAGGACAATTCTCCAATACCTCCACTCAGGGCAGGCTGACCTCCCTGGACATCGAACAGGGCTATGTCGAACACCTGCTGGGCTACGTCGACCGGAAGACCGTCACGCCCTTCAAAGTCGTGGTGAATGCCGGAAACGGCTGCGCCGGGCGGGTCATCGACCTCCTGGAAAGGCACATTCCGGTCGACTTCGTCAAGATCCATCACGAACCGGACGGCACCTTTCCCAATGGCATTCCCAACCCCCTGCTGCCGGAAAATCGGGATGCCACTCGACAAGCGGTCCTTGCGCACGGCGCTGATCTGGGCATCGCCTGGGACGGGGATTTCGACCGCTGCTTCTTGTTCGATGAACGGGGCACTTTCATCGAAGGCTACTACATCGTCGGTCTTTTGGCCGAAGCTCTACTGCAGAAACAGCCCGGGGCACGCATCATCCACGATCCGCGCCTGACATGGAACACCATCGAAATCGTGCAGCAAGCTGGCGGGATCCCGGTGCAGAGCAAGACCGGCCATGCCTTCATCAAGGAACGGATGCGCAGCGAAGATGCCCTTTATGGCGGCGAGATGAGTGCCCATCACTATTTTCGCGATTTCGCCTACTGCGACAGCGGCATGATCCCCTGGCTGCTGGTACTGGAATTGATAAGCAGCACCTGCCGGCCCCTGTCGGCCCTGGTCGCCGAACGGATGGGCTGTTTTCCGGCCAGCGGCGAGATTAACCGGCGGGTAGTCGATGCCAGGGCCGTTATCACCAATGTCGAAAGTACCTATCGGGATAAGGCGCTTGCTGTCGACTATACCGATGGCCTCAGCATGGAGTTCCCTGATTGGCGGTTCAATCTGCGCAGCTCGAATACCGAGCCGGTGCTGCGACTCAACGTGGAATCAAAGGGGGATGAGGGTCTGATGCGGGTTAAGACAGATGAGTTGCTGGAACTTATTCATTCCTCTGAAATTCTTGTTGATTTTGCAACTAATAAGCTGTCGTAACGTGAAGATTCTATATTTTGCATCGCTAATACTTGTTGTATTCGTAACTTTGATGGATACGCCTCTTGTTTCAGCGCAATCGCAGCCACTTTTTCTCTATGTTGCAACCAATGGAAATGACTCATGGTCGGGCAGGCTACCCTCCCCGAACGAAACAACGACTGACGGACCCTTCGCCAGTCTCGATCGGGCACGTACTGAGATTCGAAATGTAAAAAAGGATTTCAAATTCCCAGCCGGTGGGGTGACGGTACTTATACGAGGCGGCACATACTATCGCACACAACCTTTCCTACTTCGCCAGTTTGATTCAGGAACAGAAAAGTCGCCTGTTGTATACACAGCTTTTGAAAATGAAACTCCGGTCTTGGTCGGCGGAAAACCCATAACAGGATTCAGTCGATATCAGGGCTCGATTCTGAAAGCTGATCTCGCAGCCCAGGGGTTCAAGGGCATTTATTTCCGGCAACTTTTTTTCAATGGGAAGCGGCAAATACTAGCGCGTTATCCAAATTTTGATCCTGAAAACCCTGTTGCGGGGGGGTATGCCTATGTGGATGGAAAACCGGTCAATAAATACAAGAACCTTCCGAGAGAAAGCCTTCGGGTAATCAACTGCAAGACAAGTGATAGACGCTTGTGGGCTGATCCCGAAGATGCTGAAGTAGACATCTTTCCCAGGTTTAACTGGCACAATTGGATCATTCCCATATCGTCGGTCAATTGGGAGCAGGGCACGATTTCATTAGCGAAGGATGCCTTCAAAGGTATTCGACCGCAAGATCGCTATTATATCCGAAATCATCTCGGGGAGCTTGATGCTCCTGGTGAGTGGTACCTGGATAAAAAGACATGGACGCTCTATTTCTGGCCCCCTGCGTCCATAGATAACGCCAAGGTTTATGCGCCAATGGTGGAAAATCTGATTGAGATCAGGCCGAAAGCCAGATGGATAACAATACAAGGATTATCTCTTGAGGCCAGTGAGGGAAACGGCATCCTTTTAGACAATGCGCAAAACTGCCTGATAGCTGGAAATAAGATATATAACATCGGAGGTCGGATCGAATACACCGCCGGCATTACTGTCAAGGGTGGAAAACAGTGTGGGGTTGTCGGAAACGACATTTATGACGCCAATAACTATGGTGTCCAGTTGCGTGGTGGCGATGTCAATACGCTGCAGTCGGCCGGCCATTATGCCGAAAACAACTATATCCATCACATTGGCGCCTTGAACGGCCACGGTTGCGGGGTGGTTCTGGCTGGGGTCGGCCATCGGGTTGCGCATAACCTCATTCATGATACCTCCCGCTGCGGCATTTACGGCGGTGGAAATGATAATGTGGTTGAATACAATCACATACGACATGTCGGGCTAATGACTGAGGATACGGCGGGATATTATGTCAATGGGAACTGGCATACGCGCGGTCTTGTCATTCGCTACAACTATATTCATGATGTCCTCGGTTTCGGCCAAAATAAAGAAGGACGGTGGGTTTCGCCCTTCTTCGCCTATGGGATTTATCTGGATGACAATTACAGCGGAGCCAATGTTTTCGGCAACATAATGGCAAGAACTGATTATGGAGGCGCATTCATTCATTGTGGGCGTGATAACATTCTGGAAAATAACGTCTTTGTCGATGGCAATGAGCAGCAAATGACCTATTCGGGTTATGACATGAAGGACCCGCTGATCGGTTTTCAATTCAGACAATTTAAAAAGTTTCAGGACAAACCCGCCTATTCGAAATATCCCGGAATAACAGAGATAAACCTCGAGACGGCTGGACAAATGGTAGGAAATAAATTCCGACGCAATATCATTGTCTACCGCAATCCCAAAGCCAAATTGTATTTGCATATCCGAGACAAGTTCCAGCAACAGAACTCATCCGATTACAATCTGATCTGGCATTATGGATACCCCGTGTACATGGAACTTCCTGGGATCCCCTCAGATAGGCATTGGCAGGAATGGAAAAGGCGCGGTTTTGAAAAACACTCCGTGGTGGCTGATCCTAAATTTGTAAACCTGGAAAAAGATGACTTCAGGCTTAGGCCGGATTCACCTGCGTTTCAACTCGGTTTTCAGGCGATACCGATTGACCGGATTGGGCCTTACAAATCTGAATTGCGAGCTTCATGGCCTATCAATGAAGCAAAGGGTATGAGGGAAAAACCTTATTTGAATAAATAGTAGAAATAAAGATCTTATTTTTGTAAATACCATAGATTCTACACAAAAGGCACTTTTTAGTTTATGGAATTTAAACAATGAATGATTTAAGAAATTGGTATTTATATTTTAGAGCAATCCCTAAAACTGTTTTTTTTAATTTCAAATATTTTGATTTCTGTCAGGCAGTTAAGTTTCCAGTTATTATTTCGCATAGAGTGTGGCTAAAAAAGACCAAAGGCAGGGTGGAACTAAAGGGACAAGTTAAACCCTTTATGATAAAAATCGGATTTGGTGGTGTAGGCATATTTGATGAATGCAGGTCTCGATCAATTTGGGAGGTAAGTGGAGAAGTTACTCTCAATGGTCGTGCCACGATAGGGCATGGTTCAAAGATTTGTGTGACTGGAAAGCTTTATTTAGGCAGGAACTTTGCGATAACAGCTGAATCAACAATTGTTTGTTTCAAAAGAGTTGTCTTTGGCGATGATTGCTTAGTGTCTTGGGACTCTTTGATCATGGATACAGACTTTCATGGTGTAACAAGTATAGATGGAAGACCCTTAAATGAAGATGACGAGATTATAATTGGAAAAAAAGTGTGGATTGGGTGCCGGTGTTTAATATTGAAAGGATCTATAGTGGGAGATAACTCTGTAATTGCAGCCGGCACCTTGTTGTGTAAAAAAGTGGACGGCAAAAATGTTATTATTGGTGGTATCCCAGGTGTGATTTTGAAAAAAGAAATATCTTGGGAGATTTAATACTTATGATGTTTTGGTCTTGTTTGAAAAAAACAAAGAATATTTTTATAAAATTGTTTTACCTTATCTACAATCGAATTATCCTCAATCAAAACAAGGTTTTTTATGATAGTTTTCCCGATATTGCTGGAAAATTAATTATAAGAAATAAAGGAAATTTTCATATTGGCCATAAAGTAAGTTTCCGATCTAGTGTAATATCAAATTTTGTGGGGTTGTACAAACCAACTACCATATGCGTTGAACCTAATTCCGAACTGGAGATTGGCGACTTTTCTGGCTTTTCCGGCGTCTCCATTTATTGCTCAAAAAAAATAACAATTGGGAAATACGTTAATTGTGGTGGAAACGTAAGCATTTGGGATACCGACTTCCACCCATTAAACCATAAGGACCGGCGCATTCATGATTTAGAAAAAATCTGTTCTGATCCAATAATAATCGAAGAGGATGTTTTTATAGGAGCAAATTCAATTGTTCTAAAAGGCATTAAAATTGGTGCAAGAAGTATTATTGGAGCGGGTAGTGTAGTAACAAAAAACATTCCCCCTGATGAAGTTTGGGCTGGCAATCCAGCAAAATTTATTCGAAGTGCTTCAAATGAAAAATAGGCTTATAAAAAATGCATCGACCTCTGTCGTTCAATTTTTGGTCAATGCCGTTATCTTATTCATCTTTTATAGATTTTTACTAAGCACCATTGGAGCGGCTGATATTGGCATATGGTCCCTCGTCCTGGGGATCTCTTCCTTGAGTCAGGTGGCTGCTTTTGGGTTTGCGGGTGGTGCCGTAAAATATGTTGCCCAGTATTTGGCTCGGCAGCAAGAAGACAAAGTCTCAAAGGTAATTCAAACGAGCTTACTTTCCGTCGGGATTCTCGTTGGTGTTTTTCTCTTGCTGGGCTTTCCTTTTTTTAAAATGTTTATTCTTAACGCTGCTGGAACCGAGAATGCATTTAAGGTTGAGCAGATCCTGCCCTTGGGGATGGTTTGTTTGTGGCTGATGGTTCTTGTAAGTGTCGTATTTTCGAGCCTGGATGGATACCAGAGGATCGATCTCCGTAATTATATTTTCATGGGGAGCTCTGCCCTTAACTTGGGGCTTTGCTTTTTTGTGGTGCCGAGATTCCATCTTTTAGGGTTGGCTTATTTGAATCTTATTCAAAACTGTTTACTTGTTATATCCGGCTGGCTCCTCCTAAGGCGCTTGAATCGGCATTTGCCTGTCGTGCCTCTATATTGGGACTATCGGATTTTGCGAGAAGTTATAAGCTACAATGTCAAATTTCAATTAATATCTTTTACAACAATGCTCTGTGAACCA
>ENA-ORCT01000732-ORCT01000732.1-marine-metagenome-genome-assembly--contig:-NODE-732-length-14712-cov-3.602528_pt1 | contig 14712 bp, 12 predicted proteins | sample MGYA00248632_ERZ508511 | MGnify/ENA primary metagenome ERZ508511 (study PRJEB26182, sample SAMN06268839) | marine metagenome | isolation source: Tt an P1-techrep anaerobic enrichment on pine from sediment...
GGAACCGAAGCGATATTCTCATCCGCCAGCGGACGTTCTCCGGCTTGGCCTCGCATCAAATCCCAACTACGTCCATTGGGATAAGCGCCTACAACGCCAAGTTTTTCGCTACCCAGTTTTTTGTGGCCCACCCCTGCCGGAATAATGAGAATATCGCCCGCCTGAACTTCAACTTTTTGACCTTGCTCGCCACCCAAATGCAGCAAAGCCTTGCCGGAATATATGCCCAGCACTTCGTGTGAAGTACTGTGATAATGATGAAACGAATACACACCATTACGCCACGAATTGATCCAGTTGTTCGACTCAAAGCGCTGCTCGAGCCAGGAAGCCCCAGCATCGTTTCGCTCATTAAAAGCATTCCGGTATACTAATAGCGGCAGCTTGCTGTTGGGGATCTTTCCATCATCCCTAAAAAAGAGCTTTTCAGGAATCGGCACTTGCCCCCGACTGAATTTTGGGAACGCCAGTATTATGAGTCCTAAAATTGATAGAAATTTCTTTCGTTGCATAAGCTTACTTTTTGATTGACGCTATGTATAAAACACTTTCTACTGACCAATTTGTTCATCCGAAAACTTATGCTTTAAATATAAAACTTCACCGTTTAAACAGAAAAAAGCGCTGAAGGATTTCCTTGGATTGTCACCAGCGGCTCACGGCCAAACCAGCCCATCAGGCGGATATAACATAGGTTCACTTAATTGACTATTCTACTTCACAATCAAGGCAATACAACGATCATTGGCATTTGGAACTAAACCCAAAAATCATTAGTTTCGTCCCTCATGAAGTATTTACTGACCCTGTTTTTTTGTTCGCTTTTATTCCAGTCATGGGCCATATTGCCTGATCCGATTCAAATATTCTACCGCGACTCATTCAACATTCATCGGGCACAGTTGCAGGACCGGGACTACGAACACAAAATGCTGGCGGCAAGTTACCAGGAACAGGCACAAATTGCGATGAGCTATTATCCCGAGCTAAAAGGAATAGACATTGAGTTTGTGCGGAAAGACATCAAAACAACGATGGCGGCAAGACCAGCCACAGATTTTATTTTCAGAAAAAAGGAAAACCGGAAATACAAGATCTTCATCGATACCAGCGTTAAAAATGAAAAAGGCTTGTTACTAAGCGATGTTCCGTTCAATGCCCAGGTGGGAATCATTGGGCACGAGCTGGCTCACATTGTCGATTACGAAGACAAAACCGCAGCCGGAGTTGTATTCACAGGCATAGGCTATTTGTTTCATCCTTTCAGGAAAAAACTGGAACGAAAAGTTGACGAGATTACGATTGCCCACGGGCTGGGTTACCAGGTGGTTGAGTTTTCCTCTTATGTGCTAAATGAACCGAAGGTTTCGGAAAAGTACAAAAAGTACAAACGCAAGATCTACTACAAACCTCGTCAGTTGAATACCTTGATGTCGGGTTATTCGATTTATTGACAAACTAAAGTTGATTTAGCTTCCCCAGTTTTCCCGATCCAAACTCCGGTATTGAATGGCCTCGGAAATGTGATGCGCTTCAACCTGGTCAGAAGCTTCGAGATCGGCAATGGTGCGGGCGACCCTTAAAATCCGGTCGTAAGCCCTGGCGGAGAGCCCAAGCTTTTCCATCGCGTTTTTCAGCAACACATTACTGGCATCGTTCAATTCCACGTAGTCGCGGATTTGCCGCGACGACATTTGGGCATTACAAAAAATTCCGTCCATCCCTTTGTATCGCTTCGATTGAACCTCACGGGCACGAATTACGCGCTCACGAATCGTCTCGCTATTTTCTGTTTCAGCCAGCTCCGACAACTTTTTAAACGGCACCGGCACCACTTCCAAATGAATATCGATGCGGTCGAGCAGTGGTCCTGAAATTTTATTCAGGTACTTGGGAACCATGCCCGGAGCGCAAACGCATTCTTTGCTTGGATGGTTGTAATAGCCACAGGGGCAGGGGTTCATTGAAGCTACCAGCATCAGGCTGGCCGGGTATTCTACCGACACTTTAGCCCTGGAAATGGTAATTTTGCGATCTTCAAGCGGCTGACGCATCACCTCAAGCACGGTGCGCTTAAATTCGGGCAACTCATCTAAAAAGAGCACACCATTGTGAGCCAGTGATATTTCACCCGGCTGCGGATAAGTGCCTCCACCGACTAGGGCCACATCTGAAATAGTATGATGCGGACTCCGAAAAGGGCGTTCGGTCATTAGCGAGGTATCTTTATCGATCTTGCCTACCACCGAATGAATCTTGGTGGTCTCCAACGCTTCGTGCAGCGTAAATGGTGGCAGAATGGTTGGAATCCGCTTGGCCAGCATGGTTTTGCCTGCACCTGGAGGCCCGATCATGATGACATTGTGCCCACCGGCAGCAGAGATTTCCAGCGCCCGTTTCACATTTTCCTGTCCTTTGACATCTGAAAAATTCAGATCTGTATGGTTCAGTTTCTTATAAAATTCTTCACGGGTATTTACGATGGTCTCTTCCAGCTCCGCCCGATCGTTAAAAAAATCGACCACCTGACCCAGGTTTTCCACACCATAAACTTTCAGTTGATCGACCACTGCAGCCTCGCGGGCATTTTGCCTGGGCAGGATAAATCCTGTAAAACCTTCTTCGCGCGCCTTAATCGCGATGGGCAGGGCTCCTCGGATGGGTTGCAAAGTTCCATCCAGCGACAGTTCACCCATCATCAAATAACTTTCCAGTTTCTCGGGTGCCAGTTGTTCCGATGCTGCCAATACCGCGATAGCCAATGGCAAATCATAGGCCGAACCTTCTTTCCGGATGTCGGCAGGAGCCATATTAATGACAATCTTCTTCCGGGGCCACTTAAAATCATTCAACCTCAGGGCGGATTCTATGCGCTGCTGACTCTCTTTCACAGCACTATCCGGCAAACCAACAAGAAAAAATTTGATCCCCTGAGTCACATCGGTTTCAACAGTGATCGTGGTAGCATCAATACCATGAACTGCCGCAGCAAAAGTTTTGATCATCATAGAAGTGGAATTTGGACTTATGTTTTTGGATCTGTTAATGTTCCCTTGATCGCTTTTACACCGAGACACCCTGGAATCTAAACACCTGATTTACCAACTCCGAATCTCCGGCTATAAACGAAACATAAATTTACAACGATTAAAAGTGAATTGCAAATTTTCAATCTGTTGTTCATTTTTCTATCTTTAATCTCAAAATCCAACCCAAAGAGCATGCCTCTAAAAAAGAGACTTTACGAAATAATTTTTGAAGCTGATACCCCAAGGGGTAAGGTTTTTGACGTTGCCTTGCTGGTCGTTATTTTAATCAGCATACTGTTGGTTTTACTCGAAAGTGTTCCTTCCATTAACGCCCGGCACCGCAGTGCGCTAAGAATCATGGAATGGGTGATTACCGGAATTTTCACCGTGGAATACTTCATTCGGATTCTTGTTGTTAAACATCCGTTCCGGTATGTGACGAGTTTCTATGGCATCATCGATTTGCTGGCTGTTGTACCTACCTATCTAAGCCTGGTTTTTGTCGGGAGCCAAAGCCTGGCCGTGATTCGTGCCATCCGCTTGTTACGGATATTCCGAATCTTCAAGCTGAACCGATACACCATGGCGGGAAAAAACCTAACCCTGGCGATGAAAGCCAGCCGGGAAAAAATATTTGTCTTTCTCTTTTTCGTGATCAATGTAGTGCTGATTGTTGGCACTTTGATGTACCTGATTGAAGGACCAGAGAATGGTTTTACCAGCATCCCAACGAGCATTTACTGGGCCATTGTAACCATGACCACCGTAGGCTATGGCGATATATCACCACAAACTCCGGGCGGACAACTACTGGCCGGTCTTTTAATGATCGCCGGCTACGCCATAATTGCGGTTCCTACCGGCATTGTTACCGCCGAGATGATCCGGTCGTCACCTCACCAAAACACACAAGTGTGCCCGCATTGTTTGCACGATAAACATGAAGACGATGCCCGGTATTGTAAAAAGTGTGGAGGAAAACTGAATTAAGCTGCTTTGATTTGAGCGTTGAATTTATGCGGTTACTTTTTGCCCCGGCCCTTTTATCGTCTGGCTTGATTTTTGTAATTTTGCAAGTCAATCAATAATTTAAAATCATGATCGGGAATTTTTTCCATTTACCCAACCATCGTCGTTTTAGCATACCCTTTCGGTATTACGATCCGGAGAAAGAGGAAATGCAAAACCGTGAAGAACGGATCAAGAGAGAATTGGGTATCCATGAAAAAAAGGAGTTTGACAAAAACTACCGTCCCAATATCCGGGGACAGTTTCGTCGGGCCATGGGCAATTCATCTAAAACAGCATCGGATGCCAGACGCCGCTCCAACACGCGGTTGATTACGCTTATTGTTGTTTTATCGATTGCCGCTTACCTATTGTTTAAATTTTAAAAATCTTCTGTGTCAGATATCATCCAACTACTTCCCGATTCGGTTGCCAACCAAATTGCTGCCGGAGAAGTGATTCAACGTCCTGCTTCAGTGGTCAAAGAATTGGTAGAAAATGCCGTTGATGCCGGGGCATCGCAAATTAAAATTAATTTGAAAGATGCCGGGCGGACTCTTATCCAGGTGAGCGATAATGGATGTGGAATGTCAGACACCGACGCCCGCATGGCCTTTGAAAGACACGCCACTTCAAAAATCAAAGCAGCCAATGACCTTTTTGCCATTCGCACCATGGGATTCCGGGGCGAAGCACTGGCATCAATCGCCGCTATTGCCGATGTGGAACTACACACCAAGCAGCATGATCTGGAAATCGGCACACTAATCCACATCAATGGATCGAACCTGCTAAAACAAGAAGCGACCAGCTGTGCCAACGGGACCAACTTTTTGGTGAAGAACCTGTTTTTTAATGTTCCTGCCCGCCGTAAGTTTTTGAAATCGAACGCAGCCGAGCTCAAGCATATTATCAACGAAGTTCAGCGTGTGGCACTGGCCAATCCCGATATCGCCTTTTCGCTGATCCACAATCAGCAACCGGTTTACGAACTGGGACAGGACAATATTCGCAAGCGGATTGTGGCGCTATTTGGAAAAAACAGCACGCAAAACCTGATCCCGGTGAACACCGATACCAGTTTGGTGAAAATAACCGGCTACATTGGACAGCCCAAGCATGCCCGAAAAACGTTCGGGGAACAGTTCTTTTTCGTCAACAAACGGTTCATGCGCCACCCGTTTTTTCATAAGGCAGTGATGCAGGCTTATGAAAAAATTCTACCGCCGGACAGCATTCCATCCTACTTTTTGTTTTTCGAGGTAGCTCCCGAAAATATTGACATTAACATTCACCCCACAAAAACAGAGATCAAGTTTGAAAATGAATCAGCCATTTGGCAAATGATCAAGGCCACCGTGCGTGAATCGCTGGGCAAGCACAATGTGGTTCCGTCCATTGATTTTGACCAGGCCGGCAGCCTCGACATTCCGGTGGCGCCCAAAAATACGGGAGATATCCGCCCACCACAAATCAAGATCGACCCCACCTACAACCCGTTTGATTCAGAGAAAAAACAATCAGGAAGCAGCTCCTATTCGCAATCTCCGGGGGACAAATCGCAAACCCAGCATTGGGAAAAGCTGTACCGGGATTTTGAGCAGTCCGAACCGGCGGACGAGCTTCCGGTTTCGCAACCGGAAGAAGTACCGGGCGAAATTCAACACGATGAGCCAATCTTCGGAAAAACATTCATTCAATTCAAAAATAAATATATACTGACGCCTGTAAAGTCAGGATTGATGGTTATTGATCAGAAAAGGGCACACGAAAGAATTCTTTTCGAAAACTTCCTGGCAGTGATTGAAAGTAACGAAACGGTAAGCCAGCAACAGTTGTTTCCGCACACTTTTGACTTGAACGCTGCCGATGCCGAGTTGCTGCGATCAGTTCTTGACAATTTAAAGGCCCTGGGATTTGACATCCGTGATTTTGGCAATAACAGTTTCATCATCAATGGCACTCCGGCGATGCTCGACAATTCATCTCCCTTATCTGTTATCGAGACTTTGCTGGAAGATATGAAAAGCTCTGCTTCGGATCTGAAGGAAAAAGCACGCGAAAAAGTGGCTGCTTCCCTTGCCCGGGCTTCGGCAATCTCCTATGGCTACAATTTGAAGCAGGAGGAAATTAACCAACTGATTGATCAACTATTTGCCTGCTCTACACCCAACTTTTCGCCCACAGGCAAACAAGTGTTAACAATTGTTCCTATTGAACATTTCGAAAAACTTTTGAAGTGACAAATTGTCTATAGAATTGTTTACTTTGTATTGAAAACAACTTTTGGCGTGGCTCTTGCAGTCAGCATCTAAATTTTCAACTATGCAGAATTTCAGACCCAATTTAAGCTCCATACCTCCGGTTGTAAAAAACCTGATCATCATTAATGTACTCATGCTTTTGGCAACCTACATCATGAGTATGCAAAACGTCGATTTGGCCCGGGTTCTTGGCCTCCACTATATCGCGTCACCCAAATTTGAACCTTATCAAATAGTGACCCACATGTTTATGCACGGTGGCTTCACTCACCTCCTGTTCAACATGTTTGCCCTGTGGATGTTTGGGCGTATTTTGGAAAGCGTTTGGGGTCCCCGCAGGTTTTTCATTTATTATTTTGCGACCGGTTTGGGCGCTGCTGTCTTACACACGTTTGTCAACTGGATCGAATACCAGTCGGTCGTATCGCAGATGTCACCCGAACAAATTGATTTGGTTTTACAGAATGGGGCCGATATTTGGATGCAGGGTAAAAATTACACCGACCCGCTGATGGGTAAATTGAATCTTATACTGAATGTGCCTACTGTTGGTGCTTCAGGTGCCGTGTTCGGTGTTTTGCTCGGCTTCGGAATGTTGTTCCCCAATACGCAATTGATGTTGCTGTTTCCTCCGATTCCAATCAAGGCAAAATACTTTGTTATTGGTTATGGTGTGATTGAATTGTACCTGGGCTTATCGCGTCCGGGAAGCAACGTGGCCCATTTTGCTCACTTGGGGGGCATGCTCTTTGGATACCTGCTTATTCGTTACTGGAACAAAAACACACGAAACTTTTATTAGGCTGTATTTATGAGTATTATCGACGAAATAAAGGAATCTTTCAAGAAAGGATCGGTACTCACCCGTTTAATTTACGTGAATTTGGGGGTGTTTCTGTTCATCCGCATTGTCAATGTTTTCTTTTTCCTTTTGAACAAGGATTTTTCGCTGGTCAACTGGCTGGCCTTGCCTGCCGACGTCAACCAACTGGCTTACAAACCCTGGACGTTGATTACCTACATGTTTTTGCATTTTGATTTTTTGCACATCCTGTTTAACATTCTCTGGCTTTACTGGCTCGGCAAAATATTTCTTTTCTACTTTAACTCAAAACAACTTCTGGGCATCTATATTCTGGGCGGACTGGCCGGAGGTGTCTTTTTTCTTGCGGCCTACAACTTATTTCCGGCATTTACCGAAGTCATTGTTTTTTCTAGGCTGTTGGGTGCTTCAGCATCGGTGATTGCCATTGTGATTGCTGTGGCCATGTGGGCCCCGAACCACACCATCAACCTTTTGTTTATCGGGCCGGTTCGAATGAAATACATCGCTCTGATTTCACTGGCCATGTACATCATCGGTATTGCTTCGTCGAACGCCGGAGGTAATCTGGCGCACTTGGGTGGTGCATTTATGGGCATGCTCTTTGTTTTGCAATACCGGAAAAACAAAGATCTCACCAAAGGCATCTCGAGCATTTTAGCCAAAGGAGAAAAGCTTTTTAAGCAAAAACAGAAAATTAAAGTGACCTACAAAGGAACCCCTGTTGACGATTTTGAATATAACCGCCAACGGAATCTGAAACAGGAAGAAATTAACCGGGTTCTGGAAAAAATTAGCAAATCGGGCTACGACTCTCTGACCAAGGAAGAAAAAGAATTGCTCTTCAAAATGGGAAAGTGATTTAAAAAGCGCCTGGCTTTCTAAGCTTCGACCTGTGATTTGTCCGCCAGTTGGCATTTGTATTGTGAAATTTGAAACATCTACCTTTGCAGCATCATGACTGACCAATCTGTCCATATTCCCGACTTAAGCAGCGAGTTTTCTTTTCGAGCTTCGCGTAGCAGCGGGCCGGGAGGTCAGCATGTCAACAAAGTGGATTCGCGTGTGGAGCTGCGTTTCAACATTGAAAACTCACAATTACTTACTGAGCAGCAAAAAGAAATTCTTCAGCAAAAGCTGGCGAACAAATTAACCACCGAAGGTGATTTGATCATTGTCAGTCAAAAAGAACGATCGCAACTGCGCAACAAGGAAATTACGATAGAAAAGCTCTACGCCCTTTTTGCCAAAGCCCTTCAACCTGTAAAAAAACGAAAGGCAACCAAGCCAACGCGCACGTCAGTTGAAAAACGCATTACCTCAAAAAAACAAACCGGCGAAAAGAAAAAATGGCGGGGGAAAATTGACTTGTAAAAGCCGACTGATGAGATTTAAGTTTAAAAGTGCCATCTGAAATTGACAAGCTAATGAAATTCCAATTAATCATTATACTCCTGCTGAATATTAGTATGAATACCAAAGCCCAGGAAATCAGTCCGAACCAGATTAAAACAGGCGATTTGCTGTTCCGGGAAACCGTTTCGGGAAAGCTCTCGCAAGCCATTGACCAGGTAACCCAAACCTCAGACCAAACGCACTTCTCGCATGTTGGACTAGCCATTGTTGAAAACGATTCGGTTGATGTGTTGCATGCCAGTCCTGCCGAAGGAACCTGCCGAATCTCGTTGAATGAATTCTCAAAACCAGAAGGAGATTCGGCACTCGTTTCGGTTTATCGTCTGTCGGAAGGCTACCAGACAGCCATTCCCAAGGCCGTCTTCACAGCCAAGAGCTTACTGGGAAAACCCTACAACTTCAGCTACGTTTTGTCCGACACCTGTCATTATTGCTCTGAATTTATTTACCTGGCCTTTGCGCAAGATTCAATCTTCACCTTAAATCCCATGACTTTCATCAGCCCGAAAAGTGGCGATTTTGATTCGACTTGGATTGAACACTACCAGCAACTGAAGATGAAAATTCCGGAAGGCCTCCCCGGCTGTAACCCCAATGGGATGGCAGCCTCAGAAAAACTGGTTAAACTGGGCTCCCTGAAACTGCGTTCATTTGCAGACTAGCTTAAAACAATCGCAACCAAATCTCGCTCACTGAAATTTTTGATGGGATAGAGAAATTAAAGTATCATTGATTTTCCTGAAATAAAGGAAGTTCAATATAAAAGGTGGACCCTTTATCCATTTCCGTTTCATACCAAATTTTCCCGTGTGCATTTTCAATAATTTTTTTGACAATGGCCAGTCCAAGTCCCATACCGCTACTTTTCGTTGTGAAGTTGGGCTGAAACATTTGCTGACGGATGTCTTCCGGAATACCCGTACCATTGTCCCGTACTGAAATTACAGCGCAATCTTGTTTTTTTGTCAAAACAACTTTTACCTTTCCATTTCGTTTCGGCGGAATTGACTGGATGGCATTTTTTATCAGGTTGACTACGGCACGCGAAATCTGTTCCTGGTCGGCATTCACCATCAAAGCTTCCTCTTCATCCAGATCAACCGAAAAATCGATGTAAGTGCTCGATTCAAAAAGCTCCGTAACTTTCGCCAGCTGGTTGGCCAGGTTGAAAACTTCATTTCTGGCCTTTGGAATTTTAGCAAAGTTGGAAAACTCGGTTGCAATATCCGATAAGGTGTCAATCTGCTCAATCAAGGTCCGCGTCACCCGTTCAAAATACTCGTCAAAATGGGCTCCCTTTTCCTGTTTCGCCCGCTGGAGATACTGAATGTTGAGTTTCATTGGAGTCAGCGGATTCTTAATTTCATGGGCGACCTGCTTGGCCATTTCGCGCCAGGCCAGTTCTCGTTCTGTTCGTGCCAATAACTCAGCACTTTCGGCCAGCTCCTCCACCTTGCGATTGTACTCTTTAATCAACGCGCCAATTTCATCGTCCCGCTGGTAACTAATTTGCTCGTTCTTTTTCACCAGCTGAATCCCCTTCAGTTTCTCACGTACCATACTCAGCGGACGGGTAATCTGGTTGGCCAGCAAAACAGCGACAAGCACGCTGGCCAGAAAAAGCAACACATACAAATTAATGAACGCGACGATAAACGTAGAGATTTCCTGTTTCAACTCATCTCCCTTGGTAAAATAAGGCAGGTTGATAAAACCCAGGTAATCGCCCATGTCATTAATAATCGGCTCATAAACCGAAAGATACGACAAGTCACCGATGCGCTCCGGCTGCGAATAGCTCACCTGGTAGTTTTCGATCAACTCAAAATAGGCTTCTGCGTTCATCCGGTTCGAAATAATACCGCGCAAGTACAGTTCGGGACGTGACGAGGCGACCAGCTCGCCATTCACACCAAAAATATTGATATCCGTGCGAAAGACAATCGACAACTTATTTAGTTCGCGCCACAACCAATCAACCAAATCAGGCGACAACTCGCGAACTTCATTCAGGTTGATCCCGATTTCTTCCCCAATCGATTTCATTTTCTCATTCAAATCATCCTGGTGTCGGTTCTCATATTCCTGAATGTTGTAGTAAATGGTACCGCCAGCCACTACAAAAAGCGATCCCAGCACCACGGTAATAATTGCCGCTTGTATTTTAAACTTCAGATCGTAGAGTTTCGCCTTTTTCCTAAATGAGGAATTCCCGCCAAAAACCACCAACAGGATGAATACAAAGTAAAAAACAAACAGGTAAGGAAACGAAATCAGGTAGTCCATCACTTCGAAGGACTTACTGCTGACGATGATAAAATTACCCTTGCCTAAATCGTGAATCAGATGATCGTAACCATCCCACGACGCGATCACAAACTCCGAACTATCAGTTTGCACACCATACGAATCGATGTAGTAATTATACTGATAATCGCCACTCAAGGTCACCAACTCATGATTAAAATATTTGGCATACGAAAAATGGCGGTAGCGATGGGGTTTAGCCATTGAACGATCCAGCAGCAGCTCGGGAAAACCGGCACCTTCGGGGAGCAACCGCGAATTGAGCTCAAAAAATACCGATGTTCCAATCGAATCAGCCGACAAGGGATAAAAAATCCGGCCCATGTATGAAATCCGGCCATTCAGGTTATCCATGAAATAGAAGTTGGTTCCCGGGATACGCGTCCCTGAGGTTTCAATCATCTCTTCAAAAAACGGGAAACAGGGAACCCAACGGTTATCTGGTTCAATAAGCAAACTATCGGAACCGCTACACAGAATAATATCCAACTCATATTTCCGGAAATAGCCCCCAAAGTACTGCCGTTCCAAATAACTTTCCAACTCTTGGTAAGTCGTCGACAACAAATAAGGAATCACCGAATCAACGCTCAACTCCCGCTGAATATCAGTCAGGAAAATTTCTGCAGCCGGATCATGTTCCGAATTGAGCGTGACGGTCATTAGTTTCTGGCTCTCGATGGTACGCTGTTGGTTGAAATTCTGAATATTAATGAGCGTAAAAAAAGCAAAAAGTGACACAAAATAGATGATATACGAAACAGAGTGCTTTTTAAAATGCGTATTCTCAAGCCCGACAACTGAAAAGTTGGTCAGCAAAAACAGGCAAATCATGTACAGGTAGCTGTTTTTGTAATGTATTGCCAAGCCGATAACAATAGCGATCAATAACAGGTGAATCCACAAAAAACGTTTTCTTGAAAGGTAACGCATACTGGATTCTACAATTTTAAGGTTGATCAGAAAGGCGGAAAAAAACAGCAAAGCGACAATAACAAAACCGATCACGCTATACAGATCCACGTCGTCAATGCGGTTTAACTGAAATGAGATACTGCTGTTTCGAATGAGATTTCCAATCAGATAGTTGGCAAACAGGTAAACAAGCAAACTGAAAAAGTAGGCGGAAGAAATCTCCTTCCGGTTTTGCCCTTTCGAATAGGAGAAATCCTTGACAAAATTCATGCTCCAAAAAAAGAACAAGACCGCCAGTAAAAATAAATCACCCAACGAAGGTAGCCAAAATGAATACGCATAAAGCGATGGATCAAACAGTTCGAAGGCGTACAACAGTTGCGGCAAACGGAATAATATATGCAACCAGTAAAATCCGAAAAGCGCTAAGCCCAGGATGATGATCCGCATCAGGAAGTCTTCATGACGAAAATGCTTGACCATTTGCCGGGTGAAAATCAACAGAAACAAAAATGCCAGCATGAAAAGTGCTGCCGGAAGCAAAAGCTGACTGGAAGTACATTTTATTTTTCCTGCCGGAAGTACCGAAAATAAATAATCACCCATTTCGTCGCGAACCGGAACATTGTAGGCAGATTTTTCGCGCTGAATGACAAAACTTTCAGGCAATACAAACGGCTCAACAAACTCGTTGCTGATAAATTGGTTTTCGATGCTGTAAATGTTCTTGATATGAATTAGGCCCACCACATTAAGCTGATCTACCTTCCGGTTCAGGCTCAGGTAAATCCCGTTGGGCAATGCCAGCAGTTCCTGTGTCGCCATTTTACTCGAGAACCGGCTGGTAAAAGCAAAATGGTTATCCGACCAATAAATAATTTCGCTTCCGTCCAACACCACAAATCCAAGTCCCTGATTTGGGAACAACGAAACATAAGGGAAAAGCGCGGCCTGAAGATTCCCGTTAAAATCATTGTCAGTCATGATTTCCTCAATCTCATCCAGCTTATCATTTAGCATTTGCTTTTGTTCGTGCAGCTTTTGCTCAAAATGATCAATCAACTTCACCTCGGGCGAATGATGCAGAATATGATGCTCGAGAAAAAAAGCAAAAACAAAAAACAAGAGTGAAAGGAACAGGAAACTGTATTTTTTGATGTCTTCCATAAACCGGCTTAAGATCAATTATTCATGATGGTATGGTTCTCCCTTTAAAATGGTTAAAGCCCGGTACAACTGCTCACTAAAAATCAGCCGGATCAACTGGTGCGAAAAAGTCATTTCTGACAAACTAACCTTACCGGCTGCTTTTTGGTACACGGCATCCGAAAATCCGTACGGACCTCCAATAACAAAAACCAGGGTCTTCAGCCCACCGAGCATCTTCTTCTCCAAAAACCGTGCAAATTCTGCCGAACGAAATGTCTGTCCCCGTTCGTCAAGTAAAATCAGTTCATCGCCGGCTTTATGCTGGGCCAATATCAACTCACCTTCCTTTTCTTTTTGCTGCTCTTCCGATAGCTTACGGGTGTTTTTCAAATCCGGAATAACCTGATATTCAAAAGGAAGATAATGTGGAATCCGTTTGTGGTAATCTTCAATCCCATCCCTTAAATAACGCTGATCCGTTTTTCCTATGACAACCAACCTAATCTTCACACTTTAAAATTTTAAGATCCTTTCGCTTCACATTTCCGTTTTACAAGTCAAAGCGAATTGTTATCGATAAATATCAGCATTCTATCTGAAAAGTGAGTACCTTTTGCCTGTTAAAAAATGATCTGGGGTTAGCCTCAAGATTGTAGTCTGAAAATTGTTAACTTTACAAAGTGATGCATCCTGTTGTATACTTGCAGGCTTTTGGTACAGTTTATGCAGTGGAACAGGGCGCTTTAAATAGATATGAAATGAAAAATCAATGGATTAAAACTTTAATTCCGGCACTTATCTTCTTCTTTACCGGAATCATGAGCTTTGCACAGGTTCCGGACGAAGTGATTCTGAGCCTGAAAACCGGAGATGCCTCCACCCTTTCCAACTATTTCAATGAAAATATTGAATTGGTGGTTTTGGATAAAGACGATGTTTACAGTAAAGAGCAGGCCAAGCAAATTGTCGCTTCATTTTTTTCGGCCAATTCACCCCAACGTTTCGCCATCATCCACCAGGGAGGGAAAGAGGGTGCGCGCTATGCAATCGGAAATCTGACGACCACCACAGGTGTTTTCAGAGTGTATTTTCTATTGAAGGAAAAAGGTCAAAAAGCCTATATTCATCAGTTTCGAATTGAAAAACAATAAACCGGATGCCTGCCAGCAACCGAAGCCATAAAATTAAGCGTTTCTTTCTCAAACTTTTAATTTGGGCAAGAAAGGTCAGTTTCCCGGGCTTTGATGACATTGCACTTTATGATGTGGGCGTTTTCTTTTACCGCAGCATTGTTCAGGGCTCCATTACGACCCGGGCGTCAGCGATTGCTTTTAGCTTTTTTCTGGCACTCTTTCCGGCCATCATCTTTTTGTTTACCCTGATTCCTTATATTCCGATCAAAAATTTTCAGGTGGAACTGTTCCTGCTCATCCAGGAATTACTGCCCCCGTATGCTTTCACAACGGTTGAGAAAACAATTCAAGATATCCTGACCCGTCAGCGGGGCGATTTGCTCTCGTTGGGTTTTTTCATGGCCCTTATTTTCTCCACCAACGGACTAGCCAGCATGATGAGCGCTTTTGATGCTTCGCTGCACACCTTTAAACGAAGGAGCTGGCTGAGTCAGCGTGTTGTTGCCACAATGCTGTTGTTTATCCTTGCTGTATTAATCACCCTCGCCATCGCCCTAATCACAGGGGGCCAATTTGCCATTGACTACATGGATCAGGAAGGCCTGCTCAACGACACCTTTACCTATTACCTGCTAACCGCAGGAAAGTGGGTCATAACCATTGCCTTG
>ENA-ORCT01000735-ORCT01000735.1-marine-metagenome-genome-assembly--contig:-NODE-735-length-14592-cov-3.389184_pt1 | contig 14592 bp, 12 predicted proteins | sample MGYA00248632_ERZ508511 | MGnify/ENA primary metagenome ERZ508511 (study PRJEB26182, sample SAMN06268839) | marine metagenome | isolation source: Tt an P1-techrep anaerobic enrichment on pine from sediment...
TGACCTTCTTCTAAGGCCAGTAAAACATATGAATCATTGTCCTTGGATATCTTCTCCATTCTGAATGTCAAAGATAATTATTTCAATCAATCACGGTGCAGGGGATCGAAGAGGCATATGATTTTCCGGCAACTGCTTTGCGCAATTGTTTTAGCGTCCTGAGAGTAAAAAAGCTGAATGTGTGATCGAAATATATCCGTACGGCTAACCAGAGCGGGAAACAAGGAATGATCTAGTTGTTTTTCCGAAACTCATTGATCATGGTGCTGGCCACCTCGTAACTTGGTTTATGGCAGTTCCAACGGAAAAAACCGGTTGTCATTCGCTCCAGTTCACTGTGAACTTGTTCCATAGACTGGGCAATCCGGCTACGAAAAAGCTGGGCACAACTGGCACAGGGGAATCCCATGATATCATGGGTTTCGTTATAGGCTGCTCTCAGTTCCTCGATGGAGTCATCGTATTCTTTATCGACAAAAGAATCGTGAGACTTGAATAAACATTGATTGATTTTTTTGCGCTGACTCATGCACCTGCTGCCGTTGAACTGGCAGCTCACGAATTGAATGGGTTCGCTAGCCCCATTCTTTTCACGACTGGATGTTAATCGTGAAAATATCCATCCCTTCATTTCCTTCATTTTTTCTATATAAAAAGTTACTCAAAAACACCCTTTCTCACGCATCGAAAATATAGAAATCAAATTATCCATATATGGATTTGACGGATAAAAGTAATATAAATAATTAAAAAATAATGGGTTGGCTATTTTTTTTTATTTGTTTTTTGTGAACACGCCAATGGAGAGTCGCGTCGATTCGCTTTTTGCATGATCGCAAGCAGATCAGCGAGTTCCCCGAATTCAATTATTGTTCAGCGTTTGCGCGGCAATATTGAATTAATCGAATGAGGTCACCGGCATTCTGCAAGTCAATTGCATGAGTCTGCATATATGTTGTCAGGTTTTTCTTGTTGGTTCCAAAAAACTTGGTGAAGTGTTTTGGCGTCGTTAAGCTGTTAAATTTACCTTCGGAATAGAGGTAGAAAAGATCATCATTCTTAAATCCAAATGCTTCTTTTTGTTTCAAACTGGCTGAAGCGTAATCCGAGCCGCGGTTTAACCGATCGACAGTCGTTACGGCCTGGGTTTGTGATACTCCGCCAAAGGAGGTTTCCTTTCCTTTGGACTGCATTTGTCGCCGATGCCGCTTATAAATAACAACGGACGCCGAATCGATTCTTTCAAGAAAAATATCCTTTTCAAGCCAGTAAAAAGAACGATTCTCAATCTCTACCCGGTCAATTAATTCGGGATTGGCAAGTGCCATGATCTCGCCATTGTTGTTGAAAATCATTTGCTCATCGTAGGCATCGTAATTGAGCAGGGCACGAACTTGTGAGCGATCGTTTAAATAAACCGTACCCTCAGTGAAATCATTAAAAATCATGCGGGGATCTCCGGGATCAATTGGTCCGACATAACTACCAACCCAGAGCGTGACCAGGAAAAGAATTGTTTTCATCTTAATTGGTTTTCGTTTTTGTTAGTGATTTTATAAACGTAGTACAGTGAGCTAAACTGTTTTACTCAATTAAAAATGAAAATAAAAGCCTTGGGATGGTCAGTTCGCCTATGCTTTCCCTTTCAATTCGTTGATCACCGTTGTCGCATATTCCAGACTGGGTTTATGTCGTTTGCTTTTGAAAAATCCTGTCGTCATTTGCTGAAGTTCGCTTTGAATTTGTTCCAGGGAAGAGGTGATTCGAAGGCGAAAAAGTTCGGCGCACTTGATGCAGGTTTCATTTTCCATATCGTAGGTTTGTTCAAATGCAGTTTTCAATTCGTCGATCGATTTCTCGTAATGACTATTCACAAAGCAATCAAACGAGTTTTTCAGGCATTCGTTAATAACAGCGCGATGTGTTTTGCAGTTGTCGCCGCCTTGAGGGCAACTTTCAAGATGAATAGCTTCAACGGAATTCCTGGAAAACTTAGTTCCTGCTTTAACTTTCGAAAATTCCCAACGCTTGCTTTCTTCCATGCTTATTGACATTTATACTGATGAACAGCAGTTATATTTTGCTTTAAAGATAAAAATATCTCATAATATGCAAGCAGGAGCAAACATGAAGATTTAAGTTAGTTATTCACAATTTTCATTTGATTTTAAAAACTGACGAAATAATTGTTTCTTCGAGCTAAAAATGGAAGGAACGAAGCGAGCAAACATACAGATTGAGGCTCATGTTGAGATTGTACAAAAGCATCACCAGCGAACGGGAGAGTTAACCGAGGGATATGTGGCTCGGATTTTGACAAAATTGGCGACACATCCGCATGGCATTAAGGTGCAGCTGGAGACTGGCGAAGTGGGGCGCGTAAAGAATATTTTACCAGACGATTAAGTTACTCCTGAATTAAGTTCAGTGCATCGGAAACCTGCTTTGCCGGAAGTTGACATGTTTGGTTCTGACACACGTAAATTCGTGTTTCTCCGGCCACCAGGCGGCCTTTCAAAAGTGGTAAATCACTGGGGCTTGATCCGGCACAGAACAAGGCATTGGGCAGGTAGTGCCTTTGCATGTCCCGCAATTTAAAAATAGCATTGTCGCCGGTCACTGCCACTTCAAATTGATGGCCGGTGAAGTTAAGCGCTAATTGTAGCCAATTGGAGTAGCCGGAAGGGTAGTTTAGAAAATCATTAACCAGTTTGCTTAGCATGGTTTCTGCAATTTTCAGATATTTGGACTGATCGGTTAAATGCCCCATTTTAAATAGGTTGTTAGCCATTACTGAGTTTGACGCAGGAATCACGTTGTCGTGAACTTCGATACTCCGGCTAATTAAGTCGGTTTGTGCCACGGCAGTAAAGTAGAAGAAGTTTTTCTCTGAGTCGAAAAAATCGGTAAAAGCTTTGTCGGTTATTTGCCGGGCATCTTGCAGGTAGGATAATTTCCCTGTTGTTTCAAATAGACTGATCAGCGCCTGGATCAACAAGGCATAATCTTCAAGAAAGCCATCGATTTTGCTGGTTCCGTTCTTATAGGAATGCCGAAGCAAACCTTCCTGGTCCAGTTGCTTTGTTTTGAGAAAGTGCAGATTTTTTTCTGCCAGTTCCAGGTAATCCATGTTTCCGAAGGCTTGGCAGGCATCCACCAAGCCGGAAATGGCCAAGGCATTCCACGAAGTCAAAATTTTATCATCCAGGCCCGGGCGAGTCCGTTTTTCCCGGATCGGAAGCAAAATTTGTTTCCATCCGGCAATTTTTTGTTTCAGTTCCATCAACGGCAGTTTGTGTTTAGCCGCAAAGGTTTCGTCGGCTTGTTTTCGAAGCAGAATGTATTTGCCTTCTTCCCAGTGGCCCGTTTCATTCAGCTGGTAGTAGTCTGCAAACAGCTCAAATTCATGGCCCAACAGCTGCTGGAGTTCAGGCTTTTCCCAAACGTAGAATTTGCCTTCTTCACCGTCGCTGTCCGCATCCAGCGATGAATAGAAGCCATATTCAGGAGAAAGCAGTTCCCTTTTCATGAATTCGATGGTTTGTTCGGCTACTTCCCTATACAGATTTTTTTGTGTTTTTTTAAAAGCATGTGCATAAACACTAAGCAATTGGGCATTGTCGTACAGCATTTTTTCGAAGTGCGGGACTTTCCATTGCGCATCGGTCGAGTAGCGGGCAAAGCCACCGCCAAGCTGGTCGTAAATACCACCCATCGCCATTTTGTCGAGTGTGTTCTCCACATGAGTTAATGTTTCGTGATCACCCATCTGGTGTGCCCAGCGCAATAAAAACTGAAGGTTGTTGGGCATCATAAACTTGGGTGCGCCCTGGCTGCCGCCTTCCTGCCGGTCGAAGTTTGATTTCCAGCGCTGAACCGCATCCTTGAGTTGGTCCAACTTCACAGGTTGGCTGCTATTGCTAACCGGAATCAGGATGCTTTCACGGATTCCTTCGCTCAGGCGTTCGGCATATTCCTGTGTCTTTTCAGGGTTTTGGACATGATAAGCCTGTATTTGTTCCAGTGCGTTTACCCAAACTTCCTTTTGAAAATATGTTCCTCCCCAAATTGGACGCCCATCGGGCAGGGCGATGGCGTTAAGCGGCCACCCTCCGCGCTGGGTCATCAGTTGCACGGCACTCATATAGATTTGGTCTACATCGGGTCGCTCTTCCCGGTCGACTTTAATACACACAAAATTTTCGTTCATGATGTGTGCAACCTCCGGATCTTCAAACGATTCGTGCTCCATGACATGGCACCAATGGCAGGCAGAGTAGCCAATGCTGATCAGCATCAATTTGTTTTCATCGCGGGCCTGTTTCAGCGCTTTCTCGCCCCAAGGCATCCAGTTCACCGGATTGTGTGCGTGCTGTAGGAGATAGGGCGATGTTTCGTGGATTAATTCATTGGTATGTTGATGTGCGTTCATAGCTTCCTTGTTTGAATTTATTTCAGTTATAAACTCAAACAAGAGGGTGTTCTGAAAGTTTTCTATACCAGCTTTTGTGTTTCCCTTTGACCGGAGACCTGGGAGTGCAGGCGGCTAGTCTAAAAATATTTCACCACGCAGATAGGTTTTTGCTTTTCCGGCAATCAGCACCCGGTTGTCTTTCAAGCTGCATTCTAGTTGGCCGCCTCGTGCAGAAATTTGTCTGGCAGACAGTTTTGTTTTTCCGAGCTTTTCAACCCAATAAGGCATGAGCGTGGTGTGAGCCGAACCGGTAACCGGATCTTCGTCAATGCCAACACCGGGTGCGAAAAAACGGCTCACAAAATCCACTTCCTTTCCCGGAGCGGTTACAATGATTCCACGAGCGCCCGTTTGGGCTAAGATGCCAAAATCAGGCTTGAGTTGTTCGATGATTGCCTGTGATTGGTAGATCATCAGGTAGTCGGTTTTTCCCAGGTAGCAGGCCGTTGGTTTTTGCCCCAGCGCTTTGGTCCAAGCCGTCGGTTCCTCAATGGGGTGAATTTCGTCTACCGGAAAATTGAGTTCCAGCAAATCCCCTTTTTTTGTCACGGTCAGGTCGCCGCTGCGACTGCCAAATGAGATTTTATCCTTGGGATAATCCGCCTCTTTGAATATGGTGTGGGCTGTCGCAAGTGTGGCGTGTCCGCAAAGATCAACTTCTGCTTTAGGCGTGAACCAGCGAATCTCGAAGCCAGCTTGGGAGGGCACAAAAAAGGCGGTTTCCGACAGGTTGTTCTCCAGGGCGATGGACTGCATGATATCATCGCTCAACCATTCGGTTAATGGAACAACTGCAGCCGGATTTCCCTGGAATAGTTCTTCGGCAAAAGCGTCAACTTGAAAAATGGGAAGCTTCATGAGTTAGAATTTCACGGTTAATTTGAGGTTTAATTTACGTCTTGTCAAGTAATTGGGTACAGCAAACATGTCGCCGCTGTGGCTCGAAACCCAAAAGTACGAAACGGTATTGTTGATGCCAAGCAGGTTGAGCACTTCCAAGCTGAGCCAGAGGTCCTTAACCTGGGTGAGCAGTTTGCTGGAGGATCGGGTTTCGGGGCCAATCAGGACTTTGGAGAAGCCGATGTCCAGGCGACGGTAGGGTGGCATGCGAAAAGTGTCTTGGTAGCGTTCGCCATTGGGAGGGCCGGTTGGCAGGCGTGAACCATAAAATGCCGCCAGGTGCATTTTATAGCTTGGATTTCCCGGAAAATAATCCTGGAAGAACAGGCTGAGGTTGAGGGTTTGGTCTGTCGGGCGTGGAATCCAGCCATGCCCGTCACCCACGATATCTTCCTTGGTTTGCAACAGCGAAAGGCTGGCCCACGACTGGACACCGCTCACAAATTCGCCGTTTATCTTTAAATCCAGTCCGGTAGCATAGCCGGAGGCTTCCTGATTGCCCAGATAACGAATCTGGACATTATCGACTTGATAAGGAATCAGGTGTGAAAAGTTTTTGTAGTACAATTCCGAAGTCAGTTTAAACGGACGATCCCAAGCCTGAAACAGGTAGTCGGAGCCCAACACCAGCTGGGTTGATTTTTGCGCTTTTACATTTGGATTGATGTTACCATCTCGGTCTTTCAGCTCCTTAAAAAATGCAGGTTGCTGATAGCTTCCTCCGGAAAGGCGAAAAGTAAAATCGCTTTCCCAGGCAGGGTAATAGTTGATGGCAAAGCGGGGACTCCACAAAAATTCTTTGGTATAATCCCAGTAGTGAAAACGGAGTCCGCCTGTGATGTAAAGTTCGCCTTTTCTAACGGGAGCAGCGTAGGTGTCCTGCATGTGCCCCGAAAAACGGCTGGTTTGCATTTGGTTATTGGTGTTGACCACTCGGAAAAGCTTCACTTCTTCGTCGGAATACGGGAGTGAGTAGCCTGTCGAATCGCGCATTTCCCATTCATTCACCCGGTCATCAATTTCTTCAATCTGAAACTTGATTTCCCAGTTTAGCAAGTGGCTGCTACTGTTGTAGGCTCCTTTGTGTGAGAAACTGAAAACTTCGGCTGACAGTTTGTTTCGGGCATGATTGAGAAAAGTGCCCACTCCCAGGTTTAGAACGCTGTCGCCTTGTGATTCGGAAGCCAGATCGCGCTCAAGTTCATTCAGGTAGTAATCGCCCAAAATGTCGTAGTTTACCTCTTCGCGGGTTTGAAAAGCAGAGGCAATAAACTTGAGGTTGAGCTGGTTGTTTGGATGATAATTGGCTGACAATGCTCCGAGCGAAGTGGCAAACTGATCTTTTTCCTGCCCTTCAAAATAAATTTTGGTATTGTATACGGTTTGAAAAGTACCGAAAGTTGTTTCCCGTGTCTCGGGCACAAACTGATAGTTGTTGCTGGCTACATTTCCCAGAAATGACAAGTCAAACCGATCAGAAAAATGATAGGTAATGTAAGTTTGAATGTCGATAAAGTTGGGATCGTATTCGCCTTGTTCATCCAGACTTCCGAGTAAATATCGGTTGGTTTTGTAGCGGACTCCGCCAATGTAACTGAGCTTTTTGTTTTTTGTCAGGTCTTCTACATGCATGGTTGCACCCAACAGGCTGACACTGGCACTTCCATTAAATTCAGTTGGCTTGCGGTATTTGATATCCAGCACTGAAGCCATTTTGTCACCATATTTGGCATCGAAGCCACCGGCCGAAAACTCAATGGTTGATACCAGGTCGGAATTAATAAAGCTTAGGCCTTCCTGCTGGCCCGAGCGAATCAGGAAAGGCCGGTAAATTTCAATGTCGTTCACATAAACCAGGTTTTCGTCGAAATTGCCACCACGCACCGAATACTGGGAGCTCAACTCGTTGTTGGACGAAACACCGGGAAGGGTTTTGATCAGGGCTTCGACACCGCTGCCTGTAGCGTTGGGCAGGCTGTTGGCAAAGTTCGGGTCGATCCGGTTCATGTTTCCATTTCTGCTTGGTGTGCCCGAAACCTGCACTTCATCAATTTTTGTCGTGTTAATTTCCATCCGAAGGTCGAGTTCGATCCGCTCTTCGCTTTTTGGTCGAACTACCCGTTCCTGGGTGTGGTAGCCGGTGTATGAAAATACCAGAATGATTTCCTGGTTGGCCGGAATCCTAAGCAGGTATTTCCCCTGCCGGTCGGTTGTTGTGCCAATTGGAAAATTTTTTATCGTCACGTTTGCCAATTCGATCGGTTGTCCATCTTCTCCGGAAACGCTTCCGAAAACAGTGGCATTACTTCGTTGTGCCATTAGTGGCAACGAAAGGAGCAAGCTGGTGAATAGGATTAGCAAAGGTTTTAGAAATTTCATGCAAACAAAAATAACACACTTTAATTGATATCAACTCGTTCTATTTTGATTAAATTGTGGCTGACAAACTATTTTGTTAATTTTTTAATGCTGATTATGGAACGGCGTGATTATTTGATCCATCAAATACAGGAAATGGGCGCTTTTTTGGTGCGGTTAATTCTTCGTCTGAAAAAAGAGCATTTGCCTTCTGCTCAGTTCGAAGCGGTGCGTGCAGAACTGGAAGATGAGTTGGCTCTAAAGTTGGATGACGTACTTTTTTTGGAAGATCAGGCTTTTGTCGATGTTTTGGAAGAGAAGTTATTATCCGACGAGAATATGCTGCAATTTGCTTTCTTGCTGGAACAACTCGGTGATGTGGCGTTGGAGGATGAGACTTTTTTGCGACAGCAGGTCTATTATCACAAGGCTTTGGCTTTGCTCGTGTATGTTGAGCATAAGAGTCAGAACTATTCGATGGAACGTCAACAGAAAATAGCCAACCTCCGCGCGAAACTGGACAATCATTCGGACTGAAAAAGATGAAGCAATCCTTCCTCCAGCCTAAATTCAGCAATCTCAATGCCTGCTGCTTTTAAAGCTGCGATAAAACCTTCGTTCATCGTGCGTCCAGCCATCAACGGAAATTCGAGCAATGCCGGGTAATTCTCTTCATTCGACGGGTTTTTGTAAAACTCGATGCAGGTATCAACATTGGTTGAAAGATAGATCCGGCAGGCCATTGGCCGGGCGGCGTACACCGAACACGTTCCGTCTTTCAAAAGCGGGCACGGACTTTTGTAATTCAATACCGTTTTTTCATCCAATTTCGATGTCACCTGATTTTTAATGGCCGCTTTCTCTTTGATTTGTCTAATTGCAGCTGTATCAAACTGAACTCCGATAAAATTTTTAAGGTAGTGCAACTCGTAGGAGTTGGCAAAAACAGCCTGGTGGCAGCAGTAGTTACATCCTTTCTTGCAGTGAATCGGCTGGTTTTGTCTATTGGCGACAACCGATAGTGAATCAATGAGCTGGTCAATTGACAGGTAGAGCGTTTCCATGGCCTGAAACAAATCTTTCTCCTGATAACCATTTTGGGCGGCTTCGGTTCCCAGTTGGTAACCGTTCTTATAAAAAAGCTGTTTGTATTCTGACCAACTCGAATTCATATTGAAAATTTTTTAGGGCAAGTTAACCAATTGGATTTGAATTCAGCTAAGCCGATCCCTTCGAAATTTTCTTTTGCTGAGCCGGTTTATCGACGAATTTCAATGGTTGATCGGAAAAATGTCTTGTTTTAGGCGTTCTTTGATTTAATTTGCCGGAACAATTCATTAAAAACTAAAATAATGGACATTCGCGGTTTAACCGATCAGTTTTTGAAAGTCTGGTATCAATCCAAGGAGGAAAGGCCCGACTGGGGACATCCGCTGGCAGCGAGGGAGAAGCGGCTTCGGGAAGCCAGTGTAGAACAGTTTTTCAAGTCGATGAAGAAGTTGGATTCGGACATGCTATCGGTTTATGCGGAGTCGGATTTCTTAGATGAGCTGGTGCTGTCACATTTGCGCGATCTATTCCTTAATGCTTTTTCATACCGGCACGACGAAATTGATCAGATGTTTTCTGCGGAAATGATGAAATCGACCAAAGATTTCGTGAAACAGGTTCGGATTTTCGATCCCGGCTTACCGATGGTCAGCATCTTTCAAGCTTGTCGAAATGTATGGATTATGAATGGGCTGCAGCTTATTTTGGGGCGGGGTGTAGAGATGACCCCAGCTATTTTTGCCTACAGCATGCTGTATCCTTACACCGATAATTTCGTGGATGATCCGTTGATTTCACCAGCCGAAAAGTTGGAGTTCAGTTTACGTTTTGCCAGTCGCCTGGCAGGAACGCAAGTAGAACCGCAGAACCCGAAAGAGCAGAAAATTTATCAATTAGTCGAGCGTATTGAGGGTCAGTACGATCGGCAGCGGTTTCCGGGTGTGTATACCTCGCTTTTGGCAATTCACCAGGCGCAAACCGATAGTATGCGGTTATTTCAGCAATACACCGTCTCGGATGAGGAGGCCCTGCGGATTTGCCTGGCCAAAGGCGGGGCGTCAGTTTTGGCCGATGGTTACCTAATTGCCGGAAATCTGACGAAAGAAGAACAGGTTTTTCTTTTTGGTTATGGTGCCTATTTGCAGTTGCTGGATGATATTCAGGATGTGAACGACGACTTCGGGGATGGCGTGATGACTGCATTTTCAAAAGTTGCGCGAACGCAGAAGCTGGACGAAATGGTTTATAAAACCTATCACTTTGGAGAGTGTGTCTTAAGGGAATCAAAACAGTTGCTCGATCGGACAACGCTCGACTTCAAGGCACTGTTGCAAAAAAGTATTTTGTTGTTTTTTGTTGAGTCGGCAGCGGTCAATAGCCAGTTTTATAGTCAGCAATTTAAGGTGACGCTTGAGCAGGTTTCGCCTCTATCTCTGCGATTTGTCCGCTCAAAACGGACGCTGTTTACTCCTCAAAAACATGTGCTGCTGGAGAAAATGGAGAAGTTGGCTTTTGCTGCCGAATCCGAACGGATAATGCTGTCAGATAATTAACCGCAGCTTATCATCCGGTATTTTTAGGAGGGCTAAACCTCAGGAATTTTTCCGTCGCAAAGCAGGGCGACGGTTGTGCTCTGCCTTTACTCCCAATGGTAAAAGTCTGATAACCTTGACAGATTCTCCTGCTTTTGCCGCTTGAATTTGTTTCGATTTTAAGTTGATGATTGCGACTGCAGAAAAGCTAGCGGTTAGCAACACGATAAACCCAGTTGTGATATCAACATATAGCTGAAGTGTTAAAGCCAGCAAGGTAAAAAAGATGGTGTATCCGAACAGCAGGCAACTGGCTGCAAAATGCGGCAGTCCAGCCTTAATCAATAAGTGGTGGATGTGATTGTTGTCCGGAGAAAAAGGTGATTTTTTTCTGTAAATGCGAATGGCAAAAACGCGGACGGTATCGGTAATTGGCACGATTAACAAGCCAATTACAAACAGTGGAGCATATTTAAAATAGAAGGGCTGCGATACAAATGCATTAATTTCGTTGAATCTGATTGCAATTGCGCCTAAGGCTATGCCCAGGATGAGTGAGCCGGTATCGCCCATAAATATTTTGTTTTTGCCCCCCCAAAGGTTAAATCGCATAAATGCAAGCAAGCTGGCTGCAAGTGATGTGCAGATTACCGCGTAGCTCATGGTTCCAATCGCAAAAAACCAGACTCCGAGGATCGAACAAACCAAGACCCCTATTCCGGCAGCCAATCCATCAATTCCGTCAATCAGGTTAATGGCATTAATCAGAAAAAGCAGAGCCACGGTTGTTAGAGGAACGCTAATCCAATAATTGAGCTCGGTTATACCTAACAGTCCGTAAGCATGAGTGATGCGAAAGTCTCCCATCACCACGAGCAAGACTGACGCTGCTATTTGGATCAGGAACTTTTTCCTGGCTGAGATCACCAACAGATCATCTTTCAGCCCGATGAAGAACATCATGATAATTGCGGCATAGAGAAACCGGAGTTCGGTCAACTTAATATCAGGTAGGAAAATTAGCGTGCTGATGTTGAACGCGATAAAAACACCCACGCCTCCTAAAGTAGGGATAACAATCGTATTTAACTTTCGCTCATCAGGCACATCCATTAGGTTTTTTGCTTTGGATACCCGTACAATTGGAGGAATCACAAGGTAAGTTATTATAAAACTAACCACAATGTTTAGTAGTAATGTTAAGTCCACGAGTTCTGATTTTTAATTAAATCGTCACAAAATTAATAAATAAACTCACCAGTCATTAAATTAAATGTTTTATTTCATGAACGATGCTTTTTGGGGCCTAAAACCCCTCGAAACTCCGACGAACGAACTTTTCACTACTCAGAAAAATGAAAAAATAGACGTGTTTTGGCTCTTTTTTTCGAGAATAAATTGGAATTTTTAGCAGTCGGACGTCAGTTTTATAGCTAACAAATCGGGGCCGGCAAAATTGAACCAGTATTTTAAAGTCTTCCACTTCGACAAGTAAATTAATTCGATTGCTTTTTGTTGAGAGCAGCCGTTTTTTTAATAATTTCAAACGATTAAATTGTGTTATTTGAAATACAGGTGGAGCACTTCCGACTGAAGGAAGCTTAGTCAAACCTGTTCATTTCTTTTTAAATCAATACAAATGGAAAATCTCGATGACATTTCCCTCTCCTCAATATACAAGCGAAAGAAAAGCGACCGCGATATTTTTGAGGAATTGATGCCCACCAAAGTGAAGGAAGTTTTGTTGGTAGCCACCTTGTACGACAGTTATTCCATTGTACGCGAGGGCCAGTTTACGGATAAGATTTTTGGCGAATTTCTACAGTTGAACTTGTATACCTATCCTCGCTTTACCAGCGTCAATTCAGAGGAAGATGCTTTAAAAATGATGAAGGAGCGCGATTTTGATTTAGTCATTATCATGGTTGGGGTTGACAAGGATATTCCGGTAAAAATGGCTGATGTGTTACATGCAGCTAATCAAAGCATCCCGATTCTTTTGTTGGTCAACAACAACGGTGATCTTCGCTATTTCCAGGAGGCGGCCAACCAGTTTAATTCCATTGACCGCGTATTTGTGTGGAATGGAAATTCCAATGTGTTCCTGGCGATGGTCAAATACATTGAAGACAAAAAGAATATTGAGGCTGACATCAAAAACGGAAACGTACGCATGCTTCTGTTGGTGGAAGATTCCATTCAATATTATTCGCGCTACTTGCCCATGTTGTACACCAACATCATGACGCAAACCCAAAACCTTGTGCAGGATGAATCGACCGACGATCTTCACATGATCTTGAAAATGCGGGCCCGACCCAAGGTTATTTTGGTGAGCACCTTTGAAGAAGCGGTTGAGATGCTTAATAAATACCGCGACTATTTGCTGAGTGTAATCTCCGATGTTCGTTTTACACGTAACGGAGTAGATGACCCGGAAGCTGGTATTGAATTGCTTAAGTATGTGAAGCAAATTTTGAGGTTTCCAGTCCCTTTCCTTTTGCAGAGCCACGATGTGAACAATGCGGCACGCGCCCGGGAAATCGGGGCCGAATTTATTAACAAGAATTCGGAAAGCCTGTCGATGGATATCCACAATTTCATTTACAAACGGCTGGGATTTGGAAGCTTCGTATTTAAGGATATGTCAGGGAACCCAATCATGGTTGCCCGAAACCTTCAGGAATTTCAGGAGATGTTCAAACTGATTCCCGATGAAGCCTTGTCGTATCACGGCAAACGCAATTCCTTTTCTACCTGGCTGATGGCGCGTGGCGAGATCAATATTGCAGAACAACTGCTGCCGTATCGTTTTGAGGATTTTAAGAGTGCCGATGAGTTGCGCGCCTTTTGTCTTGATGTGTTTGAAAAGGTAAGGGTGAAAAAGATGCGGGGACGCATCATCAATTTCGATTCGGCCATTGTCGACAGCGATCGCTACATTATCAGGATGGGAAAAGGCTCCTTAGGAGGTAAAGGTCGCGGAATGGCTTTTATGAGTAATTTTATTGAAAATATTGACTTCAAAAAAATTATTCCCAACATCAATATCCGGATTCCGGCAACAGCGGTAATAGGAGCCATTGAATTTGATAAATTTTTGGAAGTCAATAATCTTTATGACGAAATTTATAGTAATAACGACTATGAGCATATCAAGGCTATTTTTCTGGAGTCTCACCTGAGTGAAGGCTTAAAAGCCAAGTTGTTTCGTTACATCGAAGTGATGAAAGGCCCTTTGGCGGTGCGTTCATCGGGCTTGTTCGAAGATTCCCTTCTTCAGCCATTTTCGGGCGTGTATGCGACTTATTTGCTGCCGAATAATCACCCTGATAAATATGTCCGTTACCAACAGCTGATCAATGCGGTGAAGCTGGTGTATGCCAGTATTTTTACCGAGTCGGCCATTTCTTATTTCGATGCTGTCAATTATAAAATTGAAGAAGAGAAGATGGCGGTAATTATTCAAACGCTTGTCGGGCAGGAGCATGAACAACGATTTTATCCATCCATTAGTGGTGTGGCGCAATCGTACAACTACTATCCTGTGTCCTACATGAAGCCGGAAGATGGTTTTGCTGTTGCTGCCATCGGATTGGGTATGTATGTGGTTGGCGGAGAGCAGGCTTTTCGGTTTTGCCCGAAATATCCGACCATCAATCCAACTTTGGTGCGCGATCAGGTGCGTGATTCACAGAAAGAGTTTTATGCGCTCGACATGTCCAATCCGAACGTAAACATTGTAACCAACGGAGAAGATGCTGCTATCCGGAAATTCAAAATTAAAGAAGCAGAGGAGGATGGCTTTCTCCAGCATTGTGCATCTGTTTATGATTTGGAGAATGACACGCTGATTCCTGGAATTGATTTGAAAGGACCCCGGGTGATTGATTTTGCCAATATTCTAAAATACAACTACATTCCATTGGCGGATACGCTGCGCTTCTTATTGCGGCTATTTCGTGAAGCGATGGGTTCGCCGGTTGAAATGGAGTATGCTGTAGATTTGGAAAAGGGAGATGACGGCCTGCCTACTTTTTACTTACTCCAAATTAAACCTTTAATTCGCCGCGAAGAGGAGTTGAGCATTGATTTGGGCGATGTCGACAAAGAAAAGATTGTGCTGTTCGCCCGCCAGGGCATGGGCAATGGCGAAGTTACAGCTATACGTGACGTTGTGTTTGTAAATCCTGAGAAATTCGACAAAATGCATACCCGGGAAATAGCCCGTGAAATTCACCAGATGAATAAAAAAATGGATTCGGAAGACAGGGAATA